>CESE01031774.1_pt1 | contig 47437 bp, 42 predicted proteins | sample 350271 | NCBI WGS metagenome assembly CESE01 (sample SAMEA2621536, study PRJEB7988) | marine metagenome | isolation source: saline water (ENVO:00002010), including | reverse complement strand
TCCTGCAATTTTCTTGACGTAAACTTGTGTCGTTGTCGCTATTCCAGACATTCGCTGCATATAATTTAAGGCAAGTCTTTCCGCTTTAAGAATAGATTGTGCATTACCATTAACCTTGAATGCAATATCACCTTTAGAAATTTCAACACCATCATTTAGGAATTGTTGAATCTTAAGTTTAGAGTCAATTAAATTGAATACGGTTTTCGCTACTTCAATTCCGCTTAAAACACCATTATCCTTTATTATTAATTGAGCGGACGATTCAGCTTCAGAAGGTATACTTGCTAATGCACTGTGATCACCTGAACCTAGATCTTCATTAATTGCGATTAGGATGTGTTTTTCTATTTCTGAGTTCATTATCAAATGATTTGAAGGCAAATGTATTGATTACATTTGGCTCCTTGATATGAAAATTAGAGTAATAACAGTAGGGAAAACGTCGGAGAAATACTTAATAACTGGTATTAGGGAATATGAAAAAAGGCTGTCAAGATTTGCCTCATTTAGTTGGGATGAAATCCCAGACATATCAAGCAGAGGAAAAACGTCTACGCAAGAATTAAAGGAAAAAGAAGGGGAGTTAATTTTAAAAAAACTAAAAACATCTGATATTGTAGTTTTATTTGACGCTGTTGGAAATCAGTATTCCAGTAAGGGCTTTTATACTTGGTTCGAGAAAAAAGCGCTTTCTGGAGTCTCATCATTAACTTTTATTGTTGGAGGAGCCTATGGTTTTTCTGACGCAGTATATGACAGAGCTAATGAGAAAATTTCTTTTTCTAAAATGACATTTTCTCACCAAATGATAAGGTTGATTCTTGTAGAACAAATTTATAGGGCATACTCTATCAAACACAATTTACCCTATCACCATTAGGTTTAGAACTTTTTTAAGAGCAGACTAATTCCTGATCTCATATCCAATAAATCTCTGCTTAAGGAAGATTTCATTTTTTCTATGTCAGGTTGACGCCTTTTCATATCTCCTTCACCAAGTGGAGGAAGGAATTCAATTTTAGATGTTGAATTACTTTCTTTAATAATTATCTGTGCTAATTCCAAAATGGTTGTCTGTTCGTCATTACCAACATTTACGACGTCGTTAACATAAAGATCTTCGAACATGCATCTTGATGTAAATTCGATGTTATCGTCGATGTAGCAAAAGGTTCGCGTTTGACTTCCATCACCATAAATTGTGATAGGATCATTTTTAAGAGCAGCTTTAATAAATTTTGACATTACAAAATCTGTACTTTGACGAGGACCATAGGTATTGAAAAACCGAAAAATCGTATAATCCAAATCGTATTCTTGCTTGAAAGCTTTGCAGTAGGCTTCACCAGCATTCTTTACAATTGCATATGGTAATCTGCTGTTTAATGGAGTTGTTTCTTCATGCTGTGGCAATTCAACCGGCTCACCATATACTTCGCTACTGGAGGAGTAGAAAACTCTTTTTACTCCAGTATTTTTACAAAGACCTAAAATATTTTTTATTCCAGCTAAATCCTCTAATACCATTGCTGGATTTGCAAGAGTTCTTTTAACTCCGACAACAGCAGCGTAATGAAAAACATAGTCAAACTGATGGCTAGTCATAATTGGAGCAATTTCCAAATAATCATTTACGTCACACTTTATGAATCGAATGTTATCACCTTTCGGTATATTCTTCTTTTTTCCAGTTAGAAAATTATCCACTACTACTACAAAATTTGATCTGTCTTCCGCAAGTTTTGCTGCTAGAGAGCCAGGAATAAAACCAGCCCCACCAGTTATAAGTATTTTAAGATTTTTCATTTTTTTCTTTTTCAAGTTGTTGTTGCCATTTCCAAGCTGAATTCATCATTTCCTTGAGTTCAAACTTAGGTGTCCAACCTAATTCCGATTTTGCTTTTTTGCTATTGCTATAAATGGATTCAACATCACCAGCTCTCCTGTCGCTTAGATTATAGTTCAACTTTAAGTTGCTTATGTTTTCAAATGTAGAAATTGCTTCTAAAACACTCACTCCATTTCCTGATCCAAGATTATAAAATTCAAGGTTCTCCAATTTTTCTTGCTCTAATGCATATTTAAGTGCTAAAATATGAGCGTTGGCGATATCTGAAACATGAATATAATCACGGATACAGCTCCCATCTCTAGTTTTATAATTTGCTCCAAAGACTTGCATTTCTTTAATAATACCAACAGCAGTTTGAGTAATAACTGGAAATAAATTGCTTGGTTTATTGATTGGGTTTTCGCCGATTAAACCGGAAGAGTGCGCCCCTACAGGATTAAAATAACGCAACGCGATAAGATTGGTATTTGAAACTTTAGAAAAATCTTTCAGGATTTCCTCTCCAATAGCTTTCGTTGCAGCATAAGGGCTCTCAGATTTAGCTAATGGAGTCATTTCATCGACTGGCAGAACAGCAACATTTCCATAAATGGAGCAAGAGGAAGAGAAAATGAGATTCGGAATATTGAATTTATCACAACATTCTAGAATATTTAAAAGTCCGGTTATGTTATTTTGGAAGTAAAGTAGAGGTTTTTCTACAGATTCACCTACAGCTTTTAGAGCAGCAAAATGAATTATTCCGTCCACCGGTCCAATTTCAGTAAACACATTTTCCAATGCACTGCGATCGCATAGGTCTATTCGAAAATTTGCAATTTTTTTACCAGTTATTTCCTCAACTCTCCTAAATGTGTCTGGGGTAGAATTGATAAAAGAATCGATAGATATTAACTCCCAATCAGTTGATTCAACTATGTCGATAATAGTGTGTGAACCTATATACCCCGCTCCCCCCGTAACCACAACTTTCATGACAACGAAAGTATTTAATCTTGACTAAAAATATAATAGCAATCAACTAAACTTTAGATTATGCTAAAAGGTCTTTTCAATTGATGAAGAATTAATTTTAATAAGTGTATTTGAAAAAACTTCGCTAAACAACTTTGATTTTAGTACAAAACATATTCATAACACTTTTACGGGCTCTTATTCTAGCTTTTTCTAGTTATTCTCAGCAGGTTGATTGGCTAATTGCAGGAGAAGGAACGCAATTGATATTGCGACTTAGAATACAAATGGTCAAATTATTTCAGGGTTTAATACTGTTTTGTTGGCTGGTAAAAACGAATTTTATACAATATTTTAGATTCCACCCTTGGGGTCTACATTTTAGAAATATTAATTGGTCAAGATTTAATTATTGAAAAGTTTGTAATAAAATAAATAGGCTTAATGGGAGTTATACATTTGCATTAAAGCATTGTCTTGAAGAAAAAAATAGTTTTTATGGGTGGAAAGCAAGTTGGATATACCAGCTTGTTTTTTTTGTTGGAGCAATCTGAAAAGCTTAACTTAGAAGTTGTAGCGGTTTTTGAGAACTCAAATTCGCCACTTTCCAATAAGGATCAAAGCCTTCAATTATTGGCTGATAAGTTCAATATTCCTCATTTTAGTGAGAAATCTCATTTGCTTGAACTAGAAGATGTTGATTTTATTTTTTCTGTTCAATACAATCAAATATTAACTGCTGAAGAAATTGCAGTTGCTAAGTCATTGGCAGTTAACCTTCATATGGCACCACTTCCAGAATATCGAGGCTGTAATCAGTTTTCTTTTGCACTAATTGATAAAGCTGAAGAATTTGGCACAACCTTGCATGTATTAGAGCCAGATACTGATGCGGGGTCAATAATTTTTGAAAAGCGTTTTAAAATCAGAGAAAACGAATTTGTTACAGATTTGTACAATCGAACATTAGGATTTTCTCTGCAGCTATTTCAAGAAAAACTAGAGCCAATTTTAAACCGAAACTTTCAATTAACTCCTCAACCAGAGTTGTTCGACGAGCGAGGGACAAGTTTTCATTTTCGAAAAGAAATTGAACAGTTAAAAAGGATTGATGCATCTTGGCCATTGGAAAAACAGAAAAGATATTTCCGTGCAACATTTTTTCCGGCATTTGATCCTCCTGTATTAGTCTCTGAAGAAGCAGAAATTCCACTTTCTTTAGATTGGTACAAAAAATTGAAATGAAAAAAATAATTTGTACCGTTACCACTGATTTGGTTTTTGATCAAAGAATGAGAAGGATTTGCACAAGTCTCTCAAATGCGGGATATGATGTGCTTCTTATCGGAAGAAAAAAGAAAAAATCTCCTGAGCTTACTGCTGAAAAACACAAGCAACATAGAATTGAGTGCTTGTTCGAGAAAGGTCCTTTATTTTATCTAGAGTTCAATATTCGTTTGTTTCTATACCTCATATCTCATAAAACTGATGCGGTAAGTTCCATCGATCTAGACACCATTTTAGCAGGAAGATTAGCAAGCATTATCAAGGGCTTTAAACAGACTTATGACGCACACGAGTACTTTACTGAAATGGAGGAACTGGCAGACCGAAGGCTGGTAAAAACCGCTTGGAAAATTATTGAAAAAATTACCGTTCCATTTATTAATCATGGCTACACAGTTTCGGAGGGTTATGCGGATTTGTTTAAATCAGAGTATGGTGTTGAATATAAAATAGTGCGCAACGCAACTGTATTGATTGATGAAATTCCGGATACTCCAAAGGAAAATATCATACTTTATCAAGGTGCTGTTAATTATGGAAGAGGATTAATTTCATTGATTGAGGCAATGCATAAAGTAAAAGGCACGCTTATCATTTGCGGTGATGGTGACTTATTTGAAATTGTAAAGAAAAAAATTGATGATGAACATCTCGAGAAAAAAGTAAAATTGCTTGGTTATATTCAACCTTTAGAATTGAAGCGCTACACAAAATCTGCAAAAATCGGGTTGACACTTTTTGAGGCAAAAGGATTGAGCAATAAATATTCAATGGCTAATCGTTTTTTCGATTATATGCATGCTGGAATGCCGCAATTGGCGATGAATTATCCTGAATACCAAGCGTTTAATAAAAAGTATGAAGTTGCTAAGTTATTGGATGATTTAGATGCATTTACGATCGCAAGTAGTTTAAATCACCTTTTAAAAGATGAAAACCATTACCAATACATTCGAAATAAAGCACTTGAGGCTCGAAAAGAATTTAATTGGCAGAATGAGGAAGCTCGGTTGATTTCCGTTTATCAAGAATTATTCGCTTAGTATTTATACATTTTCATAAAGTAGAATAGCTTCCAAATGTCGAATAGTCGAATATTGGGGTTCCGTCCTTTTAGATTTTTCTCAATCAGAGAAATAAATGGTTTGATTATATGAAATGCAAATATGGATAAGCCCATAGCATGAAGCGATTCATAAACGCTGATTAGACGTATTTCGGGCCCACAAATACGTTTGCTAAATAAGGTAGCAAGGTTTGATGTCCCTGATTTTGACTTTTCTATAAACGTTACTGCTGTATCCAGCCCTAAATGTTCTAAGGGGTTATCAATGTGAGAAAGGGGCGTCCCCATTTTAAGCAACTTCAGGCCAAGCAGAGTATCCTCATGACCGTAACCAACTATATCGTTATCAACAGGTAGAGAGAGGAATATCTTTTTATTAATCAGAAGATTACTTGCTACGAAATGACTAAATCGCATTCTATTTCTTTCTGATGCTGATTTTTTTTCTCGTTGGATTCCATATTTCCAACGCAATAAAAAATCTGGATTTTCTGGACGATTATTCGAATAGGTAATTCCTCCAATAACTACCTTTTTTGCTTTGTGTTCAACAAATTTTTGAAGGTAATTTGAACTCACAATTTTCATGTCGCAATCCAAGAAAATTAACGTTTCGTGTTTTGCTTTTTTAGCGAGTAACATTCGGATATTTCCTCGCCCAACATTTTCATTCAACTCCGAATATTTGACGAGATCCAACTTACTGATTAATGTATTTAGCTGCTTAATAGTGGAGTTGGTTGAACAATCGTCGAGACAAAGGATTTCAAACTTCTCGTCTATTAGTTGCTTGGCTTGATTACAAAGGTCGGTCACTAAATCAGTTATGTCTACATTGTAAATTGGAATTAAAATGGAGATCATAGCTCTGAATTAAAGGCTTTCTATGGCGTTCGATTCTATCAAACTACCATTTTCACACTTAAGTGTTCGGTCATGGTATAAATTCATTAACGAGTAATCATGCGTGGCCATTAATACCGTATTCCCTTTTTTACAAATATCAATTAGTAAATTTAGAATTCGGTGCGATGTTTCCGGGTCCAGATTACCTGTAGGCTCATCAGCAAGAATCAGATCAGGATCATTTAGCAATGCTCTTGCAATTGCAACGCGCTGTTGTTCGCCTCCTGAAAGCTGGTGTGGGAATTTAAAACCCTTGGTTTGTAAACCAACTTGTTCCAATACATCTTCGATTTTAGCTTTAATTTCTTTTTTATTTTTCCAACCTGTCGCACGTAAAACAAATTCCAGGTTTTTTTCTATCGATCGATCTGCTAACAATTGAAAGTCTTGAAATACGATACCAATGCGTCTCCTGAGGAAAGGAATTTTACTCCTTTTTATTTTTTGCAGCACTATATCTGCTACTATTCCTTCACCTTCAGTTAATGGTAATTCTCCATACAAGGTTTTGAGTAAGCTACTTTTTCCGCTACCGGTTTTACCTATCAAGTATACAAACTCGCCTTTATTTAGAGTGCAATTAACATTGTTAAGAACAAGGTTATCGCCTTGATAAACTTTTACATTCTTTAGTTCTAATATGGTTTCTGCGCTCATAATACAATGTATGTTTCAAAGGTAGCAAATGCAGATTACATCCTTAGTATTCAAAAGTGGTATTTGTATTCCTTTTGAATTCAGACCTTACATTTTCGTGTCAACAGATTTAGGTTGAAAACTTTGGACCGCTCAATTGAGGCCGTTAAGCTAGCGCCATACTTTTACTTATTACTAGATAGACTTTAATAGCGAGGATTAACAGCGTGCTGAAACACTTAATTACCAGTTTTTTATTTTTTGGATTTGTAGTGACATCAATGGCACAGCAAACACAATTGTTTCGTAATCCGATTCAGTTTTATAGGCTTGGTATTGAATATTTTGATAAAGAAAAATTCAGTTCTGCTCAAAAAGAATTTGAAAATGCACAAGAAGTAGCGGAATATCCTAATAGCGAGATTGCCGTAAATTCTGAGTACATGGCATCTTTATGTGCAATTCAGTTGTTTCACAGAGACGGTTCAATGCGTTTGCGAGATTTCATACGCAATCACCCAGAGAGCCCTAAGGTAAAGGATGCGCATTTTCAGTTAGGAATTTACCATTATAGAAAAAGGGAGTATCAAGATGTTATCGAATGGTTTGATAAAGTAGATCCATATGACCTGACTAAAGAAGAAAAGTATGAGTATTATTTTAAATATGGATACGCTAATCTTAGGAAAAAAAACAATGAAAAGGCATCTCGAGCATTCTTTGAAATAAAGGACATTAATAATGATTACTCTACACCTGCTAAGTATTATTTTGCTCACATTTCCTACTTAGATGGGAAGTATGAAACTGCTCTTAAAGAGTTTCAGAAATTGGAAAATCACGAGAAATTTGGTCCAATTGTTCCTTACTATATAACTCAGATTTACTATAATCAAAAGAAATACGAAGAGCTTTTGGAATATGCTCCACCACTTTATGAAAAAGTAATTGAGAGGCGAAAACCTGAAGTAGCTAGGCTTATTGGAGAAGCACATTACTATAAAAAAGACTATGAGTCGGCATTGCCTTTTTTAGAAACTTACGAAAAGGAATCAAGAATACTGAATAATGATGATAGGTATCAATTGGCTTACACTTATTATAAAACGGAAGACTATAATAATGCTTCTAAATTATTTAGTCGTTTGAGTAGTTTAAAGGATACAATGGCTCAGTTGTCAGCTTATCATCTTGCGGATTGTTTTATGAAAACAAATCAAAATGTTTATGCTCGATCGGCATATAAAACTGCTTATGAGCTAGGTTTTGATAAGAAAATTGAGGAAGATGCGATGTTTAATTATGCCCAATTAAGTTATGAACTATCGCTTAATCCTTATCAAAAATCAATTGAAGTTTTCAAGAATTACATTGATAAATATCCTAATTCAGAGCGTATTGATGAAGCATATCAATATCTACTTGCGGTTTATTTGACCACAAAAAACTTTGATGCAGCTTTAACTTCAATAGATAATATTGAGAATAAGACTCCCAAGCTAAAAGAAGCTTATCAAAAAATCAGTTTCAATAAGGCTACAACTCTTTATTCTGAGAGGAATTATAGTGGTGCAATGTCTTATTATGATAAGTCCTTGCGTTATCGATTAGATATGAAATTAGCTGCAAATGCTATTTATTGGAGGACCGAGGCTAATTATAGGTTGCGGAATTATGATGAGGCGATTATGGGTTATAAATCATTCATATTTCAGCCAAGCGCAATTTTAACTCCTCATTTTAATGAAGCAAATTACAATATAGGATACGCCTATTTTAAATTGGAGAAATATGCTGAAGCTACTAAATGGTTTAGAAAATTCACCTATTCAACTAAGGGGATTGATTCTTTGAAAATGAATGATGCTTTTTTAAGAATTGGAGATTGTTTTTATGTTCTAAAGCAATACGGTCAGGCCATTAACTTTTATGATAAAGCGGAAACACTGAATCAATTCGAAAGTGATTATGCATTGTTTCAGAAGTCGGTATGCTTAGGGATTGTAAAAGATTTTGATGGCAAAATTGCGAGTCTTGAAAAACTAGTTACAAATAATCCAAGATCAACGTATATAGATGCCGCCTATTATGAATTAGGCAGAACTTATAACATACAGGGTGATGATGTAAAAGCGCTTGAACGATTCAATTCTGTAATAGCTTCTAATGCTAATAATATTTATTTAAAAAAGTCTTTAATAAGCTCAGGATTAATCCATTATAATAATGGTAAAGACAATAAAGCTATTGGGGTTTTTACTAGAATTGTTAAGGATTATCCTACCTATAAAGATACTAAAGAAGCACTTACCGTTTTAAAAAGTATTTATATTGAGCGAGGGCAAGTTGATGAATATACTAATCTAGTGGCGGGTTTAAGCTTCGTTGATATTTCCCGATCCGATTTAGATTCATCAGTTTTTGATGCTGCAAGAACGAGGTATTTTGAAGGGAAATGTTTGGAAGCGATTGGTTCGTTGAATAATTACTTAGATAAATTTAAACCAGCTATCTTCAGTGTGAAAGCAAATTATTACTTGGCCGATTGTGCCGAGAAGGAATTACCTGCAGATTCGGCTTTGGTATACTATGAAAAGTTAGCGCAGCTTCCTCCAAACGAATACAGTGAACTTGCTCTTTCTAGGTTATCAAAATCCTATTACGATAAAGAAGAATTCAGTATCTCTCTTTCATATTATATGGATTTAGAATTGGCAGCAACCAGCGGTAGGAGTTTGAAGACTGCCATAGAAGGACAATTGGATTGTGTGTCAGAATTGGATACTAATGCTTTAGGTTCCCTGTTGGGGGAGAACTATATTGCTCAGGGGTATAGTGAGCTGCGCTATTTAGCGATGGCTAAAATGTTTAGAGCAAGAGTGTTTTTGGAAGCTGGGAAGTCGGAGGAGGCACTGCCCTTCTTGAATTTTGTTAAGGATACGGTTGCAACTGAAATAGGAGCCGAAGCAAAGTATTCTATCGCCAAGATTAATTTCGATAAGGATAGTTTGAATGATGCAGAATCTCAGGTTTTTGAGTTGATAAGTCAAATTCCAGCTTACGGTTATTGGGTTGCAAAATCGTTAATTCTTTTGTCTGATATATATCTGGTTCGAGAAGATTATTTCCAAGCCAAAGCTACCTTGAACAGTATAATTGAAAATTATGATGGCGAGGACTTGAGACAAGTTGCGAAAGATAAGATTGAAGAAATTGATGCCATCGTAAATCCAAAACAAGAAGAACCGGAGGCTCCAGAAATGGAAATTGAATTGGATGAATTTAATATCGATCATGACGAGATAGAGAAATTATTTATTGACGAAGAGGAGGAATTGGAAGATGAATAAAACTCTAGTTTTTATAATATTTGCTGTAATTTTTAACTTTGGAGCTTATGCTCAGCGTTCAGATGAGGATACCTTAAAGTCTGGTGATGTATATATCGTGAGAGAGTATCAACCCAAAATTTCTGATGCATTTAAGTTGAGTAATAATCCGAAAGTGTTGGACACAATAATTAATATCAATCAACAGGCAGCATATAATGTAAAAGATGTTCAAGCTGAAACTGAGTTTCAGACAGAACCAATAAAGCCGGCCAAAATGAAGGGTGAGCCTTTAAGTAAATTATATCGGGCTTATGTTTTGCTAGGTGCTGGTAATAACCTTTCTACTCGTGGAGAATTTGTACTGAACTCTATAAGATCTAGGAAATGGGATTATGGATTGAAGGCATGGCACCACGGTTCAAATGGAAATGTTCCAGAAAGAGGAGCATCAAATTTCAGTGATAATAAAATAGACTTGTACGGCAAGAAATTTTTTTACAATAAAATATTAAGTGCTAATCTCAACTACGGGTTAAATACGCTGCATTATTATGGATTTGACGAAGCCTTATTTCCAGATATAATTCTTGAAAATGAGCTATCTAAAGACAACATAGCAACCTCCTACCAGAATATTGCACCTGAGGTTAATTTCAAAACTTACTTCAAAGATTCTACAGCTATAAATTCGGAGTTTAATCTGAAGTTCACAAACTATACAAATCGTGCTAATTCGATTGAAAACAATATTAGATTAGATCTTGATTTAGATCGATATTATGATGATAATTTTGCTCAGTTGGGTTTGTTTCTCGATTACAATCAGTTTAGGTTTGATCCATTAGTGGGAGGAATTATACCGGAATTCTCCAATACTATTTTTGGTTTCAAACCACAAGTTACGGCTGGTCAAAATAAATGGAAAGTTACTGTTGGAATTGAGGGAAACATTAGTTCAGATACGCTTACTGATTTTAATATTTACCCACATTTATATGCTAAATATGACTTAGTGGAAGGTTTGTTAATTCCCTATCTTGGTTTAAGAGGAGGGCTTGAACGTAACAACTTCAAATCGCTTACTCAAGTAAATCCATATGTGAGAGAGGATATTTTGACAAATAATAGAAATAATAGAGTAGAGGTTTATGGTGGCATTAGAGGGCAGTTTAGTTCGAACTCTTCTTATAATGTAACAATGAGCCATAAGATAGTAGATAATATGCCGTTGTTTGTTAATGACTCAACTTTCTACGGAACTGTTTCGGCTAACAATCAGTTTGGAGTTGTTTATGATAATGTTCAAATCACACAAATTGGAGCTGAGTTTGGATTACAGAAAATCAACAAATTCAATGGTTTAATTCGAGGTGATTATTTTGTTTACAATCTTGAAAATCAGAAATCTGCTTGGAATATGCCCGACTTTAAAGTTACTTTGAGTGGTTGGTATGATATCAGTGACAAGCTAGTTTTTACAGCTGATATTATTGCTGTATCAACTCGATCATCATTTAGTATTAACCCTAATGATGGGTATGATCTAGGTGGTGGGATTTATTCCAAACAATTAGATGGATTAGTAGATTTAAATCTTGGAATTGAATACTTCTTTACAAAGCGATTTACTGCTTTTATTCGCAGCTATAATTTAGCCAATCAGAATTATCAGTTTTACAATCAATACAATACTCAAGGTATTACTATTATCGGTGGAATTAGTTACTCATTTTGGGGTAATCGAAAGGGGAAATAATACACTACTTTCCTGTTAATTTAATGTTGATAAAAACAGGGTATTTAGCCAATTGATTTATCATTCCAGGACCCTTAAGAAATATCTTTGTCTGAAGCTGTTAAAGTCCCCATTAATACTGGATGTGTAGACCTTTTTAATACCAAAGAAATTAAGCTTATTTATGAGTGACGAAAAGAATGATTACGGTGCCAATAACATTCAGGTACTAGAAGGATTAGAAGCGGTTAGAAAAAGACCTGCGATGTACATCGGTGATGTAGGTGCTCGGGGTTTGCATCACTTGGTGTATGAAGTGATCGATAATTCTATCGATGAAGCGCTTGCTGGTCATTGTAATGTGATTGATGTTTGGATTAATGAAGACAACTCAATTACAGTAAAAGATGACGGTAGAGGTATTCCTGTAGATCTGCACGAAAAAGAACAACGGTCGGCTCTTGAAGTTGTAATGACTGTATTGCACGCAGGTGGTAAGTTCGATAAAGACTCTTATAAAGTTTCTGGTGGATTGCACGGTGTTGGAGTTTCTTGTGTGAATGCATTGTCTATTAAGTTAACTGCGGAGATCCATAGAGATGGCAAAAAATACATTCAAGAATATTCGAAGGGTATTCCTGCGTTTCCAGTAAAGGAAATAGGTACGACGGGTGATAGAGGGACTATTGTTACTTTTTTGCCAGATGATTCCATCTTTGAAACGGTTGAGTACAACTATGATACGCTTGCAAATAGAATTAGAGAGCTTTCTTATTTGAATAAGGGGATTCGTCTTTCTATGACAGACAGACGAGTTACAAATGAAGAAGGTGAGCACCCTCGGGAGGAGTTTTATTCTGAGGGCGGTCTTAAAGAATTTGTTCATTTCCTAGACGGAAATAGAAATCAAATTATAGATGATATAATTTACATGGATGGCGAAAAAGGTGGAATTCCTGTTGAAGTTGCCATGGTCTATAATGAGACCTATACTGAGAATATCCATGCGTATGTAAATAACATTAATACACATGAAGGCGGCACTCACCTTGCTGGTTTTAGAAGAGGACTTACAAATACGCTAAAGAAATTTGCTGATGATTCTGGAATGCTTCAAAAACTGAAGTTCGAGATTAGCGGAGATGATTTTAGAGAAGGACTTACAGCAGTAGTTTCAGTTAAAGTTCAAGAGCCTCAATTTGAGGGTCAAACGAAAACTAAGTTAGGTAACAGAGAAGTAACAGCACCCGTTTCTCAATTGGTGAGTGAAATGCTTCAAAACTACTTGGAGGAACATCCAAAAGATGCTCGTACAATCGTTCAAAAAATCATTCTTGCAGCCCAAGCTCGTAATGCGGCTAAGAAAGCGCGTGAGATGGTTCAGCGTAAAACTGTTTTAGGTTCTAACAGCTTACCCGGTAAACTGGCTGATTGCCAAGAGCGAGATCCTGAGAAGTGCGAAATCTACCTTGTTGAGGGAGATTCTGCGGGTGGAACTGCTAAGCAGGGTAGAGATAGAGTTTTTCAAGCTATTATGCCGCTTAGAGGAAAGATTTTGAATGTGGAAAAAGCAATGCCACACAAAATCTTTGAAAACGAAGAGATTAAAAATATTTATACTGCACTCGGAGTTCGTGTAGGAACAGAAGAAGATGAACGAGCACTGAACATGACAGGGTTAAGATACCACAAAGTGATTATCATGTGTGATGCGGATGTTGATGGATCTCACATTGCAACATTGATTCTTACTTTCTTCTTCCGGTTTATGAGACCACTAGTAGAAAGTGGTTACATCTACATTGCTACTCCACCTCTTTATTTGGTGAGAAAAGGTAAGCAAGAGAAATACTGTTGGAGTGATGCAGAACGCGATCAAATGATTGGTGAATTCAAAGGTGCTGGAAATGAAAGCTCTGTAAAAGTTCAACGTTACAAGGGTCTTGGAGAGATGAATGCTATCCAGTTGTGGGATACTACAATGAATCCTGAATTTAGAACTTTACGTCAAGTTTCAATTGATTCTGCTGCTGAGGCAGACAGAGTATTTTCAATGCTTATGGGGGATGAAGTTCCACCAAGAAGAGAGTTTATTGAAAAGAATGCGAAATACGCTAATATCGATATTTAGTGTTTAAATACATACTATAATTTGAAAGTCTTCTCGAGAAATTGAGAGGGCTTTTTTTTTTAAGAAATTGTAATATTACTGTAATGCTGAATTTGTTTCAGCAATTCAGTGGTTATAAATTATTTCTATAAACTCAAAATTACCAATGGTTTCATTAGGTACAAACTCATATGTGCTTTCTGGTGATTCAGGTATAGCTAGTAGTAAAAGAATAAAGAAAAGGGCATAAAAAAGGCCTTCCAGAAATCGGAAAGCCTTAGTTTTAATTTATGAAGATTAGCTTACTTAGCTTTATTCTTCGCTACTTTTGATGGATTGACAAATTTTGTTTTCACACATTCGCCAAGTACAATTACCTCTTTGGTTCTTGTGTATTCTTCAATAGCAGCTTTCATATCTTTTTCCGTGTCTCTTCGGATTTTGATACCCGATTTTGAACCTTTATTTCTAACTTCTAAATACCAGCCATCTTTAAGGCTTTTCGGTTTTGTAGGAGGTCTTCCCATAACGTAATCTATGTTTTCTTAACAGTTAAGGCGAATTTGTAAACGCCACTAAAGCGAATATATTGAATTCTTTCAAACAAACAAGATTTAGTTGGTGTTATTAGTGAAAATTACAGTTTTAATCAGTGATATTAAGGTTTAAACCAGTAAAAAACTCTAAATCCTCATCGGGAGTTATTTTGGTTATTACAGCAATTTGACTGACAAGATATGAAAGGTGCTCGCTAATATGAACAGCAACTGAAACCCATTTAATTTAAACCCTCGAATCGAATAGTATTTTCAAATTGTTGAATGTTTAATTGTTCAATAACCTTGTAAGGTTCTATTATCGAATGCGAAATAACTTGATGCAGTTCCTTTTTATTCATTGATTTACTGCTGCTGAATTTCAGATCTCTATTGCTATTATACTTTGATTGTGTAAATACATGAATACCATATTGACGCATGTTTCCGGTTAAATGCAAAATTAAATTACCGATCGCATTCGTCTTTTATTTGGTTTTGACCATATCTACTCTTCATTCAAAAGATTAAGACATTTCTCAATTCTAGGTAGGTTTTCATATAAACGAAATTTGATTTCATTTTTGAAGGGTTCAATCATGATTTAATGCGCTCTGTGCAATGCAGGTGTCTGTATATTTTAGAAAATGGGGTATTAATCCTGTATTTAAGGTATGGATGTGTACAAGAGAAGCCTCCATATAATTGCCAGTTTTTATACTTTCTCCTTTGTAATATCCAAGTATAATAATTCTATTATTTATTGATAGAAGCTCTTCAGGAAAAGCAGCCCAACCTTTTCAATATTTAGCAAATTGTCCAAAAACGTTTTTAAATATTTCTTTAGATCTAACATAGGTTCCCCCCATTTGGAAAACCTTCCATTTGTTTCCATTCAATATCCGAATGAAATAAAGCGGCTATTTTTTCTCCTTCTCCAGTTTTTAAATAAGTCTACAGGTTTTGAATAATACGTTTGTTCCCGTCCATATTCTCAAAATTAGTCAAATGGATTACCTTTAACATACGCTCAAGAATTAATTAGATTCGCACTATTATGAGGAAGGAAAAGGTATTTGTGAAAATTCGCTCCGAAATTGCAGCGGGAACAAGAGGAGCAAGTTTAGGAATTGATGCATTAGAAATAGCCGCTATCAATGATAAAAACACGTTATTTCGTGATGTTCATTCAGTTGAATTAGAAGATCAAAACCACTTACTTCATGAAAAAGTGGATACGCCTAATGCGATTCGAATCGAAGGATTAAAGAAAGTGCTAGAGACATTAATGAACGGTGTTAAGGGAGAATTGGAAAAAGGAAAATTTCCAATTGTACTCTCAGGTGATCATTCTAATGCTGCAGGAACTATAGCGGGAATAAAAGCGGCAAATCCTGATAAAAGAGTAGGAGTGATTTGGGTAGACGCTCATGGGGACTTGCACACACCTTACACTACACCATCTGGAAATATGCATGGTATGCCAGTCGCTATATCATTAGGAGCTGATAATCTGAAAAGTCAAATCAATGATATTTCTGAAAAGGAAAAAACGATTTGGAATGAGCTTAAAAACCTTGGAGGGATTCAACCTAAAATTCTACCTTCTGATATTGTGTTTTTTGCTGTACGCGATACCGAAGAGCCTGAAGATAATTTAGCGGAGGAACACAATATCAAAAACTACAAAGTAGAAGAGATTCGATACAGAGGATTAGAAGTTTGCTTGAAGGAAGCTGAAGAAAGTTTGAGCCAATGTGATGTTATTTATATCAGCTTTGATGTGGATAGTATGGACTGTGATTTAATTTCATACGGAACCGGCACGCCTGTCCAAAAAGGATTGGATGAAAAAGAAGCTTATTCTATTCTTAAGTACTTCTTAAGCATAGAAAAAACAGCTTGTATAGAGTTTGTAGAAATCAACCCTTTACTAGATAATAAAGGCAATAAAATGGCAGAGACTGCTTTCGGAATTCTGAATAGATTAGTTAGCGAAACTAGCTAGTCCAATTCTTGAATTTCCATTTTTAAAGCCTGCCAAGTTGAATTAGAAATAGCTGAAGTGTATTCTTCAGCATTATTAATTTCAGCGATAATATACTCAGCTCTTTCTTTTGAAACGGGATGCGTGCTTATCCAAGACAGGCTTTCTAGTAATCCCCTTTCTTCTCCAGCTAATAGGTAAAGAAAGTTGGCCAGAGGTTCAGGGTTTATGCTGGCGTTTCTTAGATATTCAATTGCTTTTAAGTCGGCTTCTTTTTCAAGAGATCGGTCAAAAGCTAGAGAAGACAATATTTTACTTCCTTTTTTAATTACCTCTCCGCCGCTTCCTGATGCAGCTGAAAGAAGAGCAGACAATCCTATTTCTTTCACTAGTTTTTTCATAACATGGTTGAGTTCAATGTGAGCAAGCTCATGACAAATTACTCCGGTAACAGCATCTTGATTATCGTTATGAGTTATAAGCCCAGTGTAGATAATAATATGTCCACCCGGCAGGGCAAATGCATTAATCTGAGAGTTGTGAAGAATATGCACTTTAAATTTATCCTTATTCAGACCGTTTGTTTCGCAAATTTTTTCGATGATACTGTCAACCGAGTTCAGTATAATTTTATTTGATACTTCAATTTCAGAGCTTTTAATTGATTTCCAATAAAGCTTTCCGAGTTTATCTTCCGTTCTAATTTCATTTTTTTTAATTTCAAATAGTTTCATCCAGCTTATCTGATTGAGTAAAAACCAAACTAAGAAAAAGCTAATTACAATTAAAACTGACTGGAGAAATGGTTTTTTTATTTGTTGGCTTTGCATATTAAGTTAGTTATTTCAGAATAGAACCACCACGTAACATGTTTTCCTTTACGAGTTTGAATTGCAGTGTAAACAGTGGCAATAAATTCAGAAAGGTTGAAAATAATGGCAGCCAATATGAAGGCAATGTATTTATTAGTAATCTCCTCAGCTGTAAATGCAATAGAAACGGACCACCAAAACCCGTAACTATTTACAAATAACATTGAGATTTGTGAAAGAAGCGCCTGTGTGCAATGCCACCTTACGAAATAGGTTCCGTTTTTATTTCCCATATAAAACGCGAAGGTTGCAATGAGGTTTATAATAGGTAAAGGCAACCCAGCTATTATAGCAACTAGCGACATTAGGTAACTGTTTGAAGCCTTTTCAGATTCATGTTCACCGGGCTCATAATCAAACTCTTTCGTTGCAATCATAGATTTTTATAAATATTCCACACCCAATTGCATAAAATCAAAATAATAAGAGGAATAAAGACGATCTTCTTATTTAGCACTTTTTCAACTCGTAAATAGAATTGATGAAGCGTTTCTTTTTCTGTAAATAAGTCACCAATTAACCAGACAGGAGTAATTAGCATTATAACTGAAATTACTAGCCCCATAGGATTTGTAATTATTCCTTGAATAAAATCTCCTTTTAGAATCGAAGAAACAGAGCGAGTTGCTCCGCAAGAGGGACAAGGTAGTGATGTTATTTTCTTAAAAATACAAACCTCCAAAGCTGAGCCAGAAGTTTGCATAACTGTACTCGAATAAAAAACCCAGCTATAGCCAACTATCAGTAATATCACCAGCAAAAGGTAAAGCTGTTTGCTGGAAATTGTCACGATTAAATTACCGTTTGGAGTTTTTCATTATTTTTTTCTCTGGTAGCACCCATAATCATGAACAAATCAATAATCGCCCATACTCCCAATCCACCGCAAGTAAGCAGTTTTCCTATTCCTAATCCTGTATCGCCAATCATAAAACGATCAATTCCTAGACTTCCAGCAAGCAATGAAACAATAAGCATTGTAGTTGGATTTTTAAACTGAAGTGTTTGAATTATCGCCCATTTCGAGTCATCTACTTCCAATAACCGATCTCTTACTATAGCAACTTGATGACTTTCGAAAAATTTTCCATTAGCTATTATGAACATATCTACTCTTTGTACTTCCATTATTTTGGGTGTTTTAGTTAATTTAGAATGCAATATAATTAGGCTTGATTTATTCTAAATGATTGATTTACAATTATATTAGTTCGAAGTTATCACTTTTTATTGAGTTATCATGTAGATTGCGTAGTGATTTTTTATTTCTCAACCTGAAGAATCCTGCTATAATTCTTGTTAGATACGTTGAGCGACCCCTTTCCATAAATGATTTGGTGACACATAAAAAAAGTCTATATAATTTCTATTTTCAATAATTTCTAAGAATTAACTTGTGCTATTAAGTTTTTTTTCCACACTTCATTTTTAGCAAGGTCTATTAATACTTGAACAGCGGATTTTTGGGCTATTCTAATTACAATTCTTTAAAAATCAGGAGTTGTCTTCACAACTTTTTTTTAGGAATCCATAACTTTTGGTTGGAGTAGATGTGTTTGTTGACGATATTGATAAAAATCCTGATGAAGTTGCAAAACGATTGAAACAAACGACTTAGAGTTACTGCTGATAACAAATCGTGGGGTTAAGGTTTGGCCAAACGGTTTCGATGAAACGTATTGCACAAATCACTGGAGATGTAGATTCATGCCAAAAGATAATTCTTCAATTAAAAAAGCGGATATCATAGCGGTCCTGACTATGGCTCTAACTAATAATGTTGATGTGATTAAAACGGAGAACTTATATGAATTTGATGGTAAGACAGGTTATTCATTAGGTCAAGGTCAATAAAAATTAGATTTGAGTATTTCGGGGTCATCTTTAAAGCAATTTCTCATTTGAAACCAATATCCATGTTCCATAGCCCTTACTTTGGTTATTTCATCTCCATGCTTTAAGTATTAACTAATCGGAGAGTGTCCGTAATGACCATCTTTACCACCGGCCTTAAATAACTTTAAAGGCCACCAATTGCTAATTTTAAATATGCATTTGCCTTTGTTAAATATTAGAAATAGCCAGTTATAACTCTATGATGAAAAAAATAATAAGGTTCTTTTTTACAGTCAATTAGTTATTCAGGTTTACAATATGTTTCTTTTCCACTTTCATCTATAAAAAGCACATTTGAAATAAACAAGATTTCTAGAACTGATACTATTGAAAAAATTGTTTGTTTAGAAAGGAGAATTTGTTTTTGCAATTTCCCTTTAGTAGGTTTTAAATGATAATTCTCGGTGCATAGATTTTACCAATCCATCAGCCAATCCCAGTTTTGGGACGTGAATTTCTGAACCTTCAGTCCATTTCATGATGCATTGAAAAATGAGTCCAGCATGAACAATTACATCAGCTCTGTCAGGATGCAATCGATGGATCATAATTCGCTGCTCATAAGTCATACCTGCAAGTTCATCAACAACTTCTTTTAATTCGTCATACTTAATTGCTTGCCAATCTTGTTTATTTAAAATCTTGTAGATTTTATTTATGTTTCCGCCAGAACCGATTATTTCAAGACCATGATGGTTTTTAGTGATTTCCTTGAGCCAATCGTGCATATCATCCCATTTTGCCTCATTTACTTGGTCTTTTAAAAGTCTAATGGTTCCTATATTAAATGAACGGCTAGCATGCATTTCGCCTTTTACAAAAAGACTGATTTCAGTACTTCCACCACCGACATCTACATATAAGAAGTCATGACTAGCGGAAAGTCGTTCTTGAACGTGGGTACTGCGAATTATTTTAGCTTCTTCGTCTCCAGTAATGACCTCGATATTGATTCCAGTTCTAGCTTTTACTCCTTCCACAATGGCTGGACCGTTTGCAGCATCACGCATTGCACTTGTGGCAGTTGCTCTGTATTGATCTACTTTATGAACTTTCATTAAGTGCTCAAATGCAATCATTGTGCGCTCAAAATCAATTGCTTTTTCTTGAGAAATTTTCCCGTCCATAAAAACGTCTTCTCCTAGTCTTAAAGGAACACGTGTAAGTGAGACTTTTTTAAATGTACTAACTCCATTTTCGGTAAAAACATTTACTAGTAATAACCGAATTGCATTTGATCCTATATCAATCGCTCCGTACTTTTTTCGTTTCAATTTCTATTGATTTTCTGAATAGTATTTGTAAAATTCCATTTGCGCTCTGGTATTAGCTTTTTTATCAGTTTTTCGATATTCATTTTTTGAATTACCATCTATTTGACGTGCCTTTACATTATCGCTCCATTGCAGATCAAATATAAAACGCAATTCTTTCTGAATGTCTCTGTCATAGATGGGGCAGGTAACTTCAATTCTTCTATCGAGGTTTCGTTCCATCCAATCGGCCGAACCAATAAAATATTTTGGTTCGTCATTATTGCAGAAAATCATAATACGAGTATGTTCCAAATATTTTCCTAGGATACTAATTGCTTCAATATTTTCACTCAAATTTTTTATTCCTGGGCGAATGCCACATATTCCGCGAATGTTCAGCTTTATTTTCACTCCAGCTTGGGAAGCTTGATAAATCTTATCCATCAAATCAGGATCGATTATATTATTGAGTTTAAGATGTATAAAAGCATTTTTCCCGATCTGAGCATTCCGTATTTCTTGATTAATCATTCGTACCAATTGGGTTCTCATGTTTAATGGACTCACTAATAGATGCTTGTAATGGTATGGAGTAAAATTCCCTTCCAACAATTCGAACATCCTACGAACTTCATTTGTGATTTCTACGTTTCGAGTTAAAAGCGAAAGATCACCATAAATCTTTGCGGTAGATTCATGGAAATTTCCGGTTCCTACGTGAGCGTAACCGACTAATTTATTGTCTTCTCTTCGACTGATATAGCACACCTTAGAGTGTACCTTAAGTCCGCGATAACCAAACAGTACAGTTATGCCTTCATCAGACAATAGGTTGGCAAATTTGATATTATTTTCTTCGTCAAATCGAGCCTGTAGTTCGACTAAAACAGTGACATCTTTCCCATTTTGTGCTGCATTGATTAATGCATTTATGATCCTAGAGTTTTTAGCTACACGATAAAGTGTCATTTTAATAGAACGAACCTTAGGGTCAATTGCTGCTTCTCTAAGAAAATCAATAAGATGATCGAAGGTTTGATAAGGATAATGTAATAAAATGTCTTTTTTCTTTATAGCATTTATCACACTAGAAAATGGAGCTAAGTCTTTGTGCCGAACAGGTGGCGCTTTTTTAAACTCTAGCAACCTTCCTCCTATATTAGGAAAATTCATGAAATCTTTAAAATTGTGGTATCGGCCTCCAGCAATCAGATTATCAGAAGAACCCAATTTCAAACGTTTTCTAAGATATTTTAGCAGAGATTCCGAAATTCTCTCATCATACACAAAGCGAACGGGTTGTCCTTTTTTTCGATCAGAAACCCCTTCTTGCATTGCGTCTAAGAAACTTTTGGAGACATCTGCATCTAAATCTATCTCAGCATCACGAGTCAATTTTATTGTATATGCTTCAACCTTACAGTAGCCATACATCCCAAATAGATAATTCAGGTTGTGACGAATTACGTCGTCTAACATCATTACAAAACGATCTCGACCTTCAGATGGAAGCTCAACAAAGCGTGGCAGAGATGAGGGAAGTTCAACGATTGCATATTTACCTTTATCGGTTTCCTTGCGAATCATGTGAATTGCGAAATAGACCGACTTATCATTCATAGTCGGGAACTTTCGGGTATTCGAAATCATTATTGGAACCAATTCGGGGTAAACATTTTTTGTAAAGTAGTCTTCAACGAATAATTGCTGATTATCATTCATTTGTTTTTCGTCCAACAAATAAATATGCTGGTCTCTTAGACTATTTATAATTTCATCATAAATTCTATAAAATCGCTTTTGTTGCTTTATAATGGTTGATTGAATTTTTTCTAATAACTGTCTTGGGTTTCCTTCAACAAGATCAAAGTTTGTTTTTTCTAGTTGTATTCTGCGTTTCACGGCAGCCACACGCACCCTGAAAAACTCATCCCTATTATTTGAGTAGATCCCTAAAAAACGAAGGCGCTCAATAAGCGGGTTTCTAATATCTGCAGCTTCCTGAAGTACACGTTCATTAAAACTTAACCAGCTTAATTCTCGGTTTACAAATCTTTCAACTAGCTGTTTTGGCATACTTTAATTCCTTTGTTTCTTGACGGTTAAAGTATATCAATTGCTCTAAATCAGCAAATTGAATTTGACTCCAAGAATCAGAGTGAAATTGTATTTTCATAACCGCTGAAGTTTGTATTTTATCAAGCGGAATTCTTAGGAAATCATTTACAAAATCTGTCAATGTTGGATCATGTCCGCAAATCATTATTGAGTTTAGATTATTATCAAATGATTTTATCAAATCAAAAAGCCCTTCTTTTCCCTGTTCATAAATTGAGTTTCTTATTTCAATTCCGTTCTCTGGAAAATCTAAATATCGAGCATGGATTAAAGCTGTATGCGTTGCTCGCACTGCTGGGCTTGTATATATAGCATCGAGTCCAGGCGCAGTATTTTTCAATCGTTCCGAAATTTTTTGGAGTGCAATTATTCCACTAGGTTTTAATGGGCGGTCAACATCTGTAATTTGTTTGTTTTTCCAGCTTGATTTTGCATGTCTTGCTATGTAAATTGTTTTCATTCAGTTAATTTAACCTGCAAATCAAGATAAAGAAAGCCAATAGAATATTAAGAGTACATTAAATAAAGTACAGCTCAGTCTTACATTCTCCGGTACAATCCCTCAATATATTCCATTGAAACTTGGCTCTTCCAATCAGGACCAAAGGCATGGTTCCACATATGTTCCAATCGAATTGCAATTTTAGCCATTGCAGTAATTTCTTTATCGGTCCAATCTTTAGAGAGGTTTTGAGGAAGCTCAACATTAAAGCGCTCCAGCATTCCATGAAATTCGTCAACAGCATCTCCGTAAACATCTTTCAAGTGATTAAAAGCCAGGCAATTCGCATAACCATGTCTTGTTCCAAAAACAAAACTTAATCCATAGGATAATGCATGACAAACTCCAACCTCAGAGTAAGTCAAACTCAATCCGCCGAACAAAGAAGCAAGCATTAATTTCTCGTCATTCTCAGGATTTTGACCAGCACTTTGTCCTAAGAAAACTGCTTTGCAAAGTTCAATAGACTGATCTCCGTATGCTTTTGAGAAAGTATTGTATTTGATTCCAGAAGCACTTTCAATACAGTGAATATACGTATCCATCCCTGTGAAAAACCACTGGTCATTTGGAACAGATGCCGTTAAGGTTGGATCTAAAACTACTTGATTAAAAACGGTCCACTCACACTTTAATCCCAATTTTTTTTCTGGTCCAGAAAGAACTGCGGTCATAGAACATTCAGCTCCAGTTCCTGATATTGTAGGAACACCACAATGATAAATACCAGGCTTTTTGATCAAGTTTAAACCTTGGTATAGCACTGAAGAGCCTTCGTTCGTGACCATAAGCGATAAGGCTTTAGCTATATCCATTATACTGCCACCACCAATTCCAATAATACCAGAAGGCAGACCTTGATCCATTAACAGTTCGTCACGTAATTCATCTATTTGAGATGTTTTTGGCTCATCATGACTAGCATCTATAAAATAAACGCGGTCATTTTGCTTTGCTGGTATTTTATTCGCCAATTCTTTGCCCTCAAAATAATCGTCCACTATAAAGACCATGTAACCCTTGTTGTCGACTCTTCTTGGTTCAATGATTTCACCTAGTTGCAAGAAGCTACCGGGACCATAGCAGACTTTACCAATGTTATTGAAATTGATGTGTTGCATCTCCGAAATTATAATTGTGCGTTTGCGATTGCAGTTTTCATATTTACTGCCAATTCATTCATTTGTTCTTCAGACCATTGAGTGCTAATTCCAAGAGAAATTAGTTTACCAACAACCTCTTGAGATTTTGGTAAATCTAGATTATTATAATCTTGGGGCAGATCCATTTTGTGTAAATGCAGTGGAGCAGCAGATTTTAAATTTTTCAAATGATCCCATTGATTGATGAAATGATACATGTTAGTGTACCAATAATTGAACCCACCAATTCCCATTTTTCCAAATTCAGCCATTACTTTTTGAGCAATTTCTGTATTAGGTAAGAAGAAGTTTAAGAATGTTCCACTGTCACCATCTTCATCCGGAATTGGTCTAAATGAAAGACCAGGAGTGCCCGCTAAAAGAGATTTTAGATGACTTTTATTTTTACGATTTACGTCTCGTATCGTATTTATTTTTCGCATTTGAGCCAAACCAATAGCTGCATGCAATTCACTCAGACGGTAATTAAATCCAAGAATATGATGCTGTTCCATACCACGATTTGCACCAAGGTGATCGTGACCGTGATCTGAATAAGAATCAGCTAATCGATAGCAAGCTTCGTCATTAGTAACGTATAATCCACCTTCGCCAGCTGTAGTAATTTTAAAAAAGTCGAAAGAATAAGCACCAGTTTTACCAAAAAGACCAACAGAGGTGCCTTTGTAAAAAGCTCCTAAAGCTTGACCTGCATCTTCAATAAGCACAAGGTTATGTTTATTACAAACCTCCATTATTTCATCCATATTAGCAGCTGCACCGCACATATGTACCAAGCAAACTGCTTTTGTTTCTGGAGTAATTGCAGCTTCAATTCCAGCAGCTGAAAGACACAAGTTCTCATCAATTTCTGCAAAAACAGGAACACCTCCACCAAATATGACGCCCTCAATAGTAGCGATGTAAGTGAACGGAGGAACGATAACATGATCTCCATAACCAATACCTGCACTCGCCATTGCACAAGCAACAGCTGTTGATCCACTAGATACTGCATGCGCGAACTTTGCGCCAGTAAAATTCCGTACTTCAGCTTCTAGTTCTTTAGCTTTCCAATGACCATTTCTTATGTGCTCATGATTGTATCTAAACAAACATTTTGAGTCTAAAACGTCCATTACTTCTTTTCTTTCCTCGTCTCCAAAAAGTTCTAATCCCGGCATAGTATCGTTGTAATATGTGATGAATTTTAAGAAGGCAAAAGTAGGATAATCTTTCTTCTATCTTTGCCACCTTATTCCAGATAATATGAAGGCTATAGCTATTATTCCAGCGCGTTTTGGAAGTTCAAGATTAGAAGGTAAACCATTAGTAGACATTTTGGGTAAACCAATGATTCAGAGAGTTTATGAGCAAACGGTAAAAGCAATTCCAACTGTTTTTGTTGCAACGGATGACGAACGTATTAAGCAAGTAGTAATCGACTTTGGCGGAAATGTGATAATGACATCAGTAGATCATGAAAATGGTACGACCAGATGTTTGGAGGCATATGAAAGAATTACTGAGAAGCTAGATGAGCAATATGATGTAATTGTAAATGTTCAGGGTGATGAGCCAATGCTCGAACCTGAGCAGTTAAGCGAGTTATTGAAACCTTTTGATAATCAAGATGTCAGATTTTCAACGTTAGTAAGTCCCGTTAAATCGGTGCAAGATTTATTTAATGAAAGTGAAGTTTTTGTAGTCTTTGATAGAAAGAATAGAGCGATGTATTTCAGTCGTTCAGTTATTCCTCATATCCGAGGGGTTCATCAAACACATTGGTTGGAACATCATACTTACTTTAAGCACGTAGGATTGTATGCCTATAGTTATAGTGCTTTAAAAGAGTTTGCTAATTTACCCAGTTCTAAATTGGAACGAGTTGAGTCCTTAGAGCAAAACCGTTGGATAGAAAATGGAAATGATATTTATGTTGAATTGACCTATCATGATACCATTCCAGTTGATACAATTGATGATTTAAAAAAGGTGAGATTATTATTAAAAGAACAGCAATAATTTAATGTCAAATTACAGCAGTTTAGAGATACTTGTAGGACAATTCAAAAGTCTATTTTTGCAACGGATATCAAATTGAAAGAATGTCAAGTAAAATTGTAAAAGTTGGGGATATTGATTGTGGTTCTGATGAGCTATTTCTTATCTCGGGTCCATGTGTTATTGAAGATGAGTCTACAATGATGAAAACTGCTGAGAAACTAAAAGAAGTTTCAGAGAGCATGGACATTAAAATCATTTATAAATCTTCATTTGTTAAAGATAATCGTTCTTCTTTAAAATTCTATAGAGGACCAGGTATAGACGAAGGGTTGAAATTACTTCAGAAGATTAAAGATCAATTTGGTTTTACGATACTTTCTGATATTCATACTCCGGCTCAGGCTGCTCCGGCAGGCGAGGTGCTTGATGTTATACAGATTCCAGCATACTTGTGTATGCAATCGGAATTGTTGGTTGAATCGGCAAAAACAGGCAAAGTGGTTAATATAAAGCACGGTCAGTTTTTAGCTCCAGAGAATATGATTAAGCCAGTAGAAAAAGTTTTAGAATCGGGCAATAATCAAATTATTTTAACCGAAAGAGGTTATACCTTCGGATATAACGATTTGGTTGTAGATCCAAGAAGTTTTTATCATTTAAGACAACCTGGTTATCCAGTTGTATTTGATATCACACATTCTATTCGCAAGTATGGAATTCCAAGTGCAGATCCAAAAGGAGGCAACCGAGAGTTTTTACCAACCATTGCAAGAGCTGGTGTAGCGGCTGGAGTCGATGGTGTCTTTATCGAAACTCACCCAGAACCAGAAAAAGCGCTGTGCGATGCAGCAAGTCAATTATGTGTATACGATCTTGAGGAGTTTTTAAAACCTTTGATTGAAATGCATAATTTAGAAGTTCAATACAGATAATAATAAGTACAATACATACAATACCAAAAAAATGGAATTATATTTAGATTCGGCAAACATAAATGAGATAGAAGAAGCGTTTAAATTAGGCTTCTTAACCGGACTTACAACAACACCTACTTTTATGCATCGCGATGGTGTTACTGATATTGATGGCTTGATTTTAAAGCTAGCTGATATGGTTCCAATACTTCAAGTTGAGGCACTAGGTCAAACTGCAGAAGAAATTGTTGCTGAAGCTCATCGTCAGTTAGAAATGGGATTGAAGAAAGATCGTTCGGTTTTTAAAATTCCAGTTTCTTTAGAAGGGGTTAAAGCTTGTAAGATTCTTACAGATCAAGATATCATGGTGAATGTGCATTTAGTGTACACATTGCAACAAGCCTATATGGCAATGGAAGCAGGTGCAACTTATGTGTGTCCTCTAGTAGGTCGCCTGCAAGATCAAGGTCATGATGCTCTAGAATTGGTGAGTCAATGTGTTGAAGCTGTAAACTATTATGGTTACGATACGAAAATCATGTTCTCATCTGTCCGTTACCCAGAGCATATTAGAAATGCTATAAATGCTGGGGTTCATGTTTGTACTGTTCCTTGGAAGGTAATGACCCAATTGACTGAAAATAACTTTACTACTTTAGGTACAGATCAGTTTTTTGAACACACAAAGTTAATGACCAATAATGTAAAATCTGCGTTGAGAGACGTAAATCCAACAGTTTCTGAGTCTTTATCTATTCCTGATGCTATCCTAAAAATGACTGAATATGGATATGGTTCTGTAACAGTGCTTGATGCTAGTGGAAATATTAAAGGAGTATTTACTGATGGAGACCTTAGACGGTTAATTGGATCTAAAGGTGATGCAGTGCATGGAATGAAACTTTCGGACATGGAGTATGGAACACCAAAATCTATCGATGCTGGTGCTTTACTAAACGACGCAAATGATCTTTTTAAATCTACTCAAGTAGATACTTTGTTGGTAACTGAAAATGGTAAACCAATTGGAATGCTAGATATTCAAGATTTGGCAAAGTAAAATTTGAACTATGGATAATTCCTTAGAACACACACAGCATATTTTTGAAACAAAAGGCGGGGTTTTTATAATCCCGCCTTTTGTTTTAGCACAAAAATTAAAGAACATTAAAGCTATTTTGTTTGATTGGGATGGTGTTTTTAATGAAGGCAATAAAGGCGGTGGAAATCACTCAGGGTTTTCAGAGATTGATTCGATGGGCACAAATATGTTGCGATTTTCTACTTGGTTAAAACAGCAAAACTCGATGCCCATTAGTGCAATTGTAACAGGAGCAAATAATGAGGTGTCATTAGATTTTGCAGCGAGAGAACATTTTGACAAAGTTTACTTTGGTTTTACGGATAAAAAATTAGCGCTCAAGCATTTAATGGAAGATTGTGGTCTGAAAAGCGAAGAAATTGCGTTTTTTTATGATGATATTTTGGACCTGTCTATTGCAAAGGAAGTGGGCGTGCGAGTCTTTGTTCGATCTGATGCTAAGGTGGCGTTTTCTGAATACGTAAAACACTATCAATTGGCCGACTATATTACCGCATATAGTGGTGGAAATCATGGTGTAAGAGAAGCTTCTGAAATGCTAATGGAATTAAATTTTAACTTTGTTAAGTGCGTTGAAGAACGAGTCGCTTTTTCCGATACCTATGCGAAATATTTAGAAGATAGAAATAGCAGGTCAACAGTTTATTACACTAAGAATAATGATGGTAAAATCACTGAACATTATACTCCTTAAACTACTTTATGTTTAGTATTCTGATTTCCAAAATCAATAAAATAAGTTTATGGTAGATTACGATCCGCACAGCTGGGTAAAACTCATTTTCAATAACGACAGTAAGAATATTTTTAAGCAATTATGGCCGCCAATGCTTACGTTGCTTGTTTATACAACTGTGGTTGTTTTTGTTTTCAATCATTTTTTCAATTTTCACTATCCTGGAGGTACAGCCATTCACTCTTTACTTGGAGTTGTACTTGGATTGTTTTTAGTTTTCAGAACCAATACTGCATATGATAGATGGTGGGAGGGCCGAAAACAGTGGGGTGCGCTGGTAAATTGTTCTAGAAATACAGCCATAAAGTTTAATACCTGCCTGCCAGAAAGTCACAAAGACGATAAAGAGTTTTTTGCAGTTATGATTTCCAATTTTGTTTTTGCAATGAAAGAACACTTGCGAGAAGGGGTTAATATGGAAGAGATTCAAGATTTGAAAACTGGTGATTTTAAAAATGAACTGGAAACAAAGAATCATATGCCTGCTTATATTGTTAATTGTATGTACAAGCGCTTAAATGAACTACGATCATCAGCGATTATTAGTGCCGAACAGTTTTGGATAATTGATCAAGAGATGCAAGAATTTTTAGACATATTAGGAGCTTGTGAGCGTATTAAAAACACGCCAATTCCTTATTCATACAATATGTATATAAAGAAATTTATTTTTACGTATTCTGTCACTCTTCCTTTTGGTATAATGAGTATTACTCATTATTGGACGATTCCAATTACGTGTATATTATTTTATTTACTAGTAAGTACAGAGTTGATTGCTGAAGAAATTGAAGATCCGTTTGGAATGGACGATAATGATTTGCCAACGGATAGTTTAAGTGGAAAGATCAAACGGAATGTTGAGGAAATTCTACTTTCCAATTAATTTCCAGACAGAAACTTTGAAATCAACAAGTGCAAGTATTGCTGGTTAACCTCTACAAAGGTTCTCTTTTTTGAAATCTTCCTTTTTATAGGATTGAAATATTGATAAAATCAGAAGTACTAGAATCGAATATTTCAAGAGCTGGATTTATATTTAAATACTAATAAATAGTTTCTGGTTTGGAGGAACTAATTCCCTTCGTGACTTTTCCTATTATTGTATTACCAAAAAATAAAAGACTATGAGTACAGAAAGAAAAGTAGGTTCGGATATTGATATAGCGCAAGCGGCTAAAATGGAGCACATTAATGATATTGCTGCTAAACTAAACATTGGTGTTGACGATTTGGAGCATTATGGAAAGTACAAAGCAAAATTGCCGTTGAACTTAATTGATGACGCTAAAGCAAAACAGAATAAGTTAATCTTAGTTACTGCTCTTACACCAACTCCTGCAGGAGAAGGTAAAACAACCGTTTCTATTGGACTTACTGAAGGGTTAAATAAAATAGGTAAGCAAGCTACAGTTGTGCTTAGAGAGCCATCTTTAGGACCTGTATTCGGAATAAAAGGCGGGGCTGCAGGTGGCGGCTATTCTCAAGTAGTGCCTATGGAGGATATAAACCTTCACTTTACCGGAGATTTTTCTGCTATCGAAAAAGCGAATAACTTGCTTTCTGCATTGATTGATAACAATATCCAAAGTAAAACCAGAAGCCTAAATCTAGATCCACGATTGATTTACTGGAAGCGTGTAATGGATATGAATGATCGTTCATTAAGAGATATTACAATAGGATTGGGTGGTGCTGGAAACGGTATTCCTCGTCAAGATGGATTTAATATAACTCCAGCTTCTGAGGTTATGGCTATCCTATGCATGAGTAATGATAGACAAGATTTAAAAGAGCGATTGGGGAATATTTTCGTTGGCTTTACAATGGATAGGAGCCCAATTTATGCTAGAGATTTAAATGCTCAAAATGCAATGGCTATTTTATTGAAAGATGCCATTAAACCAAATTTGGTTCAAACGCTTGAAGGAAATCCTGCAATTATTCACGGTGGACCATTTGCAAATATTGCACAAGGAACTAATACGATTATCGCGACTAAAATGGGATTGACATTGAGCGACTATGTAGTTACTGAAGCTGGGTTTGGGTCTGATCTAGGTGCTGAAAAATTCATGGATATTAAGTGTGGTTATGCGGATCTTAAACCAAGTACAATTGTATTAGTTGCTACTATAAGAGCACTTCGCCATCATGGTGGAGCGGAGAAAGAACAATATGGAGCTGTAAGTTTAGAAAGAGTACAAGCAGGATTTCCAAACCTTGAAAAGCACATTGAAAACGCTAAGCAATTTGGAATTACTCCAGTAGTAGCAATTAACCACAGAACGGGTGATGGCGAAGATGAAATCAAATTTGTGCAAGAAGCATGTGCTAAAATGGGCGTTAAGGCCGTTGTAAGCATGGGTTGGGCAAATGGTGGAGAAGGAACTTCGGATTTAGCAAGAGAAGTTGTTGCAAATATTGAAAATGCAGGAAACGCCTTTAAACCACTTTACGATTGGAATGCTACGATTGAAGAAAAAGTAGAAACCATTGCTAAGAAAGTTTACGGAGCCGATGGAGTAGACTATCAAGGAAAAGCTTTAATCGATTTGAAAAGGTTGTATAAGCTTGGATTAGATAAACTGCCTATTTGCATGGCGAAAACTCAGAAATCATTCTCAGATAATGATAAATTAATTGGACGTCCAACAGGATTTAGAGTTACAGTGCGTGAGATTGAATTTGCAGCAGGAGCAGGGTTTATAATTCCGATTACTGGAGCAATGATGCGTATGCCAGGTCTGCCTCCTGTGCCAGCATCAGAGCATATGGATATTGATAATGATGGAGTTATTTCTGGATTGAGCTAATTATCTGAAATAGAATTGAATTTAAAGGCCAGCATTTAGCTGGCCTTTTTTATTTAACCTATTACTGTCTTCCCAATATTTCCTACTTTTGCCGCCCTAAAATAATTTGAATTATACACTTTAGAAATGAGCAATTTATCTCAAATCGAAAACCTACTTGGCGATCAAGCTGAATATTACCTAGGTCATACTTCCAAAACAATTTCAAAAGAGAGTATCGCTGCTCCGGGTTCTGAATTTCTTACAGAACACTTCATAGGTTCAAACAGAAGTAATCAAGTATTGAATAATCTTGCTAGACTATACAATCACGGAAGATTAGGTGGGACAGGTTATGTTTCCATACTTCCTGTAGATCAGGGAATTGAGCATTCGGCTGCGGCTTCTTTTGCACCCAATCCAAGATACTTTGATCCAGCGAATATCGTTGAACTGGCAATGGAGTCAGGTTGTAATGCTGTAGCCTCTACATTTGGAGTTCTTGCGCAATGTTCACGAAAATACGCACATAAAATTCCATTCATTGTTAAGTTGAATCACAATGAGTTTTTGACTTACCCAAAATCATTCAATCAAATCATGTTTGGTTCGGTTGAAGATGCATGGGAAATGGGAGCAACTGCTGTAGGTGCAACTATTTATTTCGGTTCAGAAGAATCAGAAAGACAAATTCAAGAAGTCGCTGCTGCATTTGAAAGAGCACACGAACTTGGAATGGCAACGATTCTATGGTGTTATTTGAGAAACTCGGGTTTCAAAAAAGACGGAATAGATTATCATACTGCGGCTGATTTAACTGGTCAAGCAAATCATATTGGAGTATCTATTCAAGCAGATATTATCAAGCAAAAATTGCCTACCAACAATGGAGGATACAATGCTATTGATGTTGGAAAAACACATCCAGATGTATATTCTAAATTATCTTCAGACCATCCAATTGACTTGACTCGTTACCAAGTAGCAAATTGTTATATGGGTAAAATTGGCTTAATCAATTCAGGTGGAGCCTCTGCTGGCGCATCTGATTTACAAGATGCTGTTACAACTGCCGTCATTAATAAACGTGCTGGTGGTCAAGGATTGATTATGGGACGTAAAGCGTTCCAAAAACCAGTTTCAGAAGGAATTCAATTGATTCAATCGGTTCAAGATGTCTATCTTGATTCGAAGATTGATTTAGCTTAAAAAGTTTAATCTTATAATACTATCGAATGAGTAGTTGGTTTAAGAGGGCAAAACAAGGAGTTCAAACTCCGACAAAAGAGAAAAAAGAGACACCAGAAGGACTTTGGTACAAGTGTCGCTCGTGTAAAAACGTAATGACATCCGAAGATCATTCTGCAAATTATTGGGTATGCGATTCTTGCAGTTATCACGAAAGAATAGGTTCTATCGAGTATTTCCGAATTTTATTTGATGAGAATAAATTCACTGAAATCAATAGAAATCTTTCTTCTGGTGATCCATTGACTTTTGAGGATACAAAGAAATATGTCGATAGATTGAAGTCTTCAAAACGTAAAACAGGATTAGTAGATGCCGTGAGAACTGCTCACGGTAAATTAGACGGTCATGCTGTGGTTATTGGCTGTATGGACTTTAATTTCATTGGGGGATCAATGGGTTCCGTAGTGGGAGAGAAAATCGCTCGTGGAATTGATGAGGCTATAAAAAAGAAGGTTCCATTTATTATGATTTCAAAATCAGGTGGAGCAAGAATGATGGAAGCGGCGTTTTCTTTGATGCAAATGGCTAAAACCAGTGCGAAATTGGCGCTACTTGCTAGAGCAAAATTGCCTTTTATTTCAATTTTAACTGATCCTACAACGGGCGGAGTAACCGCATCATTTGCGATGTTGGGAGACGTTAACATAGCTGAACCAAGAGCATTAATTGGTTTTGCTGGACCTAGAATTGTAAAAGAAACGATTGGGAAAGATTTACCAGAAGGATTTCAAACCTCTGAGTTCTTGCTAGAGCACGGGTTTTTGGATTACATCGTGGATAGAAAAGAATTAAAAAATAATCTTTCAAGTATGCTAACGATGCTTGAAAAATAAGGTGGAATTAATTCCTTGTTTTGTACTGGGTTTTATTTAAATTTGCAGCCTTCAAAAATGAGGCAATAATTTATTGATTGATATGATTTTAACGTCAGAAAAGAAAAAAGAAATTTTCAAAGAATTTGGTGGTTCTGATACCAACACAGGAAGTACTGAAGGGCAAATAGCGCTTTTTACAAATAGAATTACGCATCTTACTGGTCACTTAAAGCAAAACCATAAAGATTACGCTACCCAAAAATCTTTGATTGCATTGGTAGGAAAAAGAAGGTCACTTCTTAATTATCTTAAAGCAAAAGACATTGTTCGATACCGGGAATTAATATTAGAACTCGGTATGAGAAAATAATTTATTTGAAAAAGGCATTCCTAACGGATGCCTTTTTCTTTTTATATTCAACTACAACCAACCTTATAAATTTTATATACACAATTATATGAGTCAAATAGGAAAAAACTATTCGTTCGAAATTCAAGGACAAGAGGTTACCATAGAAACTGGTAAGCTGGCTACACAAGCCGATGGATCTGTTGTAGTAAAATGCAATGGTATGATGTTATTAGCAACTTCTGTTTCAGCAAAAAGTGCTAAAGAGGGTATCGATTTTATGCCCCTTACGGTAGATTACCGTGAAAAATTCTCTGCTGCTGGACGTTTTCCAGGCGGATTTTTAAAACGAGAAACTAGACCCGCAGATTCTGAAATTCTTACTTCAAGATTAGTAGATAGAGCACTTCGTCCATTATTCCCAGAAGATTATCATGCGGATACTCAAGTATTGGTTTCGTTAATTTCTTCTGATGGAGAAACACTTCCAGACGCATTTGCATGTTTTGCAGCTTCTGCTTCTATTGCAGTTTCTGATATTCCATTTCAAGAGCCTATCTCTGAAGTTAGAGTAGCGCGTATTGATGGAGAGTTTAAAGTTAATCCTACCAAATCGGAGATGGCTAGCGAAGGACGTGACATTGATATTATGGTTGCTGCTACAGCAAACAGTATAGTGATGGTAGAGGGTGAAATGACTGAGATTTCTGAAGCAGAAATGCTAGAGGCAATAAAAATCGCTCACGAAGCAATTAAAATTCAGTGTGATGCTCAATTGAAGCTAGCTGAAATGATTGGTGGTATTCCAACAAAAAGAGAATACAGTCATGAAACACATGATGCTGATTTAAAAGACGCTGTAATGGCTGCTTGTCATGACAACTGTTATGAATTAGCTAAAAAAGGTACTTCAAAACAAGAACGTGGAGAAGGATTCAAAGCAATACGAGAGGCATATAAGGCTACTTTATCAGAAGATCAATTAGCAGGAAACGAATCTTTAATTAATACTTACTTCCACGATGTGGAGAAAGTAGCGGTTCGTAAAATGATTTTAGAAGATAGAACACGTTTAGATGGTCGTAACCTAGATGAGATTCGTGCAATTTGGTCAGAAGTTGATTACTTACCAATGACTCACGGTTCTGCAATCTTTACAAGAGGCGAAACTCAATCGTTAACTTCAGTTACTTTAGGTAGTAAATTGGATGAGCAGAATATTGATGGAGCAATGGGTAAAGGATCAGAAAAATTCATTCTTCATTATAATTTCCCTCCATTCTCTGTAGGTGAAGCTCGTCCAATGAGAGGAACTTCAAGAAGAGAAGTAGGTCATGGTAACTTGGCTCTTAGAGCACTTAAGCCGATGGTTCCTACAGGTCAGGATAATCCTTACACGATTAGAATTATGTCAGATATTCTTGAGTCTAACGGTTCAAGTTCAATGGCTACTGTTTGTGCTGGTTCAATGGCATTAATGGATACAGGAATTAAAATTAAGAAAGCAGTATCAGGAATTGCTATGGGTTTAATTACTGACGGAGAAAATTTTGCAGTATTATCTGATATACTTGGAGATGAAGATCATTTAGGTGATATGGATTTTAAAGTAGCTGGAACGAAAGATGGTATCACTGCTTGTCAAATGGACATTAAAGTTGGTGGTCTTTCTTACGAAATTATGGAACAAGCTTTAGCGCAATCTAAAGCAGGACGTCTTCATATTTTGGGTGAAATGAACAAAACTATTGCTGAAGCTAAATCTGATTACAAGCCACACGTTCCACGTATGGAGCAAGTTGTTATTCCTGGTGAATTCATTGGTGCGATCATAGGACCTGGTGGAAAAATCATTCAAGAAATTCAAGCAGCTACTGAAACAGTTATTACAATTGAAGAAGTAGATAAAAAAGGTGTTATCGATATTTCTTCTGCAAACAAAGAAGGTATCGAAGCAGCAAAAGCTAGAATCAAAGGAATCGTTTCATTACCTGAAATTGGTGAAATTTACCAAGGAAAGGTTAAGTCAATTCAGTCTTACGGAGCATTCGTTGAAGTACTTCCTGGAAAAGATGGATTGTTGCACGTATCTGAAATTGATTGGAAGCGAGTAAATGACGTTAACGAATACTTTAAGGAAGGTGATACCGTTGAGGTGAAACTAGTAGATATTGATAGCAAGACTGGGAAGATGAAACTTTCAAGAAAAGTTTTGTTGCCAAAACCAGAAACTGCTAGCTAGTACTAATAACTTTTTATAAGTATGGTAAGCCCCGTTCCGATAGCAATCGAGACGGGGCTTTTGTTTTTATAACTTTGCCGTTATGAAGCCTATTATTGCCCCCTCAATGTTAGCTGCAGACTTTGGAAACTTGCAGCGAGATGTAGAAATGGTTGACCGTTCGGTTGCTGAATGGTTCCACATGGATGTTATGGACGGAGTATTCGTTCCAAACATTTCTTATGGTCCAGCGATTATTAAAAAAATGGCGAGTTATACCGAAAAGTATATCGACTCACATTTGATGATTGTTAACCCTGATAGGTACATTCAGGATTACAAGGATGCAGGAACACATAATCTGACAGTGCATTATGAAGCATGTACACATTTACACAGAACAATTCAAGCTATTAAAGCTGCTGGCATGCATGCAGGAGTTTCATTAAATCCACATACACCAGTTCACCTATTGGAGGATATTATTCAAGATGTTGATCTAGTTTTACTGATGTCGGTTAATCCTGGTTTTGGTGGACAGAAATTCATAGAGAATACTTTGAGTAAAACCGCTAGATTGAAAGACCTGATACTTCAAAAAAATAGTTCTGCGAAAATTGAAATTGATGGCGGAGTCAATACAGAAACGGGAAAAAGATTGGTAGAAGCTGGAGCTGATGCGTTGGTTGCAGGTAGTTTTGTTTTTAAGTCAAATAACCCTGAACAGACTATTAAAGAATTAGCAAATTGCGCACAATAAATGGTGAAAATTAATAGGACGTTTTACGTGGTATTTCTGCTGTTTTTTGTGGCGTGCAGTACCGTTCCAATTACTGGAAGAAAGCAATTGAAACTAATTCCGAATGGACAATTACTTCCAATGAGTTTTGAGCAATATACTCAAGTATTGTCCGAAAGTGAGTTGAGCACAGATGAGGAACAAGTTGCCATGATCAAAAGGGTAGGGCAAAAGATTCAAAAAGCTGCTGAAGATTATTACAAAGAAAATAAACTAGAAAAGGACCTTGTAGGTTACGATTGGGAATACAACCTAATTGTCTCAGACCAAGTAAACGCCTGGTGTATGCCGGGAGGAAAGGTTGCGTTTTACACGGGTATCCTTCCAATTTGCGAAGATGAAACGGGTGTAGCAGTAGTTATGGGTCATGAAGTTGCTCACGCACTAGCAAATCATGGTGGAGAGAGAATGAGTCAGGGAATGATAGCGCAAATGGGGATGGGAACTCTTGGAGCTGCTATGGGAGAAAACCCTACCTTGACAAAACAATTGCTTTTGCAATCGATTGGAATGGGAACACAACTAGGTGTTTTGAAATTTTCAAGAAGCAATGAATCTGAAGCCGATCATATTGGTCTTATTTTAATGGCTAAAGCGGGTTATAATCCTCAAGCAGCTACTAGTTTTTGGCAACGAATGGCAGCATTATCTGGAGGACAAGCTCCACCAGAATTTCTTTCTACTCACCCTGAAAGTGAAACTCGTGTAAATGATTTACAGGCGTTAATGCCAGAGGCATTAAAATATTATAAGTCAGAGAATTAATAGAAGATTCTAGCTTATTATTAGTGAGAATATCACTGGTCATTCTTCTAAAGTAGACATTAGCGATTTTGCATTAGGAATTTATGCCGCTCAAATTATTGATAGTGCAGGGTGTTTATCCAAAAGGAAGTTGGTGATAGTTGAGTAATGAATAAGAACAAGCTTTTTTGTAGTTAACTTTTGTCTGTTGCTTTGAACTCCGCAAGGTTTCAGTATCTCAACTATTTATGCAATTGGAGATTTTGAAATGAGTTTAGGGTCATAGGTTCTGTAATTGATCACCATTATTCAGCTGCATATTCTGTTAGATACACGTATCGTTCCGTCAACATACCATTTTTAGTAATCGATGCTCGTTTCAGAATTTCATCTTTATCACCATTAATTAAAGCTGGAAAGATCTTTTTGATAAACTCTTCACCAAAATCCATTGAGGCATCTTTTGGCAATTCACAGGGCAAATTATCTACAGCCATCACTGTGATTGCATTTTGGTTGTCATATGCAACCTCAGATTCGGATTGAGCATTATAGCCATAAATTGGATTTGGTATAGTTGAAGGACGAAGAGTACAAGCTACAGGGCCATCGATATCACAACTGACATCTGCTACGACTTTTAGATTGAAATCAGGATGTTTTGCTTCTTCTCTAGTGAAAATAAAAGGAGATCCATCTCCCCAAAAATGACAAGCGATATATAAGTCAGAGTTTGAAGAAAATCGTGCAAAATCGCTTTTGTATAATTCTGGAGAATTGAAAAACTCTCTAATACTTCCTTCAGAGTTATCGTTACGCTTGTTGTAGTCGGTAACCTTTAACTGACAGTATACTGGATCATTTCCCGTATAACCTATATATTCTTCAACTTCAAGTTTTTGGATGTTCATTAAATCTAAAATCTCCATTGCTCCATGAGCAACTCGACCGTTACCAGTCAGAGCTATTTTCAGTCCTTTTTCTCCAAACTTCACTTTAGAAAGTTCACCTTCCATTTCCACGCGGTCTTCACATAAATAGGCAGGCTTTAAGTCGAAAGAATGGTTTCTTTTACCCAAAGCCCAAAATGCATTGTAACAACCAACGATGCCAGCGTAACGACCAAAACCAATCAACCTTCGGTTTTTTGAATTCACTAAACATTCGTAGTCCATTAATTGAATGTTTTTTCTTAAGATAGTTTGAAGTAGTGCTTTGTTGTAGGGCTGCATTTTAATCGTATGCGAGAAGAAAAAGTATTTTTTTCCTTCAATTAAAGCTTCTTTCGGAACCTCTTTTACGCCCATAAGAATATCGCAATCCGTAACATCAGTCACGACTTCAATTCCGAGATTAGTGTATTCTGTATCCTTAAATCTTCTAATATCACTTGATTCTATAACGAATTTGACATCCAAATTCTCCTTGTTTAATTGAGCAACTTGAGTAGGTGAAAGAGGCACCCTTTCATCAGGTGGAGACTTGCGTTCTTTAATGATTCCAATCTTTAACATAGGGCTTTTTATAAGGACGGTAAAAGTAGAAAGATTGCTGTATTTTTGTAGTTAGAACGCATGTTCTTTTAATAATAATGGGGCCGACTGGTTTTGACAGCATGATGAAGAGTTGTGTAAGCATGTCGGGTTTTGCAAGACTATCCGTAACAAGTGTTGCAACGTTTTAGTTGGCGAAAACAACTACGCACTTGCAGCTTAATCCGAATTATAGTAGGATGGCTTAATCGGTGCACTAGGTGTATCGACAGGTATCTTCTCACTAAAGCTCGCCGTACGCTTTAGTGAATATGGAGATTCATTGAGGAAGGCTAGTGTGCAATCTGCTTCGAATTGTATGCGAAATTTAGAAGATAAGCTTGAGTTTGGTTGCTTTTTGCCGTGCTCAAGTCGAAAACTAATGATAAGCTAAGCATGTAGAAATCTTAATTGTTCCATGTTTGGACGCGAGTTCGACTCTCGCCGGCTCCACTAGATGATGAAACCACTTCGCTTTGCGAGGTGGTTTTTTATTTCAACTTCGTTGCCAAGCTAGCTTGAGCAAAAGAAGAGGGAATAAAAAACAAAGAATCGCATAGCGATTATGTTTTTATCCACTTATCGGGAAAGGTCGAGAAAGCCGCAGGCACTCTCGTATTGAACTTCGTTGCCAAGCTAGCTTGAGCAAAAGAAGAGGGAATAAAAAACAAAACACATTTTCAGGAATGAATATTTATACATTTCCTCAAACGTGTTTCCTAATCCAACGTTTCGAAAAGAAGAATTGCCACAATCGGAATGGACGCAAGAAGCTCATTTGGCTGTTGCTATTTGGTATGTATCAAAACTAGGTTTTGAAAAGGCATTAGCACTTGTATGAAATCGAATCACGAAACACAACATTTCGGTTGGTACTATAAACGATGATAATGATGGCTATTATGCAATCATAACTAAGTTCTGATTAATGATTTCAGATCAGTTTTTAGAAGCTCAAGATCTAGAAGACCTAGAACGAAACACTAACGATTTTATAATATCCTATTTTAAAAAAAATAATTTTCAATTGCAGTTTTATTCAGAAGAATTGTTGATCTCAGTTAAGGCTCGTCATAATTGGGTAGAACCTAATCTAAGGCCAATAAAGTCTATTAATTGTAATTTCAGAAAAACTACTTTTGCGAAACATTACAGGAGGTTCTATGGATATTTTATTTCAAGCATGTGGTTGGATTGGAGCAGCAGGATTGTTGGTTGCTTTTTACTTGAATTCTACCGGGAAAATTACTGCTTCTGATAAATCTTATCAGGTTGCAAATTTAGTAAGTGCGGTGCTGCTCACTTTAAATGCTTTCCACTTGGGTTCTTATCCATTTATTATTATAAATGTGTTTTGGGCTGGAGTTGCTCTATTGAGTTTGGTAAAAAGAAGGTAATTACTATTGTGATGAACGGTTTGTCCTTTTTTGAAAATCTCGTTTCTTGAATTCAAAGTCCATTAATGATTAAATATTATTTCCAACTTCAATTTACAAGACAGGTTCGGAAACTTAGAGATTTTGGCGTGAATCCAATCTTTGCGTCATTGGCCATATTAGCATTATTTGTTATTGGCTCTAATCTTTTAATGGCTAAAACAGAATTTGGTGGGCATATTCTTTTAATTGTCTCAATGAGCTGGTTGTTTCCTTTAACCGTAAAAAGGCGAAATGATTTTCTAAAAAGCTCAATGAGTTTGATTCAATATTTCAGAATTAGAATTATTGAAAACACCATTATTTCAATTCCGATTCTTATTGTGTTCCTAGTTTTTCAAGAATGGATTTTGATTATTACGCTTCTTTTTTTATCAACGATCATTGCAATACGAGTTTTTAGTTTTTCTTCAAATTATACTTTTCCAATTCCAAGACCTTTTTCTGAATTTCCATTTGAGTTTTCGGTTGGATTGAGGAAAACCTATTTAGTAATACTTGGATCATATATATTACTATTTATTGCTATTAAAGTAGGAAACCCAAACCTAGGCGTTTTCTCATTATTGCTTTTACTGCTAACTTGTATTTCGTTTTATGGTATACCAGAGAATGAGATTTATGTTTGGGTTTATAAAAGCAATGCCAAAAAATTCCTATTTCATAAAATGAAATTTGCGGTATTTTTTAGTTCCTTGATTATTGCTCCTACTTCAATTTTTTTGTTGATTTTTTTTAAAGCTCAAGTTCTCATTCTTGCTTGTTTTATCGCCTTAGGTTATGTATTCCTTATAGTCGTGATTTTGCTTAAGTATTCTACCTTCCCGAGAGAAGTCCCACTTCCTAAGGGTCTTTTAGTAGGTTTTTCTCTGCTTTTTCCCCCGTTATTATTAGCATTGATTCCATATTTCTACAATCAATCAATAAGAAGTTTAAAAATAATTTTGCATGATTAAAATATTAAATCTTAAAAAGGAATTTGGCGAAAATCAAGTCCTAAATGGAGTAACTGCAACTTTAGTAGAGGGCAATGTTTATGGTATTGTTGGTGAAAATGGTTCGGGTAAAACAACTTTGTTTAGGTGTTTGGCTGGAATTGAAAATTATAAAGGTGAAATCGAGTACGATGGAGGAATGCTAAAAAATGAATTAGGATTACTGTTAACTGAACCTTTTTTTATGACCAAGATTACTGGCTTGGAATATTTGAAATTTATGTGTCAAGCTCGAAGTATAGACCCTGATAACCTCTTAGAAAGAAATGTTTTTGATCTTCCACTTAACCGATATGCTGAAACTTATTCCACTGGTATGAAGAAAAAGCTTGCTTTAACGGCAATTCTATTGCAAGAGAATAGTGTGTTTATTCTTGATGAACCTTTTAATGGTGTTGATATTCAAAGCAATATATTGATTTCTGAGATTATTTTAAAATTGAAAGCACTCAATAAAACGATAATTCTATCGTCACACATTTTCTCTACGTTAAGCGATACATGTGATCAAATTTTTCTTCTGAAAAAAGGGAAATTTTCGAATCCAATTTTAAAGCATGAATACGTTGAATTAGAGAAGTCAATGAAAGAAGAAACTGTTTTGAAACGTTTGGATAAGTTAGGCCTTAAATAGTTCAAGAATTTTTCTGTTTAACAAAGCCAATAATACTTACGGAAACTTATTTCTCTTAAATAATCAATTGGGAATTAGAGAGAAATCAACTGCCAATGTTACCAATTCAACAAAAATACCCAGCCCTATCAACAAGATGAATTTTGTTTGAATAAAGACCGCCTATACATCGAATTATTTGCATTAAAAAATTCAGAGTATAATGCGAATTCAGTATCTAATTGTAGTTTAGATATAGAGCTGTGGAGTAAAGATTAAGATAGATTCTATCCTTTTAGGAAATATAACGCTGTGTTAAGAATACCTTGGTTGGTTGTGTTCATTTATTTTTAGTTTTCTTTTTTAAACAGAAAACCCAATCCCATTCGAGTCAACATTTTCTTTTCGAAATTCCAGAAAAATTTAAATTGACCAAAAAGAAATCCAACTAGCGGAAGTGTTGTTTGGTAAATTGGGAAAATCAATAAAATTCTAATCGGAAGATAAACCAGCCAACCGTTTTCTTCCGGCGAAATACCAATAAATTCAGTAATTGGCTTTGCAACCCAAGCTGACAATGAGCCATTTATTGAAAAAACGATGATAATCAGAATTACCTGAAAATTGGAAGTGATTCCCCACCGCTCTTTTAATTTGTCCATGATACAAAAGTAACCACTGAAGATAAAGCTGCAGTATAAAAAGAAAACAGATTTATGGTTTGTGAAAATCGATTAGTCCTTCCAATGGTGATTTAAGAATTTGGCCTTTTTCAATATTCCACTCACCAAGTACATCAGTAATAATGTTTTCAAAGTGATACGCAATTGAGCCTACCAAATGCAAAGGGACGTGCATTGATTCGGGAAATTGAACTACATGAAATTTTACAAACTGGGTAAAACAGCGGTGTAATAATTCTTTGGTATACTGGTGTTTGCTGTGTTGCCCTAAAAATTGCACATAAGACGCGATATATGCGTTGGGAAGAGGAGAATTATAAACCTCATCAATTAATTGAGCAGGTGACAGGTTATAGGTTTCACGGAAAGATTCTAGTAGATCACTTGGAGCAATTTCGTATAAAATATCCCTTAGTAAAACCTTGCCAATATTACTACCAGCGCCTTCATCGCCTAATAAATAACCCGGTGACGGGTGTCCGTAATTTATTGACTTTCCATCGAAATAAACGCAATTTGATCCTGTTCCAATTATGCCAACTACACCAGGTGTTTCGCTACAGGTTGCATTTACAGCCGCTTGAATATCATGATATATAGTTACAGCAGCTTTTGGAAAAGAAAGCTCTAACCCAGAAGAGATAACGGCATTTCGCTCTGGTGTAGAACAACCAGAACCATAAAAATGAATTTCAAGGTCTTTATTGCTTTTCTCTGAGAAGAATTCGTGCTCATCAATAGTTTCTATTACAGTTGCTGAGTCAACAATAAATGGGTTAAGCCCAATAGTGGTGAGATGTTTTTGATGAGAGTCGGAAACTAAAACCCAATCTGTTTTAGTTGAACCACTTTCTCCTATTAAAATAAGTTTAGACATACTAATTGGTTAATTTTTTTGAAGAATAAGGCAACTTTTTCATTCTCAGTCGCTACGATATTTTATCCTTCTTTTCTTAATCGAAATTCGACTGTTTCGAGTAGCATCTTTTCATTTTCTACTGCTATTATTTTAAGGCCTCTCAAATGGCGAGTCTAGATTGCGAGATTTGAAAACATTATTAAAATCGACTAAGCTGACATTTCTTCGAATATTAACTAAAAGAATCAGGAAACCTTAATTTTTCATCTTCCTGAATGGTGCTAAATTAATAATTTAGTGATGAAATTTAATTCTGTTTATAAAAAAATACTCATTTTTTAAAAGATTGCAACAACGTAAATTGACTATGTATTCTTTGCTACGGCTTAAACTCGTCGATATTGAGTTTTTGTTTCTCGTAATTATTTTGCGCGAGATCAAAGTCATTTTATGAGGTTCTACCATATATTATTTCGGAATGTTCAGTTTCATTATTTTCTTGATACCATGCATTGTGGCACACTGTAAGTAGCTTCGAAATAGACTATATCGAGCGTTTAACATAAGTTGTCGAATTACTCGTCACTATAGAAATCAAGATCATCGATATCATGTTTTTGATTATCCAATGAAAAAAAACCACGATAATTATCAATTCTGTAAAAGCTATTGTCTGGTTTTACGAATTTATATTGCTTTGAGGTCCGATTAAAATTTCTGAGTCAATTAACATTTGGAGTAAGACCAGTTGTTGTCAAGAATAATAATGGTTAATGCGTTAGTAGTAAGTGATTTGAAGCACCAATCGACTAAACTTAAGGTTAGTAAACTAGCCAGAATAATATTCCTAAAATCTATCATCTTTTATCCGTGATGCAGTATTAAATACAACCGCATCCTAAATGGACAGAAGAGCTCAACAACCTAAATTCTAGAGTAAAGGGAGCCTTTCTTTAAGAGCATCCTTGTAACTTCTTGAAACTGGTACTGTATACCCTTCCAGATGGACTTCGCTTTTAATCACTTTTTGAATTTTATCGATACGTACAATATATGATTTATGGACACGCATGAATTGATCATCTGGAAGCTTCAGGTCCATCGCTTTCATAGTACTTAAAACAGTGTATTTCCCATGCTTAGAATGAATTCTAACATAATCCCCTAATGCTTCGATGTAAGTAAGTTTAGTGAGGTCTATTTTTATTAGTCGACTATCACTCTTTACATAAATCGTGTTTTTATCGGTTTCTTCAATTCTAAATGCATTGTGGATTTTTTCCGCTCGATCAACAGATTTAAGGAAACGTTGAAACTTTATTGGTTTTACAAGATAATCGGTAACATCATGCTCGAATGCTTCAATTGCATAATCAGTGTGACTGGTTATGAAAATTACTTGAGGAATGTTTTCAGTTGTTTTTACCAAATCAATACCATTGATTTCAGGCATATTAATATCCAAAAAGATAAGATCGACTTGTTTAGAATTTAAAGCTTTATGCAACTCACTGCCCTTTGAATATGAGCCTACTAAATTTAATGAACTGGTATCTTGAACAAACTTTTCGACTATAGTTCTGGAAAGTTTTTCGTCATCTACAATTACACAATTCATTCTAGTTTATAGTTTTAGTTAGTATTGTTGAATCTTAATCCAAAATATTAATCAATTGTAAAGAATTATTAGTTGAAATCCTATTCTAATGACGGAAAATATTAAAATGCTTGTTCTTGAAATGAACCAATCTACTTTTAATCAAATAAAAAAGGAAGGGGAACGAGCAAACATTGAGCCTTCACATGTTATGGCTGGGCTCTCTGCAATTGGATTGTTTAGATCAAGGAACTACAAATTAGTACTTATAAACGCGGATCAATTTTTTAAACCGGAGGAACTCAGAAAAACAATGACTTTTCTGCGTTTTGTAAATAGATCAAACGATACTGAAATAGGTGTATTTGGAGCTGATATTTCTCCAAGTATACAATTAATGCTTCTAGATTTTGGAGTAAAGACTTTCTTTAGTTCCAATTTCACTCAAACCGAGCTTACTGCATTTTCTGATAAGGTTTTAGGGGAAAAAAATTTCATTTCTATTTTAAAACAGAGGGAGGCTAATTATTCAGGAACATTTCCATTAGATGTGGAGAGCGTTATTCAACTGGCAAATAACGATTCAGCATTTGTTCAATTAGTTTTTAAAACTTTTGAAAAAGAAGTTCCCGAGTATTTTAAAGAACTAGAAAAAAGTATTTCAAGTCGAGATAAAATAAAGATTTCTCAAATAGCACATAAGGTCAAGTCACCTTTGCATATAGTTGGTGTGAAAGATTTTATTTCTTTAACGGAAACCCTTGAGAATGAAATGGAAAAGGAGTTTCCAGACTGGAATATGGTACATGAGGCAGCCGGAAACTTAAATGAAAAGTGTAAATGTGCCCGAATAGAGATTCAGAAAATTCTGTAGGAGATAAATTATCTTCTTAATTCAACAGCACCGATGATCTTCTTTATTTCATCAGCTAAGTTGGTGTATTGGATTTTGTATATGTAGCTTCCAGAAGGAGCAGGATAACCATTAAAATATCCATCCCAGGCCTCTTCTTTTGAAGAAAGGGTGTTCACTAAATCGCCGTGTTGGTTATAAACCAAACATGAGAATTCTTTAATATTTTTTGGAATCACAAAGAACGTTTCATTTCTTCCATCAAAATTTGGAGTAAAAGCATTTGGAATAAAGAATTCTCCTTCTTCAAAAACTTGAATATCTTTTTTAATTGAAATACCCTCGCAACCTAAAGCACCTTTTGCAATTAATTTAATTTCATGAGTTCCTTGCTCATTATATAAAATACGTGGTGTAGTTTCATTAGAAAGTTCTGTTCCTAAATCCCATTTGTAGGAAACAGCATTTTCACTTTCGTTAAATATTTCTATACTGAATGGTGCAGTTCCAATACTTGGATTTACAGAAAAACGAGCCGTTACAAATTCAAGTTCAGTTTCTATTTTGAGTGTTTTTATTAAACCATTATTTGACTGGTAAATAATTTTATAGGTAGTGTTTTCTATTGGTTGAACCCAAATACCATTATTTTCAAACTTAACAACGGTACTTTTTGGTGTATAGGATAGGATGTCTTTTTCAGCAAAATCAATCTTAATGAACTTGGCTTCTCCATTACAAATTACTTCACTTTTAGTTTGAATGATAGGTTCAAATAGCGGTTCACTAATTTGCAGTTTATTTTTTTCGTCAAGATTTTGTTGGGCAAAGCCAAGGAAACCTATTCCTAGAAATAATAGTAAAGAAGCTACTTTTTTCGTTTTCATCGAGCAACTAAGGTAACATTTCGTTTGATTCTTTCTACCCCATCTGTTTAAAAAGTACC
>CESE01045716.1_pt1 | contig 47445 bp, 39 predicted proteins | sample 350271 | NCBI WGS metagenome assembly CESE01 (sample SAMEA2621536, study PRJEB7988) | marine metagenome | isolation source: saline water (ENVO:00002010), including | reverse complement strand
AAGATAGTGTTATGTAGATAATGGTGAATAGTAGCGTTTTCATTACTTAGTGGGTTTTAACAATTCTGAATGTTTTTAATTTCTGTGTTTCATTAGTCAACACCAATGAATAACCACCTGCAGCCAGGTGAACTAGTTGTATTGGTGTTTGCTCCGCAAAGAGTTTATTCTGCATTAATAATTTCCCTTGCACATCATAAAGAGTGTACGTTACATCCTCGAACGTACTTGTTCTTATATTTAGGATATCCTCTGTGGGGTTAGGGAAAATGATAGCCTCATAGCTTGGAAAGTGATCATCTACTCCTAAGACATTTAGATTTGTTTGATGAAAACCTTGGGTGATATTATTACCTCCATTGGATCCTGTGGCTGTAATCACCTCTCCTATGGTAAAATCTATGCTTCCGTTTGAATTGGAGTATGAGTCTCCCTGAGTAGAAACTACCTCCTGGGCGGTTACTGATAAAACTATCAATAGTAATAAGCAGGAAAGTATTTGCTTAATCATAATAAGTTGATTTTTGTGTTGTCTTCAATATCGTAAAGATAAGGAGAATACTTATTGTTTTTGATACATAAAAAGTACACTCCCTAGAACCAATTATACTTAAATGAAGTCTAACGTAATATTTTATCAGTTAATTAATCCTCAAAATCCGCATACTTTGACTGCTACAGGTAAAACTTATGACTCATGTTGCAGCAGGAGTGAAACTCACATGTTCAAGCAAACCAATCACTAATATTAATTCTATATCCTTAAGGATTTTTATAATTCGTGATTTCAATAGAAATCACGAATTAAACAAAGTAAAACAGGTTTAATTAGTAGCTTTACGAGCTTACTTTGAATTCAATCCGCGCTTATATATTATTGACTCTAATCTTTTTAGGTTACCGCAATGCCTGCGCTGCCCAGTCTTCTTTTTTTAAAGATACGCAGCTAGGAGTAAATGCACATCTAGGATGGAATCTTCCTGAATACCAGTTTATTTCGTTCTACACAAATGATTATATCCGTTCTATAGATGTAAACCTAACTAAAGAGGCTACTGGAAAGAATGAATGGGAACGTCTGTTCAACTACCCTTCTTGTGGAATCTCTCTTTTCTATTCTTCTCTAGGAAATGATGACATCTTCGGGAGAGAGTTGGCGCTGACTTATTTCTTTAAAGTAGACCTGGTCAATAGAGACAAATTCAATTTCTACAACCGCACCGGAATTGGCTTAAGCTATGTAAGTCAAAAATTCGACCTCGTAGATAATTATAGAAATGTAGCTGTAGGGTCCAATGGGAACATCCACTTTACTATGCGCTGGGGCGCAGATTATGAAATCACAGACCAACTAGAGCTAGATGCAGGAATTTCATTCGACCATTTTTCTAATGGAAATACTGCTGAGCCTAACCTGGGGCTGAATTACCTCACAGTCTATGCAGGCGTAAATTACAGATTAGGCGCTCGCTCTGAGCGAATCACTGCAGAACTAAGCCCGCTTGTGCGAGAAAATAGGTTTGCTCTTTTTGGCAGCATTGGAGGTAAAGCTACCCGAAGTTTATCCTCAGGGTATTTCTTGACTAGCTCACTGGCACTAGAAGCTGAGCGTTCTGTCTGGAGAGCTCTTTACCTTGGAGTAGGCGCTGACTTATTCTATGACTCTTCACAGGAGACACAGTTGACCGCTATAGGAAAAAGCCATAACCCGATAGATGATTTCCAAACAGGAATACACCTCACTCAAACGCTACGCTACAGAAAGTTTAGCTTAAGTATTCAGGAGGGTTTCTATATAGGACTAAAGGAAAACACAGAAGAAAAACCAATGTATAACCGTGGAATCATTCGGTATAGAATCTCAGATAAACTCTGGGTAAGAATAGCCATGAAATCACATTTAGTAGTACTCGACTATCCTGAATTGGGTGTGGGAATAAAACTTTAGAAAATGAAAAAAATCTTTCTTTACATAAGTCTTGTTCTGCTAAACTACAGCTGCAAAAAGGATGCCCAACAAATACTACAAGCACATGAACTGGAACCGTTTAACCACATCATGTTGTTTGATTCATTTAACACCATATTGCATGAGTCTGATGAGTTTAGAATAGAGATTAAAGCAGCATCGTCCAGACAGGAATTCATTAAGTTTTCTGTTACAGACAGCACTCTAGAGGTCAGAAATGAAAAAGTGGCTGGATGGTCTAATCCTAGCATTAATGAGATAGAGTTACACATTTATTCAGAGCCACTGAGCCTGGTGGAGGTCGCAGAATCTGGGCTGGTGTCTACTGCCAATCCGATTACATCTGAGGAGTTTGGTATCATCTTAAAAAATAAAGTAAACGAAGCCAACCTAGAATTGGACTGTGGTACATTCTACTTCTGGAATAATAAGCCCGCAGGTGGAAGGCTCACTTTAACGGGACAGTGCGGTGTGCTTAAAGTATGGAGCCATGCCTTGATGTCTGTAGACGCCAAAGACCTCACCTGTGAAGTAGCGCTAATAGAAAACAAATCAAAAGGAACTGTAGAGATCTCCCCTACACAGCGCCTTGAGTATAGCATTTTGGATGTGGGTGATGTCTTTTTGTTTTCGAACCCTACCGAGATCATTGAAATTGAAAACTCTGGAGACGGCAACCTAGTTCTGTTTTAACACACAGCGCAGCTCATTACTCAAGAACAGACTTCTCTTCATTCATTAACACGCTCTTTAGCTGCAAACTGAAACCATTCTCAGTTTGGTCTTGAACTTTATATTTAGCGCTGTATTCGAAAGCACTTTCTACCATATACCCTCCATAGAGTGTTATTTCTACATTTCTCGAACTTGAACCAAATGAAGCTGAGTCTAAATAGAATATCCCATTTGCACACATTCCTATTTCTGTTCTTACCTCATGCTTCATAGAAGAACCCTCTATAATAAAGACTTCCTCGTACTCAGGCCTAGTTATGGTCTTATCTACCCTTTCAAATACCAGCGTAGAGTCAAACACCCAACTATCTGTCAACTTCCACTCTCCGTTAAAACTTGAGCTATAGTCTGCACTGCTGGCTTGAGCCTGCTTGTTAGGGTTACAGGCATAGAGCGTTGCAACGCTTAATAGAATAATAAGGAAGTACTGGTGTTTCATTATCTGCGAAGTTATTCTTTATAGTGCTGCTAGCGTTTAACTAAATATAGCGCTTTTTTCTGTCAACCGTTAAAGGCCAATGGGCGGTGATACACCAACGAGCCGTGGTTGACTTAACCGCTGTGCGATTGGGTTACACCTAAACTTCTGTAGTGCTTCTGCGTTTATATTAGTCAATAATACGGGCTAGATCCTTATAAACGAATTCTGTTTTACTAGAATCTTTTTCAATAGTAAAAGTCAACCCCCTTAATTCTGCTCCTACATAGCCCTTCCCTTTAGTCCTTTTTATTCCTTCAATTTCCCCCCAATTATCCACCTTAATCATGCCTTTGGCACATAATGAGTCATTCTGTATATGGACCATAATATATTCATTTCCATTTTCTTCCTCGTAACTGCTGAACCAGTAGGTTAAATTATCCTGTCCTATTTCTTTAATCTGGCTTAATAGTTCCGATGTATACTCTTCAGAGCTCATGTCATATTGATTGAAAATGGGATTTGTATTTTCACAATTTGGACGGTCGCACGATTCTGCTGTCAAAATCATCAATAGAAGCATAAGGATTAGATTCGGTTTTGATTTCATTGTATTCGTTTTTAACGATTGTTTGTTTTACCCAAATCACAGACTCACTCTGTGGCCATATTGTAATACTCCATTTCATCTGGAGTCATCCAATGAACATCTCTCGCTGCAGCAGAGTTTATAGTAAAGAAGTAAAACTCTCTAGCGGCAGCGTCTGTCATACCCACCGATTTGTAGAAATCAATGTATAATTCATGCTCTAAAGCATACACGGGTAATTCTGTAGGAACCTTGCCGTTTCCAGCCCAAGAGTGCACCCCTACTTTAGCCCCCGATTGGACGATTCTCTCGTTTCCTGCTAAAAACAAATCTACTGCCCCAGAAGCAATTTCTGAATCAGAAGACACTTTGGTATTCATTCCCAAATCATACATCTGCTTGGCTACAATTAAATTTACTTCATCGTTTTTGGACCCAGGACAATCTCCGAGTTCAACCCATTTTATATTTGGGTACTTATTTATGAGGTTGTTAAAGTGATTGTCTGTTCTGCCTCCTATGGTTCCATTCATAGTTATAGTGGTGTCATTTTTCACATGGAAGATTCCATAGCGCGTTAAAAAGTCTGTTTTCTGACAGGAACTCATAGAAGCTAAAAATAGGAGAATACCGAGTGTAGAGAATGTAATTTTCATAGTATAAAATAATTAAATAAATTAATACTATGGCATACTCAAAAAGGAGATTTGAGCAAGAGAATCAGGTGTTTATTGGTCTTCCATAGTATAAATAAACGACCTGTTGATTATTCCCCTCTGGTGTCAAAACGATGGAGGTTTGTCTTTATTGCCAAAGGATCTTCGTTTATAGGAGAAATTTGGTGCTAGTAGCATGCCTATGTGGTGGGGTAAACCACCGGCATGGCAACATTAGCATAGCTATGCGGTCGGGCAAACCATCGGTATGGAGCTCGTAGTATGTCAATGTGGTGCATCATTCTGTCAAAAGAGTGGACCCTCCGTCAAAAGAATGGTGAAACTAAATCGGATAGTATTTGTTTTATGTTTTTGATGGGTTACAGGTAACAAGGGGTTTCAACCCCTTGTTGTGAGAGTTGTAAGAATTGCACCGCGAGCATTACAGTTTACGGCCATCTACTCGATGAGGCGATGTTTTATTTCAACTGTTTCCATCTCGCTTCATCAAGGTCTGCAGTCATAAGCAGTTCCAGATAATCAATAATCTAATCTTGAATGTTCTAATTCACCTTTTAGATTATCCAGCGCTCTATCCCAATCATACTCGTCAAGGGCATCTTTGTGCAACTCTCCTGCTTCCCTGGTTGATTCCCTAATTTGACTAGACCATTCATCTACTTTTTTATAGATTACTTCAGAAAAAGGACCATTTATAAATACGGCCTTTAAAGAATCGTATTCTTGTCTGAAACTTACCCATCCTGCAGTTAATTTATCACAGGCTGCAGATTTTTGATAAATTCCCTGTGAGTAAGAAGGAAAGGGCACACAGTTATTCGAAGTATCACCCCATTCGTTATGAATTCGTGTTACGGCACTTTTTCCATAACCTATATTATCAAATGCATTGTCTAAATCCCATGGAATGAGATGTAATTTTTGCGCAGCAGGTTCTTCATACCAATAGTAATTGTGATTATCACATCCTTCAGTACTGCAGTACCAATGAAAAGCACCGTCATCATTTCTAATCATTCTATCAATCATAGCGTGGGCCATAATTTGATTAAGATTCATCCTTTTTATGATTAATTGCCGAAGTTCATTGTCGGTAGCTTTAACAATGCTATCTGCAAATTTCTTAATGCGAGTAGCCTTTGCATCCGTCTCCTTATTTGTTTTTAGATGTTCCAAAAAACTACTTTCATCGGGCGCTTGGCCCTGGTAATTTAGAGGCCATATTTCCTTGTATAAATTACCGGTTCCGTCTTTAAAGTTATAGGCCACGAACTGCTCATCTATCTGTTCTGTTAAAGCATAAACGCCATGGTAAACTCCATTAATTATTATACGCGCATGCACTGAACGAGGCGCTACGACCCCCATCTCTCTATAAAGCCAATACCCTAATCGTTCATGCATTTGACTAGCGTCAAGGTTTTGAGAATGGAATTGGAGTTTTTTTAGACCGTAAAATGTTCGGGATGAATCTATCCAGTCAATTTTAATTTTCATTGAAAGTTTAGTGGCTGTTTTATGTCCAGAAGGATGTACCCAGTCCCTTCCCGAAACAGAACCAACAAACGCTCCCAATGAGCCTTTATATCGAATACCAACAGGACTTACTGTTTCTCCATTAAATTTAAGGTTAGCTTCCACATACTGCTCTGCTACTGGGTCGGAATCAATCTGCTTAAGGTCTTTTAAAGGAATACTCACTTCAAACGTGTGCAACTCGTTTTGATTAAAAATGTAATCAGAACTTCCCGTTAAATATTCCTCATCCCCGCTCGGAACGATGGCTTCAATCGGGAAATCGGAAAAACCATCATAATTCATCCTTGTTGTACAGGATGATAACGATAGAACAATAAATGATGTAATTACCGTGGCTATTTTAAGAGAGCTTCTCTTTAAATCTCGAGCAGGCCTTCTTGAATCACTCTGTCTTTGAATTTCAGTATCATTTGCACCCATTATAGATCTTTTTATTATCCGCTTTTGTAGCGAAATATTTATTTGGAGAAGGGATAATGTTTAGTATATCAATCCCAGCATCTCTGGGCATGCTATTAATTCATATACGGTGTTTTTTTTATTCAGTTTGGATATAGCTCTCAATAGCTTGAGACAATTCTTTTCCTGATTTAATTTGTTTTTCTAGTAAAGTGACGTCTGCAGCTAAATCAGTTTGCAACGCTAGAATATAGCTTTCACCTAATTTTTCTTTTTTCGCCTCCTCGTTAATATTACTTACCTCTAGCGCTTTGATGACACCTATAACTACCAGCACGACCTCTCCCATGGCGTAAAGTAGATACTTAATAGTCCTATTCTCTTTCACCATACTTTGTCTGATTTTTCTAAAGAATTTCATCGTTGGTTATTGATTGGGTGTGATCATGCGTAGTGTTTGGCAAATCGTTTTATTCTTTAATCAGTCTAATTAGAGTCTCTTTATTTTCCGATTCTATCATCAACAAGTAAACGCCAGCTGGCTCTTCTAGTTTTAGGTTTAACAGTTGACTCTCATTATATGTGCTCGATTGGATTACTTTTCCAGTCAAATCAGTGATAGTAATTGTAACAGCATTGTAAGTTTCCCCCAAGTCAATCGAAAAATATCCATTAGTTGGATTGGGAAAAATCTTGACATTAGAATTAGAATTTTCTACTAAACTTAACGCAGTTGGGGTTAGTTGAATTTTCAAGCCTACTGGCCTATGGTCGGAAATGTTTAAATCATACTCAGCTAACCCTCCAGCTAAATAATCTTCGACCATTATTGTTTTAATTTCTGAATTGGGATTGGAAAACTCGGTAAATAGTTCATTTGTAATTAACACATGATCAAGATGAGAGGGCCAACCCGGGAAAGACCATTCAGAGGATGCTCCAATTGCTATACTCATGTCAGCAAAAGCATAATTCGTTGAGTCATCAATAAACATCTGATAAACATTATTTACTGGGAGGTCGGTAATAATGTCGTTCAAATCTCCAATCACAATCACCCTAGATGAATTGAAATTTGCATCAATGTATTCTTTCAAAAGTGTGCTGGCTTCATATCGCCTTGTCTCTTCATCAGCGGGATTGTCAAAATCCAACAAGCCGTCACCACAGCATTTGAAATGATTATTAATTAGTATAAATGTTTCACCATTAAATACAAGCTCAATCACTAAAGGCGATCTTGGAAAAGTATTCCAAAAAGGGGCGGTGTCATAAATCTTGTAAATAGACTGAACGCTAACGCTACTGGTTTTATAAATGTAGGCTAGTCCACCGAACCAAACGTTATCCATGAAAAGTTCATACCCTGGAAGATTGTCAATCATCTGCCTGCACAAAGTAGAGTCATCTACTTCTTGTAACCCAATTAAGTCCACGTCCAGGGATTCAATTATTTTACTCACCGAATCAACTGTTATGGATCCGTTTTTAGGAAACCATTCGATGTTCCAAGTAACCACATCAAAAGTAGAATCAGTCCCAAAACTAATGTCGGCTAAGTCTTGGCCGTAAAGCTGAAAACTGAGGAACAAAGTTAAGATGCTTATCAATGGTTTGTTCAGCATTTTATATCAAGGTTTAATTTTGTTCAGTGCAAATTGGTGTTATCATTTATGTAATGTTTGCCCATGTACCTGTGTGCTCACTGGTATACATATCCGCACTATATATTTATCTCGCTAATCTAATAAAATTATAATCACACTCATTTGGTCTACTGCTAGATGTGTGTATGTTTCAGTGGTTGGGAAGAAATTAGGCTTTCTTCTCGAACCCCACTTATACGCAAGCTCGGATCAGTAACAAGTCAACTAGCGCTGGCTTATCGGTGCGGCAGAGAATTGGTTTATAATGCGTTGCAATTCTTCCAATTAACGATCCATTTTAATAATCTTATTGTATTGGATTATTGAGCCTTTAGTATACACTATAAAATAAGTTCCGTTAGGATATCCAGCTATGTCTATTTGTTTCGTGGTGTTTCTTATTAAGCTTTGATATACATGGTGCCCAACCATGTTGAACATTGTAAGTATACCACCTGTATGCTCAATTGGGATAATCAGATTAATTTTTTCAATGACAGGATTAGGAAAAACTTCTATTTCAAGAGAAGTATCGAGGTTTAGTAGCCCCAAATTATTACACTGTTGCAAATAATTTATTCTATTTGAAGTTTGTAAAGAATCGTTGAAAACAGTAAAAGCATTTTGGTTTCCTTTTAAAGAATAGTCTAACCACAGATTTAGAAAATCATTCGTTACTGATTGTTGCTCTTGTCTGGTAATATTTAGACCTGCATTGCAAAATAATTCCCCAAAACTGCACGTGAGGTTTTCATCGGCAAAGTAACAATGCCCTCCATTAATAATTTTTATTTGTGTTTTACAATCTGAATTCAAACTATTATACATCAAGTTTTGATGATCTGCTGGTGGAGCTACACAGTCATCATCACCAGAGAATATAAGAGATGGAACAGTTATGTTGCTAGCAGCCGAGATTGCAGATGGGGTGGTTTCTGCTGCGGCAAAATTGATCAATGTCTGTATGTTTGAATTGTTTTCTGCCGCGAGAAAAGAAGCTCCACCACCCATTGAATGACCAACAAGTCCTGTTTCTGGAGCTAAAGAATTAAAGAATATTGAAGAGTTGTCTAGTGTTTCTATTTGCATCTGCGTAGCAATAAACCTTAAATCCTGCCCAAACTCAAGATGGTCTGGAGTTAAACCCATTTCAGTAGTAGGAAAACAAATCACATACCCGTTTGGAACTAATTCAGTCCAAAAGTTTTGGTAAGATTCCCAGCCCATTAAAAATCCATGTCCAAAAACCAAAACAGGAAAATCACCATCAGAAACTGGCTCGGATTCACCAGGGTTATCGGCTGGATAATAAATCTCAGTGGTAACGCTTCTATTTCTAACACTATCATAAAACACGACACTTGTATGCCCAACATTAAAGGATTGTGAAAAAATGCTCGAAGAAATAAGGATTAGGCTTACTAGGACCAAATAACTCTTTAAGTCTATTCTAAACTTCATTTTCAAAATTTTATTCATAAATTTTCTTTTATTGGTATTTATTTATGACGCACAACATACGTCTATGCAAGACTGGCACACATATCCACACTATATATTAAGCTCGCTAATCGAATAAATTTATAATCACACTCCTCTGATTTACTGATAGATGTCTGTAAGTTTCTGTTGGTGAAAAGAAATTGGGCGCTCTTACCGAGCTCCCTATTTATTCTCCTTACTCCTTCTTAGCACGCTCCCAGTACACATCCATTTCTGCCAAACTCATCTCCCCCATCGCCTTTCCATCTTTGGCACTTTCTGTTTCTAGAAATTTAAAACGTTTGATGAACTTTCTGTTGGTTCGCTCCAGCGCTTCATCTGGGTTTATATCCTTAAACCGAGCGAAGTTTACCAGTGAGAATAGTACATCTCCAAACTCATCTACCATTTTATCACTCCCCGCATCTGCCTCTACCTTAAACTCCTCCATCTCCTCCTGCACCTTCTCCCATACTTGATAGTCGTGCTCCCAGTCAAATCCCACTCCCCTCACCTTATCCTGAATTCTAGTGGCTTTTACTAGAGATGGCAATCCATTGGGTACACCACTTAGCACACTCTTATTCCCTTCTTTGAGTTTTAACTTCTCCCAGTTTGCCTTCACCTCATCCTCATCTGCCACCTCCACATCTCCATAAATATGCGGGTGCCTATACACCAGTTTATCACTAATCGCATTTAACGAGTCTGCTATATCGAAACTCCCTTTTTCTGAACCTATCTTGGCATAAAACACCATGTGCAGCAGCACATCCCCTATCTCTTTCTTAATCTCATCTAAATCATTATCCAGAATAGCATCTGTCAACTCATACATTTCCTCTATCGTTAAATGCCTTAAAGATTCCAGCGTTTGCTTCTTATCCCAGGGACATTTCTCTCTTAATTCATCCATAATATCGAGTAACCTCCCGAATGCCTCTAACTTTTGCTCTCTTGAATTCATTTGATTTTTATCTGCCACAAAAATAGACGTTAGAAGGCCATAGTAATATCATTAGATTTGCAGTTATGAAGGGTTATTTAACCATCCTTGCTGGTTTGTTTTTCTGCGTTGCAACGCCTTTTACCGCTCTCTCTCAACAGAATCCTTCTCTGCCCGATGATCAGTTGCCTACTCACGTTATCAACTTTAGCATCCATAAAGGGTTTCTTATTCCGCATTACGGCTTAATGGATTATTACCTGGAGGATAAAACCTTAGGCATAAGACTAAGTATAGAAAAGGTAGTACAGGGAGGCTGGGCAGACTCCTTCTCATACGCCTCCAGAGGTGTAGAGATCTACCACACCAGTCTAGGAAATCCTAAAATTCTAGGGCATTCTACTCACCTTATCGCTTTTGGGAATTTAGGAATTCACTCTAAAGGAAAAGGAAGACTCAAATTCGGAGGGGGAATAGCATTTATCTCCGAGAAATTTGATTTGGAAAACAACATAAAAAATGCAGCCATAGGCTCCAGCCTTAACGGAGCTATAGCCTTTGAGTACCACTTTCCCATAAGCCTAAAAGGAGGGTTTTCTTTATCACCATCCTTACGGTTTACCCATTATTCCAATGGAGCTTACAGGCTACCTAATCTCGGACTAAATCTATTTTCCATGGGACTAAGCTTAGAGAAAAACAGAACCCCTAAGTACAATAGCTCAAAAACAGAAGCCCCATCCCTTGAAAGAAACCGCCTTCAAGCTGGATTATCTATTGGCAGAAATCAACTCATCGACCCCGAGTCTCAGCTATCTAATAATTACAATTTAAGCCTACAGTACATACACACCGCCCCGTCCAATTTCATCCTCGGGCTGGGAACAGATATTCATTACAGTCAGTCCTACCAAGATTATTACACCAGAAACTCAGCTGATGCCAGTTCGCTGGGCCTCTTGGAATCCAGCAGAGCAGGACTCACAGGAATAGTAGGGATTTCACTAGGAGCTACGGAGATTCATGGAAATGTGGGGTACTATATCTATGATCACCAAAAAATAAACGGCTCTCTCTACCAGCGCTTCTATGTACTCACCAAACTAGGAAAAGGGTTTAGATTAAAATTCTGTTTGAAGTCACACAATGCCAAAGCAGAAACATTCGAACTCGGCTTAACTAAAGATTTATGGAAAAAGTAGAAAGAATTCTCTTAGTGGTCATAGCCCTATTTATCCTTAATAGCTGTGACAAGGAGAATGCCCCCGAGTGCTTCCAAACTACTGGAGACCAAGGCTCACTGGCATACCTCCCTACAGAGGCTATCACCGAAATTATACTCTATGATAACATAGGAATTAATCTAATAAACTCAGAAAACGAGGACTCTAGCTTCACTCTTTCTGGAGGAGAGAATCTACTAAACGATATCTCATTCGAATTAGAGAATGGCGTGCTCACCATAACCAATGACAATAAATGTAACTGGTCCAGAAAATACAACACTTTTCTACTAAACATCCAAAGCGACTCGCTCAGAAGAATATACAACTACGGCTCCGAAGGGGTAGTTATGGAGGATTTCAATTCTTCCCATTTTGTATTCGAACAGGAATCCTCATTGGCAGATAACTCCTTAGATTTCACTGGCGGAGAATTAAGAGTAAACTTCCACAGCTCTGCAGGTTTTGCAGAATTAACAGGAACTGCAGAGAACCTGTTTTTATACACCAATGGCGTAAGCTCCATAGATGGCTCAGGGATATTAAGTCCCTCCATATTCGCCAATAATTCTGGAAGAACCCAGATAATCACAGCTCCCACAGAGTATATGTACGTATACATTGGAGGGAGTGGTTCTATACTCTATAATAATCTATCGGTCAGTATCACTGCAGAAATAGTTGGTTCTGGAGAGCTAGTATACGGCCACTATTAAGAATACTTCCTTTAAACTGCTGTGAGCGACTAGTGAGTTTTTCCTACCCGAATAAAAGTACCTTTGTAGTATGAATTGGGAGCTTATTTTACTTACTATTTTACTTCTAGCTGTGGCATTCGCTGGTATAGCCATTAAGATCCTAGTAAAGAAAGACGGGGAGTTTACGGGAACCTGTGCGAGTAATAATCCTATGTTAAATGACACAGGGGAATCTTGCTCTATATGCGGAGCTAAGCCTAAAGAGCGTTGCAAAAATCCTGAGACTGATTCTCAGTAAGCTAAAACTCCTTCGACGAAGCTTTAACCTCGTTTATTTCTTGTTCAAAATCTAACCTGTTTACCATACACAGAGATGAACTTAGAACTACCTTAGCTCTCCCATAAAAAGAATTCTATAAGAGTGAAAGTTACTACAAGTGAGCCCCGTGAAGTCCTAAAATCGGTATTCGGTTATGATCAGTTTAGAGATAAACAGGAGGCCATTATTCAAAACACTATTTCTGGAAAAGACAGCCTAGTGATAATGCCCACTGGTGGTGGTAAATCTTTCTGCTACCAAATCCCAGCGTTATGTATGGCGGGATTTACACTAGTAATTTCTCCGTTGATAGCCCTTATGAATGATCAGGTTATAGCGCTCCAAAACTCTGGCGTAAATGCCCAAGCCCTAAACAGCCAACTTTCTCCAGACCAGAAAAAAGAGCTTCTCCATGAGCTAGAGAGCGGAAAGATTAAATTGCTTTACGTTTCACCAGAAGTAGCTGTCCAGCAAAACTTCATTAATTACCTAGCCACATTACCTGTAAACTTAATAGCGGTAGATGAAGCACACTGTGTTTCTGTGTGGGGAAATGATTTCAGACCAGAATATGCACAACTAGATAGGTTAATTTCTAAGCTATCCAATGTGCCGCACATGGCACTTACAGCCACTGCAGATAGCGCTACTCAAAAAGACATCGCTGAACGACTAGGCCTAAAAAACCCTCAACATTACCTTTCTAGTTTTGAAAGAGGCAATATTAGTTCAAGTGTATTGCCTGGTCAAGGGAGAATGAAAGAAATTCTCAACTTTCTTTCTGCCCACCCCAATGAGGCAGGCATCATTTATACATTAAGTAGAAAATCTGCCGAGCAGGTAGCACTCAAACTTCAGCAAGAAGGATATAATGCTGATTTTTACCATGGCAGAATGACTGCTGAAGCTAGAAATTCGGTTCAGAATGATTTTAAAAATGATGATGTACAAATAGTCTGCGCTACCATAGCATTCGGAATGGGAATAGACAAATCGAATATAAGATGGGTTATTCACTATAACCTTCCTAAAAATCTTGAAGGATATTACCAGGAGATAGGGAGATCGGGAAGAGATGGTTCTCCAGCAGAAACACTCCTGTTTTTTAGTTATGGAGATGTGACTATCCTGCGTTCATTCATAGAAGACAGTGATGCTGACCCTACTTTTAAAGCAGTCCAACGCGCCAAACTAGATAGAATACTAGAGTACTGCCAAGCCACTAGCTGCAGAACGAATGTAGTACTGAGTTACTTTGGCGAGCACAGAGAAAAACAATGTGGAAGGTGCGATATCTGCAGGAATCCACCTAAGAAAATAGATGGAACTCTTCTTTCTCAAAAAGTGCTTTCTGGAATAAAAAGATTAAAAGAAGCCGTACCCATTACTACGCTAGTAAATGTGATGAGAGGTGCCCAAAACCAAGAGGTTTTGGAGAACAACTATCATCAGATAAAAACATACGGAGCGTTAAAGGATGTGGCCTACTTCGACTTATTTCAATACATCACACAACTAATTAATCAAGGTTTTTTAGAAATTGACTATACCAGTCATAACCACCTAAAAGTAACCTCTATCGGAAAAACTATTCTCTTTGAAGGGAAAACCGTAGAGCTTACTATCCCAGTAGATAAAAAAGACCAAGGCCTAGACAAAAAGAAGAAACAAGATAAGAAGGTTGAATTTGAAGACTCGCTATTTGAGGCATTGCGCAGCTACAGAAAAAAACTAGCTAAAGCACAAGGAGTGCCTGCCTATGCCGTATTTACAGACAAGTCACTTCAAGAGATCGCTGCTGAAAAACCGATGACTATGGGAGCGTTTTCGGCTATTTCTGGTGTGGGTGATGCCAAGCTAAAAAAATACGGAAGACTATTTATAGATTACCTCCAAGATCAAGTTATTAAAACTGGAAAAGACGTAAACGTTAAGGGCAAGACCTTTGTAGAAACCCTACAGTTATACAATCAAGGGAAATCTATAGAAGAAATAGCCAAGGCTAGAAACTTAAATAAGAGTACCATTTTCAGTCATATAACCTCTCTTATAGAAAATGGTGAACCCCTCTCCCATGAAGGACTCGTTAACTCCGACATAAAAGACCTAGTAGTTAATACTTGGAAAGAATTAAAAGAAACGGGTGAGCTAAAACCAATTTTCGATGCGTTAAAAGAAAAAGTTTCTTACGATCTGATTAAACTCTCTCTGGCCATCCACAGATCAAGTCTATGATTTTTTGAATTTAACAAACATGCTGATCCATAAACTTCTAGAAAGTCTATAAATTGCTGGAAGTAATATGAGTAAGAGAGCCACTCCTATAATAAGAAAAGTCCAAGGGTTATCTGAAAAGGTATAAGAAATAAGCCCGATAGCATTAAATGTAATTAGGGCTACATAAACGGCTACCCAAATAGCCACGGTCAACCCGTAACTCACATATGAAGCTCCGAAATAAAACCCAGGCTCTCTCAGGAAATCTTCTTCACAGTGAGGACAGCTGTGATTGAAATCTGTGAATCCCTTGATTCTAAATGAACCTTTATTCACGAATAGATTTCCAGTCCTGCACTTTGGACATTTATTCCAAATAACGGATCCTAAATTGGTTTTTTTCATAAACGCTAAAGGTACTTTAATAACTCAAGTTATGCTGTAATAACTGACGCAATAGCTTTAGGTTAGTTGCGCCTAAATATTTAGTTAGGCTCGCTAAATAAGCATTGCAAGAATCAACTATGAATACCAGTCAAGAAGATTAATTAAAGGCTTCTCTTCTATCTGAACTCGGAGTTAAAGAATCAGGCATTATGACCGGAGTTCAAGATAGCAGCTCTATATTCTTCAGTATTTAGAACAAGTTAACATCACTCTTGGTCAGAGAATAGAAGTTTTAAACAAGATGGATTTTGACGGAAGCATGATACTGATAGCTGGTGAAAAGGAAGTCTCAATAAGTGCTCAAGCAGCGCAAAACATAATCATTAGAACAAACTAGCATGGAGGATCAGTTAAATTTTTCAAATCAATAAACCTATACTGGCTGCTTTTATAGCCTGCACCGCCACTTGGCTTTTAACCGCCGCAGGTACAGCGTTAGTATTCTTCTTTAAAGGAATGAAACAAATATGGCTAGATACTATGTTAGGCTTCACAGGAGGTGTTATGGTAGCTGCTAGTTGTTTTGGTTTATTAGGCCCTGCTATAGAAGCCGCAGATGCAGAAGGGTTCGATCAAGTAATGCCTGCTGTTGTCGGAGCATTGGCCGTTACTATGTTCGAACCTCTGCTTCCTTATGGTTTAGCATTTGCCACTAGAGCTATGATTTATGTGGCAGTAGAATAGGATATTCCAGAAACACAGCGAGAGAAATACACCGATTTAATGGCTATAGGTTTTATAACCGGATTCGTACTTATGATATCTCTAGATTTAGGCCTTGGATAAAATATTTCATTTTAATTGGGACCCGTTTGTAAGAAACACTATCTTAGATATAACTTAATTAAAATGTTATGCTTGAGTACTGTTTTGCGCAGTATTTGACCCTGTTTTTTAAAAAATTAATTTTCTCGATCGATAGCTCTTTAGCCAGACTGCCTCGGGAGCGTGTGTTTTTTATTCTGGGTCGAGGCCTTTGCTACGCTTATGCTTATATATACAGTAAGAGAAGAGAATCCCTCTTTCTCAGTCTCATGTTGTGCTTCTTTTGTGCTTCTTCCCTAGCTCAAATTTTTCAACAAACAGAAGACGAATTTACTATTGACCATTCTTATTTAGGAGGGTATCTTGGAGGAGGCGTGTCTACTTTCGATTTTAATAATGACGGTCTTGATGACCTTACTCTGCCTAGCGGGGAATCAGGTTCCATGTTTCTGTTAAACAACGGTGTAAACTTTGAAGCTCAAGAATTTATAGTCCTTGCCACATCCGTAAGAAGTATTATTTGGGTAGATTATGATAATGACGGAGATAATGATATTTCGCTCACAGAACAAGAGGGGCTGTTTAGGTTGTTTACTAATGATGGTGATTTCAATTTCGAAGAAGTGGACTTTGGAATAGCAGATAATACACCCACATTTAATTCAGGTATTTCATGGGGAGATTATGATAATGATGGACTATTAGATGCTTACATAACACGCTATCCTAACATAGGCTTAGGAGAGATAGAAGATAAAACAAATCTTCTAATTAAGAATTTAGGAAACGATTTATTCCTTGATGTTACTGATGATCTCGATGTAGGAAATGGAATTAAACATTCTTTCATTTCTACCTGGGTAGATCTAGATAATGATAACGATCTAGATTTATATGTAGTAAATGACCGATTCGAATTTCCAAATGCTACTTTTCTAAATAACTCTGACGGAACATTTACCGAAGTCACCGCTATAAATGGAGCAGATTTGGCTGTCCTAGCCATGACTTCTACCATTGATGATTATGATAATGATTCAGATTTTGACATTTACTGTACGAACACTTTTACTGGGAATCATTTATTACAGAATGATGGCTCAGGAATGTTTACGGACCTTTTCGGAAACAGTGGGCCAGAACTGTTTCGCTTCTCTTGGGGAGCTAACTGGATAGACTATCAAAACGATGGATGGAAAGACCTATTTGTATCTGTGGGAGAATCTAATAGTGATAACTCAAACGCGTTTTTCTCTAATAACCAAGCAGGTGGTTTTAATAACCTTAGTTCAATGCTTTTGGATTCAGAGTCTAGAGATTCACATGGATGTGCAAAGGGTGATTTCAACAGTGATGGGTTGTATGATTTGGTTATAAGCAATGAAGCTCCATATTACTCTAGAGTACTCCTGAACCATTCTGGAACCACGAATAACCATATTAAAGTAACACTTGAAGGTGTTTACTCCAATAAGAATGCAGTGGGAAGTAAAATTCATGCTTTCGTTAACGGCTCGGTACAAACTTATTTCACCACCTGTGGGAGTAACTACATAAGCCAAGATTCTCAGCATATGATAATAGGCATGGCTCAGAATGAACAAGTCGATTCATTAACTATAACATGGCCATCAGGACTTAGAGAGACTCATTATAATATTCCTCATGGCAGCTCTCCACAGTTTCTAGAAGGAGAAACTATTCAAGCTCATATTATCTCTTCTGAAGGTTTTTCAATCTGTCCAGGAGAAACCATCACTCTAGAACTAGACATAAACAGTATTTCTGTAACATGGAATGATTCGGACATTACCTCTAGCTTAGAAATTACAGAAGCAGGGGATTACTGGGCTTATTGTAATCTAGCTGATGGCGTAAATATCCCAACAGACACCATCACTATTACCGAAAGTAATTCGGCCAGCTTAGAAGCTTCTATTATAACAGATGTCAGCTGTTTCGGGGTAGATAATGGAGAAGCCACTTTCCATTTTTCCACTACTCAAGGAGATTCTGTTTTTGATCACACCATCTCTGAACTCTACTCTGGATATTACAATCATATTATAGAGTTAGAGGGGCTTTGCAACGCTCAGTTAGAATACTCAATAAACCAACCACCACCCATTTTTACTGAAATTACCTCTATTGATTACCCGTGTTCTGAAGAAGAGCTAGGCTCTGTAATAGCCACCTCATTTGGTGGTGTGCTCCCTTACGAATATGGGCAATTAGACTCTCTTACTTATGGTGTAAATGTAATTAGCACCACCGATGCTAACGGGTGTGATTATTCATTTGATTTCTTTTTAGATATAGCTCCTCAAACAGATTTAGAACTTGAGATAACAAACCAAATCGACTCTGACTTTGGCAGTGTTATAACTACAAATCCAGGAATCGTGATGGTAGATATAATTGGTTTAGATTCTACCACATATAATGCGAATGAATTAGTGGCTGGAACTTACAATTTGGTTTATTTAGATTCTTACGGCTGTAGTTACAATGAGGAATTCACCGTAGAATTAGTAAATGGTCTTCAGGAATTCAAATATGCTAAAACTCCTTTAATATATCCCAACCCATGCTATGATGTTCTGCACCTGAACAATTTTGACACTTCCTTCAATATAACTATATGCTCTGCTATGGGGAAAGAAATAAAATCAATACCTAAATCCGAAGTACTAGCCAATCGAATCGACTTCTCAAACTTTAAAGCGGGCATTTACATCATTAAATTCAATAAGAACCAAGAGACAATTACTAGAAAAATTATTAAAATTTAGAAATGGAGAGCAGCTACCAGAATTACATTACTGAAAATTTGTCCACCATTTCCCGCCAATCATTTAAGACTCTTATTCTTTTATGGGTAATCCTAGAGCTATTTAGCCTAAAAACAATTGGTCAGAATTTCGAAAACCGATCTGCTGAGCTAGGTGTTATTCATTCATTTTCAAGTGACAATGAATATGGCGCAGGAGTAAGTTGTGTAGACTTTAATCTAGACGGACTAGATGACATAACACTTCCCTCTGTAGACTCTACCTTATTCTTTTTTCAAAATACTGGCGATTCTTTTATTAAACTAGACTTAATAGATCGCGTGTTTGGTGAAGTGAAGTCTGTTTGTTGGGTAGATTTCGATAACGATTCTGACTTAGATTTATCTTTAACTGAATATAATGGTAGTTTATTTTTATTCGAGAACATTGGAGACTTAGAGCTTATAGATATTACAGACAGTACTCTTCTTACTAATGAGTCTTGTCATAACTTCGGCCACAGTTGGGTAGACATCAACCAAGACGGATTCTTAGATGTATATCTTAATCGATATTTTTACGGGCAGGACTGCTCAGATTACGGCAGTGAAAATTTACTTTTTGTAAATAATGGTGATAACACTTTTACTGAGAGAGCAAGTGAGTTCGGTATTAGTGATGGGGATAAAATGAGTTTTCAATCATCATTCTACGATTATGATAAAGACGGACTATTAGACTTACACATCATAAATGACAGGTTTTATGAAAATTCTCTCTATAGAAATACTGGATTAGGATATTTTGAAGATGTTTCGGAAGCTGCAGATGCAAACCTGATACAAGATGCTATGACCAGTACTATCTTCGACTTCAACCTTGACGGTTTTCATGATATTTATTTCACCAATACCTGGCCTAACGGCAATCATTTATTAGTTTATAATCCTGAAACAGAATCCTATGAAGACCAGTTTCCTGATTTTGGAGCAGAGAGCTATTTATTTAATTGGGGAGCTATACCTATCGACTATGATAATGATAAATTCACAGATTTAGCGATTTCTTCAGGTGCAGGCTGCGGAACAGGATGTTCTAATTTACTCTATAGAAATAATGGAAATTCCTTCTCCCAGACTCCTAATAATTTTAATGAGGAAGCTTCTACTTCATATGGTGTGGCCAAAGGTGATTTTAACTCCGATGGGTTTTACGATATTACATTTCTAAATGAAGCCCCGTCCAATACTGATGTTTATATCAATGCTGGGAATAGCAAAAAATGGGTGAAAGTTAATTTTTCTGGAGCTTGTAACAATTTTTTTGGAGTAGGAGTTCAATATGAATACTTCATGAATGGAGTGGCCACTGTAAATACAGTTTTCGCAGGTTCTAATTTCCTATCCCAAGACAGCTACACCCAAATCTTAGGCATGGGTAATGAAAGCTCTATAGACAGCATATCGATTAATTGGACCTCAGGTTTAACTGAGACTCATTATAGCCTCTCTCCTTTTGAAACGCACTCCTTTAAAGAAGGACAAACTTTTGATACAAGCTTGAACCCAGGAGATTCAATATACATCTGTCCTGATGAAGAAATTGAAATCGAGAGCACTACTCAGTACCTAAACACCATCTGGAATACTGGAGAAAACACATCCTCACTTACTACAGATACCCCTGGTACATATTATGCCTATTTGGAAGTAGAACCAGGTATAAACATCTGTTCTGACACGATATTAGTAGAACTCAAACCTGATATTACCTTGAACTCTATAGCAACCCAAGACCCATCATGTTTTGGTTCGGAAGATGGCTCCGCAATACTTACTCATAATGACTCCTTAGGAAATCCAATAATCTCGTCATACAGTAATTTAACAGACGGTATCTCTATTCTTCCTGTGACTGATGATTACCTGTGTTCTATACTTGTGTCAGTTGAGCTATCTTCACCTCCTCCTCTATTTTCTTATGCCAAGCCTATTTTACTGCCGTGTGATAGTTCTGATGTGGGAGAAGTAGAATTATTCTCAATTGGAGGAACAGCTCCTTATGCATATTCCATAGAGGATTTGAGCGCTATTCCCTTTGGTGAAAACACTATTATCGCTTCAGATACCAACGGATGTATTTACCCTTTTAATTTCTATTTAGAACTAGCTCCTGAAACTTTCATAGAGCTAATTATTACGCCACAAACAGGCGATGACCTAGGAAGTGTAGAAGTCACCAATCCGACATCAGAAGATGCCGAATATATCATTCAAGACGGTTTTCTAAATACTGTAAACGGCACCGAGTTAACTGCTGGTAATTACACAATAACCTACTGGAATATCCATGGGTGTCAGATTCAAGAAAATTTTATCGTAGAACAACTAAACTTAGTTTCTCAGCAATCAGAAAGTGTTGATTTAAGAGTATTCCCGAACCCTACAAACGGAGCGGTAAATATCTCCAACTGTGAAAACATCCAAGAAGTACTTATTTACTCCTATGAAGGTAGGCTTGTTAAAAAGCTAGGAATATCAGAATCTTGTACTCTAGAGGTTTCCGATTTAGATAGTGGAACATATATTTTAAAGCTTCATCTTAGTGACTTTCAAATTTTTAATTTCTTACTAGTGAAAAATTAAACTATCTTTTCACCAATCCCCTTCTCATAAATAATGCCTAACAAACTTATCTATAATTATTTACCTATTCCTTTTCATTGTTTGACAGAAGTAAAGTTACTCCTTGTGAGTCTTCTTCTAGCTCTAGTCATTCCATGGGAAATTCAGGCTCAAAATTTCGAGAATAGAACTGCAGAGTTAGGAGTAATTCACTCTTATCCTGAGGAATTATATGGCGCAGGAATCAGTTCTGTAGATTTCAATTTAGATGGCCTAGACGATCTTACATTCCCAACTAAAGATTCTATCATCTTCTTTTATCTAAATTCTGGAGATTCATTCGAGCAGGTAGAACTTATACCTGAAGAGTTTGGTGAAATTAAATCGATTTGCTGGATAGATTTTGACAATGATTTAGACCTTGATCTTTCTTTTACTGAAAACGAGGGCAGCTTTTATCTTTTTGAGAATACTGGAGACTTAGAGTTTACGGACATCACAGATCAAGCTTTACTAACTAACCTATCCTGCGAAAACTTCGGTCACAGCTGGGTCGATATAAATACTGATGGTTATTTAGATGTTTACATAAACCGCTACTATACCGGTCAATTTTGTTTAGACACCACAACCCATAATCTGCTTTTTATTAATAACGGTGATGGTACTTTCACAGAAAGGGCAGAAGAATATGGAATCAGTGACGGAAATAAAATGAGTTTCCAGTCTTCTTTTTTCGATTATGATAAAGATGGACTGATAGATCTACACATAATTAATGATAGATTTTATGAAAATTCACTTTATAGAAATACTGGTACTGGTTTCTTTGAAGATGTGTCAGTATCTACCAATACAGACCAGGCAGAAAATGCTATGTCTAATACTATATTCGACTTTAATAATGACGGATATTCTGACATCTACTTCTCTAACAGCTTTTATTCCAGCAATTATTTATCAGTGTACAACCCTCAACTTGAACAATACGAAGCCCTGACATCTGCTTCTGGAGCAGAAGGAATTAACTCATTTAACTGGGGATCAGTGGCCATAGATATGGATAATGATAGGCTTACAGATCTTGCCGTCTCCACGAGCTCAGCTATAGTAGGATCTTACACAAATAAAATTTATAGGAATAATGGAACTGCTTTCTATGACTATCCTTCAGGATTAGATTCATATTCTGCTGGATCATACGGAGCAGTAAAAGGAGATTTTAATAATGATGGGTTTTATGATTTAGTTTTTTTAAACGAATCTCCAAATTTCACTGAAGTATACATTAACACCATAGCGAATAGCAAGAAGTGGCTGAAGGTTAATTTCTCTGGCTCGTGTACTAATTTCTTCGGTGTGGGTGTAGAATATAAATACCACATAGATGGAGTACCTACAGTTAACACGGTATTTGCAGGAACTAATTACTTATCCCAAGAGAGTTATACGCACATTCTAGGCTTAGGAAATGAAAACAACATTGATAGTTTAGAGATTAATTGGCCGTCTGGTTTAACTGAAACTCACTATAACCTCTCTCCTTTTGAAACGCACTCCTTTAAAGAAGGACAAACTTTTGACACAAGCCTGAATCAAGGAGATTCAGCATATATCTGTTCTGATGAAGAAATTGAAATCGAGAGTAATACTCAATACCTAAACACCATCTGGAATAATGGAGAAAACACATCCTCACTTACTATAAATACTCCTGGTGCGTATTATGCCTATTTGGAAGTAGAACCAGGTATAAACATCTGCTCTGACACCATATTAGTATTACTCAAACCTGATATTACCTTGAACTCTATAGCAACCCAAGACCCTTCATGTTTTGGCTCTGAAGATGGCTCCGCAATACTTACTCATAATGACTCCTTGGGAAATCCGATAATTTCGTCATATGGCAATTTAACAGATGGAGTATCAAATCTTACTGTGACCGATGATTTCCTCTGTTCCATACTTGTGTCAGTCGAGTTATCCTCACCACCTCCTATCTTTTCTTATGCCGAGCCTATTTCACTGCCATGTGATAGTTCTGATGTGGGGGAATTAGAATTATTTACAATTGGTGGAACAGCTCCTTATGTATATTCTATAGAGGATTTGAGTGCCATTCCCTTTGGCGAAAACACTATAATCACTTTAGATACCAATGGATGTATTTACCCTTTTGACTACTATTTAGATTTAGCTCCGCCCATAAGCATAGAATTAGAGATTACTGATCAAATAGGCGTTGACCTCGGCAGTGTAGATATTCTGAATAACTCCGAAGTCACTCTCATAGATATCCTGAATGAAGAAAATATCTCACAGGAGCCTGAAAGTTTAACTACCGGTAACTATACGATCACTTACTCAGATGAAAATGGATGTGAATATTCAGAAGTGTTCTTTGTAGCAACTATAGTCTCTAATGGTGAGTCACTGATGAAGGAATCTATAGAACTCTATCCGAATCCGTGCACAACAGTTTTATACATAAAAAGCAACCACTCCAACCTCACTATCAGCATTTACTCAGCTCAGGGAACGGAGCTCATGAGTAAAAATGAGCTCTCAACGAATACCAATTCTATAGACTTAACTGAATTGAGTTCTGGCATCTACTTTATTCAAATTGAAGAGAATCAAAGGATATTTACTAGAAAGATAATTAAGGATTAATTGGATAGTTTGATGATTTTCTCAGATTTAAGAATACTCGAATCATTTAAAAAGTTTAGGTAATATGTCCCGGGAGACAGATGAGCTAACTCATCAGAAAGCGCTAAAGCTGCGGCATTATCTCCTATTACTAGCCAACTAGTTTCATAAACTAATTTAGCACTAGTATCATATAATTTCAATCCATTTACTTCAGAATTTCCAACTAGAATAGTTAGACATTCGTAGAATGGATTAGGATAAATCAAAATACCAGAATCAGAGAAGTTTTTATGATCAGACAGACTCTCATAAGCCTTAAAAAAGTCGGGGATTCCATATCCTAAAGAATCATTAGGGGCGTTTATTAAATGAGAGCTAGACTCTATAGCTCTTATTATTTCCATATTAGATTTCTCAGGAAAAGCCTGCCATAAACATGCCGCTAACCCAGCGATAACAGGAGAACTAAAGCTAGTTCCATTTCCTCTTTTTATACCTTCAGTCAAATCTGCATAAACGGTTTGGTAACCTACTCCACATACATTGGGCTTTACATCTCCGTCAAAACTTGGCCCTCTGCTGCTAAACCAAGCATACTCCCCTTTATCCGAAACTGCTCCCACTGCTAAAATACTATCTGCATCAGCTGGAGCTCCTATATAGTACCATGAATCATCTCCGCTATTTCCTGCACTATTTACAATGAGCATTCCCTTGGAAGCTGCTATATCTGCCGCTTGAGAAATTCTAGTCGTGTTTCCATCCATATCTTCATAAGAATGATTATTCTCTTCTAATTCAAATGTAGTGTAGCCCAGAGAAGAGTTAACCACTTGAATCCCTATAGAATCGGCCATTTCTGCAGCTCTAACCCAGTTGTCTTCTTCTGTCACATGCTCGCTAGAGCCATCTTCTGTTCGAAATAAATAATAGTCTGCCTCTGGAGCAGAACCTATAATCGAATCAGGCATAAAAGCTGTCATTATACTTAAAACTGATTTTCCATGGTTCCCTCCATTTAGCACACTGTTATCATCATCTACTACATCATACTGAAACTTAAGTCGGTCTTCATCTCTTAATTTAGAAAAGGCTCCTAAATAATTAACTCCTGAGAAACCAGAATCAAAGACTCCTACTTTAATTCCATTCCCCCTCAGTCCTATTTCATGCAAAAGGTGTCCGTTATGAATAGCTATCTGTGCGTAGGATGGCCCGTAAATAGTGGAAATACTTTCTGAGGAACTCTTCTCAGTAACCGTGTGCTTAATGACTAATTTCTCATCTATTACGGTTTGTACTGATTTTACTTGCCAAACATTATCAAGCGCGGAAATCAATGGTAACACCGTCTCTAAATAAGATGAATCCACTAGCTGAATGGTAACAGCATTAAACCACTTAGAGCTGTGTTTTATAAGTACTCCTTCCAGAGAACTAAGAGCCTCTATATAAAATGGATTTACCGGTAAATCTGTTTGATCTATAGCTATCCCATTTTTCATTCTTAACGAAATGGCCGACTCAGAAAGATACTCCGAAGGATTAGAAATAGAATATGGCGAGTTATCCTTATCTGTAAACTGCACCCAATATTTAAGTGGCGCTGTCTGTGAATAAGAACAACACGAGACAAAAACAAAACCTATAAAAATGAGAATTCGCATAGAATCAAAAATAATAGTATTACATCACTAATACAGCGCTAATAGATCAAACCCTATAGCATGAAATTACTATCGCTCTGTGATCACACCATCTTCATAGAATTCTTTTTTAAGAATAGTACCGTCTTCATTATAATAGATAATCTCTCCCTCTAGCTTTCCCATTCTATACTCTCCTTCCTTTTTTAACTGGGTGTTTTCTAAAGACTCCTTAAACTCTATAGCTTGGCCTGATTCAGTAGGAATAATTTCTCGCCTCACAAAATCACCTCGGTTATAGAATTCCTCAAACGGACCATTAATTTTCCCATATTTATATTCATAGTACGACTTAGGAATACCTGACTCATAAAATTCTTCTATTTCTCCGTTTTCAAACTTTCTTCTGACCTCTACTCCTAAATCATCGTAAAGTACCTTGAGCTTTAATCTCCCATCATCTAAATAATACCTCCATTCTCCGATAGCTAAGTCATTTTTCAGCTCGCCTTCATAAATTTTAATCCTAGGTGCTTGGTAAGCTACTATTTCACCATGTTGCTTTCCATACACATAAGTTCCTTCACCTTTAAGCGAACCATTCTCAAAAAACTCCTTCCATGGCCCGTTTAATTCAGCTTTAGTATAGGTCATATCCTTAGCTAGCTGACCATTCTTATAGTAGATTTTACTTTGTCCATCCAAAACGTCATCGGTGTAATTCTCTTCAGCAACTAAAACTCCATTTTCATCATACATCATCCACAAGCCCGATTTTTTTTGGGTTGTATATGAGCCTACTGAAACTACAGAACCGTTTTTTCTATACGAAATGGCGTCAGAAGTAAGGTCGTCTTTATGCGTAGCAATAGTCATGACCTCTCCACCTTGATAATAATAAACGAACTCGCCTACTGGAGTGCCATTTTTAAACTGACCGATATAGTAGACCTGTCCTTCTTCATAGACTCTCATCCACCTGCCCTGTTTCTTTCCGGCATTATCTGTAACATTATAGTCTGTTCCATAAATACCTGAAGGTATAGAATCGAACTGTCCGTTAACCGAGCTAACTGCTAGTATAAGTGATAGGAATAGTAATGTGGTGTATTTCATTGTAAAATTCTAAAGAGTCAAAGCTAAAACAATTATAGTGCCGGTAATAGTGTAAGGTAAAAAAAATAAACGCTCTGCGATTGTTAATTTCTCTTGAATTAAGAATCTTTTTTGGGTGATGTAATATGCATTGCAAAGCGTAAATTTGCAGATAATTAAAGAAACAAAACATATTAGACACATGTCATCCAATAAAACAAAAGTCACAGTAGTAGGTGCTGGAGCAGTAGGTGCTAGTTGCGCTGAATATATTGCGATCAAAAATTTCGCATCAGAAGTGGTTCTTCTTGATATCAAAGAAGGTTTCGCAGAAGGAAAAGCTATGGACCTTATGCAAACGGCTTCATTAAACAGTTTTGATACTAGAATAATAGGTTCTACTAATGATTACACAAAAACAGCAGACTCTGACATTTGTGTTATTACTTCTGGAATCCCTAGAAAACCGGGTATGACTAGAGAGGAGCTCATAGGAATCAATGCTGGAATAGTAAAATCTGTTTGTGAAAGCTTAATTAAGCATTCACCAAACACGATAATCATAGTGGTTTCAAACCCTATGGATACTATGACTTACTTAGCTCATCAAGTAACAGGTTTACCTAAAAACAGAATTATAGGAATGGGTGGAGCCTTAGATTCTGCTCGATTCAAGTACCGTTTAGCTGAGGCACTGGCATGTCCTATTTCAGATATAGATGGTATGGTTATAGGTGGTCATTCTGATAAAGGAATGGTTCCATTGACAGCTCATGCCACTAGAAATAGTATAAAGGTTTCTGAGTTTATTTCAGACGAGAGACTTAGTCAAGTAAAAGAAGATACTAAAGTGGGTGGTGCTACTTTAACCAAATTATTAGGGACTTCTGCATGGTACGCTCCAGGAGCAGCTGTTTCTGGATTGGTTCAGGCTATCGCTTGTGATCAGAAGAAAATGTTCCCTTGTTCAGTTTTACTAGAAGGTGAATATGGTCTTTCTGGATTATGTATCGGAGTTCCTGTGATTTTAGGAGCTAATGGTATAGAGAAGATTGTAGAAATTAAACTTTCTGATGCTGAAAAAGCACATCTTTTAGAATCTGCTGAAGGTGTCAAAAAAACAAATGCGCTTCTAGCTTAAAAAGACCTCTCTTATAGAAAAGGACACATAACAAAAAGTCCAGTGAAGCTAGCTTCACTGGACTTTTTTATTTCTTTTAAAAGACTCTGAATAATCGAGTTAATTTACATTCTTACACAGCTACATTAAATTCTCTCAACGCATCATTTAAAGAGGTTTTCAAATCTGTACTCTCTTTTCTCTGTCCTATGATAAGCGCTGCAGGAACATTGTAAGTGCCTGAAGGAAATTCTTTGGCATAACTCCCCGGAATCACTACCGAACGCTCAGGAACCTCCCCTCTATAAATAACCGGTTTTTCACCAGTTACATCTATAATCCGAGTGCTCTTGGTTAACACTACATTAGCACCTAATACAGCCCCTTTTCTTATTCTTACACCTTCCACCACTATACTTCTACTTCCTATAAACGCCCCATCTTCTATGATTACTGGTGCGGCTTGTAGAGGCTCTAAGACCCCTCCTATTCCCACTCCACCACTAAGATGTACATTCTTTCCTATTTGTGCACATGAACCTACTGTAGCCCATGTATCCACCATCGTCCCCGACTCTACATAAGCACCTATATTTACATAACTAGGCATCATGATTACTCCTGCTTCTAAAAAGGATCCGTATCTAGCTATAGCATGTGGAACTACCCTTACGCCTAACTCAGCATAGTTTTTCTTCAGTGGAATTTTATCATGAAACTCAAAAGGTCCTACTTCTATCGTTTTCATTTCTGCTATTGGAAAGTAAAGAACTACAGCTTTCTTCACCCATTCGTTCACTTTCCAATCATCTCCATCTGGCTCTGCTACTCTTATTTTCCCTAGATCTAAGTCGTTTATGACCTCTAGAATAGTTCCTTTTACTTCTTCATTTTTAATAAGCTCTCTATTCTTCCAAGCCTTATTTATAATTTCTTTTCTACTGTCCATTACGATTATGGTTTAATTTGCGTTGCAACGCACAAATATACTTTTCCAATAACAATAACATGCCAAAATTATTAGCGATAGACTACGGAAGTAAAAGAACAGGAATAGCTGTGACAGATGAGTTACAAATAATAGCTAGCGGACTTACTGCAGTAGATACTAAAGAACTCTATAATTTTATAAAAGAATATGTAGCTAAGAATAAGGTAGAAGCCATTATAGTAGGGCAAATGACCAACTACGATGGGTCTGAAACTCATAACACTAAACCGAGTAATGAGTTTGCCCGGTCTTTAGAGAAAAAGTATCCTGAAATTAGAATCGAGAGAGAAGATGAATCTTTTACCTCTAGGGAATCTATGCAAGCTATGATTCAAGCTGGTGTGCCTAAAATGAAAAGAAGGGATAAAAAATTAGTCGATAAAATATCTGCTACTATAATTCTTCAGCGCTATATGGAACGAATGGGTATTTAACTACCTTTTGAACACCTCTATAGTTTTCTCTTTTTTCACCAAGTCAGTAAATTTCCCTTGAAACCTAGTAGCCTTTACGATGTGATTATCTATCCAGTGATAATTCCCCCCTCTGGGTTTATTCATAAGTAACCCATGATATTTAAATCCATGTTTCTCTAACCACGCCTCTGTTACCTCACGAGTTTCTTCTGTTCTAGAAGTGAAAAAAGTAATTACGTGTCCCTCATCATACCACTTATTGAGTATACCTAAAGCATCCGGAAAAGGCTCACAACTTACCATTCTTTCTGGCTCTTCATTCGGAACATCCTCTGTAACTGTTCCGTCAATATCGATTAGATAATTCTTTATTTCATCAGATAATTGAGGGCTTATCGTTTCCCCATTCTCGTCAAACGTGGCTTGTAAATTTGTTTCGTTCATTGCTGTTTAAAGTTACTAAAAAAATAGGATGTGTAGATTACACACTTAGCTTAATTATCCATTAGTATGAACATACAACTTAGGAGTAAAATCGTTTTCTGAAATAGAGATCTCTTCTATAAATCCTTCTAAATTGATATGGTTTAGGAGGCTCAAAAAATTGATTGTTCTCTCGTTTAGCTTTCCTCCTGGAGTAACTGAATCATGGAGCTTTTCTAACTGACTGAACTTATTGGAGTTTTTAGATTTAATAGACTTTTCTAATTTGCTCTGAATTTGGTTCAATGAATTTTCTAAACCCTTCTTAACACCTAGCATTTTCCCTTCTAATGTAGGGTCTTCATTAATCACTTTAAGGGTTAAATCGTCTAGCCTGCTTATTATATCTGTTGAATCATCTTTCAAATCAACCTTTACCAATTCACCAGCCACCGATTTTAGCAGCTCTTCTTTTCTAGTGAGTAAATCACTCGCTTTAAGAGAGAATTCATCTAATAACTCTGTTTGTTTTTTGGACAAAAATAGATGGCTATTTCTTAATTGAAGAAAAGGAAAGTCTACTTCAAACTCCCTAAATACAGATTTTAACTGTAACCAATAGGCTACTTCTCCAGGACCACCAACAGTCATTAAATTGGGAAGAATAAACTCCTGGTACAAAGGCCTAAATGCCGCATTAGGACTAAACCTTTCAGGAAAATTATTTACTTCCAACTCCAACTCTTCCCAACTCCAGGACTGTTCTCCATTTAGTTCACTCCATTTATCTTTCTCTCTAACTATTCGGTTTCTTGAAGAGTCTTTAAGGTAAAACAAATTAATCTCTCGAGGGTTGACTTGAGCGTGACACCCCAGTCCTTTAAGCTCTTTATTAGTGCGGTTCATCTTTTCAAACACAGCGCTCTCCTTAAGCTCCTTTAGAAGTAATGGAATGAAGTGTTTTTTCAACTCTGACTTATCAGCGTCCACAACCACTATTCCTCCCTTAGGAAAGAGCAAATGAACAATTCTCCTTGTGGCCCCTGCCAAGGTCTCTGAGGAGTTATAAATTTCAGTAATCTGTTCTACTAAGTTCTTAGTAGCTGGGCTATTCTCGAAAAGACCTTTTAAATTATCACCTAAAGCATCAATACCTTGAGTATTCATTCTTCCAGTAGCTCCTTTTTGAGAAGTCTGCCATTCTCTTTTTTGGTTAAAAAGATGAATGTGATTAATCTCTTCTAAATCATGGTCTTCACTAGCCATCCAGTAAACAGGAACAAAGCTATAACCCGGGAACAGTTGTTTAAGCTGAGTTGCCAGTTTTATCGTTTGAGCAATCTTAAGAATAAAATATAGCGGACCCGTAAATAAGTTTAATTGATGCCCTGTAGTTACTGTAAACGTTCGAGAATCGCTTAAGAGATTAATGTTATCTATAACTGCCTGGGAGACTTCGCTATTGGAATAATCGGAAAGTATAGATGAGGATAAACTCTTTCTAATTTCAGCTGACCGAAACTTTATTTCCATCATAGACTCTATCTTTTCCTTAGATGGAAACCCTTCCGAAAAATCTTCTATTTCCTTAACTTGAAGAAGATAGTCAACAATGATTTTTTTAAAAATCGGTAAATCTTTAAGGTTTACTGAATAATTCATTCGACAAAAATAATCGAATGATTAGTGGAAAGGATAAAACTATCTTATCAAATGAATAGTGCCTGATTCTTCAGCGGAAATCTCATTTCCTTCTTTGTCTTTTTTAGAGTACTTAACACGCCAAACATATATGCCGTTCGGACAAGATTTTCCGCTGCATTTACCATCCCATTCTGGATTTCCATTTTTTGCATAGTAAATCTGTTTTCCCCATCTGTCAAAGACAGTGATAGTGAAGTCAATGTTTTTCTGTCCTACTATTATTGAAAATGTATCATTATTTCCATTGCCATCAGGTGTAAATGCATTTGGAACAAAGAAGGGGAATTCACTGTCCGCTTCTGGTTCTATATCACTCGCAATATCTCGATCATCTTCAACTTGCAAAAATTCTAACGGAATGTTTTCCATAGAGAAATTGTCTACAAAATAATAAGCATAATCAGCTAAGCTGGAGTTTCCTTCCATAAACTCAATATCTAAGTCAGAATCGTCATTGAAAACCCCCAGAGTTAACCATTCTAAGGAGGAGTTGGCTATAAAACTAAACGATACTTTTTCCCAGCCTTTGTCGTAAATCACCTCAAAGGATTCAAAGTATGGAGTGGCACTTATAGGTTCATTACTTGTTTGTGTAAGTTGGGTATTACTCAGACAGACTCCTAGCTGAGAAACTCCCAATCCTGAAAGTGAATAGTTATAAACCTCTCCATTGGTAATGTTAAATGATACGTTATACTTGCTTCCTGGAATTGTTGGACTTGAAAGCTTCACTGATAGATACTCTCTATAATTAGATCCGTTTTTTCCAGCAGCTACAAATCCCATTAATGCATTTCCTGAATACGGAAAAACTTCAGCGACACTCGTTATAGGCAAATCACCCAATAATGAGGCGTTTGTATGATAAAAGTCTGGGTCTGAATCTGAGCTAGAACAATTAGTCCATTGGTCACACAAAGCAAACTGGCCTAAATCATTAGGAAGAGCGCTGTATAATTCAAAACTAGGGTTCGGTATTAAATTTTGACCAAATCCAATCAGTGTAGAAAATATCGCTACTAATATGAGAAGTGTTGTTTTCATTCTATAACACGTAAAAATAGAGGATTAACTTGGTCTAGGCAAAATTTCAATGTCTCTTTTTCAAAAAAATATGTGGAAAACATGGGAATAAGTTAAGCCCTCACGCTTGAGAGCTTAACTACCTTAACCAAAACAACTAATTATGATTTTCTAAGCTCTGTGAAACTTTGCAGGTTTACGAGTTTTTAGAAAGCGAGAATGAATCTCTATTAATAAGACGGGATTATTTAAAGCTTATTGTAGGACTTAAAAAATAAATTTAGCCCCTAAGCCTAAAAATACAGCATTTCTACTGACTTTCAAAGGAGTATCTTTTTTGAAGATATTCGATAAATTTTTACGGTAACCTGACTGAACGAAAAATCCTACATTGGAACTTAAAGGAATCTCAAAGCTTACACCTCCTTGAACAGAGAGGTTTACAGTGCTTTCATTCAAATCACTCGTGCTATGCTCAATTAACTCTTTTCCCTTCAATGTAGAAATAGTTGAATTATTAGAACCTATTAACAGCCCAGGAATAAGTAAAGCGCCTAGTCTCAGAGAAGATTTCTTTTTGGGATTTAATAAATTATAATTCAAACCTAAAGATAACTCCAAATAAGACTGCCGATATTCGTCTGATATTATAGTTAAGGCCAAGGTATCACGCTCCTCTCCAAACTCTGTTCTAATAAGGGTTACCTGACAAAACTCTCCTTTGAAAGGAGAATAAAAATCATTTAGACTGTCATCTAATTGATCATTCAGTCTAAAATAATCTTGACTCCAAGAAGTATAATTCAATCCAGCGCTTACTGAAAATCTATTTCTATCTAAAACTATCGCCCTTACTGAGACAGAGGAGTATTTACCTGTAACAGGATTACTCTCTATAAATTCATCTAAGGAAGTATATGTGTCAGATGCTTCAACAGAGTTAAAACTAATCCCTTGGTTAAAAGAAACAGTTAGAGAAAGAGGTTTTTTTTCTTTGGTCATGGAATCCTCTTCTAACCCTAGCGATTGGGAGTCTTCTAACACCTCCTCCACTACCTGAATCTCTATAGTAATTCCATCTATAATTATAGTATCCTTCTCTAATTCTACTCCTGCAAATAAAAAGTTAGATAAACTAAAAAAAACCATCACCAGGATAGTTTTCTTAATTCGCTCTATCAGAGCTATTATATTTTCAATGTGCTGCTTCACCAAATAATCGAATGTTTAAAATTCTGCTAAATATCTATTATTTTTTCTTAGTGCTTATGGTAAGAGCCCCTTTCTTATCACTATCTAAAGATAAAAGCCTCATAAACTCATTTGCCGGTTCAACTCTAGAGTTACTAAGTGAAATTTTTTCTCTAACATCTACTTCTGTCTCCTCGGCTATGGTTTTATCCTTAATAGTTTCTAGACTATTTTCTAATTCTTCAACGAATTCAAATTCTTCAACTATTAAAATCTCTTCTAATTCATCCACTAGCTCTATCGGCAAATTTATTTCGGGGGTAATGTTAGTAATTGCCATTCTATTCACTGCTTTTTCCGTGAGAACAGACTGAACAACCTCTGCTTTTTCTAACTCTTTAGAAGGTTGAATTGTTGCAATAAGTTCATTTTCTTGAATCGGGTCATCTGGTAAAACAGACGCAGTATTGGAAATAATATTTGGTGTAACGTTTACCTCTGCCGTTTCATTAGGGTAGACTCCTAAGATAGCCAATGCTACCAAACCTGACATGAGAGCTAAATAGAACACATTAAGTCGTGTAGGGTCCCAAGTTAGTAAACTCATTCTCCCTAGGTCAATCTGAACTTTCTTATACACACTCTCAGGAGCGCTGACAGAAAAGTCACTAAAAGCATCTTTATAAAGCTGGGTTATGTTATCGTCTTTTTTCATTCTATTTCTAATGGAATCTTAATTCTCGAAAGTTCATTTAACTTTGTTTGAAGAAGCTTTTTCGCTCTACTTAATTGAGATTTCGATGTGTTAATATCTACCCCTAACTGTTCTGCTATTTCTTTATGCTTATACCCTTCTATCACATAAAGGTTAAACACTGTTCTGTAACCATTAGGAAGCTCGTTTATCGTATTCAATAATTCCTCTTTGGTAAACTCACACTCTGTGAAGAGTTCACTTTCAGATGAGGCCACTCCTATATCACTTATATCAGCATGATAAGCATGCTTTTTCATTTTTCTGTAGTAAGTAATGGCAGTGTTAATCATAATCCTCCTTATCCACCCTTCCAAAGACCTACCTTCACTATACATATGCATGTTTTTGTAAATCTTAACTAACCCTTCTTGAAGTACATCTTCTGCCTCGAACCTGTTCTTTGTGTATCGTAAGCAAACTCCAAATAACAGTCCGTTATAAGTAGTGAAAAAAGCATCCTGTGCCTTTCTCTCTTTCTTAATACAACCTTCTATGATTTGAGCTTCGTTCACTAATTTTTCGTTCTTGGTTAATAGACTTTCTAAAGATAAGAAAGGTTGCGCAGAAAGAGAAAAATAGTGCCCAAAAGAAAGAGGGAATGTCTCTTAATTACGTTTTTCAACTTCAGAAAAATCTAGCATATTAACGGGATTAGTCCCGAAATTAGAAATATTCTTACTTAAAAAGTGTGATACCTGATCATAAAACAAAGGAACCACCGGAGCTTCATCCAACAGCAGGCTATCCATCTGGCCATAGAGCACTTTACGTTCAAAATATTCTGGTGTAAGAAGAGCCTTTTCGAACAATGAATCAAATTGACTATTGGAAAAATGAGTGTAATTAGGCCCGCCTGGACTAAAATTATTCGAGTAAAAGAGTCCTAGAAAGTTCTCCTCATCGGAATAATCAGCTAACCAACTTTTCCTAAATACTTCTATCTTCGAGTTAGCCACTAAATCTCTGTGATTTGAACTTTGCAACACCTCTACCTTAACTTTTAAACCTAGCTGCTCCCACTGATATTGGAGATACTCACAAATGTCTACATACTCCGATGTGGTGCTAATAATTAAAGGTATGCTCAAATCCACATTAGACTCATCCAGAAGATTTTTAGCTTTTTCTAAATTATAACTATATCCTTCATGAAGGTGAAATCCATGAGCTTCAAAACCTTTTGGAAGGAAGCCATTACTTGCTGGAAACACAGAGTTATTCCTTAAGTATTTAGCTAGTTTTTTTCTGTTTACAGAAAAGTTCAACGCCTGCCTAAATTTCTTCACCCTTAGTGGAGAATCAGCTGGAAGAATGTCTTTATCTACCAAAAACCCAATATAATCAGTTTTTATAAAAGGAGCTTTCTGGAAACTTACAGATGAGCTATACGCTTCATTCAACTCTCCATTAAAAGTTAGAAGTTCATCTTTATAGCTAGGGTCTAACCCGCTAATGAAATCATATTTCCCTTTTAAAAAATCTAAAAACATTGTGGACTTATCTCTAACAAAGTCTACTCTAACGGCATCCAAAAGGGGAAGTTTTTCTCCTTTTTCATTTGTTCTCCAATACGTCTCGCTTTTATGAAGCACCAAACTCACTCCTTCCAGCCAAAAACCAAGCTTAAATGGACCGCTACCTATTGGGTTACTCCTGAATTCATTCCCATAAAACTTCACGACTTCTTCAGGTACCGCATTGCAATACTGCATGGTAAGTATTCCAAGAAAAGCTGGAAAAGGTTGAGTTAAATTTATTTGAAGCGTATGACTATCTAAAGCTACGAAACCGTTTTCTTTTTGAACTTGATTAAAAATCCACATCCCTGGAGAAGCCACTTTCGGGTCAAGGATGCGATTAAAACTGTACACAAAATCTTCTGCGTTTATAATCCTAGAAGATTCATTAGGAAATGATTCATGTGGAGAAAAAAGAACTTCATTTTTAAGATAAAATGTATAAATAAGACCGTCTTCAGAAATAGAGTAACTATCTGCTATGCATGGCTGAATCTTCATAGAGTCATCCAGATATAGCAGGCCGTCATAAATTTGATTAATAACCCTCATATCCTCGAGATAACGGGCATTAGCTGGATCCAAAGTATTTACACCAGCAGTTTCATTGTATCGAAATATTTTTTTGTTAGACGTTTCACTTGGCCCATGGCAATGCGCAAAAAACAGTCCTATAAGAAAAACAACGATGAAGTATTTTATTCTCAACACAAGGCCAAATTTAGACCTTAAAAAAGATTTCTACTGTTATTCTGAAATAGATTGTATCAGGTTACCTAAATCGGATTGATAGTACTTTGAAGTTTTTTCTGTTCCTGTAGAGTCATATCTTTTCCAAGCATCTACTTTGTACCCCATCTTATACCTTCCTTCTGACTCTTTTTTCCCATTGGGATGGAAGAAAACGAAACTTCCATTAGGAATTAACTCTCCGTCTTCAAGAAAGTATACTCCTTTGGCCTTTACCATTCCATTTAATGACACTATCTCTGCACCGAAAACACTTTCATCTAGCGGTGTTAGAACTCGCTGATAAATGGCATCTCTTTTCTCTGTAACATCCAAATACATGTCTAGATAATCAGACTTATCTTCCTGACAAATAGACATTAAAGACATAAGAAGAAAGACAAATGCTAAGTGAAATTTCATAGTGTAATACTTTGGTGACCACATATACGCTAAAACACAGACTTTTGTTCCAAGTAAAAACTACTCATATTATATTTGGCTGTTATGAAGTTACCGTGGTTAAAAACCTCCCTTTTAATAAATTGTTTACTATTTATTTGCAGCTCCAGTGCTCAAAACCACACTATCTCTGGAAACATTACCGATTATAATTCCGGTGAGTACCTGATTGGCGCTAATGTTTACTCTACTAATAATTCGACCTCGACGAGTGATGTTTATGGCTTTTATTCCATTACTCTGACCGAAGGAGTTCACTATCTCGAGTTTAGCTATGTTGGATATCAGTCAGTTTCTAAACAGATAAATCTCACAGAAGATGTAAGACTAGATCTCGAGTTAAAGAGTCTTCTCCTTCTTCAAGAAGCCACTATCGATGCAGAAAAAAATAAAAACACCCAAAGTGGAGAAATGGGCACTATTTCTCTGGAATTAGAAAAAATAAAAACACTCCCTGCTTTCTTAGGTGAGGTAGATATATTAAAAATCATTCAATTCCTACCTGGAGTTCAAGCCAATGGCGAAGGAAATTCTGGATTTTATGTCAGAGGAGGAAGTGCAGATCAAAACCTTATACTTTTAGACAATGCGACAGTCTATAACGCTTCTCATCTACTTGGATTTTTCTCTGTTTTTAATGCAGATGCCGTTAAAAATGTAGAGCTCATAAAAGGAGGTATGCCTGCTCAGTACGGAGGTAGATTATCCTCTGTTCTTGACATTTCTCTAAAAGAAGGAAATAATAAGGAATTCCGAGGAGAAGGTGGTGTCGGATTGATTTCCAGCCGGCTAACACTCGAAGGCCCAATCAAAAAGGATACTTCATCTTTTATTATTTCAGGCAGAAGAACTTATGCAGATGTTTTAGTAAAACCATTTGCCAAAGAAGGATCACAAGCTAGAGAAAGTGATTACTACTTTTACGACTTAAATGCCAAATTAAATTATAAGCTCAGTAAAAAAGATCAAATATATTTAAGCGGATACTTCGGAAAAGATGTGTTTGGATTCGCTAGTCCTGACGCGGGGTTTGGCTCAAACATTCTCTGGGGAAATACGACAGGCTCATTTAGGTGGAATCATCAATTTGGAGGGAAGTTAGTCGCCAATGCCATAGTCACTTATTCAGACTTCAAATTCGAATTTATAGGAGACCAAGACGACTTTAAGTTTAAGCTTCTCTCAGGAATAAAAGATATTAGCAGCAAGGTAGGTTTTAGCTATTTTCCGAATTCACGACACAAGGTAAAGTTCGGAGCAGAGTATATTAATCACACTTTCTCCCCGAGTACAGTAGAAGTAAGCTCAGGAGACACAGAGTTCAATACAGGGAATCCCCAAAACATTCGCAGCCGAGAATATGGACTTTATGTAAACGATGAGTGGGATCTTTCAGATAAAATCAAGCTAAGTGCCGGGCTGCGTGCTTCTGCGTATATACAGAAAGGTCCATTTAAAAGATATAATTCTGACAATCCTTCTGAGAATAGAGAAACCACCTTTTATGAATCGAATGAAACTGTAGCTGAATACGCAGGGTTAGAACCTCGTTTTTCTGCACGTTATCAATTAAACTCTAAAAGCAGTATTAAATCAGGCATTACTCGTAATTTCCAGTACGTTCACCTAGCTTCATTCAGTGCACTGACACTCCCCACAGACACTTGGTTGCCCTCTACAGAGCTAATAAAACCTCAAGAAGGAATTCTATACGCATTGGGCTACTACAGAGATTTTTCTGAAAGTAAATATGAGGCGAGCGGTGAGATATACTACAAAACCATGAAAAATCTGGTAGAGTATAAAGAAGGTGCACGGCCCGAAGACAATATCAATAACAACATAGACTCTCAGCTAACTTTTGGAGATGGAACTAGTTATGGATTAGAGTTATTCGTAAAGAAGAATAAAGGAAAGCTAAATGGATGGATTGGGTATACATGGAGTAAAACAGACCGAGACTTCGAATCACTTAACAGCGGGAAAACATTTCCTGCTAAATATGATAGACGTCATGATTTTAGTGCCGTATCTAATTTTGAACTTTCTGATAAATGGACATTTTCAGCGGCTTTTGTTTACAGCACCGGAAATACTTTCACCCCTCCCGTTAGCTGGTATATTTTAGAAGAAAGTACCGTGTTTGAATATGCGGAAAGAAATAGTTACAGACTGCCCAGTTTTCATAGGCTAGACCTATCTGCCGTTAGATACTCAGAGAAATTTAAAAAATCTACTGATGAAAACGGTAATGAAAAACGAAGGCCAAAAACTATTCAAGGTAGTTGGAGTTTCAGTATTTACAATGTGTACAACCGTCAAAATCCTTTCTTTATATATTATGCTAATGAAGGAAATGTTCTTAACGGAGAGGTGAAAATTACGGCACGACAAGTGAGTCTTTTCCCTATCCTGCCGAGCATAACGTGGAACTTTAAATTCTAATTTTCTACCCATTAAACACTAAGTTTGACCTTTCAAATGAAGGAACTAAAATATCTAAATAAATATTTCTTTAAGTACAAGTGGCACTTAATCATCGGACTGTTTTTCATAGTGTTAACTACTTACTTTAAAGTTTATGCCCCCACGCTATTTAATGAAGGTGTAGACTACATAGAGAATTCGTTGGATGCTGTGAAAAACGATACCGCTTCCCCTCCTCTTCCAGAAAGTATTCGTTGGTTAAATGAGATAGGATTAACAAGTGTAGAACAGACTAATGCAAACAAAGAAGAACAAGCCAAAACTACTAGGTACGTAATCCTCCTGCTAGCTGTTCTATTTGCTGTTATTTTTATTATTCAAGGAATATTCTTATTCTTCACAAGGGTAACACTCATTATTATGAGCAGAAGAATAGAGTATGACCTCAAAAACCAAATCTATCAGCAGTACCAGGAATTATCCCTTTCTTTTTTTAAACGAAATAATACTGGGGATTTAATGAATAGAATAAGCGAAGATGTTTCTAAAGTAAGGATGTATCTGGGTCCAGCAGTTATGTACACCCTAAGTCTGGCTTTTTTAATCGGGTTTGTTCTATATGCCATGTGTTCTATAAGCGTAAAGCTGACCTTATATACTTTACTGCCCCTTCCCATATTATCTATTAGTATTTACTACGTAAGCACCTTAATCAATAAGAAAAGTGAACGAGTACAAGAGAAACAAAGCGAATTAAGTTCATTCGTCCAAGAAACCACAAGTGGAATACGTGTGTTAAAGGCTTACAACAGAGAGAATGCCTATATGAACTTTTTCAGAAACGAAAGTGATTCGTATAAGACGCTTATTCTTTCTTTAATAAAAATAGAAGCGCTTTTCATGCCGCTTATTATCATGCTTGTAGGTCTAAGCACTGTTTTAGCTATTTACCTCGGAAGTGTAGAAGCCATCGTTGGGAATGGATTCGATAAAGGAGATATCATCCAATTTATTATTTACGTCAATATGCTCACGTGGCCTTTCGCATCAGTGGGCTGGGTAACATCACTAGTTAATAAAGCAGAAGCCTCTCAGAAGAGAATAAATGACTTTTTAAGAGAAGAGCCTGAAATTAAATCTACAGTAAGCGGAGATGAAAAAATCACAGGTAATATTTCATTCGAAGATGTTAGTTTTACATACCCAGACACTGGAATTGAGGCGTTGCAACGCATAAATTTCAACCTTAAAACTGGCCAAACTTTAGGGGTCACAGGGAGAACAGGAAGCGGCAAATCTACCATCGCCAATTTAATCTCTAGGCAGTATGACGTAACCTCCGGCACCATCAAAATAGACAATAGAACGATACAAAACGTACATTTAGAAAGTCTGAGAAACAGCATAGGAACAGTTCCTCAAGATGTTTTCTTATTCTCAGATTCTATTAAAAATAACATCTCATTTAGTGATGAACGATTGACAGAGGAACAGATAATCGAAGCTGCTAAGCAAGCTGATATTTATGACAACGTCATGGAATTCCCTGAGAAGTTCGATACTGTTTTAGGTGAGCGTGGAATTAACCTATCTGGAGGACAGAAGCAACGAATATCTATTGCTAGAGCTATTATTAAAAGTCCAGAAATATTGATTTTTGATGACTGTCTAAGTGCCGTCGATACTGAGACAGAAGATAAAATCCTTCGTAGTCTGAACCAGATAATGAAGGGGAAAACAAGCATAATAATAAGCCACAGAATTAGCTCCATTCTAGGAGCTGACCATATTTTAGTATTAGATAAAGGTCAAATAATCGAACATGGAAGTCATCAAGACCTCATAGATAAAAAAGGATATTATCATGAGCTCTATCAGAAACAATTGGTAGAAGAGTAATCACTATTCACAATCCACTCCGAATACGCCTAAGAAAACTGAAAGGTCTAAAACATTGGTAAATCCATCATCATTTGCATCTACAGAACAATCAGTGATACAGCCAAAAGCACCTAAAAGAGAAGATAAGTCTAAAATATTTCTAGTTCCATCATTATTGAAATCTGCCACGCACTGAGCGGTTAGCTCTGCTCCTAAAACTTCTCCATCACAGTTATTATCTATGTTTTCTCCAGTACCTGGAGCACCAATGTAAACCGTAGTTAATGTATCGTCACAATCCAGGTTATTATCCACATAACCACTTGGAGATGTGAAACCCTCTAACGAAACCAAAGGATCTCCAAAACCATCACTATCCGCATCTGCATAAAATGTTTTAATATCTGGCTTGAGTAAAAACAAACCTTGTTCTATATGACTTACAGCTACTACACCAGAACTAAAAAACGGATAGTTACTCCATGAACCATTAAACTGAGCAGAATTACTAGCCGGATAAACGTCGAAGAAGGCTACTTCAGACAAGTTGCCACTAGCAATATCCGAAGATTCTAATATTCTTAATCCAGCTCTATAATTAGATTCATAAACATACCCTTCATGCACATATAAATTATGATCAATAGCCGCAGTTGAATGAGTATATGTTCCCAAAAGAAAAGGTGCATCTAGGTTTTGAACATCGAAAATAAATGTACGAGTGTTACCAGTTCCATTTATTTCATCTAATTCATCATTAGCCAAAAAATACTTATGGTCCTCTGTAAGCCATCCCTGGTGAGTATAAAATGTGTTAGGATATGTGGCCAAACTAATTCCTTGAATATCTGTTTTATCAGTAACATCTATAATGGCTATGTTATCTTCATTACAAGCAAAAGCTACCTCTGCGCCAGCATAATCAGTATCTGGACCTATATAATTCACTACTTGAGCGTCATGTGTATATCCTTCTCCAGAGAAAAGTCCTGCTATTACTGGACTAGTAGGAGTTGAAATATCTATAACATGCAATCCACCGCCAGCGGTATTACTGCCTACAGCATAAGCAAATCCAGACGCTTCGTTTATTACGATGTTATGGCACCTCCCGAAACTTCCGTAAAATGCCGTTTCTGAGAATACCACTGGAGCTCCTGTTACTGAAGATAATTGTGTTAAGTCGAAGACCTGCATTCCGTGAGAATTAGCCTCACTTACTATAAACGCATGATTCTGATAGACTTTTATATCTCTCCAAATAGAATTAGATGTATGTGAAGGGAGTACTCCTAAATAAATTGGATCTAACGGATCAGAAATATCTACGAATGAAGTTCCTGCATCTCTGCCTATCATCACATACTCGTTTCCTCCATTTGGATCTGTCCATCCCCAAATGTCATTCATTTCACCACCTCCTAATTGAGCAGAGGTTAAATGAGCTAGTAAATCCACATTTTCACATGGATAACCTCCAGCCAGTCCTCCTAAACAAGGGATTTGTGAGAAACTGTTAAACGTTAAAACACCAGCCAATACTGTTAAGAGTAGGTTCTTCATTAGGTTCTTTTATTAAAATAGGTTGCTATAAATATAGCTGATTAATCTCTGTTAAGGAAATCTTATGTCATTTTATATCGTGAGGTATTTTAGCGCGTAGCAATAATTATCTTCGCAAAATGGATAATGTCTTTGAAGGATACACAATAATAGAACTCAGCAGTGTTTTAGCAGGTCCTTATGCTGGAATGATGTTTTCAGAACTTGGCGCTAAAGTGATAAAAATCGAAAACTCAGCGACCAATGGAGATGTTACCAGAGGATGGAAACATCCTAAAGAGAATAAGGATACCGAAATTTCAGCATATTATTCAGCTATCAATTATAAGAAAGAGGTCAGGTTTTTGGACCTCACGAAAATGAATGACATCAATAAGACTTACGAGCTTCTTAAAACCGCAGATGTGGTAATTTCTAATTTTAAAAAAGGAGACGATTATAAATTTGCGCTAGATTATGGACGAGTAAAAGTAATCAACCCTAAAATCATCTATGCCAAACTTTCAGGTTTCGAAAACCAAGATAACAGAGTAGCATATGACGTAGTTATTCAAGCAGAATGTGGCTTTATGTCTATGAATGGCCAAAAAGACTCCCCTCCTACAAAAATGCCTGTAGCACTAATGGATGTGCTGGCTGGCCACCAATTAAGAAGTGGAATTTTAGCGGCATTGCTACGCAGAGAAAAAACTAAAAAAGGTGCTCTAGTGGAGGTGAATTTAGAAAGGTCCGCTATCAGCGCACTGGTAAACCAAGGGTCTAACTATTTAATGAATAACATTACTGCTGAGCGCATAGGGAGTCGCCATCCAAACATAGCTTTATACGGGGAAGTATTTAAATCTATAGAAGGAACAGAAATAGTTTTAGCCATAGGAAGTCAAAGTCAATTCGAAAATCTATGTTCAGTATTAAATTTAACGGAATTAATCACTAACGAAAAATTCACGAATAACCAGAGTAGACTAATTCATTTAGATGAGTTGACAGAGTTACTGAAAGTTGCTTTCGTTACTTATAAAGAGCACTATCTAAAAGAAAAGTTAACTGTACTTAACATTCCCTTTGGAGAAGTGAAAAATATGAAACAAGTGGCAGATTCAAAAACTGGCCAGTCGATGATTTTAGAAGAGAAAATAGAAAAGGTAGCTACTAAAAGATATTCTACTGTAGGATTCAGTATAAAATAATTCAAGGCAGGATATTGGAAATATCAGCGTGACTTTTATCTATTTTTATATACTTTTATAGCTCAAGTATTGTACTTGAAAATAAACGTGCAATTATGGGAGGAAAGTTTCATTTAGCATTTGCCACTAGAGATTTAGAAAAGGCAAAGAAATTTTACAGTGAGGTTTTAAGGTGTGAAGAGGGAAGGTCTGGAAGCACATGGGTAGACTATAACTTTTTTGGTCATCAGCTCACCATCCAATTTGTGAGCTCTAAACAAGTGATGACCCCTAATTACTTCCATCCTAAGACAATGTTCCCTGCTAACCATTTTGGTGTTATCCTAGAATGGGAGAAATGGCATGGTTTAAAAGATAAACTTTTAGAAGAAAAAATAGCTTTCGTGGTAGAACCTCAGAAGGTGTTTCCTGGAGAAACAGGAGAACAAATGACACTAATGATAAAAGATGATGATGGTCACTTCATTGAATTTAAGTCTTTTGAAAACATAGAATCTGTATTTAAAAAATAACTGAAGAAAAATGAGCGATTACCTTGAGGGAATACCAACTGTAGATTTAAACCTTTTTTTAAATGGAACTGACTCTGAAAAAAGTGAGTTCGTTAATCAGTTGGGAAGAGCATATGAAGACATTGGCTTCGTAGCAGTGAAAAACCATCTGATTTCTGATGTTGAAATAAGCACGTTATATACAGAAGTGAAAAACTTCTTTAGCTTATCCCGGGAAGTGAAAACCTCATATGAAATAGCAGGTTTAGCGGGTCAGAGGGGATATATTTCTTTTGGAAGAGAGCATGCCAAAGATTCAAGTGCTGGAGATTTAAAAGAGTTTTGGCATTTCGGACAGGAAGTCATAGATGGTGACCCTATAAAATCTCAATATCCTGATAATGTTTTCACAAAAGAAACGCCTGAGTTTCATGAAGTAGGCTTAAAAGCATACAAATCACTTGAGACTACGGGGAAACATATGCTTAGAGCTATTGCGATTTTTCTTGGATTAGACGAATCTTTCTTTGATGGTAAAATTCACAATGGTAATAGCATACTTAGACCTATTCATTACCCTCCAATAACTAACGAGCCTAAATCAGCTGTAAGAGCAGGTCAACATGAAGATATTAATCTTATCACTCTTCTTATTGGAGCTTCTGCAGATGGATTAGAAGTTCTAAACAAAGATAACGAGTGGGTAGCTGTAACAGCATTGCCAGATAGAATAGTAGTGAATGTGGGTGACATGCTACAAAGGCTAACTAACGACCGTCTCAAAAGCACGACTCATAGAGTAGTAAACCCACCTAGAGAAAAATGGGGAACTAGTCGTTTCTCTATCCCTTTTTTCTTGCACCCTAGAAGTGATATGAGGTTAGACTGTCTTGAGAATTGTATAGAAAAAAACCAGACTCCTAATTACTCACCTATCAGTGCAGGAGAATTTCTAGACCAAAGACTAAAAGAAATAGGCCTAAAGAAATAACAAGAAAGCCCCTAAAACCCCACCCTCACTGTATTTGTCGATAGTTTGAAATGATTGGTCGTGTTAAATCTAAATTCTATATATTTGACACTAGATTTACCTTAATCAAAATCAACCATGAAAAACAAACTATTATCGGTTTTGTTAGTACTTTGCTGCGTAACAGGATTCTCTCAACTGGACGGTGTTTACGTAGAAACTCATCCTCTATCTGGGACTATTGGAACTACAGATTTTGATGGATTCTCTACATATAGAATTTATGCTCAAACTACTAACCCTACAGACAGACTGCTAACCATAATAGGATCACAGACATGTCCATTAGACATATCTACATCAACTAGCTTTTATAAGAATAGTTTTGCTTCAGGCAACACTGCATCTTCACTTTCTGAATTTCTTCTACCTTTCATTCCTGAACTGGAATACACCAGTTTTGTAACCATAGGGAATGTTACTGATGCATCTGTTGGAATCCCTAGAATTGAAGACCCTACTGGAAGAGTTCCCTTAGCCGGTGGTTCTACAACTATTATAAATGGCTCTACTGACCCTTTAGACATTTGGGAACCTACTTTTTCAGCCGGAGGAAACATAAGTATCTCAGGCTTTAACGGAAGTAGTTGGTTCGCTTTACCCGGTTCGTCTAATTCCATTGGAACAGGAGTCAACAACTCTATTTGCATAGGCCAATTCACTACAGATGGTGATTTTTCCTTCAATGTTAATTTAGGAATATTCCCCGAGGACCAAGGTGAAGTTCCTTATACTAACTGTACTTCTCCTGGTCTTGGACTAACTTATCCAATCCTAGATATAGAAGGATGTACGGATGATACAGCATGCAATTACAATCCATTTGCCACGATTGAAAACAACTCTTGTGTTGATTTTGATAATTGTGGAGTCTGTGGTGGAGACGATAGCACATGCACAGGATGTACAGAATTAAACGCATGTAATTATGATTCTCAAAATACTATTCCTGCCCCTGAAACTTGTGATTTCGTAACCTGTTATGGCTGTACAAATCCAGATGCATGTAACTATGTCGATACCGCAACTATAGAAGACGACTCTTGTGTTGTCTTAAATGCTGGGGTTATTAGCCTTTCAGGTCAGACTAACACATACTGTGTAGGTGACGGAGTTCCTGATGAGCTGACTGTAGGAAGTGGCTTCTCCGAAGGACCTAATCACCTTTATATTTTGACTAGCTCAGATGGAACGGTACTCCTTTCTCAAGAAAGTAATCTGATTAATTTCGAACCTCTTCAAGCTGGAGTCTGTTTAATTACGAGGTATACATTTGATAATGATGCCGATCTAACAGGCTTAAACACTTCTACTTTTTCAGGATGTTTTGAACAAACTAGTTCTATTTCGATAACTAAGAACCAAGGTGGTTGTTCAGATTCAGAAGCAGCTAATTTCCAGACTGGTGTTACTTGTAGTGATGACCAGTCTACTTGTATTTATAGTGTTCTAGGTTGTATCGATGAAAATGCATGTAATTATAACCCGCTTGCCGATGAAGATGATAACACTTGTCTTCAATTAGATGCTTGTGGTAACTGCGGCGGAACAGAAACTGCAGGATGTCTAGATTCAAATGCATGTAATTACGATCCGAATGCTACTTGTGATCCAAATGCTGCTTGTCTAGTAAATGACGAATGTGGAGTTTGTGGTGGAAGCGG
>CESE01056846.1_pt1 | contig 47682 bp, 31 predicted proteins | sample 350271 | NCBI WGS metagenome assembly CESE01 (sample SAMEA2621536, study PRJEB7988) | marine metagenome | isolation source: saline water (ENVO:00002010), including | reverse complement strand
AAACTCTCCCCCATTAATAAAAACCATACCTTCATTATTTGAAGAAGTTTCAAACTCTAAATCTCTTGTTGAGTTTTTGTCAACTATAGTGTAAGGGTTAGAGGGCATACAATTGTGATTGTTTGCAACAGTATTGTTTTTTCCTATATTATTACAAGAAAAAAAAACAAGAAAACAAATAATAAAAACAGGTTTAAGATTCATACTTCTAAATATTTATGTTTTTTAATTCAGTATTAATTAACTTCAATAGCTCCTAAATCTGGAAGATCAGTAATTTTATTTCCTAATATATCAAATTCTAATTCTAATCCTTTAAAAAGACCTATAGTGTCATTTGAAATATTAAGAATTTTAATTCCTTTATTTTTTATTAAATTAATATTTTTTGGAATATAATCCCGAATATTTTGACCTCCTTTATTTGAAAATTGAGAATTACCAAAAAAACTATTTTTTGGCTGAATTAAAACATTTTTAGGCCAGTAAGAATCATTCAAAAATAAATTGTTTTCAAAAAACACATTCTTTATATTTCCTTCTCCTCCTCCTTTATCTGGCCTATATTGATCTCCTAATGCAAACTCACTATCACCCTCAATATGAAAAATGTTATTGGCGACCAAAACTCCATTGGTTGCTTTATCAACCGCTATTTTTGATAATAAGGATTTCTTTGTGAAAATAGTGTTGTTATATATATAACTATTAAAAGGTCCACTTCTTTTTTTATTCTTTCCAACATACCCACTTAACCAAAAAGTTTTACCTTCTTGAAATGCGTTGTTTTTACCTTTAATTCTATGACCATCATTAATACTTATATTATATCTGTAAGAACAATTAAAATTATCGCCTAATATTTCTATAAACCCGCCTGCATTTTCGACACTTAAATTATATTGTACAATTACATTATCACAATTAAAATCAATATGACAACCTGCTGAATCTGCAGGGCCATTTGCATACATAAACGAATTTTTTTCTATAATCACATTAGAGGATCCCCAAGTCCATAATCCGCTTCCTCTTCCCCATTTTCTACCATCATCAGGGCTTCCTGAATATTTTACATCATTTCCATAAACATGTAGGTCTTCCACTAAGCTAAATTGTATACTTGGACCACCTGTTCTTAATAGTTTATTATTGGCTACTTCGATGTTTTTAAATTTATTTTCACTTCCATTAGAAGTCATTTTTATACCTGTATGACCTATATTTTCAACAAAACAATTAGAAACTTTTATTCCATCAATAGTTCCATATTCACTTGAGTTATAAAATCTAATTCCAAATCCGTAGGCTTGTTTACCCATAGAAGTTCGAACTTCACTTGGATCTCTAATAAAACCCTCATCTTCAAAAAAAAGATCCTTAATAACAACTCTATCCACAGAAATATTTTTGAATGTATTATCAGAACTTACATTTACCAAAATTCCTGATCTCATTATGGATCTATCAACTGACCTACTAGTTTTTAGATTAGGATATTGTTCAACAACTCCGCCACCATTTGCAGTAATAAATAAATTAGAAATGGAGATATTTGAGGAATCTTCAATATAAATACCAGCAATATGTCCTTTGGAGTCAATAATAGGGCTATTATTGTTTAAATGAGAATTATAATTTGAAATTGAGATATCATTTAATCCCATAATCTTTATATTTCCTTTAAAATTAGATCCATTAGATAAAAATATTCTGTCACCTTACTCAGAGCTATTGTCTCTAACTTTTTTAATGATTTAAAAGGATTATTAATTATAATTCCATCATTCAAATCACTGCCATTTAATGAATCAAAGTAATATGAAACAGAGCTGGTGCTATTCTCACAGCAAATTAAAAGAATTATAAAAAAAATTGATCGTATAATTTTCATTTTATTTAGGAGCCATTATAGGCACCAATATTTGGTTTTTCGGAATTTGAAACAGAATTTCCAAAATAGTCTCTTCCTCCGTTGTTATTAATAAAGTTTTTAACATCATTACTTCCAGTGATTAAAATTCCTTTACCAATAGCAGGGCTTAGAGGTTGTAATTTATAATCATTTGCATCAATAGAGCCTGGATTTACTAATTTAGGATCACTAAAAATTTCACTTGAATGATGCTCAAAAGCACTGTTATTGTTAATTTGAACATTACCAAAATATAAATTGTTTCTAAAGAAATTCAAATCTTGATTATTATCTATTTTAATAGTCATACTTGCACCTGAATTAATATAAATTAAATTATTATAAATAAATGTATCCTCTGTGTTTTCTCTAATAAGTAAATCTGGATTCATTGGACTGCTTGTTACAGGATTTGTAGTTGGAATAAAAATAGTGTTGTTGTATATAAAATTGTTCTTTGAACCTATTTTTCTGTTTGCACCAGCAAAATCAGACACCCAGAAAATCTTTCCGTTATGAACTCCTGTTCTTGTGCCATCACCAATGCTTATATTATATCTATATCCACAATCCAAATTCTCTCCCAAAATTTCAACAAATCCACCAAAATTATTTTTACTGAGGCAATATTGAATAACCACTCTTTCATTTCCCCAATCAATATGTGCTCCAAATGAATCTTGAACTCCATATGCATCTTCAAAAATACTTTTCTGTACAATTACATCATTGCAAGTATACATCCATAAACCACTTCCTCTTTCCCACATCCTACTATCTTTTGTAGATCCTGTACCTTTAAATGAAGAATCTTCAATTAATATATTTTTTGACCTTGCCACAACTATACCAGAACCTCCTGTATCATGAAATTTAGAATTTGTAATAGAAATATTTCTATGATAAAAGTCGGCCTGAGTACTAGACATTCTGTTTACAATATGAATCCCATAATGACCTGTTAAACTAATATCCACATTGTCTATACTAATTCCATCATAATAATTTATTTCGGAATTATTATATGATTCAAACCTCATCCCGTAACCCTGATGTTTATACGAGTCTTCATTTGGTGTTGGATATATGTTAGAAATTTTAACATTAGAAACTTTTAGATGATTTATATTCTTTCCTGCACCAAATCTTAGGGCAAGAATACCAAATCTTTCATCTTGGCCTGACCTACTTGAACCATGCATTAATTTAACGTCCCCATTAGATTTTTTATGAGATGTTTCGTTTTTAAACTCTAAATTATTTATTTCCACATATTCCACGTTCTCTAAAAACATAGAGGCTTGGTAACCATTACCATCAATTATAGGCTTGCCAGAAGAACCGTAGCTTCCAATAGTTATAGGACTAGATGCATTTCCAGATCCTCTTAATTTAAAATACCCCTTCCAGGTATCTCCAGTTTTAAAATTAATCTTATCACCTGGAGCAAATGTTATGCTATTTATTTTTCCTAAATTTTTAAATGCATTAGCTTCGGATTTACCATCTTTAGAGTCATCTCCACCTGAAAAATTGATGTAATATGTAGTATTTCCGCCTGATCTGGAGTCTGTATATTTATCTGGATCTGTTTCTCCACCAGTATTTCCACCTCCGTTGTTATTTCCACCATCACCAATAATCTCTTCTACTTCTGATCCTGAAGAACATCCAATCACAAATAAAATCGATAAAAATAAAAATCTTAATTTCATTTTTAAATTTCTAATTATTATAACGTTAATTATATAGTCCAAATTTATAAATAACCTATTCTTTTAATAATTACAAATGATTCAAAAATCAGGTTGTATAGTTTAATGTACATTCAATATTTCCTTGTCATCAGGCCAAGGGACTAAAGTGTTTGTAGATGTTTGAATAGGCATTTGTGCATTTACTTTTCTTAAATAATTCCCTAACTCTTTTGATAATTCTTTCAATTTAACCTTTTCAGAACTTGCTAAATTATTAAGCTCGCCAACATCTTTATTAATATTGAAGAGTTCGAAATTACTGTCTAAATGATAATAGATTAATTTCCAATCTCCTTTTCTTATAACACTTCCAGCTGCAATACCAGGACCATTTCCCCCCCAATTGTTAGGGTAGTGCCAAAAAAATGATCTGTCATTAGGAATTTCTATTTCCCCCTTTAATAAAGAAGTAAAACTTATACCATCAACATTCTGAACGGTTTTATAGTTATTAATTTGCGCCATCTCTAAAACTGTCGAAAAAAAATCTTCTATAATTACAGGTTTATTTGTTGAACTTGCTTTCTTAGTCTTTCCAGGCCATTTTACTATCATTGGTTCTCTTATTCCGCCTTCGTATAAGGAACCTTTTCCGCTTTTAAGTGGTTTGTTATGCGTATGTTTTTCTCCTCCTCTTGCGTGAGCACTTAATCCTCCATTATCAGACATGAATAATATTATAGTATTATCATTAATTCCTTTTTTATTCAGATGATTCATTATATCCCCAAGACTTTTATCCATTCCTTCAATCATTGAAGCGTATTTAGCTTCAATAGAATCCAATCCTTTATTTAAATAATTTTGTTCAAATCGTGAGTCTCCTCGAATTGGGGTATGGACTGCATAATGTGCCATATATAAAAAAAAGGGCTTTTTATCATCAATACTTTTATCTATTTCTAAAATCGCTTCATTAGTTAAAGCTTCACTTAAAAAAATATCTTTACCGTGATATTTCTCTAATCCCGGAACATCCCATATTTTTTCATTTCTCCTTTTGTTTTGGAAATTTTTTAAACCATAATAACTTCCAGGTGCACCAGCAGCATGCCCAGCAATATTAACTTCAAACCCTAAACTTAATGGATTTGCTCCTGGTGTAGTTAAAGCACCAAAGTGAGCTTTTCCAACGTGAATGGTTTTGTAGTTGTTGTTTTTTAGTATTTGTGGAAGAGGGGTGATGTGAATAGAATTTTCAATAGAATCTATTGGTTGAGCACCATTCATATTCCACCTAGGGATTTGTAAACCTACTGGGTCTTTTACCATAGAAATATTCCTTCTTAACGTCCAATTAGTCACTCGATGTCTTGCAGCATTCATTCCAGAAATTAAACTAACCCTAGTAGGGGTACAAACCGGTGTAGCGTAAGCCTGGGTAAATTTCATTCCTTCTGAAGCTAAACGCTCCATATTTGGAGTTTTATATACTCTGTTAAAATTTGTTTTTTCTTTCCAAAAAGGCACAGAAGTGTCTTGCCAACCCATATCATCTACCAAAAAAATAATAATATTTGGTTTTTGAGTAGTTTTACAAGAAAGGATAGATATTAGAATTATAATTGAGATTATTTTTATAAAATTCATAATAGATTATTAATTATATCATAAACAAATATCCTAAATTTTTAACGATTTGTATTTCAATTACTGTCATTTACAAATCATAAATTATCGTATTTAAAGAATTGTTAAGGTAATTATTGTTTGTAAGATGTTAATGTTAGATTTTTTTTTTAAATCAAAGGATAGTACTTTTAATATATTAGATTGTTTAAGAATGAATTTTAAAAAAATAATTAGTGTAGATTGGGGAACTTCTAATTTAAGAATTCGTCTTGTTAATGCTGACCCTTTTATAATTATTGAAGAAATTGCATCTAAAATGGGTGTCAAATCCATTTATAATCAATGGTTAAAAAAAGATAAAGATCGTGAAGTGTATTTTTTAAATTTTTTACATTCCCAAATTTCTCTTTTTAATACTAAAATAGACCTCTCAATTCCTATTGTAATTTCTGGGATGGCTTCTTCTTCAATTGGTTTACGTGAATTGCCTTACGTGAAATTACCTTTTGATACTAATGGAAAATCACTTTATGTAGAGACTCTTTTTTTAAAAAAAAAATTTAATCCTATTTATCTTATTTCAGGAGTAAAATCAAAGTCAGATGTTATAAGAGGAGAAGAAGTCCAAATAGTGGGACTGCTAAGTGGATATAAAACTAATGTTGAAACAACTGTTTATATATTTCCAGGCTCACATAGTAAACATATAGTTTGTGAAAATGATTTTGTAACTAATTTTAAAACTTATATGACAGGTGAAGTTTTTGAAGTGATTTCAAATCATTCTATTTTAAAAGAATCTTTAGTTCCAGGAATTCTTACAAAAATCGAACTATCTAGCTTTAATGAAGGGGTTAGAGATTCGAATAAAACATCATCAATTTTAAACACTTTATTTAAAGTTCGTACAAACTCATTGTTTAAAAAGAAAACAAAAATCGAAAACTTTTATTATTTAAGTGGATTATTGATAGGAGAAGAACTTAAATATCTATTAATTTTTCCTTTTAATAAGTTACAATTGTGTGCAGCAGGTAATTTGTTTGAATTATATAATCAAGCAATAAAAATTCTTGGTTTATCTTTAAAAACAGAGTTTGTGTCTAAGGATATCGTAGATTATTCTGTCATTAAAGGTCAACTTCAAATATTAAAACAATTTGACAAATAGAATATGAAAACAAAATACAAACAAGAGTTGTTTAACAAAATGCCTGTAATAGGAGTTATGAGAAATGTATCTCTAGAAGTTATTGAAACGGTTCTTCCATATTATAAAAAAGCAGGGTTTACAACCTTAGAGATTACAATGAACTCTAAAAATGCAATTCAAATTATTAAAAAACTTTCAGAAAATAATCCTGATATGAATTTTGGTGCAGGAACAGTTTGTACAATTAATGATTTAAAAACTGCACTAAACTCAGGTGCTTCATTTATTGTGTCACCAATATTAGATTTACAAGTGATGTCGTATTGTAAGGTTCGTGATATCCCAATTTTCCCAGGTGCATTTACTCCGTTAGAGGTATATAATGCATACAAATTAGGAGCAACTGCTGTAAAAATATTTCCTGCTACCCAATTAGGTCCTACATATATTAAAGATATTTTGAATCCTTTAAATTATCTAAAATTATTACCAACTGGTGGAGTTTCTGTTGATAATGTAGAGTTGTTTTTTAAAGCAGGTGCCATTGGAGTTGGTATGGGAAGTTCTTTGTTTGATAAACAAATGATTTTAAATAAAGATTATGAAAAATTGTATCAGCATTTTAAGATTATTGCAAGGAAAGTTAAGAATTCAAAGTAACTCATTGTTAATTTCTGGTCTAAACCAGATAATTTTTATTTAAAGTTTTAATAATAAGTAAAGTAGATTTACTTTTAAATAAATTAAACTATTTAAGTTATGTATAAGCATGTTGTTTTTTGGAAACTCAAAGATGATATTAATGGTATGTCTAAAAAAGAATTAACTGTAGAGGTTAAAAAGCGTTTAGATGAATTACCTTTTTATATTCCCGAAATTATATCCTACGAAACTGCAATTAACATTGGAGACTATGGAGCATCATTTTTTGATGTTAGTGTTATTTCGATTTTTAAAAGTAAAGATGAATTTTGGAAATACACAAAATATCCTATTCATGATAAGGTAGTTGATTTTATTAAATCTGTTCAATTAGATGAGCATATTGTTGATTATGAATTAGACTAGTTTTTTACATAATATTAAAGTAATAATTACTTAAATTATGATAATTTAAGTATTAGCAATAAATCATTTTATATGATTATAGAAAAAATAGAAACGTACATTTTAAAAGATACATTATCCAAAAGTTTTTTCTTTTCTCAATGGGAATATACAGAAAGATGTATTTGTGTTGTAAAAGTTACTACATCTGATGGATATTATGGTTGGGGCGAAGGATATGGACCAGCATCAGTTTTAGAAGCAGGTATTAATTTTTTAAAACCAATAGTTTTAAATAAGAATCCATTAGAAAACGAAGTAATTTGGAGTGAAATGTATAGGAAAACTTTAGATTTTGCTCGTCGTGGTATCCTAGTGGCATCAATGAGTGCTATTGATATTGCTCTTTGGGATTTGAAAGGGAAAATTTTAAAATTACCTGTGTCTTTACTTCTAGGTGGGGTACAAAGAAACAAAATAAGACCTTATGCAACTGGATTGTATTTCTCAGATCGAAATAATCCATCAAAAGATTTTGACGAAGAAGCAGCTAATTACGTATCTCAAGGCTTCAAAGCTATAAAAATGAAGGTAGGGTTAGGGATAGATTTGGATTTTAAACATGTTAAAAGAATGCGAGAGGTTATAGGTGATGATATTCAGCTTATGGTAGATTCTAACCATGCTTATTCGTTAGGTGAAGCAATTGCTTTAGCAAAGAAAATAGAACCTTTTAATATTTCTTGGTTTGAAGAGCCTATTTCTCCAGAGTTTTATGAACAGTATAACGAGTTAAGAAACAAAACTATTATTCCAATTGCTGGTGGAGAGTGTGAATATTTACGTTTTGGATTTCATCAATTATTAAAAAATAAATCTGTTGATATAATTCAACCCGATATTTGTGCAAGTGGAGGTTTAACAGAAGCTAAAAGAATTGCAGCATTAGCTAGTACTTATGGCGTTGATGTTATTCCTCATACATGGGGCACATCAATTGGTATACACGTAGCGCTCCATTTTATTTCAAACCTGGAGGCAATACCTGGTAGAATGATGGCTCCCGATTTTTTAATTGAATACGATCAAACAGAAAATGTTCTTCGAGAAAAATTAACATATCCTTCTTTAGTAATAAAAGATGGAATGATTGAAGTTCCAACTGGACCGGGTTTAGGTATTGATGTAAACGAAGATATATTAAAAAAATATTCTATTTCTAGAAGTTAATAAAACAATATTTCTATTATGAAGACTCTAAATTTTGGCTATAAAAAACTTTATATTAATGGGGAGTTAGTAGACTCTGTAAATAAAAAAAGAATTAAAGTGGTATGTCCTGCTACAGGAAAAGCTATTGCTGAAATTGCCGAAGCCGGAAAGGCAGATGCTGAAAAAGCTTTAGAGTCTGCTCAAAAAGGTTTTAAATATTGGTCCAAATTATCTTTATCAGAAAGAAGCAGTTGGATGTCTAAATTAAGAGTTGCCGTTTTGGATAAAGAAGCAGAATTGCGTTCAGCCATTATTCATGAAATGGGAAAAACATACGCTGGATCATATGAAGATATTGAAGCGTTGGTAAATTCTCTAGATTGGTATCCAAATGCTATGAAAAACTTAAGAGAAGAACAAATTCCTGACTATGAAAACACTCATACACATAAAATGATTCAACAACCAGCTGGTGTGGCTGTTGCTTATTTAGCATGGAATTTTCCTTTATTAAATGTGGGTTTTAAATTAGGTCCAGCATTAGCTTCAGGGTGTTCTATAATTATAAAACCTTCTGTTTTATCACCTTTATCAACTTATATGATAGGTGAAATTTTATATGACATTAATTTTCCCCCTGGAGTTGTAAATATTTTAACAGGGCCAAATAGTGAAGTAGCGACAACCATGACTAAAAGTAAAATTCCAGCAATACTAACTATGATTGGTTCTACCGCAACAGGTAAAAAAATAATTGCCGATAGTACAACATCTATAAAAAAATTAGGAATGGAGCTAGGGGGTAATGCTCCATTTATCATTTTTGAAGATGCTAATTTTGAAAAGGCTTTGGACCTTGCAATTGGTTTAAAATTTGGAAATACGGGCCAAATTTGTGTTGCTGCAAATAGAATTTTTGTCCATAAAAATATTCATGATAAATTTTTAAACGCATATATAAAAAGAGCTTCTGAACTAAAACTTGGTTTTGGTGTTGATGAAAGTCCTGATATGGGACCTTTAGTTACTAGAAAAGACAGAGACAGAATGTTTGATTTAATAGATGATGCTGTTAGTAAAGGCGCAACTATTGAATATGGTGGTAAAATTCCTAAAGGATTAGAAAATGGGAATTGGATTCAGCCGACTGTGATTTCTGGAATGACAACAAACATGAGGTTATTTACAGAAGAAATTTTTGGACCAATTGCACCTATTATGAGTTTTGATTCTGATGATGAAGTTTTAGAAATGGCTAATGATACAGAATATGGGTTAGCATCATATATATTTACTAATAATCATCAAAGAATTCAGCGTTTTACTGAAGATTTGCAATTTGGAGAGATTCAAATAAATGGTGTAAAATACGCAATATACCTTCCTCATGGTGGCATTAAGAATAGTGGCTTAGGACACGATTGCTCTCACTTAGCTTTAAATGATTATTTAATTAAAAAAAGAATTTCAACAGCATTATAAGTAACCAATTAACTAAAATCAAAACTCATGGAATCAATGTTTCTCCCATTTTTATTAATAATTATTGCTAGTATTTTTCAAGGTTCATTTGGTCTAGGTATGAAATACATGGCGCCTTTAAAGTGGGAGTCATGGTGGCTTATTCACGTAACAATTGCAATGATTATTTTACCAATTACTTGGGCCTTTTTAGTTATACCAGATTTAGGAATGGTTTTAAGTATTTCTTTTTCAGACCCAACTATGCAAAGTGTTGTTTATATGGCAATGTTTTTTGGATTTCTTTGGGGAATTGGAGGTATTTTATTTGGAGTAAGCGTTCCTTATATTGGCTTGTCATTAACCATGGGGATAGTAATGGGATTGGCTGGTTCTATAGGAGCATTAATTCCTTTACTTCAAATGGAAAATGCAACAACTAGCCCTCAATTTCCATACATAATTACTGGGTTAGCTATTTCTATTTTAGGAGTAGCTATTACAGCTAAAGCAGGAATAGACAAAGATAAATTGACCTCCCAAACATCTGGCAAGAAATCAAATATTGTCAAAGGAATCTTAATTGCGGTTTCATGTGGTATTTTATCTGCTTTGTTAAATGTTGGTTTTGTTAAAGCTGCACCTATTGCGAAATTAGCAGAAGAAATGGGTGTTATAGATAGAAATGCAAGCTTAGCAGCTTGGGTTGTTGTATTAATTGGGGCTTTTGTTATGAATGCTGGTTATGCTATTTTTTTACTATTTAAAAATAAATCATGGAGTTCTTTTAAAACACAAGGCTCTTCAAAATCATACAGGTGGGCTATTTTAGCAAGTGTTTTTTGGTTTGGAGCATTAGGCATTTATGGTCAAGGAGCAGCTTTGATTGGGCCTATAGGGGGAGTTATTGGATGGCCAATGCTTTTAGGGTTATCTCTAATTATAAGTAATTTTTGGGCTTATAGAGCGGGTGAGTGGAGTGGAGCGAAAAAACCATTTAACTTATTATTAGTTGGTTTAATTATTCTTATTGGATCAAGTATAGTTCTAGGTTATTCTAATTCTGTAATTTAGAAATACCCGTTAACTTCCTATATGTAGATTAATGTTTTTCTATCGCTAAATTGTAATTTCCAACTTCCATCTTTATCATTTAGCATTTTAATTAAACCTTTATCAATTGGCTGTACAACCGCAATACCTGCATTAAAACCTACTGTTTTATTGAGTTCTTGAAATGCATAGCCGATAGCATCTATTTTTTTCATGTTATATCTATCCTTTTTTAATTATTTCATCCATTTCTAAACGAAGTCTTTCTTTTATTTTTTTGTATTTTTTGTCGTTGGCAACATTTTCCCATTCATAAGAATCACATTTATGATTGTATAATTCTTCTTCACCATTCCCATACCTTATATATCTCCAATATTTCGTTCTATATGAAAAATTCTGTTCTTCAGTTGGGTATTTATTTCCATAATTTCCTACAAGTGTTAATGCCCCATTTGAACCTTTCCAACCTTTAACATCCTCTAATAAAGGTCTTAAGCTAGACCCTCCTAGATCTCCACCTTTCTCATTAATTTTATGGTTGCCTTTTAAATTGCATAAATCTGCAAGCGTAGGATATAAATCTATCAGAGATACAGGTTGCTCAACTTTTAATCCAGCTTTTGGTTTTGGAGTTTTTATAATCATAGGTATTCTTATGCTTTCTTCCCAAGGTGAGTTTTTAAATAAATAATCTTTTTCTCCCATTTGCCAACCATGATCACTGGTAAATACTACAATAGTATTGTCTTTAAATGTGCTATTATTTAAGCCTTCCATAACTTTTCCAACTTGCTCATCAACAAAAGCAACACAGGCTAAATAGGCTTGTAAAAAATGCTTGATTGCCACCTCTCTGTCTCCATTATAAGATTCAAGTAGCATTTTGTAATATTTTGGTCCTTTTAAATCACTACTGAAATTATTTTTCCAATAGGTATCATTGTTGTCATCAGTTTGCCATTTCTCTAATTTTAAATCTTTAATAGGAAACATATCAAAGTATTTGTCTGGTGCATGAAGAGGTGTGTGAGGTCTTACAAAACCAATTCCCATAAAAAATGGTTTTTGGTTTTCTTGCGTTTCAAGTTCTTTCAATTTTTTAATAGCCCATTGGGCATGTAATTCATCTTGTAATAGGTCTCTGTCTTCGTCATTAATATAGCGCAAAGGTTTTTTATCCCTACCATAAATCCATCCTTTTTGTCCCTCTTTACCTTCAGATATTCCTCCATCTGATAAGCGACCGTAAGAACCATCAATTGGACCTATTGAATTATATGGGTTTGGTACTGAGGGATTCACTGTGGCTGCCTCTCCATTGAAAAATAAAGGGCCATAGTTGTGTTTCGTATTCATACCCCATTCGTCCCAGTCGTTAATAATATTTCCATGGATGATTTTACCTGTACCTAAAGTAAAATAGCCGTTTTCTTTAAAATATTGAATAATAGTTTTATTGTTTTTTAAAACAGGTTGTTTGTTTAATTTCGTCCATCCAAAATCTTTTGAAGCATGCGGATAAACCCCAGTGATTAAACTATTTCTTGAAGGAGAACAAATTGGAACATTACTTTGTGCATTTATAAATTGTACGCCTGAAGCTGCCAACTTATCTATATTTGGAGTTATTGCTTGAGGATGCCCACCAAATATTCCTTGATAATCATTTAAATCATCACAAATAATAAAGATAACGTTTGGCTGTTCTTGGTTAGAGCTCTGACCAGATGTAATTTGGCCGTTTTCGGAATTTGCAACAGAATGAATTCCGGTCATTTTATAAGATTTATTACACCCTAAAAAAAAAACATGACTGCTGTAATAATAAGGATTGTTTTCGTAGTTTTTATTAATTTATTCATGATATATCTTTTTTAATTATTTGAATTTAATATTCCCTCGATCTATGTTTTATTACCCTTTTTTGATGTTTATATTTTAAGTATTTCAAGACTTTGGCTTCTTAATATAAAAGACTATTTAACTCATAAGGATTCTCAGAAATATTATAAAGTTCCCAATCCTTATAATTTTCAATATTAACATAATCACAATTCTCTTTTATCTCTTTTACAATTTCTTCATAATCCCCATACATAGGAGCTATTAAACTTTATTTAATAAAATGTATCGATTTTTATATTCGCTTGCAGAAATACTTTTTAGTTTTTTAAAAATTCTATTGAAACTAAAAAAAGAATTAAAGCCTACTTCATAACAAATATCAGAAATGTTTTTTTCTCCATTAATAAGCATTTGACATGCCTTATTAATTCTAAACTCTCTTATAAATTCAAAAGCAGTTTTTCCTGTTCTTTTTTTAAAGTATCTACAAAAAGAATTAGTTGTCATGAATGCAATGTCAGCTAAATCTTTTAATGATATTTCATTTGTATAATTTTCTGAAATATAATCTATTACTTTTTGTATTCTGTATTCCCCTTTATAATCATATTTTATAGAAAATTTTTCTGATGCTAAATAATCATATTTTCTTTCTTCTGAAAGCAATTTTATTAAATTAAGTAATCCAGTAATTTTACTAACCCCCGTGCTTTCAGATAAATTAATTAAATGTTTTATTATTGTTTTCGAAAATTTTTTAGAAAATAGAATTCCTCTGTTTGCTTTTTTTAAAAATGGTATAATTTTAGAAAATTCAGGAAGTGAAAAGATAGATTGTCCACTTAAAAAGTCATTAAATTTAATAACAATATAATCTACATTAATGGATTTGTCTACTTTTTCATTTTTAAATAAGTGTGGAACTTTACTTCCAATAAAAACCAATTCATTATCGCTAAAGTGGTCAATCTTATCTCCTACAATTCTCACACCTTCTCCTTTTATTATATAAATTAGTTCATATTCTTCATGATAATGCCAATGAACCCCAAAATAAGGTGATTTTTTTCGTTCAACATAAAACGATTCAAAATCTGATTTTACAGACGGATTATATTCTAATTTCAAAATTATTTTTACTTAGTGTATTCTTTTTAATACTTCAAAGGGTCCAGTTTGTGAAAACTGAACCCTTTGAAAACAAATAAACATATAAAAAAACTATTTAATATCCCGGATTTTCTACTAGGTTTGGATTATCAGCCAATTTGTCTGTTCCATAAGGAAGCCAGTACATTTTTGGAAGGAAAGGAGTATTTTGTGAAAAATTCCATTTCCACTTTTTAGCCTTATACATTCCATCACTTTTTCTTCTATACCATTTTGTTCCAAACTTTGTGACGAGATGTAATTCTGCTTCCGCATTTTTCCAGGTTCTTAAATCCCAGTATCTATGATTTTCTGCGTAAAGCTCAACAAATCTTTCATTTTTAATAAGATCTAAGGTTACAGTATTTTTTGCTGGCATATCTACTCTTGCTCTTAGAGCATTCAGTCTGTCTTTTGCTTGAGTTATTTCACCTGTTTCAAATGCTGCTTCAGAAGCATTTAAGTACATTTCTCCAGTTCTTAGGACTATGTAATCTACATCGTCTGTTCCAAATGCAGGAAATTCAACATCTGGATGTACTCTTTTTTGAATAAGTCTTCCTCCTCTATTTCTGTTTCTTCCTGGTGCTCTTTTAGGGACGGCATTACCTGCTCTACCTAATTTATCTCCTGCACCTACTGAATTGTCATGAAACCATACCTCTCTTCCTTGAAATACTTCTTCAGGAGTAAATATTGATGCCAAATAACGAGGATCTCTTTTGTAAACCACCTCCTCGATATCAAACCATGTTTTATTATTAAATTTAGCATGATGCGTATCTCCAGCACTTCCATCTTGATATTCAAATCTAGCTTCAGAAGCTAGATACATATGCATATTGGAACCCCATCCTGCCTTAAATCCATCAGGCAAAGCATATCCTGACCAAGCATGAGTTTTTCCTAAAGCTGTATTATATTCTTCAGAGAAAATTACTTCTGAAATTCCTTTCACTTTATAAAATATTTCACCAAATGCAGTTACATTATTTGAACCTGAATGTAAAGGATGTTTTCCACCATCAATTACGGCATTTGCAGAAGCAAGAGCCATTGCGTAATAACTACTAGCTGAACCTAAAGGAATTGATGTTAATCCATTAGAAGATTGAGGATGATATTTTGCTATTCTAGCAGCATACAAAGCAGCTCGACTCTTTAATGCATGTGCAGCCCACTTAGAAGCTTTCCCATAGATTACTTGTCCAGGCAAATCTAAAATACCAGCATCCAAATCTGAAATTATTTGGTCATAGGTTGCTTGTAAAGTTGATCTAGGAATCATTAATTCTTCAACTGAAGAATCAATTGGTTTTGCTGTTAATTCTAATGGCATGCCACCATATCTCTTAGCCATATCCAAATACATCCAAGCTCTTAAAAATTTAGCCTCAGCAATTTGTTGTTTTATAACTTGGGGATCAAAACTGGCATCATTTAAAATTTCAATTATTTCATTACAAGATCTAATGTTTCCGTAATGCCATCTATTTAAATTATTATGAGCTCCACTTGTTGTAGGAATATCATAAGATGCCTTAACTGCATTTTGCCATGGAGCCATAAGTGTATACTCCCCACCAACAACCGCATCTGTTAACCTTTCCTGACCTTTCATTGATGACACTTCATTAGGTTCAAAAACAGCGCTAGCATAAATTTTGGTTAAAAAAGCTTCTACAAGCTGAGGGTCTTTCTTAACTGCCTCTTCTGAAATCATATCAGTTGGGGAAAGGTCAAGATCTGCACATCCGAATGCAAAAAGTACAATTAGTAAATAAGTTAATTTTTTCATTTTTATTATTTTTAGTTTGTTATATATCTATTTGTTTAATAATGGTTTAAAATCCTATTTTTATCCCTGTTGTCATTGTTTTACTATTTGGGTAAGCTCTATCTATACCACCACCTTCAGTTCCGGATATTATTTCAGGATCGTAACTTCCTGAATATACACCTAAATTATCAATTGTTAATAGGTTTGAAGCAGCTAAGTAAACTTGAATACTGTTTAATCCTAACTTATCAACCAACTTATTCTCAACATTATAAGTAAGGTTAACAGTTTTAAGTCTTAAATACATAGCATCAACTCTATTGAAATCACTAGCACCTTGATCCACTTGAGGCATACCTCCAGTTGTAAAGGTTGGTGGAAATGCTCTTAAGATTTCGATATCACCATTAGCTCCTCTAATTGATCTATTTTCATATGCGAAATTTTTTGAAACAGTTTGGTGACCTGAATGTGACCAAGGTCCAGCAGCCCCACCAAACGTAATGGTATATCCTGAAGCTCCTTGCCATAACATATCTACGCTCCAATTCTTCCATTTTGCCCCCATATTTGTACTATAATTCCATTTAGGCATACCTCCTTGTCCAATAACTACCTCATCTCTCCAATCAATTAGTCCATCACCATTTTGGTCAATCTTAATTAAATTACCAACAATTAGAGTTGCATTATTAGCTCCATCTATGTCCACTGGATGGTTATCAATCTGACTTTGAGTAGTAAAGAAACCATTAGTTTGGTAACCCCATTGACGATCATCCCAATTTCCAGTAAGTACATATCTTTTGTTATACGCCGCATTAGCAGCTGCATCTTCTCCATCTGTTGGAAGAATATCTTCTTCCCATTTAATATACTTTCCTCTAGAATAAGATACCATAGGCCTTATATTGTAAGAAATATTTCCAATTTCCCCTTTATGTTTTAACATCAAATCAAAACCTCTATTATCTCTTGAATTAAGATTGGTATTTGGTAAGCTTGCTCCAAAATGAAAAGGAATATCAGAATCAGGAATAGCCAAGATATCTTCTCTTACTCTATAAAAAACGTCTAATTCAAATCCTAAACTGCCATTCCACAAAGTACCCTCTATACCAATATTAGCAATTTTCATGGTCTCCCATGTTACAAGTGCGTTTGCTAGACCAGCGGAGGAAATAATAGGAAAAGGTTTTCCGTCAAACATGTAAAAACCTGAAGAAATATTATATCCTGTTAAAAAGTCAAAATTGGAAACAGCATCATTACCCATAAGTCCATAAGATGCTCTAAGTTTAAGGTTATTCCAATCAGTAGAATTTTTCATAAAGTCTTCTTGTGAAATTCTCCATCCAAAACTAACACTAGGAAAGTATCCCCACCTACCCACAGCTGCATATCTTGCAGTCGCATCAGCTCTCATTGTAGCTTCAAATAAATACTTTTGTTTATAATCATAATTAACCCTACCTACGTAACTAGATCTAGCAGATTCTAAAAAAATCTCTGCATTGTCTCTTTCCGCTTCAGATGAATAATTTAAATATGGAGCCTCCCAAGATAAAGGGTCCGTTCTTGATGCCATCAAATAGTCTCTTTCAAATGTAGTAGACTCCGCTACAAATATTGCTTTTAAATCATGTTCACCCCATGAATTTTCATAGTTCAAAGTAAGTTTTGGAAGTAATTCCAAGTCTCGATCAGAATTAACCGATATCATATCTCTTTGGTAGGTACCGAAAAATTCGTATGCAGCATCACCTTCGCCTAATAATGGATTATAGGTGTACATGTTAAATTTCTTTTGAATTTGTTTGTTCCATTCCGTTTGTGTTTCCATGTTCAAACTAGCTGTAGCAGTTAGTCCATCAATAAATGGAACTTCGTATTTTAAACTAATACGAGCCTGTAAGTTATTATCACGATCCACCCTAGATCCAGAATGAGACTTTTTTACCATGTACATAGGAGAATATGGTGTAGCTGCTCCAGTTTGTGATGCAAAATCAGGATTTGGAAATATCGGAAGGTTAGTAGGTTTTCCTGTCCCAAGTCTATTATACATTTCACTAATACCAAAATTTGCTCTATCTAAAGTAGTTTGACGATAACTAAGATCTAATTGAGCACTAAAATTATCAGTGAACTTAGCGTCTAAATTAGATCTAAGATTAAATCTATTACTTATATAATCAGCATCTCTAAAGGCACTTTCAGTATCTGTAAAACCTAAAGAAATAAAATACCCCATTTTATCACTCCTTCCACGAGCACTCAAGTTATGTTGTTTTTGAGGAGTCCAATCTTTATACATAGTTCTATACCAGTCCACTCCATCAAAATCTTCACCAGTAATACTGTTGACTACTTTTTTTCTAGTAGTATCATAATTTAAATACTCTGGCATTTCATTTTCAGCTCCTAATCCGTTTTCTTCCATTAATTCAGCAAACTGATGAGCGTTAACTGTGTTTGGCATTGTTATCAACGAAGACCAAGTTGTAGTTCCATGATAAGTAAACTTGGTGCCCTCGGCGGCATCCGATCCTCTTTTGGTTGTAACAAGGATAACTCCATTACCAGCTCTTGCACCATAAATGGTAGCTGCTGCATCCTTTAATACAGAAATAGATTGAATATCATTCGGATCAATTTGACCTAGTGTCGACTCAACTCCATCGATTAAAATAAGAGCAGATCCAAAGTTTCTAATACTAAGAGTTGCCGCATCATTACCAGGCAAAGAACCACCTTGTCTAGTGGATAATCCAGCTATCTGACCCATAAGAAGTTCAGTTGTATTTTGAGCGGGTCTTTGTGTTAATGCTTCAGAAGAAACTGTTCCAATTGCTCCTGTCAATGTTTTTCTAGTAGTTTTTCCATATCCAGTAACAACAACTTCCTCAAGGCTGGCTATATCAACAGTCATAACAATATCTATATTGGCAGAAGATGTGGATACAGACTGAGTTATAAATCCTATGTAACTAAAGATTAATGAAGAATTTTCCTTTGTTAGAGTTATGGTATAATTACCATCAAAATCTGAGTTAACTCCGTTAATAGTTCCTTGTTCAATCACAGAAACACCTGGAAGAGGTAATCCGTCAGCAGTTATAGTTCCAGTTATTGATTTCTGAGAAAACAGTGATCCAATTCCAAAGACAAATGCTATTAGAATGGTCATAAAGTTTAATTTTTTCATAAAAAATCTTAAGTTATTTGGTTAATTTAAAATGAAATTAAACTTTATTAAAATTTATTAAGGGAACAAATAATTCATGTTAGGGGTTTTATAGTTCATGGCATGAATATTTTTTAAACTAATTACTTCTTTATATCTGAAATTTCGTTTATAATTTTGGAGTTTTTGTATTTTGAAGGAAGACAGTTGAACTGTTGCTTAAATGAAGTCCTAAAGTATTTATAATCATTAAAACCTACTTCATAGCATATATAAGAAAGTTTTGTGTTTGTAGTGGAAATCAACAAAGCTGCTTGTTTCAACCTTATAGATCTTATAAATCCAGTTAAAGATAATCCTGTTAGTGATTTGACTTTTCTATATAGTGTAGATTGACTCATACAAAAATGATCTGTCATTTTCTCAATTCCAAAATTTGTGTTTTGAATATTTTCTTCAACAAGAGTAATTGCTTTTTCAATAAATCCTATCTCAATGTCATTACTATTAACTCTAATAACAGGTTCAAACCTTACTTTATTTAGTAAATACTTTCTTGTATTATTTCTGTTTTCTAATAAACTTTTAACTCTTGCTTTTACAATATTGGTATTAAATGGTTTTGTGATATAATCATCTGCACCAGATTCAAGTCCGCTTATTTCAAATAAAGTAGAATTTCTTGCAGTAAGTAATATAATTGGGATATGAGATGTGCTTAAATTCTTTTTTAATTCATTACATAAAGTAATCCCATCTTTTACAGGCATCATTATATCACATATTATTAGATCTGGCATCATTTTAATTGCAATAATACCTCCAGAACCTCCATTTTCTGCTTCTAAAATATGGTAATTATTAGACAGTAAAGATCCTAAGTAAGTCCTAATATCTTTATTGTCATCTATAATTAATAGGGTTTCCTTAGTTTCAATATTTAAATTTGTCAAATCAGAAGGGTCTTCATGGTGTTGATAGGAGCTAATATCTTCAGCTTTTTTAAAGTTTAAATCAACTTCTCTGTATATAGCAGGATCCATATTAATAGAAACTATTATTTCTGTCCCAATACCATATTCACTTAAAACATCAATTTTTCCATGATGAAGTTCAATTATTTTTTTAGAAAAATATAGACCAATTCCAGTTCCAGTCGTTTTACTGTTTGTTTTTACCGAATAAAATTCATCAAAAACCTTGTCGAGGTCGTTTATTGGAATTCCAATTCCAGTATCTCTTATAATATAAATGCAGCATCCATTAACTGATTTTACAAAAACATCTATTTTTCCACCTTCATTAGAGAACTTTAGAGCATTAGAAATTAAATTGCTCAAAACAATTTCCATTTTGTTTCTATCAAAAGGGAAATTAATTTCTTCTTGTTTAGAGTGGAAGTTGTATTCAATTTTTTTAATTTTAGCTAATTCACTAAAAAGAAGAAAAATTTCTTTGCTGAAATTATTAAAATTACCATATGCTACTTTAATTTTTAATAAACCATGATTGGACTTTCTAAAATCTAAAAGTTGGTTAATTAAGTTTAATAATTTATTAGCATTTTTTTCAACAGTTATTAGTTTACTTGAAATTTCTGTTTTAATGTCATGATTATTTAACAAATCTTGCAAAGGACTGATTATCAAAGTAAGTGGAGTTCTAAATTCATGAGAGATATTGGTAAAGAAACTTAATTTAGATTCAGTAAGTTTTAACTCTCTTTTTTTGTCCATTTTAATATTAATTAATCTATTTTTTAACTTTATTCTTTCTGAATAATTTCTTAAAATTAGAAAACCAAAAAAAACAATTGTTAGGAAATAAATTATAAGAGCTGGAAGGGATAAAAAAGGAGAGGGTTTTATATTTATTAAAATTTCAGCAGAATTATCCCAATTTACATTGTCTATTGAAGAGGCGATTTGTAATTTATAATTTCCTTTTGAGAGCAAAGAGGAGGATAACCCAGTAAAATCAACTTCTTTTTTATACCCCAATTTAATCCATTCATCTTGATATCCTATCAGCCTATAAGCATACTTGCTTTTATCTTTGAAATCATTATTGACAAACCCTATGGAAAAGGACTTTTCTTTATGGCTTAAATTAACTTGATCTAAATAGGCTAGATTTTTTTTAATAAGAATTCTTCCATTTAACTCTTCATTAGGATAAATTTTATTGTTATTAATTTTTAAATCTGTAAAAATTAAATCTCCAGTATCTTGTTTATAATTTATTTTATCAATAGACGCATATGTCAAATTATCATTTCCGCCAAAATAAAGAGTTTGATTATTGTCATTACTGGCTACTCTTAAATTAAACATTGTAACTTTTACACCATCTTGTTCATTATAATGTGTTAGCCCTCCATTATCCTGATTATAATTCACTATTTCAGTCATAGTTGACATCCATATTGAACCAACACCAGAATTCTTCTTTTTTATTTTTAAAATCGAGTTGATAAACTCATTATTAAGACCATTTTTTTTATTGATGATTTGATTAATGTTTAATATAATATTATTGTTTTGATCTCTTGATTTATAATCTAATTTATAAAGTCCATTAGGTGTAGCAAGCCAAATAAACTCATCTACAATGATATCGTTAATTATATTTGGTAAAGTGATTTTAGAAAAATCACTATAACGAATCATTTTATTATTTTTACTTAGCAGGTAAAGTCCATTATAAGTGCTAATCCAAATGTTCTTTAACTCATCTTGCTTGATTCCGGTAATTCTTCTACTATTGTTAAATTTATTATCTGATTGTATATGCTCAAACTGATTATTAAACAAACCCTCTTCGTCAGTTATAAATAAACCACCCCGTTGAGTTCCTATTAAAATAGAATTTGATGAATCAACAAAAAATCCTGTTATTAATTTTTTTTTAAAAAAATCAGAACTATTAAAGGATAAACTACGCTGGATTACTTTATTTGTTTTGGAGTCAATAATATGTAATCCGTTTTTTACGCCAGAAATGATATAGTCTTTATATCGTCCTATTGTATTTATTCTGCCTCCTTCTGTGTTTTTATAATGAGAGGTTTTTCCATTTTCATCAATTTTATAAAGACCTGAGTAGAGTGTTCCTACATACAAATATTCATTATCCTTAAAAACTGAAGTTATATTTTTGCCTTTAAGCAAGGCTTTGCCTAATTCTAGACTTTTTATAGATTGAAATACTTTTTTAGGACTTAATTTAACTACTCCACCATTTGCCATAGAGAGCCATGTTGTATTGTCTAAAGAGTGTTTAATATGATTAATCGAAGAATAATTAATTGGAAGTTTTCCACTTTCCTTGTTTATTAATTCTATTTTTTTAAAATTTTCAAGATTTGAATCGCTTACATAAAGTCCGTGCCTCCATGTCCCAACCCATAATCTACCATCATTATCAAAAGACATGGTAGGTAAATGACTGTAGTTCCTAATTCTGTTAGAGGAAGTAACTTTTTCTATTATTTTTACTTTTTTACTTTTCTCATCAATCTCTCTTAATAGTCCATTATTAGAAATGAATAATATCTTGTTTCTCTTAGCGTCTTCAACAATATCACTGATAAAATCAGAGTTGATGTGATAAGGTGTTAATTTCTCTTTTTCTAAATCAAAAAAGTTAAGCTCTCCTTCTGAGCTAAACCATACATTTCCTTTTTTATCGTTAATAATACTTCTTACATTTTTACCATTCTTAAAATGAAAAATTAACTTTTTATTTATTGAATTAAATACATACACACCTTTTGTAGAAGTTCCTACCCAAATTCTTCCAATTTTATCTTCATTAATTGCAAAAATTATGAAATTGAATTCTTTGGACGATCCTAAAATTGAATTATAGTTCTTAGTCTCATTATTCACTGGATTTATTGAAGAAAGACCTCCGCTTTTAGTTCCTATCCATATTATATTACGGCTATCCTTAAATAACGTTTCTATATTTTCATTTAAAAGTTGAGGATATAAGGAACCAGGCTTAATTATTTCAAAATTATTTCCATTATATTTTGAAATGCCATTTTCTGTAGCAATCCATTTTGTATTTAAGTCATCAGTAATTATGTTAGTAACATAATTACTGCTTAAACCTTCTTTTGTTGTTAAATATTCAACCGAGTAGTCAAGTTGTTGAGAATAAATTATTATGCTAAATAAAAAAAAGAAAGAATAGGCTAATCTTATAATAGAATCATATATTTTCAATAATAGATTATTTGGCATTTTTATCATCATACAATTAATATATGATTTAATTAGTTATCGGTTTAATAATAAAGGAGTATTTATAACTATTGGGTTGAATTAAATATTTTTTTAACGGCCTAGCTCCCCAACTATTATCTCCTCCAACTCCCATTTGTTTTAAATCAATGTTTAAACTTATAAAATCTCTTTTAGGAACATCAATAGGTTTTCTTTGTTTTTTAATAATTCTTGATCTTGGTTTTAAGTTTTGTCCTGGCTTATTTTCGCTAAGACCATCATCAAAATCCTCAATAGTATTAAAATGAGCACTAAAAGATATATAAGGATCGCCATAAACTTTAAAACCAATCCCTTCTTTGTCAGTTAGTTGAAGCCACCTGTTTTCTGTACGATACCCATTTTCTTGGGGACGAGAGTAATCATAGCCTAGGTCGCTAACGGTAGAATTGTAAATTCCTTTAAATGCAGAATTTTTTCTGTCAATATAGTTTTCATGCTGACCTCTTCCATACCATTTAACATTATAATAAGCTTTAGGTACCTGTAAATTCATGCCAAACCTAGGCATTTCAGCATCTTTTAATTCTCCATTATATTTGAAATCATTAGTTATTTTTATTTCTCCTTTTCCATTTATTAAAAATTCAGTTATATAAAAAGATGAAAGATTTATTAACTCATATTTAGAAGTAACTTTAATTAAATCATTATTAATTTTTTCATAATCAAATGATTTTAATTTTCTATTGTGAGAAGCAATTTTCCATTCTTTTGATCTTACAGGAAGTTTATTACCATAATCATTATCAATTGGTGCTCTCCAAAAATTCAAATAAGGAGATTTATTAATAAATTCATTATTATTAATTTTATAACCGATTAATTCACCATTTATCTTATCAAAATTAATTTCAATATTTTTATTATAAACTTTCAATAAATTCTTTGATGATTTGATTTTTATTGATTGTGTTTCTTTAGAAAGTTGATTTTTAAAGTTTGATTTAATTAATTCTAATTGTTCAGCTAACAGCAAATGATTTGATGGGATTAAGTTCTTCTCTTTTTTTAGGATGCCAAATAAATTTAAATGATAATCTTTTGTTTTAAGATCACCCTCTTTTTTTAATTCATCTAATAAATTATCATCAAGAGTTAATTCAATTATTTTAAAAGATTGAGGTTCTAGATCTAAATTAAACTGACCATTTTTAATAATTACCCCATCTTTAATTATCTCATATTTAAAGTCGAATTCATTCAGGTTTGTAAAAAAATACTGATTATCTAATCTAACTTTTATTTTATCTGAAATTGATTCCAAACTAAATTTCACATCTTGATAAACTTTTTTAATTTCAGCCATCGCTGGATGAAATGTTCGATCTGGATTGACTAGTCCATTCATGCAAAAATTTGAATCGTTATGATAACTGCTTGGCGCATAATCCCCACCATATTTCCAATATTTATTTCCTTTATCATCGTATTCAGCAAGCCCTTGATCAACAAAATCCCATATAAAACCTCCTTGCATTTGTCTTTCCTTGTGGACCATTTCCCATAAATCAGAAATATTACCATTACTATTTCCCATGGCATGAGAATACTCAGCCCATATAAATGGTCTATTAGGGAATTTATTTAAATATTCTTTTTTTATTTGAGTCATTGTTGCATACATCCAACCCAAAAAATCAGTATGTGGTTTTAAATCAATACCCATCCTTTTTATATCATTTCTATCAGATGTTCTCTCATAAAAAACAGGTCTTGAATCATCGAATTTTTTAATCCAATCGTAACCTTTTACAAAAGTTGGACCATCACCAGCTTCATTTCCTAAAGACCACATAATTATAGATGGATGATTCTTATCTCTATTAACCATTCTTTCCCATCTGTTCATATGCATAGCCTCGAACTCAGGTTTATAAGCTGGTGTTTTGTCTTTTTCATAACCAAAACCATGAGACTCGACATTGGCTTCGTCAATAAGATAAATACCATACTTATTACACAGTTCATACCAATACGGGTCGTTTGGATAGTGTGAGGTTCTTACCGCATTAATATTATTTTGTTTCATTATCTCAATATCTTTCAACATCGATTCTTTAGAAACAACATGACCAGTAAATTCATCGTGTTCATGTCTATTTACTCCTTTAAATAGTATGGGTTGCTTGTTTACTAATATCTGACCTAATTTAAGTTCAACTTTTCTAAATCCAACTTGTTGACCTATTGCTTGCGTTTCTTTACCATCTTGAATTAAAGTAGTAGTTAAATAATACAAATTTGGCTGCTCCGCACTCCATAATAATGGTTCTAATATTTCTTCACCAAGGTTTACCTTTAGACTTGAAAGAGCCTCAATTTTAACATCTTCAATAAAAGTCTTAATTATTTGATTTTTATTGTCATATAATTTTGATTGTACTGTTAATTTAGAGTCAAACTCATTATAATTTCTAATATCGACATCGATTTTAAAATCTGATTTTTTTAAATCATCACTTAAATTAGTTTTAATAAAAAAATCTCTTAAAGCGACTTTGGGTTGAGCGTATAAGAAAACATCTCTTTCTATTCCACTCAATCTCCAGAAGTCTTGATCTTCTAAGTAAGTGCCATCAGACCACCTTATAACTTGAAGTACTACTGTGTTTTCTCCTTGTTTTAATACCTTGGTAAGGTTAAATTCAGCAGGCGTTTTGCTACCTTCGCTATAACCAACTTTCGTTCCATTAATCCATATATAAAAAGCTGAATTTACAGCACCAAAATGAATAAATATCTCTTTGTCATCCCATCCCTTTTTAAGTTCAAATTTTCTATGATAAAGTCCAATAGGATTATATTCCTTTGGCATATAAGGAGGGTTGATTTCATAGGGATAAACTATATTGGTGTAAAGTGGAAAATCATCTGAATGAAACTGCCAATTTGAAGGTACTGGAATTTTTTGCCAATCACTTTTGTTGAAATTATTTAAAAAAAACATTTCTGGAAGTGAATCTGCATTTGAAAAAAGTTTAAAATCCCAACTCCCATTTAAAGATTCATATAATTCAGATTTTGTCAAATCTAAATTCAATAGATTATTCTCGCTTGAGAATGGATAAAAAGTAGCATGTGGGTCTTCAGTATTTATAGAAAAAACTGAAAGATCTTCCCACTCTCTATATTGTGAGTTTAAAACATTGTAAAATATAATTGAAATAATTATAAGTAAATGATTTATTTTCATAATTTATTGTTTTTCAAGTCGTTAGGAGACTTCGCTCTAATTTTGGAATTACTCATAAGGTCTTCATAAATCATTTGAGTTACAATATTCCAGTCCTTGTTTTCTACCCAATTAGGATTTATTAATTTACCTTCCCAAATTAATAATTTTTTTAATAAAGAATCGTGTATGTGTTTGTTAGTATTTTTAATATCTATATCCTCGTAAAAATTATCTTTCAAATTGTAAAGAACTGTATTGCTATTATTTAATCTTATTAATTTATAATTTCCAGATCTTACACTAGCCATCTTGTCTTTTCTCCAAAATAAATCTTCATTTATTATTGATGAATTTTTTAATAGATTCATAATATTTTTTCCATCTGTTTTACTAGTCAGTGAATCCTCTACTTTTGCAATTGACACAGATGTTTTGAAAATATCAAGCGATGAAATAAATCCATTATATGTGCTGTTAGATTTAATTTTATTTTTCCAGGTCATTATCATAGGAGTTTTTATTCCCCCCTCATATTGATTGCCTTTCCAGCCTTTGTATGGAAAAGATGAAGCTCCATTTGACAATGCTGCCCCATTATCACTTAAAAAATAAATTATGGTATTATCATAAACACCATCACTTTTTAATTTTTCAATCACATTTCCAATAGCCTGGTCCATTGACCACATCATTGAAGCATAAGTTTTCCTTGGATTGTTTTTAAATTTATCTAAAACCTCTTTTTTAGCTTGCATTGGAGTATGTGGGGCGTTAAAAGAAAGGTAAAGAAAAAAAGGATTGTAAGAGTCTGAATGCTTATCAATAAAATTAACCGCCTTGTCGCCTAATACGTCTGTTAGGTATCCCTGAAACAATGTATAGGTGTTATTTTCTATAACACTTTTAATTGATTTAGTAACAGCCTCATCTTTATCAAAAAAATAACTTCTTGCCCCTGAAATAAAACCCCAAAAATAATCAAAGCCATTATTTAATGGATGATTTTGTTTTTTATCACCTAAATGCCATTTACCAATTATTCCAGTATGATATCCTTTAGATTTTAAAGCTTCAGCAATTGTAATTTGATTTGGGTCAAATGAATTATTTACATCGGAATCTAAATTGCATTCATGACCAAACCTTTGTTGGTACATTCCAGTTAACAGACCTGCTCTAGACGGACTACAAACGGAAGCAGATACATAAGCATTATTAAAAACTAAACCATCAAAAGCTAATTTATCAATATTAGGTGTTAGTATATCTTTACTTCCTGTGAATCCAAAGTCAGAATAACCGGCATCATCTGCTAAAATTATAATGATGTTAGTTTTAGGTTTACCACAGCTTACGATTAAAAAAATAAATAATATTAGAACACTTTTTTTTAGCATATATGTAAATAAATAAAATTTCATCATAATCTATTGGGATAAAGCAATCATCATGTAGGTATAATAAGTATAATTTAATGAATTATTTAGCCTATAGTTATGCACTATATGTTCTGTTTATTAATAACTATAATAACTATTTTTACTAAAAAACAAACATGAATTCAAATTTCAAATTCTTTTTTTTAATAATTTTAATAGCATTAGTTATTAATTTTTCTTTTTTACCAGAATTAAATGAAGAAAAACCAAATATAGTTTGGTTAGTTACTGAAGACAATTCAGTTCATTATATGAATTTATATAATGAAGGAGGGGCTGAAATGCCAGTAGTTTCCAATTTAGCAAATGAAGGTGTTGTTTTTGATAATGCATTTTCAAATTCTCCTGTATGTTCTGTTGCTAGAAGTACAATAATTACAGGGGCATATGCACCTAGAATTGGAACTCAATATCATAGAAAATTATCACCAGTAAAATTACCTAAAAACATAATACCTCTTCCAATTTATTTAAAAGAATTAGGCTACTACACCTCTAATAATGCAAAAGAAGATTATAATTTTATTAAAGAAAATAAAATATGGGATGAATCGTCATTGAAAGCTAGTTATAAAAACAGAAAAGCTGGACAACCTTTTTTTCATGTTCAAAATTATCACACAACTCATGAAGGAAAATTGCATTTTAACAAAAAGGAGCTTATTAGCGCTCTTGAATTGAATGATTTAGATAGCATCACTCCATTTCCATACCATCCAGATACTCCAACTTTTAGATACACCCAATCTTTACTTCACACCCATCACAAGAATGTTGATAAAGAAATGGGGAAATTTATAGAAAATTTAGAAAAAGAAGGATTAATGGAAAACACTATTATTTTTTTCTATGGTGATCATGGTGGGGTTTTACCTAGAAGTAAGGGTTATTTATATGAAAGTGGGCTCAATGTTCCTTTTGTAGTATATGTTCCTAAAAAATGGTCTCATCTTTCACCTTTTAAAAAAGGAACTAGAACTTCTACATTTATTGATTTTGTAGATTTAGTCCCTACTGTATTATCTATAGCTGGAATTGAAATCCCTAAGGGAATGGATGGAACTCCTTTTTTAGGTGAAAATTTAAAAAAGAACAACCTTGAAAAACAAAATATTACATTTGGTTATGCTGATAGATTTGATGAAAAACATGATTTAGTTAGATCCGTTAGAAAAGGAAAATACAAATACATTAGAAATTACCAACCTTTTAATGTGGATGGAATATATAATTATTACAGATATAAAATGTTGGCATCTAAAGAATGGTATAATCTATTTAATAAGGGGGGATTAAACGGAATTCAAAGTCAATTCTTTCTTCCTAAATCACCAGAAGCTCTTTACAATATAGATGAAGATCCTCATGAGATCAATAATTTAGCTAAACTTAAAAAACATAAAGAAACATTACTAAACTTAAGAGAAACTTTAAATAATCATATAATTTCTCAACCCGATCTTAGCTTTTTCCCAGAACCCTATTTTTTAGAAAATGGATTAGAAAATGCTGTGGATTTTGGTCAGAAAAATAAAAAAATAATTGAGAGTATAATAGAAGTAGCTAATCTAAACTTATATGCTTACAAGGATGTTTCGTTAAAAATTAGAGATGCGTTAAACAGTGATAATCCATGGATTAGGTATTGGGGGCTTATAGTATGTTCTTCTTTTGGAATAGATGCAAAAGAGCATTTAAATAAAATAAACTCAATGTTTGAAAATGATTCAGAAAATTTGGTTAAAATAAGGGCAGCTGAATATCTTCTTCTTAATGATTTAAAAATATCTTCTTCAAAAATTAATAGTTTATTAAAAAGTGCTAAATCAGAATCGGAAGCAAATCTAATGCTCAATACTTTGGCCCTAATTAAAACAAAAGACCCTAATTACATATTAGAACTAAATAAAAGTGTATTTCCAGAAAAATGGATTAAAACAAAAAATTCACTTGTTAATAGAAGAATGGATTTTTTAACTAATAATGAATAGAACTTTGAAAAAATTCAATTATTTCATCTTATTAATTGTAATTTTTATTTTAATCTCCTTTAATAAAGAAGAAAAACCCAATATTGTTTTAATTATGGCTGACGATCTGGGTTGGACTGATTTATCATATATGGGTTCAAATTATTATCATACTCCCAATATAGATAAACTTGCAAAAAATGGAATGACATTTTACAATGCCTATGCATCTTCTGCAAATTGTGCCCCTAGCAGAGCAACTATGATGTCTGGAAAGTATCACACTAAACATGGAATTTATACTGTAAGTCCCTCTGATAGAGGCATTGATAAAACAAGAAAAATAATTCCAACAAAAAATACAGAAAATTTAGATTTAGATTATTTTTTAATACCTGAAATGCTAAAAAGTAAAGGATATATTAATGGTCATTTCGGAAAATGGCATCTTGGTTCTAATGGGTTTTATCCTAAGCAAAATGGATTTGATGTTAATGTAGGGGGTTGGGAAAAAGGAAGTCCAATAGGGGGGTATTTCTCTCCATACAAAAATCCTAAGTTGGAGAATGGACCTAATGGAGAGTATTTGACTGATAGATTAGCTTCTGAAGCAATTAAATTTATTGATAAAAACAAAGAAAATCCATTTTTCTTACACTTAGCTTTTCACTCAGTTCATACACCAATTCAATCTAAAAAAGAATTAAAAAAAATCTATGATAAAATAAATGGAGATAAAAACCATAATCGGGCTGATTACGCGGGAATGATTCATTCTCTTGATGAAAACATTGGAAGGGTAATAAATAGAATTGAGAAATTAGGTTTAAGTGAAAACACATTAATTATTTTTTCTTCAGATAATGGAGGAATTCGAGCAATTTCAAATCAATATCCTTTAAGAGCAGGAAAAGGATCTTACTATGAAGGAGGAATTAGAGTCCCATTAATTTTTTCATGGCAAGGGAAAATTTCTAAGGGAACTAAATCTCTTGAAAGAGTGAGTAACATCGATTTTTACCCAACTATTAAAAATACAATTGATTACAAGGACAAAAACTTAAAATTAGATGGAGTAGATTTAAATCCAATATTTAAAGGTGAAAAATTAGAAAAAAGGGCTCTATTTTTTCATTTCCCAATCTATTTAGAAGCTTATGATTTTCAAGAAGATGATGGGAGAGATCCGTTATTTAGAACCAGGCCAGGATCTGTCATTATTAAAGATAATTGGAAATTACACCATTATTTTGAAGATAATGAATTGGAACTTTATAACATTAAAAAAGATGTTTCGGAATCAGAGAATCTAAGTGAAAAAAATAAAGAAAAAACTGAAGAGTTATTTAATGATTTAAAAAAATGGAGGAAAGATGAAAATGCTCCTATTCCTTCTAAAAAAAACTCTAAATACAATCAAAAGTTTGTTGACAGTTTATTATTTGTAATTAAAAATAAAAAAATGACAGGAAGTGTTAAAGGCTTGATAAGGGGGTAGGATCATTAATACTTAAATCGACCAGGGTTTAGCTTGTTATATTGATCATTTGCATCTAGTCCTAAAAAAGTTGGATCCATCAAAGTTTTAGACCATTTTTTATACTCATTTTTAAGACTATCATACATTTCTTTTTTTTTGTCTTTTAAATTAGTTTTTTCTGAAATTTCTTTTTTTAAATTATAAAGCGCATCCACTTCTTTAGTTTTGATAAACTTAAATTTTTCAGATCTAACAGCTGAAGCCTCCGTTCTTAATTCATTTTCATTTTTTCTGAGGCCATTTCTCCAAAATAAATAGCTATGTGGAGAATGTTTTTTTTCTCCCTTTATAAAAGGAATAAGATTAACCCCATGTAACTGGTTTTTAGATGTGATTTCAGGTGAAGTAATTGCTTTTGATGTAGCAAAAATATCAAGTGAACTTACTGGTTTATTAAAAGTTTGACCTCCTTTAATTTGGTCAGGCCATTGCATGACAAAAGGAACTCTTATTCCTCCTTCAAACAAATTTCCTTTTTTACCTCTAAGTTCTCCGTTATCTGAATCACCTCTCAATCTTCCTCCATTGTCTGAAAGAAAATATACAATAGTATTACCATAAATGCCTTTTTCTTTTAGTTTAGATATAACACTTCCTATTCCATCATCCATCGCACTTACCATTGCAGCATAAGTTCTTCTGTTTTTGTTTTCAATTTCTTGAAATCTATTTAAATATTTTTCAGTTGCTTGTAATGGGCCATGTGGAGCATTGTAAGCCAAATAAATAAAAAATGGATTATCTGCATTTCTTTCTATAAAATTAACACTCTCTCTTGACAAAGCATCAGTTAAATATTCTTTCTCTTCTATTCTCTGCTCATTTCTTAAGAGCTTAGTTCTGTAAGCATCACCTTGACTTTTAACCTTAGTTTCATCTTCTAAATCCCATTCATGTGGAAAGTACCTATGTCCTCCTGTTAAAAAACCAAAAAACTCATCAAACCCTCTTTTTAATGGTCTTAAGCTTTCATGAGCTCCAAGATGCCATTTACCAGCAGCAAAAGTTTTGTAATTTGAAAGTTTAAGCATGTCAGCAATTGTTTGCTCGGATAATGGCAGCCCCATGTTTGGATCTTTTGGAGTAAATAATGGGTTTTTGCCAAATCCAAAAGTATCTTGATATCTTCCAGTTATTAAACCTGCCCGACTTGGTCCACAAACAGGATAAGAAACATAGCCTTCAGAAAAAATAACTCCATTTTTAGCAATATCATCAATATGAGGAGTTTTAATATCTTTAGAACCGTTAAAACCAACATCAGCATATCCTAAGTCATCTGCTAATATGATTATGATATTTGGCAATTCTGTATTCTTGTTAACAACAGAATTACAGCTAATTACAGTTATATATAAAAACAAAAAGGTATAGATATTTTTCATAAATAAAAATTTATTAATTTAAAATTAATAATAATATTTTTAGATATGGAATTATTTTATTTTTATGAATGTTATTACCTACAAAATGAGTTAAATGACCTTTAAATTGAATAATAGGTATGCATATATTTATATAATGATTAAAACAATACACTTTTTCCTCAAAATCACGTTGCTTTCTATATTATTTATAGGTTGCTCAGATCTTCATAAAAAAAATAATAAAGAAATCAAACCTAACATCATTGTTATTTATACAGATGATTTAGGCTATGGAGATGTAAGTGCTTACAATAAAGGGACTTTGATCACCCCTAACATGGATAAACTAGCTAACGGAGGCATAAGGTTTACTAACGGATATGCTTCTTCTGCAACATGCACTCCTAGTCGATATGCTTTATTAACGGGGACCTATCCATGGAGAAATTCTAAAGCAAAAATATTAACAGGTGCCTCACTTATAATTGATACTTCCGAAATGACTTTACCCAAAATGTTAAAAACTGTAGGATATAATACAGGAATTGTTGGTAAATGGCATTTAGGATTAGGTCTTAGTAAAATAGATTATAATTCTAATATATCTCCTGGCCCCAATCAAGTTGGTTTTGATTATTCTCATATTATGGCTGATACTCAAGATCGTGTTCCATCTGTTTATATAGAAAATGGTGACGTGGTTAATCTTGATAAAAATGATCCAATTTATGTTGATTTTAAATCAAATTTTGAAGGCCAACCAACTGGATTAAATAATCCTGAATTAACCACTATGAAATGGCATCATGGTCATAATAGTTCAATTGTTAATGGAATTCCTAGAATTGGTTTTATGAAAGGTGGAAAAAAGGCTAGATGGAGTGATATTGACATGGCAGATCATTTCTTAAAAAAAGCACAAGATTACATAACAAATAATAGAGATGAACCTTTCTTTCTTTATTATGCTCTACAGCAGCCTCATGTACCTAGGATACCCCACCCTAGATTTGAAGGAAAATCTGGTATGGGCCCAAGAGGGGATGTTATATTAGAAGCGGACTGGTGTATTGGAGAGCTTTATAAAACTTTAGAATCTGAAGGAATTTTAGATAACACATTAATTATATTTTCAAGCGATAATGGACCTGTGTTAAATGATGGATACTACGATGATGCTGTTGAGAAACTAGGAGATCATACTCCTTCTGGGGGTTTAAGAGGGGGTAAATATAGTTTATTTGAGGCAGGAGCAAAAGTTCCTTTTGTAGCATATTGGAAAGGAAAAATAGACCCTGCTGTTTCTAATAAAATGATTTCTCAAATAGATCTTTTGAACTCTATATCGACTATTGTTTCTAGTAATATAAAATCATCAGACGGACAGGATCTTTCAAATTTAATCCTGAATAATGAAGGGGAAGGAAGGGAAGAACTTGTGTTAGAAGCAAGCACCAGAACTGCTTATAGAAATGGAGACTGGATAATGATTCCTCCATATAAAGGTGATGCAGTAGCTAAAAATGTGAATATTGAGTTAGGTAACTCTTTAGAATTTCAACTATACAATATAAAGCATGATCCTAAACAGGAAAATAATCTTGCTTTAAATGAATCTGAAAAGTTAAAAGAAATGATGTCTAAATTTGTTGCAATTAGAGGAAGTAATTTTTCTAATATCAAAAAGCTCAAATTAGAGTAGCTTTATTAAATAACCATTTTCAAGTCACTAATTTTTAGTTGAAAAATTAATCATATTTAATAATAATTTATCAGCTACAGGGTCTTTTCCTAAGTTTTTAATAATTTGAAGTGTTGATAACAGCATTTTTCCATTACCTAGATTAGCCTCAAGTACATCAGCTGACCACCAGACCTCTCCAATTCCATTATAATTACGTACCATAATATCTTTATTAGGGAAGTGATCATATCCTATCATTCCTGCTATGTATAATCCTTCTTGTTTTGACATAGAGGATATAGGATGAACATTTTCATATACACCGTGCATGATTTGATTAGTAGGTAAACCATTAAATATAGGATGTTCAGTTACTATATGTGATTTTGCTGCCCAACCACCTCTTGAATCCCATTTCCCTAATAGCTGAGCTCCAAAAGGCAACACTTCTTTACTTATTTCTTTGAGTTCTCTATTCCAGTTTTTAGCATTTTCACCAGGAACATCTAACATGACAGCATAACCACCAGCCTTAACATGTAATTTCGCCATTTCTACTTGCTCTTTATATTTATCACTTTTTTTAATCGATTTACCAATAAATATTGGAATATCTAGATTTAATTCATTTGTAAATGAAACGTACTCAATGTTTTGTTGTTCTAAAAAATTAGTCAATGATTTTTCGGGATCAATAATTGCTATTTTATTTTTTGGGTAAACTAAACTCTCCTTATTAAATACATCAAAAGATTCATTGTTATAAGAAATAATTTCTCCATTTTCATTTTTTAATTCAACCTTTACCATATAATTTCCATTAAAATTTTGTGTATTTACTTTTGTTGCAAAAAGTTTTGATATTCCTCTTTTAAATGTTTGTTGAATATTTTTTTCAAATACTGTTTCTCCGCTTTTAGAAACTATTTTAACATTAAGGTTTGTTTTTTCATTCGCCAATTCATTCACTCCGTGAATTTCTAATTGTGTGCCTTTTTGGGCATACACGTTTCTGGGTAAAATTCTTATGGGAATAATTTGTTTTTGATTAGCTTCTTTTGTCATTTCATATGCTAAAGTTTTTGGATTTCGCCATAAATCTAATAATCCTGCTCCTAAAACCCAATCACCACCAACTAGAGCATGTACACAATAACCCATTATAGTTTCGTTTAACCTTGTGGCTTCTAACATTCGTTTATTAGCAATACCGTGCATTTTTTGTTGTTCTATATAAAGGTCTTCAGTTTTTTTATAGATTTTATTAAAGCCAACTTTTTTTAGAGCTTTTTTATATCCTTCATCTAGCTCTTTATGATAAATTGTTGTAGCTAATAGAGGGTTCCCTATCTCGTTAAATACTTTATTATTTGATGTCAAATTTGGCGTGCTTCCGTATCCTATTTCGGATATAAAGGTCATAATCCCAGGAACAACATTTTTCCCAAAACCTTTAGTGTTCTCTAAGGATAAAGTTTTTAATTCATCATTAGTTTTTCCTGTTGCTAGATATCCATTAAATTCTTTTTCATCGACTTGAGATCCACTATAATGATGGATGTCATTGAACTTAGTAGGAGTTTTTTCATAAGGCAAGTAGATGTTAGCACCTTCTCCCCATCCTCCTGATTCATCCAATATCATTCGAGTTGGGTCTAGTTCTCTAGCCAAAACAGACATTGAATTTAACATTTGTGCTAGTATAGGTCTGTTAATTTCATTAAATAATTCCCACTGTACAATAGAAGTTCTATTGCGATTACTCATAATTGTTTGACGTAATTCGTTTTCTACAACAAAAGATAATCGAGGTGTAGATATTGGTCTTTTCATGCATTCTACAGCTAGACTTCCAACTGTTAAAACTCCCATTTCATCACACAAATCTAACCACATTTTAGATGCTGGTTTACGCCATGGTCTAATCATATTAAAACCTGCTTCTTTAGCTAATTTTATTTCTTTAACTGCCATTTCTTTACTATCCGGATAGGCTAATCTAACAGGATATAAGCCTTCAAAAAAAGTAGCTTTTAAATAGAGTGGTTTGTCATTAAGGTAAAATTCATTGTTTTTTATAGTAAACTCGCGTAGACCAAATTTTGTTTCAAATTTATCTGAAATAGACTCGTTAGTTTTTATTACGACCTGAGCATTATATAAATAAGGGTTTTCAATAGACCAATATTCTGCATTTTTAATTGGCATGTGCCATTGGACCTTGTTTTTACCAGGTAACACATTAAATGAATCAGATTTTCTTATTAATTCAGTCCCATCTTTGGATAAAATACTTATTGATAATTCAGCTTTATCTATATAAGTATTTGTGTTATTGATTTCTATGTTAAAAGTAGCAGTGTTTGTAGTTATTTTAGGCTCAATAAACACGTCATTTAATCCAATAGAACCTTTTGCTGAAACTGAAACTGATTGCCAAATTCCTCCAGTAATAGCACCTCGCCACATTGGCATTTCTTGCCTTCCTAATCCATCAATATATTTGTCTGTTAATATAATTGGACTGATTACTCTAACTATTAAAGTGTTTTCTTTTCCTAGTTTCGCTAGTTTATCAATCCTAAACTTAAAAGGCGAATAGCCTCCTTCATGAAATCCAACAACTTGATCGTTTAACCAAACTTCTGATTTATAATTTACTGCTTCAAAATTTAATTCAATGATTTTTTTATCCCAATTTTCAGGGATTTTAAATTTAGTTCTATATATAGCTACCCCTTCATAATCCTTTTCAAATTCTTCCCAAGAACTTGGGACTTTTATTGTTTTTTTATTTATATTTTTATTATAATTTTCATTTAAATACCATTTTTTTTGAACACCTTCATTGTTGTGATCAAAAATAATATCCCATTGTCCATTTAATGATAATAAATTTTTATCATAGTCTTGAGAAAAACAAGTTATAGATGATAGAAAAGTTGTTAAAAATATAATGCAATTGGTTAATTGTTTAATAGTCATTTGAATAAATATTATAATTTTTTAAAATTGAGAGTATTTTTATTTTTTTAAATATAAGTATGTATTTTATTCTATTTACGGGTGTTTTAACTCATTATAAAGGCTATAACATTCATAAATTTTTTTCTTTTTCAACTAACTTAAAAAAGAAGTAATAAATAATGTCTTTTTCATTTTCAGCTATAAACGATTAAAGGCTGCAATTTTTTTATTTTTTAAATTCAAATCAACTCTCTTAATCTATTAGCTGCAACTTCAGCTGTGATATCTCTTTGAGGAGACCCAAACATTTCATAACCTACCATGAATTTTTTTACCGTAGAGCTTCTTAAAAGAGGAGGATAGAAACTCATGTGCCAATGCCAGTGATTGTTATTTTTACCATCTGTTGGTGATTGATGAATTCCACTTGAATAAGGAAAATAACAATTAAATAATCTATTATAAGCTTTTGTAATTAACGAAATTGCTTCAGCGAATGTTTTTTCTTCAATTAATGACATTTCAGAAATATTTTTTTGAACTTTTTTAGGAATTATCATTGTTTCAAAAGGCCAAATTGCCCAAAAAGGAATTAGGATTACAAAATTTTCATTTTCAAAAACAACACGCTCTTTGAGTATTAATTCTTGACTTAAATAATTTTGCAATAGAGATTGTTTGTTTTTCTTAAAATAAGTTGCTTGCTGATGATCTTTTTTTAAAACTTCATTAGGAATGGTTGATTGACTCCAAATTTGACCATGAGGATGCGAATTACTACATCCCATGACAGCTCCTTTATTTTCAAAAATCTGAACATAGTTAATAACTTGATTTTTTCCTAAATCAATGTATTCATGTTTCCAAACTTCAATTATTTTTTTGATTTGTAAAACATCTAATTCTGCTAAGCTTTTGGAATGATCTGGACTGAAGCAAATCACTTTACAAATACCTTGTTCACTTTGCGCTTTTAATAACCCTTGATTAAACTCAAATGACTTCGAGTCTTTTTGAAGCGCTCCAAAATCATTTATAAATACAAATACATCTTTATAGTCAGGATTGACTTCGTTGTTAATTCGAATATTGTTTGCACATAAGTAGCAAGTAGAATCGTAGGAATGTTTTTTTTCTTCAAATACTACTTCTTTTTGTCCTTTCCAAGGTCTTTTGGATCTATGTGGTGATACTATAACCCATTCTCCGGTTAGAATATTAAATCTTTTATGAGAATATTTTTGTAAATTCAAATTCATTATAATTATTTAATAAGACTAGTGCCTTTAGATAGTTTTACAGAATAAAAGGAACAATTTTTGTTGAATTCTTTTAAATATGCTTCTAAAGTTGTTTTTTTAAAATTTTTTACCGCAGTTTTTTTAATTAAATTAATTGTGCATCCGCCAAATCCACCTCCCATCATTCTAGCTCCAAGAATATACGGATTATCTTTTGTTTGGTCAACAAGAAAATCTAGTTCATCACAACTTACCTTATATAGATTTTTTAAACCTTCATGAGATTGGTATAGTAAAAGCCCTATCATTTTTAAGTTTTTAGTAGTTATAGCTTTTACAGTTTCTTTAACTCTTTTATTTTCTTGAATCACGTAGAGTGCTTTTTTGTAATCCTCATCAGGAATCTTTTTCATCAATTTATTTAGGTCGTTTTCTGAAGCATCTCTTAGAGCTCTTATTTTGAGAGATTTAGATATGTTTTCACAGACAATTCTTCTATTATTGTAAGCGCTTTCAGATAATTGATGTTTTACATTTGTATTGATAAGTATAAGTTTGTAATCATTGAAATCAATTTTAAATGTAATTGAATTAATTTTTCTACAATCTAATAATAATGCACTTTTTTTCTCACCAAACATACTTGAATACTGATCCATGATACCACACTTCACACCAACATAATTATGTTCTGCTTTTTGTGATATTATAATCATTTTTCTTTTAGACAAACCTAAATTATAAACTTCGTTTAGTGCAAAGACAATACTATTTTCTAAAGCAGCAGAAGAAGACATTCCTGCCCCTTCTGGGATATCTCCAGCAAAAACAAGATTAAAGTTTCCTAATTTTAAATCTAGTTTTAGAATTTCAAAAACAACTCCTAAAACATAATTTTTCCATCCGCCGTTTTTTAAAGGCTTAAGATCATTTAATTGAAATTCATACGAATCAGATTTATTTAGTGCGATAGCCTTGCAAAAAGTAGAGTCACTTTTTTGAATACCTGCAATAATACCTTTATTAATAGCTGCTGGAAATACAAAACCTTCATTATAGTCTGTGTGTTCTCCTATAAGATTTATTCTTCCAGGTGAGAACACAAGAATTGGTTTTTTTTTAAATTGATTTAAAAAACCATCTTTTACTTCCTTAATTAATTTCTTGTTCATTAGTGAAATGTAGTATTTTTTAAAATAATTTATTTAAAGCAAAATGTAAAGGTGGAATAGTTCATTAAATAATAACATTAATTAAGTTAACCTAATATGATAATTTAATTTTTATTAAATTACTGTTGATAACAATTTTTTAATTATTTAAAAAAGTATAGTTAATTAAATACCTTAATAATTCTATGGTGATTTAGATAAATGAATTGAGAAACTAATTTATTAAAAAACATAGTTTAAAAAAAATATTACCAACTGTCGGATCTAAAAGAAGAAGCCGGCAAACCTTGTGTGTTATAAAGGTTTCCTTCTAAAAAATTTTTCCAACCGTATCGTACTGCTACAGGTTCTTTAACTTTGTCGCTAGAGACTTCTAATTTTGACCTATTTTCTCCATTTCTAATAACTCTAGCATTTGCAGAATGAAAAATTCTATCAGAACCTGCAATTTCAAAATCATTTATAGGATTGTTGTAACTAGTAACTCCTCTTTCTGCATAATCAAAATTCACTATGACTTTATCTCCCTTTATATCTAGAGATTTATATACAGGTCCAGAAAATGAAACACCTTCCATTTTATAGTCTTTTGCTAAAGCCCAATATGCGAGTCTTTTTCCAATAAGAATTTTTTCTGGAGGATGAATTGTATGTTCACTTCCAATGTCAAGTGTAACAACCATTCCGGCATTAACTGTGTTTAACATAGTTTTCAATTGAGCTTCTCTTAAAAAGGCAGAATCTTGTTTATCATTGTCACCATACTTAAAAGGTGCTAATTGAACAAAATAAAAAGAAAACGGATCTTGATCCCACTCTCTTCTCCATCCTTCAATCATTTTATTCATAAGTTTATCATAATTGTTTGCTCTTTTAACATTACTCTCGCCTTGATACCAAATTACCCCTTTAATCTTATAAGGAATTAAAGGGTAGATCATAGCATTAAAAAGATTTGAAGGCTCATGTTGAGGCGTATCTCTATGATTTTTAATCTCAGACTTATCAAAATTAGTAGTTAAAGTTTTTTTATCAGTCCATGCTTCTGCAGGAGTTCCTCCCCAAGAAGTTTTGATGATACCAATAGGAACTCCTAAAATATCATTCAAATAATTAGCATAGGAGTAAGCAACTGCGCTAAATGTTGATGTATTTTTTGGATTTGATATTAACCATTTACCATTTAAATTTTCAAGTGGATTTTTACTAGTTTTTTTATTAACCGTAAAAAGTCTAATATTGGAATTAGTTGATTTAGCTATTACATCTAAAGAACCAAATACAGGTTCTTTGTTAAAGCCATTCAATGGCATTTCCATATTTGATTGTCCAGAAGCAATCCAAACTTCACCTATAAGAACATTTTTAAAACTTACTGTTTGTTTAATAGAATTAACGGAAAATTCATAGGGTCCTCCATATTCGGGTGTGTCAATATTTATAATCCATTTTCCTTCACTGTTACTTTTAGCTCTATACAATTTCTTATTCCAACTAACATTGATAGTAACATCTTTATTTTTTTTAGACCAGCCCCATACTGGAGCACTTGAGTTTTGTTGTAAAATCATGTTGTCACCAAAAATTGAAGCAAGCTTTAGATCTTGAGAACTAATATTTAAAAATATTAAAAGAAAGATAGTCGATAGAAATTTATTCATCAGCTAGAGTTTTAAAAATGCTATATAAAATAGTTTAATGTTTGTTAATTAATTTTAATCCATTTGGAACCATCGGATAGGTCATTTCTTTCAAAATAGCTACCATTTCATCTCTTTTTGGATGGGATTTGTTAAATAAAAGGTTGTTCCATTCTTTGGGATCAATACTATTATTGTACAATTCTTCTTTTCCAGAATCGTAGATTATGTATCGCCAATTTTTAGTTCTTACAGAGTAGTGATGATTTGAAGGGGTGTCTTTGTTTTTATCAGAACTATAGACAACGGTTAGTGCAGCTTTTGGCCCAGTCCAATTCATTGTATTAGGGTCTTCTAAAAATGGTTTTAAACTATAACCATCTAGTGGTCTTCCAAATTTATTTTTTGTTGTATTATTATCAATTCCTGTTAAATCCAATAGAGTAGGGTAGATGTCTATCAAAGATACTGGCTGTTGAACTTTAGAATTAGGTTTGGTTAGTCCAGGAACTCTAATACTCATTGGAATCCTTGTGCTTTCTTCCCATAAGGAGTTTTTATATACATGGTCTTTTTCCCCCATTGTCCATCCGTGGTCACTAACTAAAACAATTACTGTATTGTCTTTTAGAGATGAATTATTTATGACATTCATTACCTGTCCAACATTATCATCAACTGCAGTAACGCAAGCCAAATAAGCTTGTGTAAACCTCCTTAATCCTTCATTTTTATCTTTATATGACGCTCTTAAATTTTTAAAAATTTGGATTGACCTTGTTCTTCTTGCTTTAGTTTCAAATTGATCCACATAATGTAAAAATGTATCATCTTTGTCATTTTCTTTAATGTTTGCAAGCTGAACTTCATCTAAGGGATACATATCAAAATATTTTTGGGGAACAATAAGAGGAGTATGTGGCCTTAAAAACCCAATTGCGAGAAAAAAAGGTTTATCATCTTTAGATTTTGATAATTCTGTTAACCTGTTTTCAGCCCATTTAGCATTAATTTCATCAGGAGTAAAGTCTCTGTTATCCTCCGAATTGTATTTAAATTCCCTATAGTTTCTTGATCCTCCGTAAGCCCATGAAACTTCCTCCCCATCTATTGTTAATCCATTCACATTTTTTAATGGACCGTAGGATCCGTCAATTTGACCTCCTGCCATATTCAATCCATCAACTAGTTTATTAACTCTAAATGGTTTAGGAACATCAGGATGAGAAATTCCTCTTTTCCCTTTTTTATGTTCACCTTTATAAGCAACAGGACCATAATCAGCTGCATGCTCAAACTCAGTCCACATGTCTAATTTATTTACATGCATAATTTTTCCACTTCCAATTACATTATATCCATTTTCTTTAAATTTCTCCATTATAGTTTTGGTATTGAAAAGAATTTTATTTTTCAACCATGATTTTTGCCAGAAATTAGAAGAATTATGCGGATAAATCCCTGTCATCAAACTTGCTCTTGATGGTCCACACATAGGGTTATTTGAATAGGCTTGTTGAAATGAAACACCAGATTGAGCTAATTTTTTAATATTTGGAGTTATTGCTTGAGGATGACCGTTGAACTCTTCAGGGTAATCATTCAAATCATCGATCATTATTAACACAATATTTGGTTGAGAGTCATCATTATGATTACATCCAATTAAAAAAGAAATAAACAGGAAACTCACAAATAATAAAATTATTATTTTTTTCATATAATATATTTTAACTTCTATCTAATTTAAAATATTTATCTATTATCCTTAAGGTCATATAATGAAAAATTTTGATTTATTTGTCCCATTTAAAATATGTAATTTAATAATTAATATAGGTTTTTTATTATCATGATTTTAGTTATTAATTGTGATTTCTGTGTTTAATAACTCATCTAATTTAAGATAGTTTTATACATTTTGAAAATACTTGAGACGGAGAACAATTACTAATTACAGGTGTAGTTAATTTTAAATAAAAGAGATATTACTGTATTTTGAGATTTTTAAATTAAGTCTTAACCATATCTTCTTTCTTTAACTCACATACTAATTTGAATGTTTTTTTCTATATTTATATTATATGAAAAAACTAATTCTTATTTTATCTATTCTGATTTTAGGTTGCGAAACCAAAACTCCTCAAAACAATCAATGGACTTTTGACGATTCTGGTGGAACTTATATTCAGTGGGCTGGGGATAATTCTATTGCTAATGAAATGTTACATCATGCAATGAAGCACATGTATAATGTTGAAAATGAAAAATCTATGACATTTTTTGAAAAAGTATTAGAATATGACCCAACATTATTTGGCCCTCATGTTGTTCTCGCTGGATTTTCAGTTGAAGGTTCTGATAAACAAAAAATGCATATAGAAAAAGCTAAAGAGCTTGTGTTAGACAACAATGAAACTTCTAAAATATTTGTTTCAATGCTTGATTTACCTAGAGGAGGCAATTGGCCTTTAGTTACGGAAGGTGCGCATGATCTTTGGTCAAAAATGCGTGAACTTGAACCAAAAGGAAAGCTAATTCATTACTACTATGCTTTCACTAATCCTGATGAAAATTTAAGAATCCGTGAAATGGAATCATTGCTTTCAGAAATAAAGGACCAAAATGGAGATCCTAATTCATTACCAATAAGTGGAGATCATTCTTATATGATTCCTTCGATTACAAATACACTAGGTTATTTCTATTATGGAATTGGAGAGAAAGATAAAGCAAAAAATCTTTTTGATCAATACCTGGATCTATATAAAGGATATAATGCCTATGACTCCATGGGAGAATTTTATTTTAACGAAGGAGATATTAAAAATGCTTTAAAATATTATCAAAAAGCAATTGAGATGTACCCTCCAGCTTCTTCTGCAAACTCAATGATAGCTAGGATTGACGAATTAAATCAAGATTAATTTTTATTTATAACCTATTAATCTAAAATATTATAAATGAAAAAGTAGATTTTATTTATTCTATTCATTTGCGGGTTTAAAATAAATTCTTTCCCCATTTTTATTATATAAATCTCCATGAGTTAAATTTGGAGCTTTTCGGGAAGATTGCTGTTCAAATTGTCTTCCAATTCCTTTGGGTTTTAGTTTTGCATCTGCTATTCTTACATCAATTTCTATTTTCAGAGAGTCAAGTAATAAAGAGTAATTACGATCATTTACAAGATTTTTTAATTCTTCCTTATCTTTACTATGATCATAGAGTTCATATCCTAACTCACCATTCTTACCCCATTTGGTTAGTCTGTAATTTTCAGTTTTAATAGAATAACCATTTTTCCATTTTGTTAAGGCACTATTTCTAATTTTAACATTATTATTTTCAAAAATTGGTTTAAGACTTTTTCCAACTACGTGATCCGGTGATTCAATTCCAGTTAAATCCATTAATGTTGGATAAATATCAATTAATTCTACTGGTGAACTTTCGATTCTAACATTACTTTTTATTCCAGGACCTGAAAAAATAAGAGGAACTCTTGTGGAATTATCAAAAAGAGTTTGTTTTTGCCAGTGTCCATGTTCACCCAGATGATACCCATGATCTGATGTAAATACTACAATGGTATTTTTATCTAAACCAGTTTGTTTTAATTTTTTCAATATCCTTCCAATTTGAGCGTCTACAAAAGTTGTGGTAGCGAAGTATGCTTCTTTAATTTCTTGAGCAAGTTCTTTATTAGATTTTAAATTTAGTTTGATTTGATCTTTTTTCCATCTAATTGAACTTGCCGCTATTTTTGGAATAGTTTTTAAATACTCATCATAGCTTCCACTGTAGGGGATTTCAATAGAGTTCCTGTCGTACATATCAAAATATTTCTTTGGAGCAACAAAGGGTGTATGAGGCCTGTACATTCCTACAGCTAAAAAAAAATTTTGTCCAGTTTCAGAAAAATTTTCTAGTTGCTCTATCGCTTCCGTTGCACCAATCCCATCAGTTTGTTCTTCATCAGTACCATCGGCTGCTAACCAACTTAGAGTTCCGCCATATTGCCTAGGTATTAAAGTATTTATTTTATACTCCTCAATTTTATCTCTTCCATATGGATTAATTGTTTGATCCCAAGTATATATATCATCAGCACTCGAAGTTCCTATAGAACTAGGATTATCAAAATGATAAATTTTACCAATTCTTACAGATCTATAACCTTGTTGTTTAAATCTTTGTCCCATTGTTATAACATCAGGGACTGTAGTTCTTAATAAGACGTTATTATTAGTAATCTTAGTTTGATCCGTATACATTCCGGTCATAAAAGAAGCTCTTGATGGGCCACATAAGGGATATTGGTTGTGTACATTTCCAAAAAGAGTGCCATTTTCTGCTAATTTGTCAATGTTTGGACTTATTACTTGAGGATGTCCATAGGAACCTAAATCGCAATTTAAATCATCAGCAATTAAAAAAAGAACATTTAGTTTTTGACTTTTGTCAATCGTATTTTCTTTATTACATCCAAATATTATAATAAATAATAATAAGCTTAAAGTAATTTTAATGTATTTCATAATGATTAATTTACATTAATTAATATATTAAATTTAATATGAAAAACTTGTTCAAATTCTTCTACTTTCTTATTTTATTAACTACATCGATTGGGTATGCCCAAAATCAACCAAATATTGTTTGGCTTGTCGCTGAAGACCAGTCTCAGCATTTTTTCCCATTTTACGGTAATAAATCTGTTAACTTACCTAATATTAGTTTTTTACTTGAAAATGGAATTGTATATGATGACATGAATTCTCCTTACCCAGTATGCGCCCCCTCAAGAAGTGGAATAATTACAGGAATGTATCCCAATTCTATTGGAACTGGGAATATGAGAGCATTCAGTGATAATAGAAATTTTAGAGGAAAAAAGGAAGCTTCTTTGGAAATACCATATTATTCATCAAAATTAGCTGAAAGTATTAAACCTTTTACCCAAATCTTAAGAGAAAACGGATATTATTGTACAAACAACTCTAAAAGAGATTATAATTTTAAATTAAGAGATGAAGCATGGGACGATTCAAGTAATGATGCATCATGGCAAAATAGGGAAGAGGGGCAACCCTTTTTTTCAATTTTCAATTTTAATGTCACTCATGAATCTGAAATATGGAAAAGGGATAAAGAACAACTTAAAGTAGATCCAAATAATTTAACAGTTCCTCCAGTATTTCCTAATGATTCTATTTCAAGACATGCCTTAGCTGTAAACTATTCAAATTTAGTTGAGATGGATAGGCAGATGGGGTTGATTATAAAAAAATTGAAAGATCAGGGATTGTATGATAATACTTATATCTTTTTTTATAGTGATCATGGCGGACCTTTCCCTAGATACAAAAGAGCAATATATGAAACAGGATCAAAGGTTCCATTGATTGTTAAGTTTCCTTCAAACATTAAAGTAAAAGAAAAAAGGAATAGAGATATGCTTAATTTCATTGATTTTGCTCCAACAATTTTATCTCTTGCAAGTATTGATATTCCAAAAATATTTCAAGGCAAAGCCTTTTTAGGGAATAAGAAATCAAAGAAAAAAAGAAAATATTTATTTACTGCCAGTGATAGATTTGACGAGCATCCTGACAGAATTAGAGCAGTAAAAAGTAAAAGGTATAAATACATAAGAAATTATGAAATCAATAAACCCCACGCATTACCTATAGGTTATAGGAAACAGATGGCTTTAATGCAACATTTGAATAAATTGAACGATTCAAATACGTTATCTCCAGAACAGAAACTTTGGTTCCAAGTTCCAAAAAGCTTTGAAGAATTTTATGATTTAGAAAATGATCCTTTTGAATTAAATAATTTAATTGGAGATAATAATTATTCTAATGAATTAAATGATTTAAGAAAACAACTTGACAAGTGGATGGAAGAAATAAATGATTTGGGTCACATTCCTGAAAAGGAATTAGCAAAAATATTAACTAAATAATTATTATGTTATTAAATACAATAATTACAGTTGTAATTTTTTTTCTAATACTTTCAATTTCAGGTTGGGTAGCTGCAACGTTAG
>CESE01022609.1_pt1 | contig 48538 bp, 40 predicted proteins | sample 350271 | NCBI WGS metagenome assembly CESE01 (sample SAMEA2621536, study PRJEB7988) | marine metagenome | isolation source: saline water (ENVO:00002010), including | reverse complement strand
TTTTTAACGTAAAAAATGCAGAGGAGATGAACCACAGATTGCGTAGAGTTTATTTGATATTTACTACAGGCGTTCAATCGATTTACGAGCATTTTCTGTTTTGCGCACATAATTAATATTATGTTAAGTAAGGAGTCTGAAAACGCCTTTCCCTCTTTACTTATCTACCCCAAATTTTAATCAACCTAAAGTTTTGCTTCATTAAAATTAAGAAACACATACAAATCATAAAAACAAAAAGCGCTAAGAATCTAAAGCTTAACCCCGCCATCGTTGTGCTTTTCCAGAAATCGTGGGCGATATCATTCCTAGTGTTTTCTGAAAAACTCTAAAGATTTACACAATACACCCTTAATAAAATCATTGATCTTTTGCTTAAACCTGAATATCACTGCTCTACATTTACTTCAATCAAAAATTTTAATTAATTATGAAAAAACAATGTTTACTTCTAATCTGTGCGATTAGTTTTGCTTTTCTTGGTAATAGCCAAGATTTGACGTCAAAAAAGGGAGAATCAATGTTACCTGAAGCTGGAGATTATGCGCTAGGTTTTGATGCTGCACCTTTCTTAAACTATGTAGGTAACTTAATGAATTCAGGAGCTAATACCTCTCCTACTGCCGATTTTATGTCTGGATATGATGCTTCTATAACAGGTAAGTATTTTAAAGATGCGCAAAATGCGTATAGAGGTTCGGTAAGAATCGGTTTAGGGAGTACTACCGAGACTGATGCTGCTGGAAATGAGATGAAAGCATCTTATAATGCTGTTTCTTTAGGCGCTGGTATAGAAAAAAGAAGAGGAACAACTCGTGTACAAGGTTTCTATGGAGCTCAAGCAGGGGTAAGTCTTGGAGGAAGTTCTATGTCAAATGATTACGATGAAGCTTTATCGGCAACTAATCCAGGAGATCCGATGATGCCTAGAGTAACTGAAGTTGACGGTGGATCTTCTTTCGGTATAGGTTTGGGAGCCTTTGCAGGTGTAGAGCTATTTATTTTCCCTAAAACTTCAATCGGATTTGAATACGGATGGGGTCTAGGATTTAATTCTACTGGCGCAGGAGAAGCAACTACAGAAATATGGGATGGAAATGAAGCTATTTCTACAACAATTGAAACTGGATCTTCTAGTTCTTTTGGAATAGACACTAACAACGGTGGAGGAGCATTAAACGTTATATTCCACTTCTAGTAGAATAAAGAAATAATGAATTTAAAAGCCCATCGAAAGATGGGCTTTTTTTATGCCCTTATATTTCGGAAGTAAATTAAGTACTGTGCCTATCTTCTTAATCTTGTCGTCCTTAATCTTCATTGGAGTCATCTCAACTCTCTCCTATTTTCAAGTGTTTCAATAGCTGTTTTTTTAAAGAGTGCTTTTGTACTGCTTTTCCATTTTATGATTGTGTCCTGTTTTCTTTTATATCTGATCGAGACGCTAAATCTGATGAATTAAATAGAATAGCATAGGTGTATCTGTAGTGCTATCAGCTATTGTTGTCGTGCTTTCGCTGATGTGTAAAGACGGAATAATTCTACTTATTGAATCTATAGTTCTATGTCCACAACTGCCTATGGACCTTTAAAAATAAAGGAATTACTTTTTTAGATTGAAGATGATTCTATCCTCTTCGGTGCCTGGCATATCTTGGATGTCTATGATCTTAATAGCCGCATGCAGCATGTTTAGGGTATCGTAGCGAGTAATTAGAATATCGTCTATTTCTAGATTAGCTATTGTTACGGATGGTTCACCAGTATCATAGGTAATCCCAGCAAACGATTGTCTAGCAGATCCATAATTGAATAAATTATTTCTAATGAATTTAATTCCTGAATAAGCTCCTAAGCTATTCTCCTGATTTTCATCGTCAGTTACATCAAGCTGAGCTAAATCTACTCCACTGCTGTCTGCTAGAGAGGCCAAAACTAATGGCTCCAACTCTGTGATGTTAAAACCATTGGTGTTTTCTGTAGAGAAATTTGAGTAAAGTTCATGTCCCGTACTTTCTACCATTACAGGATCATCATTCACTTCTGCTACTCGTGATGTTTGACCAGTACGTCCTTCTGCATCTGTTATCGTAAATATAACGTTCCATTCTGCTATAGTATCATTCTCTAATTCGAATGTATAGATCGAGTTACTAGAGACCCCTGAAATCTCGTCTTCATAAACCACCGAAGTAACTCCACCTTCCGGCTGAGTGCTAATCACCAATAAGCTCAATTCTGCATCACCGGCAATTCCTTCTATCGAATATTCGATTACATCGTCTAGATTTATACTTTGTACATAGGTGTTTGGTGTAACCACTACACTGGGCGATACAGGGTCTTCATCACAGGAAACACTAACCAATGCTATAAATAGGGACAAAAGGATACTTGAATTCTTCATTTGAAATGGACTAATAGTAAAACACTAACCAAGATACGTTGGCGGATGCTAATTTAGTGTGTTTGTCCTTAGTTATTCCATTCTTACTGGCATTGCATTTCACTTTTAATACCAACTTAGATGCGACTGGGCGTCTAGCGATATACAGCCTGGGTTAACTTTGGTAAGCTCAAAAAGTTTATAACAATAGAAAGCCGCTAAGAGCATTCCCTTAGCAGCTTTCTCCTTTATTAAATAACCATAAATGAATATGTTATTTAGTCTTAAATGTCTTTAGATGCAGACTTTTTGGTATGTGTTACCTTTAAAAGTCTACTGTATTATTACCCTTGCCTATTCTCCAAGCTGCAGTTAAATTGTAGCTGTCATTCTCTAATTAATGTGTGTGAAATGAACTTGACTTCTTTTCCCCTTCTTTCTACGCATGACTTTGATTAAGGTTTAACATTCTCAATACATCTTTCTTCAAGTTAGCTAGTTGACTCACCTTAGTCCTATACTTCACAGTTTATTTAAGCTTTGTTTGTCTCTAGTAAACCTACATTTTTCAATAAAATATTCCTTTGCAAATCGAAGGTCTTTACTGTATCTGATGCCTCTAGGTATTTCTAAGAGACTTGAAGTTACAATCGCTTCATAACTACTTTCAGCCGACAATTATAGCTAATTTCAATGTTGTGTAAAGTTACTATAATGTTAAATTTATCTAAAGAAATTGTTAAGTGTATGGCTGTGTAATTGTCTGTAGTTCAAGGCTTAGTAATTAAAAAGCAATGACTTAAACTGCTATATCATTACTGCGCCTAGTCTGTAATAATCTATGCCATAAACGAAAAAAAATGATTAATGCATTAGATCTGCAGGGGTAAGAGATTAGAGTAAAAGCGTTGCAACGCGGGAATAAATAAAAGCTTAGCGCATAAAAAAGGCTGCTAGCAAAATGCCAGCAGCCTTAAAATCGGTTAATATCTGAGTGTTATTTCAGAACTTGAACCATAGTATTAGCAGTGTTTCCTGAGCTGTCTAAAACTCTTAGCGTGTACAGCCCATTATTAAATGCTGAAACATTCAGGACATATACTGAAGAACCGTTAGCTATGTTTTCTGTGAAAACCAACTCACCTAATAGGGAATATACTTCTATAGAAGAGTCTTTGTTGAATCCTTTTAAATTTATGTTTACTAAACTGTTAGATGGGTTTGGATAAACTCTCCCTAGAGATGAAATAGTACTTTCTTCAACGCCAGAAACCAATCCATGAAACCAGTTGTGAGTGATTTCTACTGTAGATGTTCTTACAGCTTCATCTTCTATCATTAGTAAGTCTACACCAATGTAAACTACTTTAAATCCATTGTGTTCTATCCTAGCTCCACCAAACTTGGTTTCATCGTTTCCATAATGTAATATTCCAAAACCACCTGGTATAGGGTCTATTTGGTCTGGGTAAATATTAGCACCTCCATAAATGTTTTCAATAGAAGAATTCCCTAATGAACCAAATAGAGGGTCATTCGATACGAAGGTCATTTGGCTATCAGAAGCACTTCCGTCTCCTACGTAGTTCACCCCTAGATATGAGGTCATGAATTCTTGAGTTATAGCTGTTCCTTCGTTATTGAACGTATCCCAAGCCACATCTTGTCCTACTACCATAAGATTTCCTCCATTGTCCATAAACGCTTTAAGCGCCTCTACTCCTTCATCTGTAAATGAGGGGAATGTCCAACCTACATTGTAATACACATGACCCACTTCCGAAAGTTGATCGGCCATAATAGCTTCTGTAAATTTATCTATGTCCAACGTAGCATGCGTAGTATTTTCTGCAGCTACTAAACCAGCTACGAAATCTGAATTCATAACAGTAGAAACACCACCGTTATCTACCACTAGATCTGTAATCCCAGATGCTACGAAGTAGTCTACAGTAATAGCTACATTCTCAGGATAAGTTAGTGACGAAATCTCTACTGTATAATTAGCAAGCGCTGCAGTAGTTCCCGGTGTAACTGCCAAACTCACATCTGTTCCAGAAAGAGCTTCAGCCATAATTAGTAGAGAAGAACCATCACTTGAACCCGCTGCTGAAATTTCAGCAGCCCAATCTGAAGGTGCATCTGAAGTAACAGTTATTACCAGTTCTTCAGCATTCATCTCGTTTTCGTTATTCAATGTAAATGTAAATGCATTTCCATCTCCAGCATCTTGAACAGATGATACTGAAGTGTCATCGAGCTGTACGTCCAAACTTTGAACAGCACACTCCTGAGCTATCGCTAAATGTTCAGCAGCTGTCACCTGACCACTTTCCTGAATCATTCCATCAGCACACACAGTGTACATTGTAGGCCAGAAGTTGATGGCATATGTTTGAGTAATTTCATCTGAATCTATGATTGGGTAAAGTGTTCCAGTAACCCAGTCTCCCGTAGTATTGGTTCCTGTTCCATTTAAGTCTTCAGTGGTGGTAGATCCGTCTCCTTCTATCATGAACACCATGATATCATCTGTAGTATACGCACTTACACCAGCCATTCCTGCTGGGCCGTGGTTGGTATAGATTTCTTCAAGGGTTCCGCCAGTATGATAAGCCCAACATGGGCCACACCAAGTAGCAGAGAAGTCTAGAATTACAGTATAGCCGTCATCCAAATAAGATTGAAGGTTATGTTCTACCCCTTCTATGTCTGTCATAGTCCAATCTGGAGCTATTGTACCGTCTGCTAGTTGGGCGTTAGAGACTGTAGCCAATAGCAGGCAAATAGTTAAAAGTGTATAAATTGATTTCATGTAAGTTGATATTAAGGTTTGGTCAGCAATTTAGGGCATATTTATCAATATGAAATCTACTTAGCATGGACTATTGTTGGAAGCTTAAACTATGAGGTGGTTTAATTCTTATTCTAGAAACGGGAATTACTATGTTTGGCGATGTCTTCTTGGGCTTTTGATAATGAGATTTAAAGCGAAGATGTATGCTCTATAGGGAGTTCTGGTGTGCGCTCCGTTTTCGGGGTAATCTTTAGCTTTAATACTTCGGATATTGCGTTGCAACGCTCAACCAGCTTCAAAGACAAGCGCACAAAAAAAGCCACTCCAAAGGAGTGGCTTTAATACTATTCAATAAGTTTCTCGATTAAGTAGCTTAACCTCTCTGCTTATTGTTAAAATCTATTTTTCTCATTCTTAAACTCTCTGGAGTTACCTCTAAGTACTCATCAGACTTAATGTATTCCATACACTCCTCTAAAGAGAATTTAACTGCTGGAGCTATTTTAGCACTGTTATCTGCACCAGAAGAACGCATGTTAGTTAACTGCTTTCCTTTGATTGCGTTTACGGCTAAATCATTATCTCTAGAGTGCTCTCCTATTACCTGACCGATATAAACTTGATCACCTGGCTCGATGAAGAACTTACCTCTATCCTGAAGTTTGTCTAATGCGAAAGCCAATACTTGACCAGCTACCATAGAAGTTAAAGAACCTTTATGTCTTGTGTTGATACCTTCTTTTACTGGCTTGTACTCACTGAATCTGTGATTCATTACAGCTTGACCAGAAGTAGCGGTAAGTATGTTATTTCTTAGACCGATAAGTCCTCTAGAAGGGATATCGAATTCTAAGTGAAGAATGTCACCTTTAGGCTCCATTACTAACATATCTCCTTTACGCTGAGTAACTAATTCAATAGCTTTTCCTGAAGTACCTTCTGGCACCTCTACTATTAATGTCTCGAACGGCTCACATTTTTTACCGTCTATAGTTTTAAAGATAACTTGAGGCTTTCCTACTTGAAGCTCATATCCCTCTCTTCTCATAGTTTCTATAAGAACAGATAAATGAAGAATCCCTCTTCCGTATACATTGAAAGAATCTTCTCTAGCAGTGTCTTCTACTTTAAGCGCTAAGTTTTTCTCAGTCTCTTTATACAATCGATCTCTAAGGTGTCTGGAGGTAACGAATTTCCCTTCTTTACCGAAGAATGGAGAATTGTTAATCGTGAAAAGCATACTCATTGTAGGCTCATCAATACTAATTCTTTCTATAGCTACTGGGTTCTCAATGGAAGATAATGTATCTCCAATCTCGAAATTATCTATACCTACTATAGCGCATAGATCACCGCTTCTAGCAGAAGTAACTTTTTCTTTCCCTAATCCTTCGAATACATAAAGTTCCTTAACTCTTACTTTCTCACTTCCTTCTTTCTTGATTAACATCAAGTCTTGACCTTCTTTGATATCTCCTTGTTTGATTCTGCCAATAGCTAATCTTCCTTGGAACGTATTGTAATCTAAAGACGTGATCTGCATTTGAGGATCACCTTTGATATACTCTGCTTCTGGAATTTCTGCTACGATGGCATCTAATAATGGAATGATATTATCAGTCTGGTTTTTCCAGTCAGTACTCATCCAACCAAACTTAGAAGAACCATATAGCGCTTTGAAGTCTAGCTGGTCATCTGTAGCTTCGAGGTTGAACATGAGCTCATAAACAGATTCCTGAACTTCATCAGGTCTACAGTTCTCTTTGTCAACTTTATTTACTACAACTATAGGCTTTAGATTAAGCTCGATAGCCTTTTTCATTACGAATCTAGTTTGAGGCATAGCGCCTTCAAAAGCATCCACTAATAAAATTACACCATCTGCCATTTTTAAGACACGCTCTACTTCACCTCCGAAATCGGAGTGACCTGGAGTATCTATAATGTTAATCTTAACATCTTTATATCTAGCAGATACATTTTTAGAAAGAATAGTAATTCCTCGTTCTCTTTCTAAATCGTTACTATCCAGAATGAGTTCAGTTGTTACCTTTCTAGTATCCATCACTTTACATTCATGGATAATCTTATCCACTAGTGTAGTTTTACCGTGATCTACGTGAGCTATGATAGCTATATTTCTTATTGACTGCATGCAGCTTAGTATTTATGGCGTGAAATCGTGTAATGACCGCACTCTTTTTTCAGCGTGCAAAAGTAGTCTAACCCTTTGAATACAGCCTATTTTATCCGATTTATTTGTCCTTAGTGGTTTGTTCATTATATAAATATCCGTGTTAACATGAAGATTTATATCCTATTTAAACTTAAATTGTATCGCTGTAATCATTAGTAACCTTAAAAATGAAATCAATTATACTCTCTCTATCAGGTGTTATTTTACTGTGCTCTAGCTTGATATGTCAAAACTCTTCAGAGTGCTCTGCTAACGTTAGGGCGTTAGAGAAACAAATATTACGATTAGCAGTAGAATTAGGAGATGAATCGATTCTTAACGAATTAGCTGCTATTCAAAATGAAGAATTATCAGATATTAGGATAACATTATCTGAAAATGACCCGAATCCGTATGAGGTTTCTAAAGAAATTAAATTATCTATCCCCGAATATGCGGGTGCAGTAGAAGTGGTTTTTTCTAATTCATTAGGTCAAACTTTAAAAAGGATAGACATTACAGACAGAGGTGAAACCTTGATTAAAGTTTATATGTCTGAGTATTTATTGGGTGAGTATCAGTACAAGCTGGTAGTAGACGGAAACCCGATAAAGTCATGATATTCTGATATAGAAATATTCTATACAGAATTACCCTATAGAGAAGGCCACCAAAGTGTGGTCTTTTTTTATTCTCTTATTTTTTCGGCAAACATCTTTTTAAACTTAGCAAGCTTAGGCTTAATGACCATTGTACAGTACCCTTGGTCTGGGTTGTTTTTTAGATAATCATGATGATAGTTTTCAGCTATATAAAATGTTTCAGTTGCAGATATTTCAGTAACTATGGGATTTGAATGTAGGTCAGCCTCTTCTGCTGCGTCTTTTGATTTTTGCGCTATATTTTTTTGTTCTTCTGAATGGTAGTAAATGACAGATCTATACTGCGAGCCCGAGTCTGCGCCTTGTCGGTTTAAGGTTGTAGGATCATGAGTGGCCCAAAAGACTTCTAGCAATTCGCTAAATGAAATGACAGATGAGTCATAAGTAATGCGAGCTACCTCTGCATGACCAGTGGTGCCGGAACAAATTTCTTTATAAGATGGCTCTTTGAGCTGTCCTCCAGTATAACCGCTGTTTACCTGGCTTACCCCTTTTAAGGAATCAAATACAGCTTCTACGCACCAAAAACATCCTGCTCCTAGAGTAGCTATTTCTATACTCATTTCTGTGATTTTAATTGTTGGTTAAAAGCACTGTCCTATGCCGAAAACAAATTCGTTTTGTGTCCTATCCTGAGAATCCCTAATGATAGACTCTCGAAGTAAATAGAACTGTAGACTGGTTTTGAAACTCCTTTAGTATCTTTATGAATTACATCCTGACTTAAGGGGCGATGAATTATTCGAAAGTATAATCTATTGTACTCACTTTAGACACACTAAATATTCCCACTGGATCTAGCTCACTCGGGCCAGAGATTAGAGTAATATTAGAAAGCACGTTATAAGTTGGTGCAGATATAATAGCTAGTGGTCCTCCAATACCTGTTTGCTCTACGACTTGGTTCAAGTAGTTAAATACGGTCTCATCTATACTCCATAGTTCTACGTGAATGAATTCCTCAGACTGGTATATTCTGGTAAAATCATTTATGCCTTGCCTAATTGGTGGTATAAAGATTAAACCGTCAGCTCCGTTTCCACTAAAAGCAGCATCTTGACTGATAATTAAATCGGAAGGATTGTTTTGTAACGTGTCGTTTCTTGAATACCTAGCCCAGTAGAAATCCTCTCTATCAGCGATGTCTCTAGCAAAGAATTCAGCGAAATAGCCTGCTTTAAATCCAAAAACAGCTTCTTGGAACTCAACTCCTATCGAGTCTAGAGTAGGAACAGGATTTACAGAGCTCACAGCCTCATAAGTATTGTCACCACTAATAATGGATAATTTATACTCCACTCCTTCTTCGAGGTTAATAATGGAAGGATATCTATACGCTCCATCTTCGAATGTGAATTCGTAATCAGGGTTTATTCCATCAGAGATTGAAACCATTGCATCTTCTAAGTAGTCAGCTCCTGAATCATCGAAATAATCCTGAGTTAGACTTAGTTTAATTTCTGGATTTTTATGGTCTGTTATAAATGCATCTACAGCAAACTGTGGCGAGCCATCAGAAAGATCGACATCTACAACATCTTCACAGCTTGAGAGGAAAATCATTCCTATTACTATAATAATTAGGGTGTTAAAAATAGAACTCTTCATTTTCTTAAAAGTTGAAATTATAGGTCAGTGAAGGAATAAATGAAGCTACTACAGAATATCGAATAGCTTCGGTGGTTTGTGGTGTAACTTCATTCTGCTGGAAATAGAACAAATAAGGGTTCTTTCGGGCATAGAGATTGTAAACAGATAGAACTACTTGACTTTTCCATTTTTTATCTGGTCTGTCTTTTCCCTCTATGATAGCTCCTACGTCAGCTCTGTGATAAGCAGGAACTCTGAATGAGTTTCTTTCATTATTAGCATTCTGTGGGATAACCCACCCTTGAATATTAATTCTGTTTGTAGGGAATGTAGAAGGTGTCCCCGAGGCATACATGAAGCTTAAGCTAAGGCTTGTTCTCTCTGATATCTTTCTATTGATATTAATATTGAAATTATGTGGTTTATCATACCTGTTTGGGAACCAGTGATTGTTGCTAATTCCATTTACTAATCTCTCAGTTTTGCTAAGCGTATAAGAAATCCAACCGGTGTAATTTCCTTTGGCTTTCTTTACATAAAATTCTATACCAAAAGCACGAGCGTCTCCGCTTAAAAGGTCAGCCTCTATAAATTCATTAATTAGAATATCTGCACCGTTTATATAGTCGACTACGTTTTGAGTTTCCTTGTAATATGCTTCTGCAGAGAACTGATACTCATTTGACTTAAAGTTTCTGAAGTAGCCTAGAGCTAATTGATCAGCCATAGACGGCTTAATGTTATTGGTGGATGGAGTCCAAACATCTACTGGTGAAGAGCCTACTGTGTTTGATAACAAGTGGATATATTGAGTAGTTCTATTATAACTGGCTTTGAGGGAGCTTGTTTTAGATAGGGATAAATTAGCGGAAAATCTAGGCTCAAAATTGGAGTATGTCTGAACAGCATCCCATCTTCCAGCGCTGTTGTCTATTCCTGTGATTTCTGACTGGCCTCCTGCCGTTTCTCCTTCTTCAACTGTGTAGACACTTCTTCCCCCTAGATATTGATACAGAGAGAACCGCAGTCCGTATTGTAGTGTTAGCCTATCAGTTACTCTCTGCTCATTTTGGATATAAGCAGCAGATTCTACAGCGTACTTTTTATCTATAGAAATATCGTTAGATTCTCCTTCACTAGCGAATGTAGCTTCTGCCGGAATAAAGTCATAGAAATTAGATGAGGCTCCCATTTTTATGGTGTTCAATTGATTGGCAAAGAAGGTTAGGTCTGCTTTTCCCTGCACACTCTGAATTCTAGAGTCTAGTTTAAATCCGTTGTCATCATCAACTTGCACATCAAATCCATATTGGTAATCCGTATAGATTCCCGTCACGTTCATAAATACCTTATTGTTAAAAATGTGGTTCCATCTAGCTGTGGTGGTGGTGTTTCCCCATTTGAAACTAAAGAAGTCAAAGCCGATAACATCTCCTCCTTTATAGGCTGAGATGAAGAAGTTATTATTGTCGTTTAGTCTCCAGTTGACCTTTCCTGTAAGGTCATAGAAATTAAACTTAACATCTTGAAAATCATCTCCTAAAAAGGGTTTTGCTAGTATGTCTATGTATGATCTTCTAGCGGCTACTATAAAACTAGCCTTGTCTTTTTTAATAGGACCTTCTAGTGTTAATCTAGAGAAGATACTTCCTATACCTCCCTGACCTTGAAATTCTTTTTTGTTCCCATCTTTCATTCTTACATCTAGAATAGACGATAATCGACCTCCATACTCAGATGGGATGCCACCTTTAATGAGCTTTACATTCTTTACTACATCAGGATTAAATACTGAGAAGAAACCAAATAAGTGAGAGGAATTATAAACTGGAGCTTCATCTATAAGAATGAGGTTTTCATCTATTCCTCCGCCTCTTACATTAAATCCAGAAGCTCCTTCACCTACTGTGGTAACTCCAGGCATAGTTTGCACCGCTCTTATAACATCTGCCTCACCTAGTAAAGCTGGGATGGATGTAATGGTAGCTATGTCCATCTCGCTTACAGACATATCTATATCCTTCACGTTTTTGTTTTCTGCCTCACCAGTTATCAGAGCCTCATCTATATTCACCGATGAACTGGTAAGTTCCATGTCCAAAGTGAAGTTTTCAGAAACCGTAACCGTTTTCTTAAATTCATTATACCCTATAAATGAGTAGGCTATTTCATAGGTTCCAGCTGTTAATGAAATGGAATAAAAACCATATACATTCGTAGATACAATAACCTCAAAATCTGTTGTAGAAACCGTAGCTCCAATAAGCTCTTCTCCGTCTGCTGCATCTCTCACATAACCCGATAGGTTATATTTTTCTTGAGAGAGGAGAATTCCACTCGAAAAAATCAGAGTAAAAAGACATATTGTCTTTATTAGATTGTTCATTGTGATGATTTTCAATTTGATGTGCGTTTCTTAGCGTTGCAGTAATTGCCTGCGAAATTGATCAATTTATTCGAAGAACGTGTAACAAAAAAGAATAATTAAGATTTAATAGGTGTTAAAAAATGCGATTATAGATTAGTGGTATTAAAATCTATATACAACAAAAACCGCCTTGCTTAAGGGCGGTTTATGGAAGTGATTCATCATGGATGAATCACTTCACCCTTGCTATGCTCTAAAGACTTCTATGAGCTCGAAATGGTTGCAGAAGCACAATAGAAATTATGACTTTGGGTGATTTATCATACTTAAATAAGACGCCTTAATCTTTCTGTGGTCCACGCCAAATCTGAATTTTAGCCATGCTAATAGGTTAGCGAGATTTATTTTAAAATAATTATTATTCTCGTATTTTCTAGCTGAGACTAGAACGTCTTTTTGAATGAGTTTATAGTTACTCCCCATTTCTTCGGCTCTTTTTATAAGGTCATATTCTTCCATTATAGACCAATCCTTATAACCGTTTAGTGCTTTGAATAATGCCCTGGTTATAAAAATAGTTTGATCTCCTCCTCTAAAGGATAAAACATTAAACCGTGTCATCCATGAGTTAAGCTTCAAGAGCGGTCGCGTAGAATCAAACTTAAATCGATATCCACCAATAGCCCTTTTCTCTTTTATACTTTCTTGAATATCAGTAAACCATGTTTTGGGTGGAACTACATCAGCATGTACGAAATAGTACACTTCACCCGTAGCGTATAGCTTAGCAGCTTCATTCATTTGGGTAGCTCTACACTTTTTACTGCTGTGGTGAATTTTAACTGAGGTGTACTTTCGTACTAATTTTAAAGAGGAGTCCTCACTCCCGCCATCAGATACGATTATCTCGTGAGGTGGGAATTCTGAATTCGCAAAGAAGGAAAGTATTCGGTCTATGAACATCTCCTCATTGAGAATAGGAATTATTATTGAAATCTTATACATTTCAGAGACGAATTCTAATTTTAACTAATTGAGAGTTATAGGACAAATTTAAATGTATCATTGAGACATGAAATTTCTTAATTCACTTTTCTTAATTCTTCTCCTGTCCATACTAGTGATTTCGTGTGGAAATAGAGATCCATTAGTATATGGGACACATTATGAATCTTCTCCTATAAGTCATGATATCTTCAATAATCTCCTAGTTGATCATGTTAGTGATTTCGGTGATGTTAATTATAAAGGTTTTATTGCTGACAGTGTTCGGTTCAATAATTACTTTGAACTTTTAGAAAACAACCATCCTAACAGAAAATGGAGTAAAAATGAGCGTTTGGCTTTTTGGATAAATGCTTATAATGCCTATACCATTCGTCTTGTCATTACTAATTACCCTGTAAAATCTATTAAAGATATAGGAGGTTCTATTTATAAAGTAAATACAGCATGGGACATTAAGCTGATTAAAATCGGTGATGAGATTTATGATCTTAATAACATTGAGCATCAAAAAATAAGAGGTCAATTCGATGAGCCGAGAATTCACTTTGCTATAAATTGTGCAAGCGTTTCTTGTCCTAAGCTATTTAATGAAGCTTTTTATCCAGAAAGATTAGAAGAACAGCTAGAGCAGGTAACTAGGGAGTTTATAAATGATAAGAAAAAGAATCTAATCACTTCTGAGAAAGCTACACTTTCTAAAATTTTCAGTTGGTATAGAGGAGATTTTAAGCCAGGTAATAAAAGTGTAACTGACTTTATAAATAAGTATTCGGACGTTAAACTAAACTCCGATACTGATGTGGACTATATGGATTACGACTGGAATTTAAACGATGTTCAAACAGAAATTAATAGCCCCATTTCCGAGTAAACGGCTCGAAAATAGTAAATCCTACTTTATAGGTAAAGTTTGCGCTTTCTTGGGTGTTTTCTGATGTTACCGCATAAATACCGCCTCGTACTAATTGCTCAAACAGAAGAAAGGTCTTTTCCACTCCTGCGAAAGCTTCTGCATGGTAAAACTGACTATCGGGTATATTAAGTGAGCCTGCTCCTATTGCTATTCCCATCTTAAGTCTTCTAATCAGAGGAATTTTATTTAGTATAGCTCCTTCAAAATGATGAATTACATTGGCTCTAAGGTATTCATTGGGTGTGTTTAAAGTAGCTCCCAAAAGCTGAAAAGAGCGCAGAGGGTCACTGAAGAAGACTTCATCAGAACCTCTGAAAAATTTATATTCAAGTACTCTTAAGTCTTTCTGGTTTATGAATGAGGCTAACTGAACCTCCCACCTCGTGCTGCCTAGTCTGCCTACTTCTATTTCTTGTTTGGCGCCCAGTTCTAGGAAGTCAAAATTCACTTCACTACCAAACAGGCCACTAACTCCCTTTCTATAGTTTAAAGTTAGCACAGGAAACTTGCCCGGAATAACCATTTTCTTATTTCTCTTGAAATAATATTTCTGGCGAATTCTATATTCCATTCGCAGGCTTAGCTCAGTCTTTTTGTAACGCTTAAAAACTATAGGCTCATTTAATTCTCCAAATAGCTCACTACTCCATTCTGAAAACTCCAGGTTATCAAGTGGTAACTGGTCTTGATAATCAAATGACAGTTCAGCGTAAAGTCCATTGGTCAATTCTCTTCTGTGAGAAATCCCTAACGTTTTAGTTCGGATGTAATTACTCCTGCTAAAGGTTTGTTCAAATGAAGCGAAATCATTTACCCTTTCGTAAAAATCTCCAAACTTCACTTGTGTTTTTACAAATTTCCTCGGGTTATAAGTGAGGGCTATTGTTACTTCTCCTTTGGCGTCTTTATTATTAAATCCGTAATCTAGAAAACCAGAAGTCCTAAGTTTAAAATCATTAGAAAATTCTTTTTGGTAGTATCCAGGAAGTCTGTGTCTGTATCCACCTATTCCAAAAAGAACGATTTGACTAACTACTCCTTCTACATAAAACTCGGTTCCTTTATCTCTATTCCTTCGACCGTAACCTAATACAGGTGTCCAAATGTTTATTTTGTTAAATGCCGAATCTAAGCGCCTAAGATAATTATCACTTTCATAATAATTAACTACACTATCAGATTTAAGCATGTAGCTCAGTTTCATTGAATCCAGTTTAACTGCTCTATTTATCTCCCAATATTTTTGATCTCGGTTATAAGCTTCTGGTGAGAAGATTTTAATTTCTCTATTGAAATTTATATCTCCCAATCCAGAGTTTATCTTATAATCACTGAACTCAGAAAATACCGTTCCATTTATATCTCTTCTGTCAGAAGGGAATGTGTAAGCAATAGATTGATTCGCTATTAAGGAGCCGTTTCCAGTGTCATTAATGAACTCAACTTTCACATTAAATGTTTTAGCAAAATGTAAATTACCTCCCGCTATAGTTAAATCTAACTTGTATATCTTAAACGAATCTTGCTCAAACCAAATAGTGCCAGAAAATGAATTTTCGAACCGGTTAAGTGGTGAAACGTTTATTAGGTATAACTTAACACCATCTACTATCTCTGTTCCCAGATAATCGAATTTATAGGCTATGGAACTCGTGCTGGCCAAAGGCGAAAGAATAGGCTTGTCTGTTAAGCTAGGAAGGTTGATGTAATTTTCATAAAAATCTATTTCGAACACATCACTTCCCTGAATAATTACCCAAGGGTTTACATCCTTTTTCTTGGCCACTGGAGTTATAACCTCTTCTCCATACTCTAGAGCTCTTCCAGCTCTTATTTCTCGGGCTATATCGTCTATTATTTCTCCTCCTTTATGAGTTTTAGTGGCCAAAACTTCTTCTTTGTAGCCTTTACCCGTTTTATAATAAGTGGTCCCTATTGTTTCGGTAAGCTCTAGAATTTGATCTGCAAAAGGGAAATCATTTGTTTTACCGAGATCGAGTCTTTTGTTATAAATTACTGTATCCCCCTTAGATGGTCTTGCCAGAATACTTTCAAGGTTAATTAATTGATAACTAGAAACGCTAAAATCTTCTGTGAAATCTGATATACCCGACCGGGCATTTCTAACTTTTTTCATTATTTCACGGGCCCTATCTCTAGTGTCAGCGACTACTTCTGCGTTTTGTAATTCTACGGTAGACTTAGCTAGAGCCAAATTTAGAAAAACTACGCTATTCTTAACGTTTACGGACTTAGCTTGTGAGGTGTATCCTAAATAAGAAAATACGACTGTATGAATCCCTTCTGATAATTTTAGTTCATAAAATCCTGAGCTATCCGTAAAAGTAATTAGTCCTGTTTCTTCTTGAAAAACGGATACAAAAGACATTTCCTTTCCATTATCATCTAAAACAGTTCCTCTTAAATATCCTTCTTGTGAAAAGCAAATTCCGGTTAAAAAAAGAAGAAGTATACTTAAAGACAATTTCATTGAACAATTTACTAGATAGACGGTCATGTTTTGCATTAGGTTTGGTCCTACTCTGACTCTAACCAAATTTCTACCAATTTTATTGCAACGCAGTATATCTGAGATTTAAATTAATGTTAAATGAGAAGTACGGCAAGGCACAAATATAGGATTTAGACTTGCGAGGTTTCGTATAAGAATGATTTAACTCCATTCTTTTGTTCTGTAAATAATGGGTTTTTCTCTAGAGTAATTTTTACATTTGCTCCTTATTAAAAATCAATCTAAATAAGGAATGAAACATTTACTCAACCTGTCTTTAATTTTACTATTAGCCCTATCAAGCTGTGGTGATGCGCCAGAAAAATCAAATTCTACTGAATCAAGCGAGGAACTCAATGTTTATACACATAGACATTATGAGTCCGATAAGGTTCTTTTCGCAGAATTCGAAAAAGAAACGGGTATAAAAGTTAATGTAGTTAACGCTAAAGCTGATGAGCTGATGATGAAAATAGAACAAGAAGGAGAGCTTTCTCCTGCTGATGTTCTTATTACAGTAGATGCAGGAAGATTAGTTAGAGCGAAGAATAAAGGAATATTGCAACGCGTAAAATCTAAAATATTAAACACTAACATTCCTGCTAAATATAGAGACGAAGAGAATAACTGGTTCGGATTAACCAAAAGAGCTCGTGTTTTCATATATAATCCAGAGGTAATGAAAGCTGAAGATTTTTCTACTTATCGAGATTTAGCAGACCAAAAATGGAAAGGCACCATAGCAATTAGAAGCTCTGAGAATATTTACAACCAAAGTCTGATGGCTGGAATCATAGCTAACTCTCACGTAGATTTCGCTAAAGCGTGGGCCGAAAACGTAGTGAAAAATATGTGCAGAGCACCCAAAGGAAATGATAGAGACCAAATTAAAGCGGCATATCATGGAGATGCTAAAGTGGCCATAGCCAATACCTATTACCTGGGTAAAATGATAGGAAGCTCAGATGAAGAAGAAGCTAAAATCGGAAAGGCTATGAAGATATTCTTCCCGAATACTGAAACCACCGGTACACATGTAAACATCTCAGGTGCAGGGGTGTGTAAATACGCTCCGAATAAAGATAATGCCGTTAAGTTTTTAGAATTCCTATCTTCTAAATCTGCTCAAGAGACATTTAGTACCGCCAATTATGAGTATCCTGTTAATCCAGAAGCGAGTACTTCAATGCTACTTTTATCTTGGGGAGAAATGATTGAAGATCCTTTAAATTTGGCAATTCTAGGAGAGTTAAATAAGCAGGCTGTTCAAACTTTTGATGCAGCTGGTTGGAAATAAAACAAGATTCTTTTTTCAATAAAAATAGCATCTTTAAAAAGAGATTTTAATCGATGGTCGCTGTATTCAGTGGCCATCAGTGCTTTAATAGCTATACCTATTCTATTCGTTTTAGCGCACCTATTTTTAGGGCCAGGAGAAAGCTGGGAGAATATCTTAGATCATCTATTGCCTCTATATCTGTGGAATTCCCTTCGTGTGGGGTTGGCTTCATTAACTCTTTCTATTTTACTGGGTGTTACTGCTGCCTGGATTGTTTCTACGTATGAGTTCCCTTTGAGAAAGTTATTTTCTTGGTTGTTTATAGTACCATTGGCCATTCCTGTTTATATCATGGGTTACGCTTATGCGGGACTGTTTGACTATTCTGGTTTCATTACTTCGCTTATAGGCGTGAGAGTAGATGTCATGAACTGGTGGGGACTCTCATTAATATTAGGGCTAGCACTTTACCCCTACGTTTACTTAAGCACGAGGGCTATGTTTTCACTCCAGAATTCTAGAATTCTAGAGGCCACATCTCTACTCACTAAAAGTTATTCAAAGACTTTTTTTAAAGTAGCGCTTCCATTGGCTATACCAGCGGTAGCAGCTGGAGGAAGTTTAGTCTTAATGGAAGTATTAAATGATTACGGAGCTGCCAAGTATTTTAATGTGAAAACATTTAGCACTGGAATTTTTCATTCTTGGTTTAGTCTGGAGGAGCCAAATACAGCCATATTTCTAGCCGCTATTTTATCTGTTTTAATTTTTGTCATTATCTATTGTGAGAAGAAGTTTAGAGAAAGAAAAAGATATGCTTCCCCAATGGCCTCTTCAGTTAGAGCGTTGCAACGCTTAAAACCATTAAATCAAGTAGGTTTGGTTCTCTTGAGTTTAATCATTCTATTATTCGCATTAATACTGCCTACTGGGCAGCTTATTCTGTGGGCTATGAGAACCTATTCTGTGGTATTGGATTATGAGTTTTTTAGTATAGCATGGCAAAGCGTAAGTATTTCTCTCCTATCAGCATTCCTTTGTGTGCTAGTGGCTTTAGCGTTAATTTCATTTACCAAATGGAATAGAAGCAAATGGGTAAATAAAATCTCTAAACTAACTGTTCTAGGGTATGCTATTCCTGGAGCAGTGATAGCTATCGGTGTATTTTCTCCTTCATTAGAATTGGACAAAATATTAGCTAAAACATGGAGCCAATTATCTGGACAAGCCCCAGCGCTGTTAATCAATGGAACCATTCTTTTATTGATATACGGATATATAATTAGATTTATGGCCGTGGCCTACGCTCCATTGGAATCAGGGTTTACTAAGGTTCATAAAAGCCTCGGAGAATCAGCTTCATTACTGGGTAGTTCTAAATTACAGACCTTTTACCAAATAGAATTACCTATAATAAAATATAGCTTGGTGGGTTCAGCACTTTTAGTTTTCGTGGACATTATGAAGGAATTACCGTTAACTTTAATTCTGAAACCTTATAGCGTCAACACACTGGCAGTAAGAGCCTACGAATACGCTAGTGATGAACGTATAGCTGAATGCGCTTGTCCCGCTCTATTAATTATCGCAGTGGGATGTATTCCTATTATCTTTTTAAACCGAATTATTAAATGAGTTTTATAAGCATAGAGAATATTTCTAAAACATATACAGGAGCTAGTAATAGAGCTCTAGATAATATATCATTAACGATAGAAAAGAATAGCTGCAATGCTGTCTTAGGAGCTAGTGGATGCGGTAAGACCACTCTTCTGAGAATAGTGGCTGGTTTAGAAACTCCTGATTCTGGATCATTAAGAATAAATGATACTATTCTCTCAGATGATTCTGTATTCGTAAGCCCTAGTATGAGAGGTGTAGGGATGGTATTTCAGAATTATGCTTTATTTCCACACATGACGGTAGAAAATAATATTCTATTTGGGCTTGATAAATCGAACAAAACGAGGTTGGAAGAAATGCTAGAGCTTACAGAATTGGTGAATTTCAAGAAGCGCTATCCTCATGAGTTAAGCGGTGGTCAGCAGCAACGTGTGGCACTGGCCAGAGCCTTAGCTCCTGCGCCTGAAGTTCTTCTTTTGGATGAGCCATTTAGCAATTTAGATTATCACCTCAAATCTGATGTAAGAAGTTCCTTAAAATCCATTTTAGATAAAACGGGTGTGTGCTCTATACTAGTTACTCACTCGCCAGAGGATGCTCTAGCTATGGCTGATAATGTGATTGTTTTAAATTCTGGAATAGTACTAAGCAGTGGTACTGTAGATGAATTGAAGAATTCTAAAGTGGAGCTATTGCGTAAGGTTTTTGGGTAATTAGCGTAAATTTTAATCTTCTTTCTTTTTTTTCTTTCTTTTTCTGCCCTTTTCAGGTGGGGTGAACTCTACGAAGTAACTTACTTTATGTCGCGTAATCTCATCGCCTATAGTTACAGGAAGAAAGTGAGGTATACTTTTTATCACTCTTATAGCCTCATTGTCGAACTCATCGTTAACGCCTATAGTTACTTCTGCTCTTCTAACTGAACCATCCCTTTCGATAGTGAATAACACAAGAACTCTAACTATCTCTGTTCTTTTAAGCTCTGATTGAGGATAGATTAAATTGTCTTTGATGTACTCCTTCAGTTTAAGCTGAGTGCAGAAATCTACAAACTCCGCTCCTACACATGAGTCAAACACTGGAGAACCATTGGTCTTTTCTCCCTTAGCGAGTTGTGTTTGCTGAGAGAATACGGTAGAACACAGAAAGATTAAAACGGCAGTGAAATAATGTTTTATCACCTCAGTTTAATTTCAGTATCCCAGTTTATGGTGGCATCGATTAAATCCTTACCTGTATATTTAATGATTACTTGGTTTTCATTTAACCCTGTAGTAGCTACATCACTTTTTATGTCTTTTATTTTCCTAGAAAAATTAAGGAAAGTAGTCACTTGGAGCATCTCTCCAGCCTCTTTAGCTTTCTCCATTTCTTCTGCATCCTCTATTACTTCTTTAGGAATCATTTTGATAAAGAATTTCTTCTTCCCTTTATGGCTCATTTCCCATTTACCTAGTGCGCTAAATGGTGAATCATTATCATCTTCATCTAGGTTAATATTGTTTAATCTATTTAAAGCAGGTAAACCGTCAAACTCATAAAAGAAATTTACAGCATAAGCTAAATTGTCTGAAACTACTTTAGCATTGCTAATTCCTTCTATGGCATTCATTTTACCTTCTAGGTTAGCTATTTCTTCTGGAGGAATCATCTCTTTGTATTCATTTTCTTCTCCTCCCATATTTGCTATCCCTGACAGGTCCAAGCTAGCCTCATAGGAACCACTCCAATCAGACTTGAATGAATAGCCTTCTTCAAAAGTACATGAAGTGACAAGTACCATTATCATTAAACTCAGATAGAATATTTTCTTCATTTTAATTATTTGCAATAAAAGTATGTATAATAGAGGGTGTAATTCAAGTTTAGAGCCAAAAACACAGTACTTGTCTTTGAAGTCTCTCGCTCAGAACTATTTCTGATATCGAAGCAAATAATTTAAGCCCTAATGAAGCGGACTTAATCAAATGCAGTTCTGCTAGGAAATCCTCTAATTTTGAATCCCAACCAACCTCATAATCAAAGAAATTCCAAATCCCTAAACCATCCTTTTCCCTTATGCCTTGGTGTAAAGATTTAATAAGTGTGAAATATCCACTTGCATTCATTTGAGAAACTAAGCTTGAAAGCATTTTTTCTGTACCTGTCAAATACTGAACAACCTTTTTTGTGTGAATGAGAGTGTAGCCACTAATAATGCAAGAAGAAACTTCTTTCTCCAACTCTAAGTACAGTTTTTAATCTTAACCGAGTCGACATCTGCGGTAAGCATAGCGTGGAGTAAAAGCTATTGCTGCATAAACGTTTCTTTATCAGTAAAAAAATTATGCAAGGTGCGTCATTCCATCCAACAAACCGAGGTCTTTTTATTAAAATGGAAGGATAGTTCTTGAGACTCTTAATTGCACAAATATGATGTTGCTTGAAAAACGCAGCCGATTAAAAAAAGCCTTTTTTACCGCAATAGAAATCTCTAAATGAGCGCTTTAGGCTAAATTATCGTTGTTTGAAGGACAATCTCAATTCTCGTCAAATTATTAGATTTTTTAACATATATGCGTTTTGAAAAGACATTATTTAAACGTGAAAGGTAAAGTAGACTGGTTAATAAAGCTCTTTGGATAATTGCTGTCTCCGGCAAAGCCTAGTTCTATATCTCTCCCATCCTTTGGTATGTATGCCGTCTTAAATATGTAATCCCAAACACTTAGAGAAATTCCAAAGTTAACTCCATGAGTTCCTTCAGGAAGTTCTTTTGCATGATGCCAAATATGCATCTTAGGGTTATTTAAAATATACTTTAACGGGCCATAATTCAAATTGATATTGGCATGATTCAAATGACCTATGGCTATGTTTATATAGTAAATAACAAAAACACTACTAGGTTCAAAACCTCCAATTAACAGGAGAGTTAAATACTTGAATGGTTCATAGAAGATATTCTCCATCCAATGATATCTAAGGTGCGCGGCAAATCCCATTTCTTTAACGGAATGGTGAACCTTATGAAATCTCCAGAGAAAGTTAAATCTATGTAGCATATTATGGACACTCCACTGAATAAAATCCAGCGCTAAAAAGAAAACTAACACTTGTGCCCAATAAGGCAATTCTCTTAAGTTTAAAAGAGAGATGACTTGTGTGTCTCCTCCAATAATAGCAGTAAAAGAAGCTGATGTAAAAGAGGCTAATGCTGCAAAAATGATAAGTTTAAAAATAAAGAAGTTGAAGAACATGTAAAACGCATCAAGCCAAAAATCTTTCCTAAAAACGGACTGATTTTTTCTCCAAGGAAAAATAATTTCAAGCCCCCAAACCACTACGGAAAGTAGTATCAACCACCAAAAGTAATTTTGATACCAAAGCTCAGACTGAAAGGTAATGTCCTTCCATAAATAACTGCCGTATTCAGTGCTAACCTTTAATATGTGATCTAAAAAACTCAATTTACTTCGTGGTGGAATACTTGTCATATCCACCTAAAAGATTATGTAAGTGGGTAAAACCTAACTCTTCCATAATCAGAGTCGCTTTAGCACTTCTTCCTCCTTTTTTACAGTAAACCAGAGTGGGAGTATTTTTACTAAGCTTACTTATCTTATCGGAGAAATCAGCATCCTTTACATTTAGCTTAATGGCATTGTGTATAGCTCCTTGATTCCATTCTTCAGGAGTCCTGACATCTACAATCTGTAAATCAGGAATTGAATTGATTAGCTCTTTAGCTTCTTGGACGGATACATTGATAGTGTAAGAAGAGGACTTAGGCATACAGCCAAATACACTAAGTGATAAAAGTATAAAAAGAATATTTTTCATTAAATCAAAATTAGATCAATTACTTAATTTGAAGCGTAACTAATAGTAGTAAACAAAGTTAGACATTACCATTACTGGACATCATCACAGCCAAATTACGCATGCTTGGAATCTTAGAAAAAACAATTATGACCACTACCATAATAGGAACACTTAGAATCATCCCCACTACTCCCCAGAGAGTTCCCCATAAAGTAAGCGATAAAATCACTACTAGTGGACTAATGTTAAGGTTGTCTCCCATTACTCGTGGTTCGATTACGTTACCTACTATCACCTGAATTACACCTATTATTATTAATACTAATAAAGATTTTACAGGCTGATCTGGGTACTGCATTAACGCCATTAAAGTGGGGAATAGAGTGGCTATTAAAGATCCTATGGTAGGAATATAGTTTAGTAAAAAAATTAAGAGAGCCCAGAAAATCGGAAAATCTATTTGAAGTACTAAAAGTCCAAAATAACTGGCTAAACCAGTAATAATACTGACGAGCGTTTTAAGTGTAATGTAATTTTCTACAGATTTTATGATTTGTCTGAAAATTGATAACGCAGCCTCTCTTTTCGATTCATCGTGGTAAATAGCTCTGAATTTCAATTTGATTACATTCTCTTCTAAAATCAGAAATAGTAAATACAGAATCACCATAAAAGAATTGCCCAAAAGGTTAGTCAGCGCTCCCAAAGCATTAGATATTAAACTAGCTAAATTAAAATCTTGTATTTGAGAAAGTCCGCTTTGCAACGCCTGATCACCTACTAAACCAATGAATTTCTCACTTATTAACTGAAAATTAGTATTGTACTTGTCTAAATTTTCAGGAGCCATAAAGGCTTTTACTTGAAGAGTAAGTAATTCGGAAAAGAAATAAAGTACCGCTAGAATTACCATGCTGGCTAAAAGAGAGCCTAGCCAAAACGGCATTTTTATAGTTTTCATAATCACTTTTCTAAACTTTCTTATCAAAAACCAAATTCCCAGTGAAAAGACAAAAGGAATTAGAAAACTCTTCAGGTAAATCAGAAGAAAGCCTCCAAGGGTGAGAGATAATAAGATAGATGTAGTTCTGGTTAATGACATGATATTTTAGTTAATCTATTAATCGGAGAAAAGCGGTTTCATCGATAATTTTTATTCCTAAGGTATCTGCTTTTGTTTTTTTAGCTGGACCCATATTTTCCCCAGCTATTAAAAGGTCTGTTTTAGCAGATATTGAACCTACAACTTTTCCGCCATTGGCTTCTATTAAAGTTTTCAATTCGTTTCGACTTAATTTAGTAAACACTCCACTGACTACTATTTTTTTTCCGTTTAGTACTTCTGAGTCTAAGGTTACTTCGACTGTTTCGAAACATAAGCCAGCCTCTTCCATTCGCTGTATCTGAGATAAATTGGCTTCTATGTTTAAGTACTCATAGACACTTTCGGCTATTCTCTCTCCTATTTCATCCACCTTAACTAGACTCTCTAAAGAGGCGCTTTTTATGCTCTGAATATTCTTAAAGTGCTTGGCTAGTTTTTTAGCTACCGTTTCTCCCACATATCTTATCCCGAGTCCAAAGAGAACTTTTTCAAACGGCTGTGCTTTGCTAGCCTCTACTCCTATCAATATGTTTTCTACTGATTTTTCTGCTAATCTTTCTAAAGGAAGGATTTGTTCCCTAGTCAAATCATATAGGTCGGCTGGTATACGAATTAGTCCAGCTTCGAATAGCTGTACTATAGTTTCTGCTCCAAGCCCATCTATATTCATGGCTTTTCTGCTAATGAAATGCTCTATTCTTCCCGTGATTTGTGGCGGACAAAACTCCGCGTTAGGACAGTAATGATGAGCTTCTCCCTCTTTTCTAACTAGAGCTGTGTGGCACTCAGGACAGGTGGGAATGAATTGAACTGGCTTAGCATCAGCCAATCTTTTATCCAAATCTACATTGGTCACTTTAGGGATTATTTCTCCTCCTTTTTCTACAAACACAAAGTCTTTTTCGTGAATCCCCAGTTTTTCTATCTGATCTTGATTATGAAGAGAAGCACGCTTAACTGTGGTTCCCGCTAATAAGAGTGGTTCTAGGTTAGCTACAGGCGTGATGGCGCCTGTTCTTCCTACTTGATAGGTGATTTCTACAAGTTGAGTTGAAAGATTTTCTGCTTTAAACTTATAAGCTATTGCCCATCTTGGACTTTTAGCCGTTAATCCCATTTCATCTTGAAGCTGGTACGAGTTGACTTTTATTACTATTCCATCTATTTCGAAAGGCAACTTTTTTCTCTCGTTATCCCAGTAACCAATAAACTCCATCACTCCGTCTACTGTAGTAGATTTCGCTACATATTTTAATTTCTCTTGTGGCACTTTAAATCCCCATTCTCCTGCTTTCTCTAAACTTTCAAAATGACCTTGGTAGGGGTTTTTATTTAAGACTAAATAATAGAGAAAACAGTCTAATCCTCTAGAAGCGGGTATTTTACTGTCCTGAGATTTTAATGTGCCTGAAGCCGTATTCCTAGGATTGGCATACAGGGGCTCTCCTTCTTCTTCTCGTGTTTTATTCAACTTCTCGAAACTAGCATGAGGTAAAAATATCTCACCTCTTATCTCAAATTTATCAGGATAGTCTCCATGAAGCTTAAGGGGAATACTTTTGATAGTTCTAACATTAGTCGTTACATCTTCTCCTGTATTACCATCGCCTCGGGTAACGGCTTTTATTAACTGTCCCTCTTCATAGTGAAGACTAATAGCTACACCATCATACTTAAGCTCTAGTGTGTATTCTAATTCTTCATTTCCAGTAAGCTTTACTGCTCTCTCAGCCCATTCTTGAATGTCTTCCTTATTGTAGGAATTACTTAAACTTAACATAGGTGATGAATGAGCCACTTTTTCAAACTTCTCGGTGATGTCTCCACCTACTCTTTGTGTAGGCGAATCGGGGGATGATAAAGAAGGATTTTCTTGTTCTAATTTATGAAGCTTAGAAAGCTTCATATCAAAATCATAATCTGAAATGGTAGGTTTGCTCAAAACATAATAACTGTGGTTATGTTTTCTCAGTTCTTCACGTAATTCTAGGACTTCTTCTTGTGCATTCATTATTTCAACAAATTTAGCAGAGAGTTAAATTCGTTTGGCTTTTAAGAACCTTAGTTTTCCTTGTAGATCGTTGAAGATTTCAACATCTTCAAACTTTTTGGATTTAAATAGCTCAGCGGTTTCATTCGCGTAATTTTCGTGTAACTCTAAGAAAACAAATCCACCAGGCTTAAGAATCACTAATGCGCTTTTTTCTATAGCCTTGTAGAAATACAGCGGGTCTTCTGTAATAGAGAACAGTGCGATATGTGGTTCATGCTGGTATACATTGGACTCTAAGTCGGGAGCTTCGTTCTTACCGATGTAAGGCGGATTACTAACCAACACCTGAAACTCGCCTAAACCCGATAAGTTTTCAGTCATTGATAGCTTGGTGAAGTTTACTTCTAATCCTAAATTACCAGCATTTAACTGAGCTACGTCTATTGCGTCCTGGGAAATATCTATCCCATGTACTTCCAAACTAGGGAGTTCTCTCTTTAAGCTTAAACCGATACATCCGCTTCCTGCTCCCATATCTAATACTCTTTGGTTAGGAGATATATGGCCTAATACTAAACTCACAAGCTCTTCTGTTTCTGGTCTTGGTAAGAGCACATGTTTATTTACTTGTAACTCTAAGTCTCTGAAGTAGGCTTTTTCTGTTATATGCTGAATAGGAATTCCTTCATTTAAAAGCGTCACTCCATGCTGAATAGATTCATTTTGAGCTGTAGTAATCTCTTGGTCCGAACTAGTCAGGTATGTTATCTTGGATAGTCCAGTGAAATGTTCTAATAGAATAAAAAAGACTTGTTCTTTTTCTCTAGTGGTGAAGTTGTATTGCAACGTACTAACGACACTTTCCTTTAATTTTTTCAGTGAAAGAGTCAATGCTTATAACCCTTTTAATATCAATTCGGCTGTAGCTGGATTGGTAGCTAATGGCACATTATGTACATCACATATCCTCATGAGCATTAACACATCTGGCTCGTGTGGATGTTTGTCTAAAGGATCCCTAAAAAAGAATACCATATGGATTTTCCCTTCAGTTATTTGTGCTGCTATCTGAGCATCACCCCCCATAGGTCCTGAGGCAACTCTCTCTACTTCCAGGCCACCTGCAGCCACGTGAGAACCGGTCGTTCCAGTAGCGATTAGTTTGATTTCTTCCTGTTTTAAAATCTCGTGTGCGTTAGATAAGAATCTCACCATTTCGGCTTTCTTTCCATCATGCGCTATTATAGCTATTTTCATATTATTTTTTTACGAATACTTGGTATCCATGAGCAGCCAATTCTTTAGTTCCGCTGGTATACACCCCTAATGTTTCAGCATTAAAGACACTCACAAAGTTCCCTTCTATTTCTTTCACAAAATTAACTTGTTGTTTATTGCTAGAAAGATTAATCACTGTTATTACTTCATTATAATTTTTGACTCTTTTGAACGCTAATAAATCGGTGTCATTAGAGGTGTTTATTCTCATAAATCTACCTCCATAAGTTCCGTTCCATAATGCTGGATTTTCTTTCTTTGTTTTGATTAATGTTTTATAAAAATCCTGAAGTTCAGGCTGTGGTTTTTGAATAGTATCTTTTTCGAAAAACTTAAGTCTTCTGTCATTCCCAAACTCCTGACCACTATAGACTAGTGGCATTCCAAAATAAGTAAAAGCAAGCACGGCCATAGGTTTATGGTTCTCTCCCATTCTTTCAAGCACGGTTCCGTTCCATGAATTCTCATCATGATTAGTGGTAAACATCATCCGGTAATCGTTTGTAGAGAAATTCTTCTCTTCCCACTTCATATAAGCCATTAGTGAGTCTAAAGGCCATTCCTGCGTAGCAATATGGTTAAATATATGATGTGCATACCATCCATAACTCATATCAAATGTTTTTCTATGATGGTCTGGTAGTTCAGACTCTGCGAGCATAAAAATATCAGGATTAACTTTCTTTAATTCTACTATGGCTTGTTCCCAGAAATCCAAAGGAACTTCTACGGCTACATCACACCTAAAACCATCTATGTTTACATTAGTTAGCCAGAACTTCATAGCGTCTATCATGGCTAATCTCATTGAATCATTTTCGTAGTTCAAGTCAGCCACATCTCCCCAGTCTGGGTTTGGAGGCATTATATTTCCTAATGAATCTTGCACATACCAATTCTTATGACCGCTTTTCACCCAAACATTATCAAAACTAGTATGATTTGGAACCCAGTCTAGAATAACTTTCTGACCTAATAAATGAGCTTTATTCACTATGGATTTAAAGTCATCAAGAGTTCCAAACTCAGGGTTAGCTTCAGTGTAGTTACTTATAGAATAATAGCTGCCTAGGTATTTCTTTCTCTCTTCTGTGTTTTCTATGTCTTCTATAAATAAGTCTCCCTTAGCTTTCCTTTTTTCCATACCAATAGGCTGGACGGGCATTATCCATAATATTTCAGACCCTAGATCTGCTATTCGATCCATGTCAGCTTCGAACGCCATAAATGTCCCTTCAGCCGTATGTTGTCTTATGTTAACTTCATAAATAGATGCATCTTTAGACCACTCCGGATGTTGTACTACTTGATTTTCTGAGGTCTTCGTTACCAATTCTGCTTCAGAACTAGTTTCTAATGAACTAGTGTCTGAACATCCGATAACTGATAAAATTATAGCCGGTATTAGAATTCTCATCTTCTGTTTATTTGACCTCTAAAATAAGATTTAGTGTGAAATACACACTTTCCATTTATATTAATGTTGCCAACATTAATTTCTATGATTTTTATTCTTAATAATTGTATTTGGCATAATTTTAGAAGCTATTAAAAAAAAATAAAAAAAATGAACAATGCGCGCAACAAATACATTCTAGGGATTTTATCTCTGGTTTTTCTCTTTTTATTTTCTTGTCAGTCAAGCCAATATGGAGATAAGATGAAGGAACCATTTTCTGGAAGTAAGTATGAATCTAACAATAAATGGTTCCGAGCAGTGGGAAAAGGGACCAGCCAGAAAGATAATATAGCCAAAAGTAAAGCAGATTTAGCAGTCAAATCAGAGCTAGCAGGACAAGTGGAAAGCAACATTAAGCAAGTCTCAGATCAGTATTTGGATGAGACTGGTTTAGGAGATAACTCTGAACTAACAGAGAAGTTTTCTAGCTTAACAAGACAAGTCATGAATACGACTATTGTCGATATTAGGAAAATTGGAGAAGAGAAACTCATGAAAGAGGGGGTTTACACGGTTTTCTTAGCTTATGAAATAAAGAAAGCAGCCATGTTTAGGTTCATGAAGAAACAGATAAGACTAAATAAAAAGCTTTCGAAAATAGAAATAGATATGATGGAGGCAATGCTTGACGCCGAAATTAAAAAAACTGAGTCGTTAGATTACTAAGCGTTAATTTACTCAATACCAGTAAATCCTGTAATTTTAAGCCTTTTCAATTTAGCTCAAATTTTAAGTTTCATACTGTTTGTCATAACAGAAAAGATAATTATACGTATTACTGATACACTTTAATTCATTATCATTTTATGATTAAACGCCTAGTAATTGTTTTAGGGATTTTACTACCAGCTCTTTCGTGTTTGGCACAGAAGGAATACCCCAGTTTATTGTGGGAGATTTCAAAGCCTGATATATCTAAGCCTTCATACCTGTATGGAACTATGCATGTTAGTTCGAAGGTAGCTTTTAGCCTGAGTGACTCTTTCTTTGAAGCTTTAGAAAGTGCAGATGTAATAGCGCTAGAGTCAGACCCTAGTGAATGGATGGATGAGATGGAACAAGCAGATATGCTAAACCGAAATTTCGATTGGGATTTCACCAATCAAAATTATGGTGATTTTTATTCTAGAGCATTCAGCGTAAACATTCCATCTGCAAAAGATTATGCTGAAATGCTAAGGTTCGAGCCGAGTATAGTGAATGGATTGCTCTATAGATTTAATGGATTTGAAGCAGATTTTGAAGAGGATACCTACTTAGATTTATTCATCTACCAAGCGGGTAAAAAGATGAAAAAAGAGGTGATGAACTTAGAAGATTTTCAAGAAGTTCAATCTCTCAGTGAAAAAGCCGCTGCTGCCGCCCAAATAGAACCCGAAAAGCCTAGTCCTTTTGGGTATGATGAGAACCCATATGAATTAATTCAAAACGCATACCGAAATGGGGATTTAAATACGTTGGATTCTATCATGCACTTGCTAAACAGCAAGTCATTTATAGCGTACATGCTTGTTCAACGTAATGAACAAATGTCTGTGAAAATGGACTCTATCATTTCCTCAGGTAGCTCCCTGTTTAGTGGTATTGGAGCAGCGCATTTAGCGGGAAAAGAAGGTGTAATAGAAATGCTTAGAGCTAAAGGATATACTCTTAGACCTATTCTAAAAGACTTTACGGATAAGAGTTTGAAAATTAGAAATAAAATCGAAGCTAAGTCTATTGATTTAGAACTTGATTATCAATACCCAACCGATAGTACCTTTAGAGTGAAATTACCAGGGAAGCTTTATGAGCTGCCTATGTCTTCGGGAAAGCAGACCTACATCCACCCTGAGATGATTCATGGAACTAATTACAGTGTAGTAAGAATAAAAACTTTTAATGCTATTACAGGATCAACTCCAGAGAAAACCATGCAAACTATCGATAGTCTGTTGTTTGAAAATATTCCAGGAGATATTATTAGTAAGAAATCCATACAGATAAATAATCATCCTGGATTCGATGTTATAAACAAGACTAGAAGAGGAGATTATCAACGGTATCACATTATAGCTTTGCCAAGTGAGTTATTGATTTTTAAGGTTAAAGGGCCTAAGAAAACTGCTGTTTCTTCTGATGCTAAAACGTTTTTCGAATCTATAGAGTTTCTTACTCCTGAAAACACAAACTGGGAAACCTTCACTTCAGCTTCTAATGAGTTCTCTGTTTTGCTCCCGCAAAAACTAAAAAAGAGTTCTGCCATGAGTGAAGCAGGGTTTTTAAGCCTACAGATAAATGATCCCTCTTCAGAAGATTATTATATTCTCCAGAGAAATATACTTCATGATTATAAATACATCGAGGAAGATGAGTTTGAACTTACTTATTTAATAGAAAGCTTAGCAGAAAGAAGCGGTTTTAAACTCAATGACATCGTTTTTAAATCAGAAGGAAAGCATCCTTCTGTGGAGTCCATATTGATTAGTAAAACTGGAACTAAAATATATGCTCACTCTTTATTGAATGGCGGGAATTATTACCTACTCATGCATGTAAGCATTTCAGGGGTTAAAAATCAAGAATTCTTTGACAGTTTTAGATTAAACGAATTGACCTACCCGGATTTTGAGAGCTATACAGATTCTGCCATGATGTTTAGGGTGGTTAGTCCTGTGAATCCTGTAATCCCAGAAGTTTTTCATTCCGGAGGAACTGATATCTATGGAGATGGAAATTCAGAAGATGTAGATTATTCGCATTTACCATCCAGTGACAGTAGAGTGTTTTTCAATGATGAAACAGGGGAGAAAATAGTAGTTGACTATTATAAGTATCACTACTACCGGAGTGAAAAAGATGAACGTGCTTATTGGAGTAAACGGTTTTCTAGTTCATGGAATTATGAAGACATGAAAATATCGGAGATAGATTCAGGTTTCGTAAACTCCTATCCGTTTAGGGAGTTTAGTTATACTAATAGTGGCAGCTCTAGAGAAATAAATGTGCGCGTTCTATTAAAAAACAGTACTAAATATTCCATTTACTACCTGTCTGATTCATTAGATACCCGGTCAGAGTTTGTTACCACATTTATAGAATCTTTTCAGCCTTTAGATTCAGTTTATACCACTTCATTTTTCTTAAATAAAGCTGATTTGTTCTTTGACGATTTATGGAGTACTGATAGTCTGGTAGAGCGAAAAGCCCTGTCTTCTCTAAGCGAAATTCGATTTGCTGATTCAAATGCAGAAGACATCACTCATGTTATAGAAAAATATAAGAATGATGATTTCTCTTCTTATGAAAAGGCCTTTTTGATTGAGGAGTTAGGTTACTTGGAACATAACTGCATCATCCCCTATTTAAAAGAGAAATACCGAGCTGTAGATGATACGTCATCTTATCAATTGGCTATTCTAAAAGCTCTAGGAAGGATGCGAACGAAAGCCGCTACTCTTCTGTTTAAAGAATTGTTAATTGAAGAAACACCTCTTTCTAAAGTAAGAGACATTAACCCGATTTTTATTGAATATAAAGACTCCTTAGAGCTCGCGCAATTTCTATTTCCAGAAATATTAGAGCTTTCTAGTTTAGATGAATATCAGGTATCTATTTTTCAACTGCTTGCTCGATTAAAAGACAAAGGTTTTATTAATCCAGAGGAATACAGGCATAAGCTTAAGGAAATTACTTGGGAGGCACGCAATACACTTAAAAGAAAATTGGCCGCAGAAGAAGAGAATGGGGATAATAATTATGGAGACTATGTAAGTGATGACTATCTCTCAGGCTCTTTTTATTACAAGCCTAACTCACCGGAGAGAAAGTTTTATAATGATCCTTTAGCAGTCTATTCATCATTATTAAATGACTTTAGGGAAGATCATAATGTGCAGTCTTTTTTCTTAAAAAGAGAAAAAATAAGCGATGAATCTGTTCTCTTTTCGTTAAAAGCCATGGATGTGATTCTAGGCGAGACATTAACACAGGAATATGCCGATTTATTTTGCGAAAGCAATAAGACTAGAAATTCCCTTTACCAGCTAAGTTTAAGCTATGATATAGATCTTTCCAATTCGTGTTTAAATCAGCAGAGTTTGGCTGAAGGTATTTTATTCAAAAACGCTTGTCCCAAAGACTCGGTTACCTTCATAGATAAAATATGGATAGCAGTAAAAGACACCTCAGGTTTCGTGTACTTCTTTAAATCATTAAATTCGTACAACCAAGAGTGGCAAGTTTCATGTTACGGACTCTTCAATAAAGATGAAGAAGATTTAACAACTTCGGATTCTCTTAGAGGGAATAAGATAAAAATCAGAGGCGCTACTCAGGAAGAAAAGTTATTAGAAATTCTAGCTGACTTTAAACTTCACGAAAGACAGCGTGCAGATAAAAAATCTAAAGGAGGATTTAATGACTATTATTTATATGACTAATTAACTTAAGTACATGCTACCAATAATAGTTACTGCCCTAATCCTAATTACAGTTGTTTTTTATTTCATTTCACTGTACAATAGCATTATAAAGAAAAATAACGTCAGAGAGAAAGCATTTGCCGATGTAGATGTTTATTTGAAACAGCGGTATGATATGATACCTCAGTTAGTAGAAACTGTAAAAGGGTATATGAATCACGAAGCCAATACACTTATAGAAGTTACCAAAGCTAGAAATCAGTATATGGCGGCCTCAACTATTGATGAAAAGATAGGTACTGAAGGAACTTTCTCTAAAAGCATGAGAGGTTTGAACATCGCGATAGAGGATTATCCAGACCTAAAAGCCAACGAAAATTTTCTCAAGCTTCAAAACGATATAAAGTATATGGAGGAAAAAATAGCGAACAGTAGAACTTGTTTTAATTCGGCTTCTAGAGACTATAACGATGCCATAGAGACTTTTCCATCTAACAGCATAGCTGCTATGTATGGGTTTAAGCAGGAAGTAATGTTTGATTTAGGAGAAGGTGAAAGGGTTAGGCTTGAAACTGCTCCAGAAATAAAATTTTAACCAGTTGAAAAAACTCATTCTAATTCGCCACGCTAAGTCAAGTTGGTCTCAAGCAGGAATGTCAGATTTTGACAGGCCTTTAAACCAACGAGGAATAAATGATGCTCCTAAAATGGCCGGAAGGATTCGGTCATCGAAATTGACTATTGACCAAATCGTCTCCTCTCCTGCTTTAAGAGCCATTACTACAGCGGAGATGTTTTCTGAAGTATTTGATATTCCTTTCGAGAATATTTTACAGAATAAGGCTGTTTATGAAGCTGATCCAGAAACGCTTATGCGCATTGTTTCTAAGTTTGAGTCATCATGGAATACCGTAATAATGTTTGGTCATAACCCGGGGCTTTCATACTTAGTGGGGCTGCTAACTGGTGAGCTCTACGACAAAGTTACCTGCAGCATTTCTGAAATAGATATACATATAGACGATTGGTCTCATTGCACCGCAGGAATAGGTTCTCTTATCTCTTATGATTTCCCTAAGAACTCTTAAACCATTAACTCTTTTTTATGCTAGTTCAAACCATTAAGGATATTACTATTTGTCTTCTTTTAAGTATTATCTCTTCCTTTTCGCTTTATTTAGTGGTGTGTTGCACTGGTTCTTTAGAGCTCTGGTTGATTTTTTTACTAGGGTTTTTACTTTCGGTAATTCATTTAATTACAGCGCAAAGTGAAAACACCCTCGTTCGGTTCTCGAAATTAGCGATGCCTTTGATCACATTATTCATAGTGTCATATATGGTTTATGTTGAATTCAATTACCCTACAACAGAAGAGTTAATGGCTATGAGTAATTTTGAAAGAGGGCTAACGTTTATAAGTCAGTTGGATAAGGAAACCATCATGAATTTCGTGTCTCGATTCTTTCAAGTTGTCTCCTTAAAATTTTTAATTGGTCTTTATGCATTTTATGCATTAGGCAGCTTTATTATCAAACATTTCAAATTCGAGGGGTATACTCAGCAGTTATTTTCAGAACAACCATCTGATGATGGTAATATAGTCAAGAAACACCTCAAGCGAAAAAGCACTAAATTTAAAAGGCGATTTTAGTTTATAAGTAAAATGAAAAACAGGCCTTATCTATGAAGTTTCTAAATACCTTTGAACCCCGTAATATCATATACGGGAATGTCAGACAGCGCTAAGTACATCTTTGTAACCGGAGGGGTTACATCTTCATTAGGAAAAGGAATAATTTCAGCTTCTTTAGCTAAACTTCTTCAGTCGAGAGGCTTTAGAGTTACTATTCAAAAGCTTGATCCTTACATAAATATAGATCCAGGAACTTTAAACCCGTATGAGCATGGAGAATGCTTCGTTACTGATGATGGAGCAGAAACTGATTTAGACCTTGGTCATTATGAAAGATTCTTAGACAGAAGAACTAGTCAGTCTAACAATGTAACTACAGGGAAAATTTACCAAAGCGTTATTAACAAAGAGCGTAAAGGAGAATACCTTGGAAAGACTGTTCAAATCATCCCTCACATTACAGATGAAATAAAGCGATGTATTAAAATTTTAGGTTCTAAAAGCGCTTATGATTTTGTCATCACAGAGATTGGTGGAACTGTTGGAGATATCGAATCTCTGCCTTACGTAGAAGCTGTAAGACAGTTGAAATGGGAGAGCCCTGATGACTGCCTGGTGGTCCATTTAACACTTGTCCCCTATCTAGCCGCTGCAGGAGAGCTTAAAACTAAGCCTACGCAGCACTCTGTTAAACAACTATTAGAATTAGGTGTTCAGCCAGACATATTGGTCTGCAGAACCGAGCATGAACTAACTCCAGCGATAAGAAATAAAGTGGCTAAGTTCTGTAACGTAAACCTGAACGCAGTTATCCAAAGTATAGATGCATCCACTATTTATGATGTGCCTTTACTTATGTTAGAAGAGAAGTTTGACCAGGTAGTATTAGACAAACTGAAAATACAAGACTATCCTGAACCTAATCTTAAAGAATGGAATTCATTTCTAAAGAGATATAAGAATCCGAAAAATGAAGTGACTATAAGCTTAGTAGGGAAATATGTAGAATTAAAAGATTCTTATAAATCTATAGCCGAGGCTTTCATTCATGCAGGAGCTGTAAACGAAGTGAAGGTTACTATAAACTGGGTTCATAGTGAAGATTTGAACCTTAATCAGGTGAGTTCTATTTTAAAAGATTCTGATGGAATCATGGTAGCCCCAGGTTTTGGGTCGAGAGGTGTAGACGGTAAAATACTTGCAGTTAAATTCGCTAGAGAATCTGGAATTCCATTCTTTGGTATCTGTTTAGGAATGCAAGTAGCAGTTATAGAATATGCACGAAACGTACTCAACTTATTAGATGCACATAGTACTGAGATAAAAGCGTACACACCACATCCTGTAATAGATATAATGGCTGAGCAAAAGTCCATTACTAATTTAGGAGGAACTATGAGGTTAGGGACGTATGATTGCCAATTAAGAAAAGGTTCTTTAGCACACGATGCTTATGATAGCGAAAACATAGAAGAACGTCACAGACATCGCTATGAGTTTAATAATGACTACTTGGAAATGTTTGAAAAGTCAGGAATGAAAACTTCAGGAATAAATCCAGATTCAGAGTTAGTTGAGATTATAGAAATACCTTCACATCCTTGGTTTGTAGCTACTCAATTTCATCCTGAATACAAAAGTACTGTACACACACCACATCCATTATTTGTAGGTTTTGTGGGAGCCGTACTAAAGCACTCTAAGAAGAAATAGATTTATGCTCTCCTTGGTCTCTAAAGATCAAAAGACCGAGGAACAAGGAAATAAAAACAGCGCCACTTTGTCTTTCAAGCATAGATTCTGTTAAAAGGTTTAGCGTAATAATAAGCATTACCGAGAGCATAAGTATATCTCTGCTCCTGAGTGCCTTGATAAACAGAAAGACAAACATGATTATCATGAAAATTAAGCTTATCAACCCTGCGCTTATGCCTGTTTCTAAAAACTGATTGTGAACATTAAACCTTTTGGAAAGCATATAATACTCTTCGTCTCTGTCATACATGCTCATGAGAGATTCTTTAGAGTCTCCTACCCCTTCTCCTGAAGGACTATTAAGAATCATCTCTAAGGCCAACCCCCAAATAAGAACTCTGGCTTGAGTACTCGATCTTTTAGTGGCCAATATTTTATCGTTTTCTACATCCGAAGTGCTTACTACGGATTTAGTTATAGCCGAATTAATCCGGCTTTTACTCATCGGGTTAAATAGAACCGAGAAGATTAATAACGCTGTAACTCCAGCTAAAAAGGGAGTATTCCCTCCATTTTTATTTTTAGTGAGATTCCTAACAAGAGCTAGAGTTAGTATTGTGAGGCAACAGAGAATAGCAGCCTTAGAAGATAAAAGGGCTATCATAATCACCAGAAGAACCGTAACAAACCTCAGGAAAAACTTTAATCGTTTGGACTTTGTTTCTTTTTCTAGGTGGAACTTAATAAAGCATAAGCCAGCCGTATAATACATGCCTACATAGCTAGGATGAAAATGAGCGGAGAGTTTAACGTAAGTATACTCGCCCATATCGGCAGAATTCAAATACCTCAAATAAGCTAAAATCAATAACATTAAGCTCGAGATGAATACACTAGAGACTATAGCCCATGATATAAATAGAAATTGTCTCTTATTAATAGGCGGTGAAAGTCCGAGTATTAACGGAATCAGAATAAGAGAAAGTTTAGTTTCAATGCTCTTCCAACCCACAGATACATTCTCTGTCCATAACATACTTATCAGGAAAAAAAGGAAAATTCCTGCTCCAGACATTACAATATTCCACCACTCTACTTTTCGGTTTTTATTAAGTTGGATAAGGGTTAAAATGAAAAGTGTAACTATAGCCAAAGACAAAAAGCCTATTTGATATATAGGAATCAACATGCATAAAACTGCCAAACAAAATATATGAATCTTCCTTAATGTCATTTCCCAAGAGTAATAATATCCTCTAAATATTCGCCTTTGTTTTGCTTATAGGCTTTTGGCCTTTCCCCAATTCTCTAATTCTTCTTTAGACCAAAGCTCTGGGAAGAAAATTCTTCGCTGGTAACTTGGGTGCATGTATTTTTTCCAGTCGCTCCCTCCTGTGGCTTCTATGGTTTCCTCACCAGAATCTAGGTATTTAGCCGCTGTATTTAAGTGAGCCATTACCCATTCTACATTCACGGTGTAATCATAATGCCTCATGGCTTTAACTAGTGCTGGATCTGCTTTTATATCTTCAGGCAGGCTGTTGAATTTAGCGTAAAGATTCGTGAGATTTCGTTCCTCCATGAAACCGAGGAGTTCCGTTTTATACTTTTTCTCGAATTCACTTAACATTAGAGATTTTTTTCCAGTCTCATAATTTTTCCCAGCAGCTTGCCAATACATGTGTTCGAACGCATGCTCATAAGGAGTGTCTCTATCTATGGTAGCTCTAAATCTGTAATCAATAAGGTTAATAAGCTCCGTAGATCCTATTTCTATCATTCTATACTGCGCACTCTGGAAACCACTAGCAGGTGAAAGCGAAGTTCTGAAATCCAAGTATTGTTGCTTTTCCATTCCATCTCCCATAATGGTAAATGATTCTGTAAGGACGTTGAAGTATCTAGAAATTCTTCCGAGTCTCATGATGAAATCTGCCGCAGAGATTTCCTGTGCTGCAGAAATTTGTTCCATCTCATGAAGAATCATTTTAAACAGAAGCTCATTAATCTGATGATACATGATAAATATATGCTCATCGGGTACGTCTGTTTTCGGGCGTTGCAACGCTAATAAACTCTCTACGTTTATATACTCCCAGTAAGAAACGGGTTCATCATTCGTCTGATTAGCATCTAAAAAAGGACATCCTCCGGCATCCATTCCTGCTTTAAGCGCTTCTTCCATTAGAGGTTTTTTTTTGCAAAGCTACGAATGAATGATTTGTTCCTTTACGATTTAAATCAATACTATTCATTTTTCGTCTTAACCACATGCCAAAAGGCGTAATAATGACTTCCTTTGTTGTTTATGAAACGTATCGAAGGCAGAGAAGATATTAATTATATTGTCCGTAAATTCTATGGGCAGGTGAGAGAAAACGAGATACTCGGCCCTGTATTTACAAAGGCTATTCCTGAAGGAGAATGGGATTTTCACATGGAGAAAATCACAGATTTCTGGGATTCTGCCATTTTCGGAAGCATGACTTTTAAAGGGAATCCTGCTACCTCTCATGTGAATTTAGATAAGAAGAATGACTACAAGATCACTCAAGACCATTTTGCTATATGGCTCAAGCACTGGAATGAGACCATAAATGAGAATTACGAGGGTGAAATAGCAGAAAACATGAAAATGCGTGCTCGAAAAATGGCTACTGGACTCTACTTAGGAATGTGGCATCATAAACCAGATGACTTAAAACCATCAGTGGATTAGATAAATCACTTCGTATTGAACATAACCTTTTAGGATTCTTCATTCCTGCTGAAATAGATTAGAACTAAAGAAATCATTCGTATTGATGTCTCTTCACCGATGACTCAAATAATAGTTGGAAGAGACTTTTAAGACAGACTAGGAGTTGATTTAGCTTATGGTCAGGGCTTCACCATTAAGTATTATTTCTATGCTTTCTCCAGAGATCAAATTTATGGTTACATCGCTCTTCTGAATTAAGACTTTAAGAAGCCTATTTCTGAACAATATTTTAAAGGAATATGACTCCCACTTTGAAGGAAGCATGGTTTTAAAATGGAGTTGGTCGTCTCTTACTCGTAAACCAGCAAATCCTTCCACTACTGCCATATAGGTTCCTGCCATACTCGTGATATGCAACCCTTCGTGTGCCTCGTGGTTATAATCGTCTAAATCCAATCTAGAGGTTCTGAGGTACATTTCGTACGCTTTCTCTTCATACCCTAGTTTAGCAGCTAGAATACAATGAACACAAGGACTAAGGGATGATTCATGAACTGTTTTAGGCTCATAAAAATCAAAGTTAGCTTTGTGCTCTTCTAGGCTAAAGTCATCTTCAAAAATATAAAACCCTTGAAGCGTATCAGCTTGTTTAATGAATATGCTTCTCAGAATTCTATCCCAACTCCAGTGCTGATTAATAGGTCTTTCTTCAGGGTTTAGCTCCGAAGCTAAGAGTTGTTCTTTGTCCAAGAAGCCGTCCTGTTGAAGTCTGGTTATTCCATCTGCATGCATCGGTAGGTGCATGTTTTCATAACGGTCTTCCCAATCAGCTAGCTCAGCTTCTGAAAAATTATATTTTTTCACTTTATCAGAATACTGATTTGGATATTCTGATTTTAAATACGACACACATTCTGCTGTATAACGCATTGTCCAGCAGGCCACATAATTGGTGTACCAATTATTATTTACGTTGTTCTCATATTCATTAGGTCCAGTCACTCCTAACATCACCCACTTGTTCTTGTGCGTACTGAAGGTTATTCTTTGAGACCAAAATCTAGAAATAGCTAATAAAACATCAAAACCAAATTCGGCTAGATATTTCTTATCGCCTGTATGTCGGATGTAGTTGTATATAGCGAAAGCTATAGCTCCATTTCGATGAATCTCTTCAAAAGTTATTTCCCATTCATTATGGCACTCCTCACCATTCATGGTTACCATAGGGAAAAGAGCCGCTCCATTATTAAACCCTAACTTTTTAGCATTTTGTATGGCTTTCTTTAAGTGCCGATATCTGTAGACTAGTAATTGTCGGGCTACTTCGGGTGGTCTTGTGTTTAAATAAAAGGGTAAACAATAAGCCTCTGTATCCCAGTAAGTAGATCCTCCGTATTTTTCTCCAGTAAATCCCTTAGGGCCTATATTCAGCCGAGCGTCATCTCCTGTATACGTCTGGTTTAATTGGAATATATTAAACCGAATAGCTTGCTGAGCTTCTTCATCTCCAGTGATTTCTATATCTCCATTTTCCCAAATGCCTTTCCATTTAGCACTGTGAGCTGACTTAAGCGATTCAAAGCCTTTTTGCTGTGCCTTTAAAGATCCTGAAAGAGCTATTTCTTTTAATTTTTCTCTCGAATGATTTAAGGTAGAGCAAACAGTAATATATTTTTCTATGGATACTGTCTGCCCAGTCTGAACTGATAATTTATAACTCTGACTGACTAAGCCTGGAGCTTCGTCTGCATATTCAGGAAGTATCTGTTCAGACCCACTGCTAACTTTCGAGCGCATAGCTGATGCTACATGGAACTTGGTTTTGAGAGTTGAACTACTCACATAGCCATACTCTGCAGTTACATCTCTAGATTCTTGTTGCCAAAAACTGTGGTCATAATTGGAATCTGCATTATTTACATTCGCATCCAAATAAGGAACGAGTTCTATTTCGGCAGGTTGATCTATGCTTATTTTGTATGAGATGGCAGCCGTTTCTTTTTCAGCCATACTACAGAATCTTTGGGTGTTTATTTCTGCAGTAATTCCATTTTTGAGTGTAACGGTAAAAATTCTTTCTAGTAGGCCTGTTTTCATATCCAGGATTCGAGTAAAAGATTTCACTTCTGTTTTGGATAGATCAAGTTCCTCTGCGCCTATAATTACGCGAATCCCAATCCAGTTTACTGAATTCAACACTTTAGCGAAGTACTCTGGGTACCCATTTTTCCACCAACCCACTCTTGTTTTGTCGGGATAATAAACTCCCGCTATATAGCTTCCTTGTAGTGATTTTCCTGAATATTTTTCTTCAAAGTTTGCGCGTTGGCCGAAACTTCCATTACCTATACTGAAAATACTTTCTGAACTTTGGTTCTGTTTAGGATTATATTCCTCTTCTATAATTCTCCAAGGGTCAGCTTTAAGGTACTTAATCATTTCTGATGATTAAATATAGCTTTCAGTTTATCTAAATTCATGTGGTGCAACCCGTCAATCACATAATCGGCTTGTTGGAACTCTTGAGGGTTTCCTATTGCTACGCAATAAAAACCACCGGCTTTAGCGGCCTGTACTCCACTTACAGCATCTTCAAAAACCACGATTTCACTAGGTGCGATATTCATTCCTGCAGCACCTTTTAAAAAGACTTCGGGGTCTGGTTTAGAGAATTTCACCTTGTTGCCATCAACAACTTCATCGAAATAGCTCTTAATGTCGGTTTTCTCTAAAATAATTTCTGCATTTTTACTGCTTGAGCCTAATGCAATTTTCACACCGTTGGTTTGACACTCTTTAAGAAAATCAAGTACACCAGGAAGAAGATCTTCTTGTTTTAAACCGGTAATACTTTCTAAGTACTCTTCGTTTTTGTTTCTCATCAAAGAAAGCTTAGTGTCATTATCTAAGACTAAGTTTCCTTGGGCTAATATTTTTTCTAAAGAATCTACTCTAGAAATACCTTTTAGCTGGATTTCGAAATCATCATCAATATCAATTCTTAATTCAGCGGCTAGCTTCTTCCATGCGTGAAAGTGAAAATCGGCAGAGTTTACTATAACTCCATCCATATCGAAGATACAGGCTTTTAGTTCTGCCATTTTCTATGCTTTTTCTAATTCAGATATTTTATATTCAATGTGATACCTTACTAAATTGTCTATTGGTTTTTTTATTATACTGCCTAGTTGCACATCTTCTGTTTCACATGCCTCAGCTAAGTAGTGTTGGAAGTGAAAGGCTACAGAACCTATAAAGTGAACTTTCACATCAGACCAATTATCAAAGCACTTAACATGAATTTTTAAGAAATGTCTAAATCCTTCTACCATCCATTCTTTTACGTGTGGGTGGTTCTTGAATTTTCCTATAAATTTCATGAAGCTTGCCAAATATACATTGGCATTTGGCTCGTTGTATACTTTTCTTACGAGTTCTTTATCTGTAAGATTAAACTCCGAATGAAAAGCTTCAGCTATTTCTTCAGGAAGTAATTTGTAGAAGTAATCTTGAAGTAATTTTTTCCCAAAATAACTTCCACTTCCTTCATCTCCTAGGATGTAAGCCAATGACGGAACTTCCTCAGAAACCTTTTCTCCATCGAAATAACAGCTATTAGAACCAGTACCCAATATACATGAAATTTCAGGTTCGCCATAATAAGTGGCGTATGCAGATGCTTCTAAGTCATGTCCGACTAACACGTTTGCATTTTTAAATATTCGCTGTAAGCCTTCTGTTATAATCGCGTTAAGAGTTACAGAGCTGCATCCGGCACCATAGAAGAATACATGGTCTACGGATAAAGCAACTTCCATAGCTTCTGTTGATTGTTTCAGCTTAGCTTCTACTAAATCAGATGAATGGAAATAGGGATTAAATCCCATAGTCGAGAAATCTTTTAAATTCTCACCCAATGAATTAATCAATCTCCAATCACTTTTTGTACTTCCGCTGTCAGCAATTAAAATCATTTTGTTTTTATATTAATTAGCAAGGTGAGCTACTAAATCTCCTATACGAGAAGCATAGCCCATTTCATTATCGTACCATCCCAACACTTTTACTAGATTACCTTGGGTGTTGGTAAATTCGCTGTCAAATATACATGAATGTGTATTTCCTACAATATCTACTGAGACTAATGGTTCAGTTGTATATTCTAATATCCCTTTAAGCTCATTGTCAGCAGCTTTTTTCATCACCTCGTTTACCTCTTTAGCTGTAACATCTTTCTTTAATAAGACTACGAAATCAGTTATTGAACCACTTGGTGTAGGAACTCTTACTGCATTTCCGTCTAATTTTCCATTCAAATTAGGAAGCACTTTTCCTACTGCCGTTGCGGCTCCTGTACTTGTCGGTATCATGCTTAATGCTGCAGCTCTAGCTCTCCTTAAATCTGAATGCGGGGCATCATGAATTGGTTGATCTGAGGTATAAGCATGGATAGTAGTTATAAACCCTTTTTCTATACCGAATGCATCGTCTAATACTTTAGCCATAGGCGCTAAACAATTGGTTGTACAAGAAGCATTAGAGATAATTTTCATGTCATCTGTAATTATATCTTGATTTACGCCCAATACTACTGTAGGAATATCTCCTTTGGCTGGTGCTGAAATAACTACTCTTTTTGCTCCTGCTGTCAAATGTTTTCCTGCTCCTTCTTCGTTTGTAAAGATTCCAGTGCACTCTACTACGATGTCTACTCCTAATTCAGCCCAAGGTAAATTCTCTGGGTTTCGTTCAGCATAGACTTTCATTTTTTCATTTCCGACTTGTAGTGTGTTGTCTTCAAACTTGACTGCTCCATCAAAACTGCCTTGTACGGAATCATATTTAAAGAGATGAGCTAATGTGGCTCCATCTGTTAAATCATTAATAGCAACTATATCTATATCCTTTTTATTTAATAAAGACCTTAGAGATAATCTTCCTATTCTACCGAAACCGTTAATGGCTACTTTTGTTTTTCCCATGTTATATTGATAATATTTTTGACATTCTTAATTCTTCTATATTGAGCATTTTTTTCATTGAAATTGCTTGCTCAAGTGCTGTGAAAGTTTCTTTATCGTTTATGATTCCCACCATTTCATCGGTTCGTTCCATCATTAACCCCTCTACTGCAGAAACGCCTAATCTACTGGCTAAAACTCTGTCCCATGCAGAAGGCGCTCCTCCTCTTTGGATATGGCCAAGTACTGCTACTTTTGTGTCATAACCCGAATATTTTTCCTTTACCTTATTCGCTATTTCATAAGCGCCACCGTTGGTGTCTCCCTCTGCTACTATAACGATGCTGCTCGTTTTCTTGCTTTCAGCACCTTTTTCTAATACTTTTATAAGAGCCTCTATACTTTGACCTTGTTCTGGCAGCATAACAGCTATCGCTCCTGTAGCTATTCCAGCCCTTAGTGCGATAAATCCCGCATCTCTCCCCATCACTTCTACAAAAAACAACCTGTTGTGGCTGTTGGCTGTATCCCTAATCTTATCTACTGCTTCTACTACTGAGTTTGTAGCTGTGTCATATCCTATAGTACTATCAGTACCATATAAGTCATTATCGATAGTACCCGGAACCCCGATTATAGGAACTCCGTATTCTTCATGAAATACATGAGCACCGGTAAATGTTCCATTTCCTCCTATCACCACTAAGCCGTCAATGTTATTGCGTTGCAAAGCTTCAAAAGCTTTTTTTCTTCCTTCCACAGTTCTAAAGGCTTCGCTTCTAGAAGATTTTAATATGGTACCTCCTCTGCCTAAGATTTTAGAAACCGAACGGACATGTAGTTTTTTGAAATCGCCTTGAATTAAACCATCGTATCCTTGGAAAACTCCGATGCATTCAATTTCATTGAATACGCAAGATCTAACTACTCCTCTTATGGCAGCATTCATTCCTGGAGCATCTCCTCCTGAGGTAAGCACTGCTATTTTCTTTACGTTTTTGTTCATTTTTTTTACTTAGTGTAAAAATAACACTTATTAAATATTATAGGCAAGTAAACGAAGAATATTGTTAGATGGTGTATTTTTGACACTGGAACCTAATGTGATAAGAACAGTTCAAATTTATTAATAAATAAAGCATGCCCGAAAGACTTAGTGGAGTATTGGATGTATCTGTGGATAATGTGATCTTCGGATTTGATGAGAATATTCTAAAAGTACTAGTGATAGAGCGAAAACCATTCCCTGATGAGAAAAAAGGAATGAGTGCTATTCCTGGTGATCTCGTGTACCCTAAAGAGTCGCTAGATGGAGCGGCAGCCAGAGTTTTAAAAGACCTAACATCCTTGGAAGGATTATTTCTTAAGCAGTTCCATACGTTTGGTGATCCTAATAGAGTAAAAGATCTAAAAGACCAGGAGTGGCTCACCAATTTCAGAATAAACCCTGAAAGGCGTGTGATTACTATAGCTTATTATTCTCTTATTAAAATGGATGAGTATCAATTGCTTCCTTCTTATTTCGCTGAAAAAGCGGATTGGGTAGACGTGCTAGAAGTTCCAGATTTAGCGTTTGACCACAATGAAATAGTCTCTAAAGCGCTTGAAGCTCTAAGACATGGATTGGAAGTAGATCAAATTGGTTTTGAACTTCTTCCTGAGAAATTCACCCTTACTCAACTCCAAAATCTTTACGAGATAATTCTGGATAAGAAATTTGACAAAAGAAATTTCAGAAAGAACATCAAAAAGATGGAACATGTAATTCCATTGAACGAAAAACAAGAAGGTGTTCTTCATAAGCCTGCTCAGCTTTTCAAATTTGAAAAGGATGTGTAAATCAGCTTTACTGATTACACTTCTAATAACCCTAAATAGTCTTTGCAACGCACAAAACTTAAATCCTGATTTTACCGCTGCATTTCTTCAAGAAGAAGTGGCCATTGTGCGCATAGAGTTGGATGCTGAGGATTTAGATTACATCTTAAACTCAGAGAATTGGGGGCAGGATGAAGTAGCTGCTCGATTTATTTATGAGAGCTCTGGCTTTACTGACACTATAGAAAATGTAGGATTTAGACTTAGAGGAAACACTAGTTTACAAGCGGCCAAAAAATCTTTTAAAATCTCCTTCAATGAATTTACTTCTGGCGCTTCCTGGAACGGACTAAAAAAGATAAATTTAAATGGAGAGCACAATGATGTATCTATTATGCGCTCTAAAATTTGCTGGGACTTTCTAAGGTCGGCTAATCTTCCAGCTTCTAGATCCAGCTATGTAGAGCTTTTTGTAAATGAGGAATACAAAGGTCTTTATTTAAATGTGGAGCACATAGACCAGCTTTTTGTAGAAAAACGCTTTTCTGAAGGTGACGGAAATTTGTATAAATGCACTTACCCAGCCAATCTGCAGTACGAAGGTTCTTCTTTTACCAATTATCAAACTGGAGCATACGAATTAAAAACGAATGAATGGAATACACCTACTCACTCTGACCTGGCTTCTTTCATCAACGGATTAAACCTCTCTTCTGATGAGACTATCGAATGCGATTTACTCACCTACTTCAATATAAAGTCATACATAAGGAGTTTAGCAGCTGAGATTCTCATAGGCCACTGGGATGGCTATAGTGTCAATAATAATAACTATTACCTGTATAACAATCTTGCTGAACAGCGGTTTGAATGGATTCATTACGATTTAGATAATACGCTGGGGATTGATTGGTTAGGCACTAACTGGTCGGAAAGGAATATCTATAACTGGTTAAGCGAATGGGACGGCAGACCGCTAGTTGATCGTATTTTGGGAAATGAAGAGTGGAGAAACATCTTCTCTTCTGAAATGGAAGATTTACTACTCAATCATTTTAACACAAGTATTATAGCTGCTCAAGCGAACAATTGGAAAGAGTTAATCTCCGAGTCTGTAGAACAGGACATTTATTATGCACAAGAGTACGGATTCGGTTATGAAGATTTCTTAGAGTCAGATACAGATGCCTGGGGCGGTCATGTGACTCAAGGCATATTAGAGTATGTTTCTGCCAGAGAAAATTCTGCGTGGTCTCAGTTGGAGTCACTTACTAGTCCAATAGGATTAATGAGCATCTCAGACTCTGCACCTGTAATTAATGAAACTACGTTTACTGTTTCTGCCAGCGGTTACGAAAACACGAATACCACAGCTACCTTACATCATCAATTTAACGGATTAGACTGGGCAGAATCAGCCATGAACTCAGATGGAAACGGAAATTTCACAGAAGATCTTTCTATAAATGAGAGTGATGACTACGTCACCTATTACATCCAGTACGAAGAAGGCGATTTTTCGAAGAGTTACCCGTGCGATCCTCTAACGAAATCACTCAAAAGAGCGAATGTGGGCTTGGTCATAAATGAAGTAATGGCTAAAAACACCACTACGCTTTCTGATGACCAAGACGATTTTGATGATTGGATAGAACTTTACAACTCAGGAAACACGCTAGGAACTGGAAGCTTTTACATTTCGGATGAACAAGATTACCCCAACAAGTGGAAACTTCCGGATGATTTAATTAACTCCAACGATTTTCTTTTACTCTGGTGTGATGACGATCCTGAAGATGGATCTAATCATGCAAATTTTAAGTTAAATAACACGAGCGACCAACTGTACCTATATACTACGTATGGTGATGGTTACCAGCTGGTAGATTATATCTTATTTACAGAGCAGACAGAAGACATTTCACTCGGGAGGTCGTCTGATGGAGCGGAGGATTGGATTCTATTCGGTACAGCTACTCCTGATGCTTCTAATTCTACTTTATGGATCACTGAATCTGAAAACAAGCGAGGTATTCAACCTTACCCAAATCCTACTTTGGATTTATTGCATCTTTCTCAAAAAGAAAAGTGGGAATTATATGATATTTCGGGCAAGCTGATGAGCAGTGGAAACTCAGCCCTCATAAATCTGAGTGGTTTCTCTGCCGGTACTTATTTATTAAAGTTATCACAAGATTCAATAAGAGTAAATAAAATATAAAGTGTATTAATTACACTTTTGTATTTTTACATAAATCTATGACTTCATGAAGATAATTATTACAGCTATTGTGTATCTGATAAGCACATTGGCTTGTGCCCAAATCATCACATCTACCCCTCCATTTCCCTCTCAAAGTGAAGCGGTAAT
>CESE01145623.1_pt1 | contig 49482 bp, 41 predicted proteins | sample 350271 | NCBI WGS metagenome assembly CESE01 (sample SAMEA2621536, study PRJEB7988) | marine metagenome | isolation source: saline water (ENVO:00002010), including | reverse complement strand
CAAATTTTGAAAAGCACCCTGCAAATGGGTGCTTTTTTTGTTTGTTATCATTTGGTTTGGAGTATCTCTCGAAGAAGTATAGAGACAGTTTTAGCTTAAGTCATCGCAAGCATATGAGAGCCATTTGGAACCGTAAAGTTGAGTTCAATATTCCTATAAGGTAAAGTGTGATCTTTTGTTCTATAGATATGAATAATTCCACTTGGAGACAAAGTTCTATCCTATCGAATAATCATTTTAGCGGTACGTTTTAAAAACAAAGGATCTTTGTCGTTCAGCATAGCTTTAAACGTTTCCATATTGTTTTTGCGATCGGGTTCAAAGATTTTTTGTAAAACTTTTGCACCAAATTTCACTAAGCCTTTTGGTACAAGTTTATATACGGGAGTTACCTTTTGAAAAAGAGAGGTAATTGGTAATTCTTTGTGTGATTTTGCGCTGTATATTATTATTAGAACAGGATTCAAAAAAGTGCTCATTTTAGTTACGAGCATTCCACCTAAGGAAACTCAAATTAAAATAAAGGGCTTTGAAGTATCAATTTGAGCACTCAGTTCTATTGCGAACTCACATATCGTCACCTTTTTACCGGGAACAGAATATTTTATATGATTAATGCTAAACGAAGCATCAAATTCTAAGTCATGAAAGAGGCGATAATCGCTTCCTTGACCTGGGATAGGGTAAACAGTGGTTTTTGAGATTTCGGTTAGATTCGTTGCAGTGAAAAATACAAAGAGAAATAAAATCGAAACCAATAAATTGATTTTCACATTCCTAATCTCACAATTTTTTTTGACCACCCAAATTCTTAGTTACATATTCTACTTCTTTGTCTTATGAAATCACAATTGAAAACTTCGGTTATCTTAATTTTTTTAATACAACTACTAGCAAGTTGTTGGGTGATAAATCCACGATTTGTAAAAGAACCTAAGAAGGACGCCAAACCAATAAAAGTTTCTGAAGAATATCAAGCTTTAGGAAAATATAATTCACTTCGAGCCTGCTATGATGTGTTGCATTACGCAATTGAAATAGAACCGAATCCAGAGACTAAAACAATTAAAGGGACGGTGATTTTTACTTGTAGATTGGATAGTATATCCGATAGTCTTCAATTTGATCTTCATAAAAACCTAGATGTAAAAGGCATTTATGTAAAAGACGATATCGAGCCAATTTCATTCACTAGAAAGTATAGAGCCATTCAGTTTTCGATTGCTGATTACGGAATAAGCAAAGGCGACATTTTTCAATTTAGGGTAGAGTATGGAGGAAAAGCGATGAAAGCCAAGCGTCCACCTTGGAAAGGTGGAACAGTTTGGAAAAAAGATAAAAACAAAAACCCTTGGTTAGGCGTGGCCTGTGAAACCCAAGGCGCTAGTGTGTGGATTCCTTGTAAAGATCATAATCTAGATGAGGCGGATTCAGTATCGGTAAGTATAATTTGTAGAAATACTGTAACAGGAGTTAGTAATGGTGTATTGACAGGAGTAGATACGTTAGAAAACGAAAAATTAAAATTCAATTGGGCGACATCGTATCCGATCAACAACTACAACATAACCTATTATGTAGGAGATTTTGTAGAGATAAAGGACACTCTTAATGCTATTCGCGGTTTAGTAAATGTGAGTCATTACGTGCTTAGAGACAATGAACAAATAGCAACCGATCACTTTCAGCAAGTACATGATATTTTTCATTTTTATGAAAAGACATTTGGTCCTTATTCTTGGGTGAAAGATGGGTTTAAGTTGGTAGAGGCTCCTTATGCAGGCATGGAACATCAGACTGCGATTGCTTATGGAAGTGATTATAAAAACAAAGCAATTGTGCATTCCGATTATATAATATTGCACGAAGTGGCTCACGAGTGGTGGGGTAATTCAATTAGCGCAACCGATTTTGCTCACATTTGGATTCACGAAGGCATGGCCACTTATTCAGAGGCTTTGTATGCCGAACATGTAGGTGGAGCGGACCGTTATTTCAATAAAATACGATACGATAAAATTTTTATTCAAAACAAACGACCCGTTGTTGGGCCAGAAGACCTTATGTATTTTAATTTTAAAGAGTCTGATTGTTATATGAAAGGCTCAGTGGTTATGGCAACTTTGAGATCGGTTCTAGAAAGTGATTCTTTATTTTTTGAGATAATAAAAACGTTTTATGCTGAAAATGAAAAGCAATTGGTAAACACAACTGATTTTATGGATTTGGTGAATTCAATTACTGGGCAAAATTTCAATTGGTTTTTTAATCAATATTTATACGACAGACATGTACCAACTTTAGAGCAGTTTGTAAGTTTCGATGGGTTTATCTACCATAGATGGTCCAATTGCAATCCAGACTTCAAAATGGAACTGGATGTAGAAATCAATAATATTAAGTATCATATAAAGCCTACAACGGTGTTAAGCAGAACTGAAATACATAAAACGGGTATTGAGCATAATTATAGTTTCGATAATTATGCCAAATACTATCGTTGGAACAAGGAAAATCATGAACTGGAAAAGGAATATGAGGACGCTGCCTCAGAGACTTTAGATCATTAAAATATCAAATTGTTTAAGGAAATAGGTTTGCCTATTTCATGCCGATAGATTAAAACTCGATTTCCTTCTTTATCGCTACAATCCAAACACAAAAAGTTATTATTGTGAAATTCAGGATGGTTATTAAAATTATAGTGCCCAATAAACAGGGGCTTTTCTTTTTTGGAATAGCTCAAAGAACGATTTTCAAATGACGAATTGAAGGAGGTGTTCTGCCATTTTTCATTCCATTTTGTAATTACTTCTTTTAGCGATTTTCCTTTGTTTTTTTGCCACCATTTATAGCGTATTCCAGATTGGATGTTTCCGTCAGAATCGATACTTGTAAATGTCTCAGGCAAAATGAGTTCGGGTCCTTTTAGTAAACGTTCAATACAGAAAAATGATTTTTTATAAATTTTATAGCTATTCTGAAAGAAGCCCTCATTCTTTAATCCTTCAGGGTATTTTGTATTTAACCATTTTATCCATTGAGGATCCCAACAGGCGTGAACAGCCCTGAAGTGCTTATTTTCAAAAAATAAAGGGAGACTTTTGAGCCATGTCAGGTGAGTTTCTAAATCATTTTTATGACCCTTGTAGCTCTTTAATGTATCCCTGTGTTGTCTTAGGTTTTTTAAAGTATGCCTGCGCAAGAAAGAACGTTTATCTAATTTATTTAGATAGCCCAGAAAATTGAACTCGTGGTTTCCTAAAATGACTTCTGCAATTCCGGCTTCATGAAGTTGTTTGACTAGTTCAATGACTTTGCGGGAGTCAGGCCCGCGGTCCAATAAATCTCCAAGGAATAATATTTTACCAGAATTGAAGGTGAGTTTTCCATTTTTGGAGGTTAATCCTGCCGATTTAAGGCGTCTTGAAAGTCGCTGATATTGACCATGCACGTCACCTACGATATAATAAACTTGAGATTTCACTAACTCCAAATATTGGATTTATTAAGCTTTGAAACAAAAAAAAGCCTGTTTTTAATAAACAAGCTTTTCAATAATTAAATAGAAACTGGCAGCGCTAGTTGAGCATGCCGTCTTTGTATTTTTCTACTTTCAATTCCTCGCCATTTTTCTTGTACCAAATACTTTTTCCATCCCTTAAACCATTTTGGATTTTGAACTCCACTTGAGGTCTTTCAGGGCCAAACCAAAGCACGTATTCACCCTTTTCTATCTTCGTCCCGCTGGATTTGTCTAAAAACAATTCCCCGCTCATGATACCATTTTTGAATACTTTTTTCCAAACTATACGAGGATTGTAAAAATACGACCAGTCGCCTTGTTTAATATTTGTAGAGTAAACTCCTCGATATTCTACCGAACCTGTTTTTGTTACAGAATACCCCCCATGTCTTTTGAAAACTGTGGTATCCTTTCCTGACTTTAAGTAAGTAATCAAAAAAGTATTTTCATTTAGTGTGTCCCCTTCAGGTTGATACATTAAATCAACTGATTCTGAGCTATCTGTCATTTGCTCTTCAGCTGTGATTTTAAGATAATTTTCTGGACTATAATCAAGTTCTAATTTTAAGGTTTCATTACCATTTTTATCGAAACGATACAATTCAACAACTTTGTTTTCGTAGAAAACAATGGAATGCGTAAGTAGTTTCTGTGCGTTATAATAATTCCATTCGCCCGATTTTATGCCGTTTTCATAAAATTCTTCTCTTGTTAGGTTACCAGTTTCAGAATAATAATTCCAAGTCTTATTTTTTTTATCTAAGGCGTAAGTTCCCTTGATTATTGTTATCGAATCTTTATCCATTTGATAAGGACCGTTGAGTTGATTATTTAAATATGCAACTTTTTCAATAGTATTTTTAGATGGATTTCGATATATCCATTTTCCAATTTTTATATCCTCGGAGTAAGTTCCAGACTCTAAAACAATTCCTTTGGCATCCTTTTTAGAATAGTTACCACTTAATTCCCCCATTTGCCAAGGAATAGATTCTGTTTCTTTAATTTTTTTTCCGTCTAAGTATTTAAAATAAATCAATTCAGAACCAGTTTTAACGCCTTCAAAATATTGAATGTCTTGCATTAATTTTTGTGGTTGTGCATTGAGAGTATCGTAAATCTTCCAATGCATATGAAGTTTACCTTTTTCGTAACTGCCCACTTTATGCAAGTTTCCGTTATCCAAATATGTCCATAAACCGTATTGAACTCCTTTTATATATTGCCCAGAATCTAAAGGGGTAACAATTGTTTTTCCGGAATCATCTATTGATACAATTGATTCTTTGTAGGCTCCGTTTAGCAGGTTTTTAGAATAGCCCCCATTTAGTTGAAGTGAATCCTTTAATTCTTGAAATGGACCATTAAGCGTATCGTTAAGCCATGTGTAATATTGAGCAATTATTTTGTTGTCTAATGAGTCGTATTCGTAATAATTCCAGGTTCCTTGTTTTTGGTTTTTTTTACTTGAGCCTTCCAACACCAAATTTGTTGAAGTTAAATCAAAACCTTTTACAGTTCCATCAACCATTCTTTTTTTGAAAGGAATCTCCATTTTCAAATTTTGAGCAGAATCGATATAAATGGATTTGCCATTATCAATAGTATCTATTTGCGCAGTGGCAAATGTTAATGCCATTGTAAAGGCAAAACCAGTATAAAGTTTTTTCATAGTTTGATATTTCATTCAATACCAAAGTACGAATTGTAATTGGCGAAAAGACTAATTCATTGAAATTAAAAAGTTCGTTAATAACTACTTTCTTCGAATCTGATCATAGAGTTTAATTTAGGGTGACAAGTCTGCTTTTATGTCTCCTTTGTTGCTTGTGAGGTACTTGGATACTATAATTTTTCTATTTGAGCAGTCGTCACAATGGATATGTGTAGTCTTTATAAAGGTTAATCAACTGTAATTAGTAGAGTCAAACCTAATCATGCGAGCGAAAAATATTCAATAATTCATTAAAACCCTTACTTTTGCAGCCCCAAATTTTTGCAATTGGATAGGTTTGGGTATTTAATTGAAATAAAGGCTTTTAGCAAAGAAAATACATCTTGAAATGGATATTAAACAAGACAAAATAGACGACCTTAATGCAGTAATAAGCATTACAATAACTCCAGAAGATTATCAAGAAAAAGTAAACACGGTTCTTAAAGACTATCGTGCAAAGGCAAATTTGCCTGGCTTTAGAAAAGGAAAAGTTCCTTTTGGGGTTGTCAAGAAAATGTACATCGAAGGCGTTATGGCTGAAGAGGTGAATAAAATGTTGGTCGATAATTTGTACAAATACATCGAAACTGAAAAACTTCAAGTTCTTGGGAATCCTATTCCTGGAAAGGGTGAAGAAATTCGAGAGTCACTTGCAGAAGGCGAGTCTTTTGAATTTAAATACGATATCGGCATATCTCCAAAATTGGAAATTGGTCTATCTAATAAATTCAAGATGGATTATTATAAGATAAAGGTTGATGATGAATTAGTAGCCAAATACACAAAAGACTTAACTCGTCGATATGGTTCTATCAAGGAAGTGGAAACTGTGGGCGAAAGCGACATGGTTAATGCTGCGATGAGTGAGTTGGATGGTAATGGCAATAAAGTAGAAGGTGGAATTCATAGTCACGCAAGTATTGCTTTAGAATATTTAGAAAAAGCAGCTTCTAAAAAGTCGTTGTTAGGTAAAGGACTTGAAGCTAAATTGGTTGTTGACCCAAGAGATTATAGCAAAGGCGACGCAGATTTAGCTGCCATGTTGCACGTTGACAAAAAAGCTCTTGATTCTGTTGGCAAACAATTCGAGTTAGTAATCAAGAAAATTCACCAAGTAACTCCATGTGAGATTAATCAAGAGTTTTTTGACAAACTTTTTGGTCCTGGAACGGTAAAAACGGAAGACGAGTTCAAAACGCGTTTGGCTGAAGATTTAGAAAAGACATTAGAAAGTGATTCAGATAAATTATTGGTAAAACATTTATTCGGAAAACTAAATGACAAGCATAAGATTGCTCTTCCTCAAGATTTTTTGAAAAGATGGTTGGCTCTTTCTAATAAGGATGTTGCAGCAGAAGAAATTGAAAAAGATTTTGATGGTTTTATTGAAAACATGAAACGCCAGTTAATTGAAAATCAAGTGATTAATGAGACGGAAATTAAGGTTGAATTTGCTGATGCTTTAGAAAGAACTAAATCTTTGTTTGCTCAGCAAATGTCTCAATATGGAAGTGAAGTAACTGAAGAGGATATTGAAAGTGCAGCTAAAAACTACCTATCTAAGAATGAAGAATCACGCCAGATTTATGAGCAGTTAATGCAAGAAAAGCTGTTAAATGTATATAAAGAAACCTTGAACTTAAAGACTAAGGAAGTAAGCTTTGATGATTTCGTTAAATTAGCAACTGGCAATAATCCTAAAAAAGGTATACTAGATAGTTTATCTAATTTGGTAAAAATGTAATAATGGACGGAAAAGAATTTAGAAAATACGCCACCATGCACAAAGGCATGAGCGGCATGGCAGTTGATAATTATATCGAATCTAGCATTCGCCCAATGCGTGGAATGACTCCATATATTTTGGAAGAGCGTCAGATGAATGTTCAAGCCATGGACGTTTTTTCGCGGTTAATGATGGATAGAATCATTTTCTTGGGAACTGGAATCGATGATCAAGTTGCGAATATTGTGCAGGCGCAATTGTTGTTTTTAGCCTCTGCTGATGCAACAAAAGATGTTCAAATTTACTTGAACAGCCCGGGCGGATCTGTATATGCGGGATTAGGCATTTATGATACTATGCAATACATTGAGCCAGATGTAGCTACTATTTGCACTGGAATGGCTGCTTCGATGGGTGCTGTATTATTATGCGCTGGTGAAAAAGGAAAGCGATCTGCTTTACCTCATGCTAGAGTAATGATTCATCAGCCAATGGGTGGTGCGCAAGGTCAAGCTAGTGATATTGAAATCACAGCTAGAGAAATACAAAAATTAAAGAAAGAACTGTACGAGATTATCGCAAAACACTCAGGTCAAACTTATGACAAGATTTGGGAAGATGGCGATCGCGATTACTGGATGACTGCAGATGAGTCTAAAGCATATGGCATGGTCGACGAAGTACTAACAAAATAAACAATGGCTAAAAATGAACCAAGGTGTTCGTTTTGCGGTAAGAGCAAAAGCGAAGTAAACATTCTGATAGCAGGGATATCGGGTCACATTTGTGACGGTTGTATTTCGCAAGCTCAGCATATTGTAGAAGAAGAAGTCACTCAGCGGGTAGAATCGACGATTTCAAAGTCGTTGAATCTACTTAAGCCGAGAGACATTAAATCTCATTTGGATGAATTTGTAATTGGTCAGGAGCAAGCTAAAAAAGTGCTTTCTGTTGCCGTTTACAATCATTACAAACGGATTACTCAAAAAGATGAAAACGATGATGTAGAGATTGAAAAATCAAATGTTATTCTTTTGGGTGAAACTGGAACTGGAAAAACGTTGTTAGCCAAGACAGTTGCAAAGATTTTGAATGTTCCATTTGCAGTTGCTGATGCTACGGTTATCACTGAAGCTGGTTATGTTGGAGAGGATGTAGAAAGTATTCTTGCTAAGTTGTTGCAAGCAGCTGATTTTGACGTTACTGCAGCTGAAAGAGGAATTGTTTTTATTGATGAAATCGATAAGATTGCTCGTAAGAGTGACAATCCGTCAATAACTAGAGATGTTTCTGGAGAAGGTGTACAACAAGCAATGTTGAAATTGCTAGAAGGTGCTGAAATTGGTGTTCCACCGAAAGGTGGTAGGAAACATCCTGAGCAAAAGCTCGTGACTATCAATACCAAGAATATTCTTTTTGTAACAGGGGGAGCATTTGGTGGAATTGAGAAGTTAATCAGCTCAAGACTGAATACTACTTCTGTTGGATACGCTTCTAAAACTAAGCGTTTAAGTAAGGTGGAAAGTGAAAACATGTACCAATATGTAACGCCACAGGATTTGAAGAAATTCGGATTAATTCCAGAATTAATCGGACGCTTTCCTGTGCTTACGTACTTAAATCCATTAGATGAATCTGCGCTGCGTAGAATTATTACGGAGCCTAAAAATGCTCTGATCAAACAATACATTAAATTGTTTCATATGGAAGACATTAAACTTACAGTTGATAAAGATGTATTGGATTTTATGGTTAAAAAGGCAATGGAATTTGCACTTGGAGCTAGAGGTCTACGATCCATTTTTGAGGCTGTTATGATCGATGCTATGTATGATTTGCCCTCTAAAAAAGATACAAAAGAGTTTAAGTTGACTTTAAGCTATGCTAAAGAAAAACTAAAAAACTCTACGATTCAAAATTTGAAGGTGGCTTAGAATTTCAAGAAATAAATAGAACAAAAAAGGCGCTATATGGCGCCTTTTTTGTTCTATTCCATTAAAGGCAGAGTCGACTTCCAGCCTTTATATAGCTGTAGTGGTAATTCTTTCACAAGTATCGTATTCCCGGCTTTATCAGCAATATTGTCATTCTCATCGGAGCCTATTTCTATATCTTACAATTCTGCAATAATGAACTCACCGCGTACACCTTTTTCATAACCCCACTCAACATTATGATGCGTTTTGGATCTATTCGAATAGCCCATGTATCTTTTAGCGTCAGGTGTAATCTTTGGCTTTCTATGAAATTGGCTAAAGGCTGCTGATTTCCATTCTTTTTCAGGATTTTCAACGAGAGGAATAAAACTACTGCCTTGTAAATAACTTGGTTTATCAATTCTAGCTATATCACATAAGGGTGGAAACAGGTCAATCAACTCAGTTATTCAAAAGCCTGTTGCCCCGAATTAGGTTGATTTGGTTAGTGGCTGATCATTGGAACATGAATGTCAATGTTAAAGTTGGATTGCTTGCACCAACCATTATATTCAACTAGCTTCCAGCCATGGTCTCCCCAAAGAACTACAATGGTATAAATCCAAATCTTTCAGGTGCTGAAAAACGGGGTCAAATACTTCATCAACATAATTAACACTTCCGTAATATCCGTGTTTTAAAATTCTGGCGGTATATTAATTCATTATATTTTCTGTAGGGGGTTTGATTTTTGAAAAACCATTATAGCCTCTCAATTCATACATTGAATCCATGGACATTATGAGAGATTGTTTTGGAACAAAGGGGTTTCTAGCCAATGGAATACTGTCACGGTTGTAATAATCGCAATATTTTTTAGGAACAGCAATGGATAAGTGGGTTCTGAAATACTTAAGGCCAAATCATTAATAGAAACAAATAGAATATTTGGACGTTTTTGAGCGGTGATTTTTGTTGAAGAAGTATTAGGGTTTTCACAAGATCCGAAAATTGCAATGCTAGTTATTGAGCTTAATAGCCATTTGATATTTTTGATTCTTGAGTATTTGAAGTTGAAATTATTAAGGCATTGTGGTAGCTTAATTCTGTGGAAACCTGCTTTACATTTATTGAAGAATCTTGGTCAAATTGAAAGGGGGGTGATTGGTAATTATATAAAATTTATTCGACGTGTTTTTTAATGAATCAAATGCATCGGTTTGAAAGTTTCCATTGATATAAGGAATATGTTATTTTTCTAAATAGAACGAAACTCCATGAGGTTCGCAACCATAAATCAAGACAGGTAGAGGGTTTATTGTATAAATACTTTTAAACGCTTTTATTGCCTTTAAGGGCTGGTAGTTTTCATTATAGTAATTGGAGAATATCTGCTGAGATCTGCGTAATTCATCAATGTCCGAGAGGGTAGATTCTTTTATGTTATTTGTATGTCGGTAAAAAACAGCAAAACAATATGTTCCAATTAATACCAAGAGGATTGTGTGTTTTAAAGTGCTTTTAATTGGAATAGTTTCAACGAGTTTATTACTCCTAGCTGCAGCAATTATAGACAGTAATGGAATCATAACCACATAGAGAAGCGATGGAGCATTGTCACCTCGAATAAAAACGAGAATAAATGGCGTTAGAACAATAGCTGTTAGAAAGATTAATTTGGAGGTTAATCGATTCAGCTTAACAAGGAGTATAATCCAGCCAATGGAAGCGAAAACTGCCACATAAAACCGTTTTGAAATTAGCGATTCGAATATAAATTGACCGCCATTTATTGAGCTATCTAGGTCAAAGCCTTTTCCTGGCTTGACATATTCGTTAAAAAAGACCTCCTTGAAGATTAGAATAAATAGAACTAGCGCTAATCCTAAACCACTGCAAATAATCAATATTAATTTTGGGATTTGTGTATTAATTCGTTGCTGTTTCTTGAAATCATTTGCCGTTATAATTGCTAATCCAAGAAGAACTCCAATTATTGGATAAATAGTGAACGGAATCGTTTGCACTGCAGCGGTAGAAATAATGCTAATCGATAAAAGATTGGAATTCGAATGATTTTCTAATTGTTTTAAAAAGAAATAAACTAGCACTGTAAGTAAAAAACGACTAAGCTAATGACCTCTTATTTGTAAGGAAAAATAATAGAATGGGATAGAAGTAATTAAAAGGAGAAGTGCATAACGCGCAACCCATTTATTTACGAGTCTAATTCCGATTTTGCAGGTAAAAACTCCAGTTAATAAGGCATAAAAAAATGCTGTTAAACGGAGTTTCCAAGGTTGTTCCAACAAAAAGTTTAACGTGTCGATTTGAATTACTCGCAGGTAAAGATTATTAATAAGATTAAATAAGATGTGATTGTTCGGAACGTGATAATCGGTGACTGTCTTCGTTAAACTGTTGAATGTAAAATGATAAACTGTGTAGATCTCGTCGTCCCAAAAATCTTCGTTTACCAGAGTAATTAGGATCCCTATTAATCCAATAAAAAGGAGAGTTTCAATTATTGGGAATTGTTTTTCTCGTATGTTTTGAGATTCAGCACATGTTGCATGTTACAATCACAAAGTAATAGAATTGGTGCCGAATTATTTTATTGTAATTTTTAATAACAAGTTTCTTCAATATTATTCACTAGGACATCTTCATCTTTTTATTTTTGAAATATCTAATGGTTTAGCGGTTGTTTAAGTCTAGAATGATTCGTTTCCTTCAATTTAATTGTACATTAAAGTATTAGAAAATTATTAATTTGGAGTGTATGCGTTCTGTCATTTTATTTCCGGGAAAACAATGTTTTGTTTGTCAAAAGTATGAGTGTTATTAAAAAGAAATAGTATGGGTGTGATTAAAAGAAATAATGTAAAAGTTAGCGGAGAAGGTATAAAAACTCTTTTTTTCGTTCATGGGTACGGCTGTAATCAAAATATGTGGAGATTTATACTCCCTGCTTTTGAAAATCGTTTTAAAGTGGTCCTAATTGACTTATTAGGTTCTGGTGATTCTGATGTTGATGAATATGATTTTGAAAAATATAGTTCATTAGAAGCGCATGCCGATGATATTATTGCAGTCTGTGAAGAGTTATCTTTAAGTCAAGTAACTTTAATTGGACATTCTGTAAGTTCTATGATAGGAGCTCATGTGGCGGCTAAGAGGGGAGATTTGATTGATAAATTGATTATGATTTGTCCTTCTCCTAAATATATTAATGATGGAGATTACGTTGGTGGATTCGAAGAAACTCAAATTCAAGAGATGTTAGAGACTCTAGAAAGTAATTATTTAGGCTGGTCAAGTGCAATAACACCTGCTATAATGGGTAACCCTAATAGGCCCGAACTGACTAAAGAATTAGAGACTAGTTTTTGTAGGAGTGTTCCTGAAATTGCTAAACACTTTGCACGAGTTACTTTTTTAGGAGATGATCGCGAAATTCTAGGAAAAGTATCTACAAAAACTTTGATTTTATATTGCCAACCCGATTTCATTTCACCCGAAGAGGTGTCTAAGTATGTTCATCGCTCTATACTAGGAAGTTCAATTTCGTTGCTTAAAAAAGCTCAAGGACATTGCCCTCAAATGAGCGCTCCAGAAGAAACTATTGCTGCCATTAATGAGTTCTTAATAAACTAATCCTCAGTATTTTTATGCGTGAATCGGATGACTTAGAGTTTCAAATAGGAAATATTGATATATACAATACAGCTCCATGTGGTTTTTTATCTAGTTTATCTGATGGTAAAATTGTGAAAATCAACGATACTTTGCTTCAAATTATGGGACTGAATCGGACTCAGGTTTTGAATAAAATGTATTTCCAAGAATTCCTAAATACTGGAGGGAAGATTTACTATGAAACTCATTATTCGCCTAGGTTAATTCAACAAAAGTTTATTAAGGAAATTAACTTTCAATTTATTACTCATGATAAAGAAAAAATATCAGTATTAGTAAACACTGTTAGTGCAGTGAATTCAGAGGGAGAAGTAATATTAAATAATTCGGCGATTGTGGATATTTCGCAACGGAAGCTTTATGAGCAAGAGTTATTGTTTGCAAAAGAAAAATCGAAAGCTCTGTCAACAGAGCTCGTAAAAAGAAACGAGCAGTTAGAAAACTATGCTAGAATTGTTACACACGATATAAAAGTTCCTTTGGCTAACATTACTGGAATTTTAAATATGTTAACTGATGAAGACTTTAAATTGTCAGGTGAAGAACAAGAACAATATCTGGGACTTTTAGGGACATCGTTCCAAAACTTAAACGATTTGGTAGATAGTATTTTTGACTATTACCAAACGGATAAGTTCTCAACAGATAAGTTGACTGAAATTGATTTGGAACAATTATTAACAGATATTATTTCGTTAATAGATGCGGAACGTAAAGTCGAATTTAATTTGGTAGGCACAAACGTTTTAATCAAAACGAATAAAGGTGCTTTAAAGCAAATTTTACTTAACCTGTTGGTTAACGCGATTAAATATAATGACAAATTGATTGTGAAGGTTGGTATAGTCTGTAAGATTTTGAATGAGCATTATTTATTTGAGATTTCAGATAATGGCGTTGGTATTAAGAATGAAAATATTAAAAATATATTTGCATTATTTTCGACTCTAAATACTATAGATCGATTTAAGAATAAAGGCACTGGTGTTGGCTTAGCTTCAGCCAAAAGAATATTAGATCAAATTGGAGGTGACATTTCGGTAACGTCTGAGGTATCAGAAGGATCTACTTTTTCCTTTAGAATAAACCGCTAATTCCAAAGATATTTTACCAAAACAAAAAAGCTTAAAAAGTTATTGAACAGTCTTTTAATATGATTAGTAGAAAGGTCCCCATCGCTTTGTTGGTTAACTTACATTCCCATCAGAGATAGTTAAACAATAAAAATAAACACTCAATTAATTAACTGTAAATCCTTAACAGTATGAGGGGAGAGGATCACCTCGACAACCCCTAATCATTTAGTTTAAACTTTTTGTCTCACTGTATCTTAACATTAAAAAAAGCCCAAAAAAAATACTTACTGCCCTAATTAATAAGTCTTCATACAAGACAAAGGAAAAAATATCCAACTAAGTCAATTAAATGTTTGATATATAGGGAAATATCACCTAAAAAGCTTAATGGCAAGACTAAATATTAAGAGTTTCAACTCGTAATATGTTTATTAAGCAAGTAATCTAAGGTTATCTTTATTATTTTTTTATTCTAGCATGTTCTTCTCAAATAAGATGCTATCATTAGACCTATCGAATCCGATTCGCTCCACAACTTAATTTAGACATTGAGCCTATAATTCAATTCAGTATTTAATCGCTCTTTTAGTTTTGAAAAACGGGTTGTCAAGCAACCGAAAATCCTTAGTATAACTAACTACCTTTAGGTACTTTTTAATTAACCAAATACCACATTAATGGTATTGGTGTTCTAACAATTTGATACCATCTTTGCTCTTTAGAATCGTTCTAAATAATGAAAGACCTCAACATACTGAATGCAAACGCAAATGTGCTTATGGCGAACGGGCTTAATGCCGTTTTGCAAAAGGGTGGCGGAGTAAATAACATTCAGACAGTTCACACTGAAGAACAAATGTTTACTTCATTGAAGAATGGTGATTTCGAAATAATTGTGATCGATCCAGGTTCAAAGGAGCACTTCTCTTTTGATTCTACCATTGAACTAAAAAGTAAATATCCAGATCTGAAAATTCTGATAATTTCCGATATTGAATCACCACTTGAAGTACTGCGAGTATTAGAAAAAGGAATTCAAGGATATCTGACTCGACAATGTGATGAGGCTGAGGTTATTCATGCAGTTTTTGCTATTGCAAAAGGCGAGAAATTTTACTGCAATAAGGTTTTAGATATTATTCTAAACAAGCAGTTTACAACCGACGAAATTGTTAGCTGTGAACCTACTGCATTATCCGCAAGAGAAAATGAAATAACAGCATTGATTACCAGTGGTTTTACCAATAAAGTAATCGCAACGAAGCTACACCTAAGTCACCACACTATTCATACCCATAGAAGAAATATCTTTCAAAAATTAGGAATAAAGTCTGTCACCGAATTAACAATGTATGCCATAAATGTGGGGTTAATTTCTAATTAACAATACCATCACTATGGTAGGTAGATTGACCCAAAGTAGGGATTGATTTTGGAGAAAGAGGCCTTTAGTTTTGTGAAAAATTAATTACAATAAATCATGGAATATAATTTACTATTGAGAAAACCATTGCTTTTAACTTTAGCGTTACTGACTGGATATTCGTTTGTTTTAAACGCTCAAAAAGATAAAAAACAAAAAGATATTCAAGCTATTATTTCAATGGCAGGTTGTTACAACGTAGCATTCAAATACACAGAAACTTTCGCACCTGAAATCGATTATGAAATGGCTTTTGACTATACTTCAGCAGCCTTTGAATATGCCAAAATCATACAGCAAACCGAAAATAAAATAGTGCTTCAGCACTTGCTTATTATCAACGATTCCATGATTATTAAACACTGGAGACAAGACTGGACGTTTGAAAAAACTGAAGTATATCGCTTTGACAAAAATAACAAATGGGTTTATGAGCCTAAGTCTAAAAAAGAGGTTGAGGGTAAGTGGACGCAAGAGGTCTACCAGGTAGACGATAGCCCAAGATATACAGGGACAGCGACTTGGACGCATGTTGACGGAACTGCCTCATGGTATAACAAGGCTGACTCTCCACTTCCAAGAAGAGAATATACTAAACGTAGCGATTACAACGTAATGAAAAGGGGTAATCGAGTTCAAATCAAGGGTGAAGATTGGTTACACGAACAAGATAATGATAAAGTGATTCGTGAAGATGGAAAAGAAGATGTTTTATTGGTGCAAGAAAAAGGCTACAATACTTATGTCAACAGAGCGAATGAAGACTGTAACCCTGCCAGAGAATGGTGGGCAAAGAATCAAAATAAATGGGCTGTTGTACGAACTGTTTGGGAGGATGTTTACGGAGAACAAAAGAACTTAGAGCTTAAGGATAAAGTGGAAGATAAGCACATTTATGAGCACCTGTTTTACGGGAATAATTATGAAGAAAAAGCAGAAATTGAAGCCTTAATTGCAAAGTATGTTGTTCGTTAGTTTTAGATTATTTCTTTTAAGTGTTGTATTGTTTGGGATCCAGGTTGGTGCTGCTTGTCAGGAGAAGTGGTCGGCTCCCCTAAAAACGAAAGTCGAGAACGCACTATCAAAAATTTACGGAATCGAAACTCCTACTTCTCTAAAAAAGGTAAGAGTTTCGGAATCTGTAGAATCGGTCGCCAAACTAGAAATGAATCAGCATTTTTATGAAGTACACAAAAACAATATCAAAATTGGATATCTATATGTTTCACAGGCAAATAGCATGAAGAATGTCTTTGACTACATGGTGGTTCTTTCTCCCGAATTGGTTATCACAAAAGCCAAAGTGCTTATCTACCGCGAACAACATGGCCGACAAATAGGCACGCCACGTTGGTTAAACCAATTTAACGGAATGGGAATTTCTGACCGACCTACAATCTACCAGGAAGTTGATGGAATTTCAGGAGCAACTATATCAGCGACAAGCATGACACAGGCGGTAAATAAATTGCTTCAGTCTTTGTTTATTGCAAAAGAAAACGGAGCGATTTAATTGATTACGTCTGGTTACTTAACTCGGCTCCCAAGAGAGCTTAAATGGTTAGTAGCCCTTTTTACCATAACAGTTTCCATAGGCTTTTATTTAGGGTTAGGGTTCGTAAATGAAACCACTAATTCGAACTCCAAAGGCATAGTAGAAAACTACACCGGAAATGAAGCAGACGAACTAGCTGAAGTGATGAAGTTTAAAAAGTCTGAACACGAAATGTTTAACATTCTACACACCCATTTTCTTTCCTTATCTGTAATTTTCTTAATCATAAGTGTGCTGCTTTATGGAGTGCCTATGAATATTAGGCTCAGAAACTTTTTAATCTTAGAGCCTCTACTCTCCGTAAACTTAACTTTTGGAGGAATATACTTTGTTTGGTTCGGCTTTGAGTGGGTGAGTTATGTTGTGATGTTTTCAGGGATGTTAATGACCGTTTGCTACTCAGCTAGTGTTATTTTAATTCTTTTAGGATTGACCAAAAACAACATAAGTAGCCAAGGCTAATCCCTATATTAACCAGAAACTAATCAAATAATTAGGTTGAACAAGTACTACCATAAACGTGGTACTCGTATTTTACCAGTAAAAAGTGACCGTTTTACCTCATTGGTGCGATTGTCAAACAAGAGTGCCACCGATACATTTGCTCTATAATATTAAGAATAAATCTAAATAAAATGAAAAAACTAATACTATCACTATTTATAAGTTCAGGACTTTTTAGTTCTGGCAACGCACAATTAGACACTGTCTCTATTGGAGCTGGATATGCCAACACGGTTTGGTATAACTTAGACGACGACACAGAAACTTCTGTTGCAGGAAACAGCTGGGATTTAGGCTTCCAAATCAATGGGTTTTCAGGCGCTATATTAGCTAATACGGCTTATGGAGCTAATCTTTATCTATATCCGAAAGGTGCTATTGCAGACACTGCAACATTAGATACCAACGGTCTTTCTACTTGGACCCCTTGGCATAACCCATCGGACACTTGGAACAGCGGTGCTTTGAACAATGGAAGAACTGGAAGTGCAACTGATTTAGGTTGGGGAACATACAGCGTAATTACCCATCACATTACTGGAGATAGCCTTTTTGTTTGGGTTACTGCAAGCGGAGATGTCAAAAAACTGTGGATCTCTAGATTAGCCTCAGGTAAATATTACTTTACGATAGCTAATTTGGATGGATCAGGAAAAGTTCATAGAGTACTAGATAAAGATGATTTCCCTGGCAAGAACTTTGGCTATTACTCTATTTCTCAGGATAAAAACTTGAACCTTGAACCAAACGGAGTATGGCATTTAGTTTTCTCGAAGTACATTGAGTATGTTCCTACGCCATATAGTGTAAGTGGAATCAGAGCCAATGTTAACCTTGGGTTATCTAAAGCCGAAAACCTAGCTGATGCAGCAACTTTTGAAGATGTAAAAAGTTTAATGTTTACGGATAAAATAAACAAAGTGGGTTACGATTGGAAGTCTTACAATTTTGCCACTCGTGCCTATAACATAGAAGATAGCACAGCCTACTTCGTAAAAATGGACTCATTGAATTATTGGAAACTCGAAATGAATGGTTTTGGTGGAAGTAGAAATGGAAACTACATTTTTAAGAAGACAAAAATCGTTCTTGAGGCTGCTCCAAAAGACACTACTTCTATAGAAACATTTATTGATGAAGTAAGCACTGCAACAGGTTTTACTGTATTCCCTAACCCAAGTACTGACAAGCAAATTACACTAAGCTTAGACGCTATTGCTAATGAAGCGCTGTATCTAAATTTAGTCAGCTTAAGTGGTGCATTGGTTCACAATCAAAATATTGAAGCTTCAGCAATTCAGTCTGATATTCAATTGAATCTTAATCACTTGCAATCGGGTATTTATTTCCTTTCAATTTCGAATGAAAGCGGAAGCTCGATTCAAAAATTGGTCTTGCAATAATTAAATCCTACTGGTCGACTTCCTTTTTAAACATACAAGGAAGTCGACTAGTTTTTATTTAAATCATTATGAATAATAACAACGAAAAACAAGCACTGGAAGTTAACGCCAGTATAAATAATGTGGGTACAGAAAATTTCTTTACTCAGGTATTGAACGAACAATCTTCCAATGGAATGAGTAGAGTTTACATGGCTTTTAAACCAAGCTTGGTAACCAGCACGAAAACCAAAATCGATGTTCAACAATTCATTAAACTAAGGCCTTTGTAATGAACAAAGTTCTGTTATTAGCTCTTTTAATTACCTCAATAGGGTCGCAATCGCAAACCCTTTCTGTATTAAATATAGGCAGCGATCAGTACGATTTACCAATGATCGGTGCGTCGGTATCTATAGTATCAGGAGCTGACAAACCAGTTTATTTATCGACTAATAACTTAGGGGAAATTGATATTAAAAATCGTTTTAAAAATCAACAATACCCATTATTCATAACCATTTCATATATAGGTTTTATCACTCAAAACGATACGCTGACTGCACCCCAAAGTAAAACATACACCTTAGAAGAAAAAGCTTACCTGCGAGATGAAGTGGTCGTTACGGCGCAATACGCACCTACTTCAATAGAGAAATCGGTTTATAAAGTAAAGGTGATCAACAAACAGAAAATCGAACAAATGGCTGCGGTAAACCTTCGCGATGTGCTTTCCAATGAATTAAACATTAGACTTTCTCAGGACAATATTCTAGGTTCTGGTATGAGCATGCAAGGTATAAGTGGTCAAAACGTAAAAATCATGGTTGATGGTGTTCCTGTTATTGGACGATTGGATGGGCAAATTGACTTGAGTCAGATTAACCTTAATGAAGTAGAACGCATTGAAATAGTTGAAGGACCGCTAAGTGTAAATTATGGAAGTAACGCATTGGCAGGCACAATTAACATTATTACGAAAAAAGAAAACAAAGAAATATTTAGAATTGGTGTTTCTACTTACAATGAAAATATTGGGACGCACAACAACACGATTTATGGAAATGTTCGTTTGCTTAAAAATCACTCAATCGGCTTTTCCGCAGGTAGAAATTTTTTTGACGGTTGGAGTCCTGACGATACTTTTTGGCCGGATTATTCAGCTAAATTAGCAGATAGCGGTCGAGTAAAACAATGGAATCCTAAAGAGCAGTACTTCGGCCGTTTTCAATATCATTATAATCTTAATAAATCTCGAATAACCTATAAATTAGATTTTTACGAAGAGACGATTGAAAATCGAGGAGCTCCACAACGCACACCTACTTCGTTTATTGGATTCGACGATTATTACCACACCAAACGAATAGACAATGCTATTCTCGCAAGAGGAAGAATCAACAAAAATTGGAATTACAATTTTACGGGTGCCTATAATTATTTTCAACGTGTAAAGGAATCTTATCGTAAAGATTTGGTGAGTTTAGACAATAACCTGATTCCAGAAACGGGCCTAAATGATTCGCAAGACACCAGTAATTTTCAGCTCTTTATGTCAAGGGCAAGTATCTCATCCAATCGAGATTCTTCTTGGATAAATTATGAATTGGGCTACGATATTAACGTTGAAAGAGCATCTGGAAAACGAATCGCAAACGGAACTCAAGAAATGGGCGACTATGCTGTTTTTGCTTCTGCAGAATTCTTATTCTTGAGTCAAATAAAAGTAAAAACCGGTGCAAGATATGCCTACAACTCATTATATCAGGCTCCGATAACGCCTTCGTTAAATGCTCAGTATTTTAAAAACAACTACTCGTTCCGAGTCTCTTATGCTAGAGGGTTTAGAGCGCCTTCGCTCAAAGAGCTCTACTTTACTTTTAATGATATCAACCACAGTCTTTTTGGAAATCCAGATTTAACTGCCGAACGATCCAATAATTTTTCAGGCTCAGTTTCCAAAAAGATTTTAGTAAAAGAAGTACTCATTAAACCGGAAATTAGTGGGTACTACAACTTTATTTTTGACCGCATCGCGTTTGCACAAACCAGTGCAACCAGTGATTCACTCCTATATTTTAATGTTGGTGAAAACCAAACAAAAGGTGTTAATTCGGCCATTTCGGTATTGTACGATAATTTCAAAATTAACGTAGGAGGCTCCTATGTGGGCCGTTACAATCAACTTTCCACGGAGAATGATATTGCTGAGTTTAGTTACTCTGCAGAATTCAATGGAAGTGCTACCTATGTATTCAAAAAACCTAAACTAAATGTGAGCGCTTTCTTTAAACATCAAGGAAAATTACCTGGTTTTGGTTTTAATAGTGATGGAGAAGTAGCCGAACAAACCATTGAAGCTTATCAGTTACTAGACGCAACAATTTCTAAAGTTTTTTGGAGAAAACGGTTAACTCTTATGGTTGGCTGTAAAAACCTAATGAATGTGCAAAATGTTCAAGCTTCTTTAGCTGGAAATTCGGCGCATTCGGGTGGGGGACGATCCATCGCTATAGGCACTGGGCGTACTTTTTTTGTAAAACTGAATCTTGAATTTGCTAAAAAATGAACTACTTAAACCTTATCAAACTGTTTTCGTTTCTAATTACTTTAGGACTTTTAAGTTCTTGCAAAAAAGACGAATTGCCATTAACATCTCCTATTAACAGTATTACCAACCCAAATAATTCCAACGACCCAAGCAACCCAACTGACCTTAACAATCCTCAAGAACCCACCCCCAATATTTTATTTGTGAACTCTGTAGATATGGGAGAAGATTACGGTGATCAAATATGGTTTAGTTTGTCTACAAATAAGGTAATAAAAACTAATTTGAGAACGGATTGGGATTTTTCATTCGACAATAGAGACGGAAAACACATTTTATATCTCAACTCAGCCACAATTCCTTCAGCTGCAATTAGTACTTCAAACGATATTATAACCTTGACAAACGATGTTGGATTAGACTATAAAAATGAGCATCATTCTGGAGCCTCAGATAAAATCGCCATTGGTGATATTTCTAATCTAAATTCAGTAATAGTTATCGATAGAGGATATACTCCAGATGGTTCGAAAATTGGTAAATGGAAAATTCAGATAACCTCAATAGGTGGAGATAGTTATACATTTAGCTATGCCGAGTTGAACTCAACCACCATTAAAACTGGCGTAGTAAAAACGAATAGTAGTTATAATCGGACAGCATTTTCATTCAGTACGGATACTGAAATACAAATTGAACCAGCAAAAGATGCTTACGACTTGTGCTTTACTCAGTATACCAATATATTTAGCGATCCTCCTCTTGCTTACTCGGTTAATGGAGTAATTATTAACTCGAACAACACATCCGTAGCCGAGGAGTTTACAACACCTTTTGAGAGTATTACTAAAACAAGAGCAGAAGGGCTCACCTATGCTGCCAACGTTGATGTCATTGGGTACGATTGGAAGCAATTCGATCTGCAAAACAATACTTATAATATTCAAACCAATCAAAATTACGTGGTAAAAACCTCCAACGGAGATTATTTTAAGATTCGATTTATCAGCTTTTATAACGAGAATGGAATAAAAGGTGCTCCCGGATTTGAATTTATGAAGCTTTAAAAAAAAACAATGGATAATGATTCTATAATAGAGCTGTCAAAGTACGACAATGGTTCGGTGCAATTCTGTACTGTTTGCAAACACTATTGTGTAGTTTTTGGAAATGCAGTTTTGAACTTTAATGTTGAGGAGCTTTATACTTTCAAAAAAATGCTGGATAAAGTAAAAAAACCAAATTTTAATGTGGAAATTAATCAAGAGATGAGGACCGTAATTTTTGCTCGGCCTACAACTATGGGCTTTTCGCTAAATGAAAATGAAGCGATTCTAGTAAATAAAATGATTCATGAGGCATTAATAATAGGGGAGGTCAAGGATTTAATTAGTGGTTAAGTTGAGGTAAATGTTTTATTTGAAAAGTTCAGCTACTAAGTATATTCTGTTCACTAATTCACCTGATTTGCTTAAAACCGAATCATGCTTTTCGGTAAATTCGATGCTTATAAACTGAGAATCTACATATAAATCAGTTAGAATTTCTTTGCTATACAATTTGAATCTATTATTCACAAACGGTAAGCCCAACATAAATTTCTTATCTGCAAAGGCAATAACCAGTTTACTCCCTGGTTTTAATACACGATAAATTTCTTTTAAAAACAGCCGTGGATTACTCCAAAAATATATTGTGTTTACGGTTAAAATTCTATCGAATGTGTTGACCCCGAAAGGAATATTAACACCATCATACATGATAAAAGAAGCTTGTTTTTGATTGGATTTATTTATCCTTATTGCCTCAGAATTCATAGTTTTAGAAATTTCAAGGCCAATATATTGCACAGTATTTGCTTTCCTGATTATATTTTTTACATGGCCACCAATTCCATGACCGACTTCAAGTACACAGCTATCTTCTTGAACATTCAATAGTTCTATAGAGCTACTGATCATTTGTGCATTTGAATCGTTCATTGTTGCACCAATTTGCAGTCCACCTTCACCGCTTGGGCAATTCAACTGTGACTCTATTTCAAGCAACTGTTTATAAGATAGATTCATAAGTATTAACTAAAGCTTTTCTAAAACTAATTTAGATTGATATTTTACATCAACTATCCAATTCATCAGCTCCTGTTGTCTAGAAACGTCCGATAGGTCAGAAACCAGTCCTTGGTGAACTACTTCGCCCTCTTTCAGAAAAACAATTTCATCGGCTATATCAAATGCATCGCACAAATGGTGAGTGAAAAATACTAGCGAAGTTCCAGTTTTCCGAACAATGTTTCCTATTTCCAGTCGTAATTCTGATTTTAGTGTTGTATCCAGATTACTAAATGGCTCATCAAGTAATAACAACTCTGGTTGCAAAGCAAGAGCCTTTGCAATAGCTAAACGCTGGGTTTGAAAACGGCTAAGCTCAGCTGGATATTTATCTGCAAACTCTTCCATTTTGATCAATTCTAATAGATACTTAATTGCAATAGATTTATCCGTTTTCTCGAGACCATGACCGATGTTCTGGTTGACCGTAAGATGCGGAAATAAGACATAATCTTGAAATACAAGGCTCGCACTTCTCCCTCGCGGTGGCACTATAAAAACGTCGTCGCTTACTACTCTATTTTTAATAGAAATTGTACTCGAGTTGGGGCGTTCTACACCCGCTATTAACCGAAAAAGCGTAGACTTACCAATGCCACTTTCGCCCAGTACCGCACAAATTTTTCCAGACTGTAATGAAAAATTACAGTTTTTCAATGCCCAATTTTCATTATCGCAGGTCATCGATAATAAATTAATGTCTAAGATTTTTTTCATACTTAAAAATTACTATTCATGTTGTCTATAATTCTGATTTATAGACCTTTAATTCATAGTCAAACAATTAATATTACAAATCGGAGTTTGGCCAATCAATAATTGGAATTGATTCATTTTGCTATCACGAATTTTAATATTGCTGGTTCCACACCGAAATTTAGTAGATGATTTATTATCGAAATAAGTAAATCTAATTTTTGCTTCTCTCTCACCAACCAGTGCCGACATATCTATAGATCTCCTTACTTGTGTAAATGAATATGATGCTGTAACTGTAATTCTAGATCTAAAACTATTTAATCTTCCATTACTGCGATAAATAATTACCCAATTACTATCATACCAATCTTCAATTTTAACATTGACTTGACCTTGAAAATCAGGAAGAAATGCTTCAACCTTGAGTAGACTTAAATCAGTAAAATCCGACAGATAAAATGTTGGGCTATCCAATATGGAAGCATCCTGGGTGGTTACATACCACTGACTATCAAACATAGCGAAAGGAGGATCTAATGTAAAGGTTAAACCATTGCGTGAGTTAGGGTTATCCAATCTCCACGTCCCTTTGGTATTGTTATCAGTATTAACAGAGCAGCCCCGTTGATTTGCTATACTGTTGTTAATACCTTGGAAACTTTCAAACCAAACCGATTCGTACGTTAAGCTTGAATCGCAAGGAAAAATAACTCCAGCTAAACCAGAGACCAAGAAGTAGTTATTTGTAACAGATATGTCTCGAAAGCTAGACTTGTTTGAAAGGCTTTGAGAGTTAAAATTGAGACCTGCGTCGCTCGTCTTGAGTAATGTTCCTCTGTTCTTTGGATCGTAACCTACGAAGTCATTTTTACAATTAACACCATTTATAAATTGCGCGTTACCGCTTGAGAGATACGTCCAAGTTGTTCCTCTATTTGTGGTTTTATGGATATTTTCACTTTGCCCAGCTAAATAACCAGTCATACGATCTATAAATTCTATTAATGTCCGAGTAGTGCCTCCTTTATTTCTAGCAGCAGAAACAATCCACTTGAGGCCTCCGTTAATTCTTTTCATTCCACTAACAACTCTAATATAACCGTTATAAGAGTCAACAAAAGTGGAGTCAAACAATAAATGTATAGAGCTTACCGTTGACAAGGATATTCTTACGTCAGTGGTTCTAAGAATTCTAAGCTCATTGCTATATGCTCCTGAAAAGTCGATGGAATTGGAAATGACTTTGATGTCCAAAAGGTCAACAGTAACTTTAGAAGGCAGTTTTAACCAGTTGGTGCAAAGCTCTATGGCTTTTATTATAATGTCGCTTGTGTCATAAGCATAGCCCACACTATCGCTCGTAAACCAAATCCCTATTAAGCCTTTGGTTACACCAGTTGAAAGCTTATCCCAGGACTTGTATTTAGCATCTTTCAGTGGGTTAATTGCATGATAAACAGACATATAATCCGTTCCGAAAGGAGCGATATGTAAAGACCATAATGTCTGATTTTCTCCAGATAATTGACCTTGGTAGTGCCCATAAACAGATGGTACAGAAAGAATTATTAATATGATATTTAAATATAAAGCTCGCACTGTTATTTTTATTTAGACTAATTAAAGATAACGACGCAAATGTAGTCTCTATAAGCAGTTGAAACTAGAAAATATAGTACCATAGATGAGGTAAATTATGTACCACAAATCAGTTAATAGATTTTTGTAAAATCAGCTTTTCCTACCATGATATCGCTAACAGATAACTAATTATGGCAATAACAGTCCATACAAATAGTTTAACTATTCATGTTTTATGAAGCTTTAATAATGGGAGAGGTTCACGATTTGATCAACTAAAAATTACTGCAGGGTCTCCTTCAAAATTGCTTCCAATTCCTCAGCATTTAAATATCCATCGTATTGAAATACAATTTCGTTTTTAGCATTTAAAACAACCAATGCAGGGTAATTGAGTTTGCCATTTATTGTTCCCAATTGCTTGGCCAATTCGTGCACACCAGTTTCGTTTCCAGTAGGCTTATACTTAAACGTTCTTCCTCGATACTTTATGTCCGTTTTAGATTCTGCATCTAATTCAATGAAGTAAAAGTGGTTAGTTAGTAGCTTGACAATTGTTTCATTCTTGAGAGTAGTGCGGACCATTTTGTGGCAGTACTTACACCAATCTGTTCTTATAAACACGAAAACATTCTTATCGTCTTGAATTTCGATACTATCCAATCGCTCAAAAGATATTTTTTGAATTTGAGTATAACCCGCTTCAGGATTTAAAAACACAACGCAACCCAACAGGATAACTATTTTTACGAAATACCTCAACTATTTATCAAAAGTAAATCGAATACCAAAAAAGCCTCGAATGCCTTGATTTGGACCATAAACGTAGGTAGGATCAAAAGTAAAAGAGTAGGGGTTACTTGCTGTCTGAATTACCTCACCACCTGGAGTAAACGCAACATTTTTATCAAAAGGGTCATTGGTTCTCGCAATTAACCCAGCATCTCCAAGATTTGTCCAAGGCACCCAATTCAGCAAGTTTTTTGCACCGCCATAAATTTCCAATCCGTTAGCAAATATCTTGGTCAATTGAATGTTCTGAATGCTCCACCAAGGCGAAAACTCTGGTCTTGGGTCTTCAGCTCCTAATAATGGCAATTTCATTGGCCCATATAAATTTCCAGTATAATCGACCTTTACATTCAACTTTACAAAGGTATAACCTACAGACCAAGTTCCTGTATACTGCTCAGTAAGTTCTTGTTGTTCTTTTAGACCATTTTGAACGCTATAAACGTCCATAACAGTACCTCCAGCCATTAACGATAAATTTTTATAGGTTGCATCTACATTCAACGAAAAACCATTCGATACGGCATGACCGTCTAAGTTATCGTAGATAATTTTATTTGGGTCCGTATCGTAGTCGGGGAAAATCTTATTGGTGAAATAAGTATAGAATAACGAGCCATCAAGCCCAACATACCAATCATTTTTTGTAAAGATTTTCTTGACGTAATTGATGTTTCCGTTGTAAGAGGTTTCTGGATTTAAGTCGGAAAGAAACTCCACTTTTCTGGCTCCAGTAAGTGCAGCATGATCTTCTGTAAACACATTGGCAACTCGGTAGCCTGTTCCAAAACTAAATCGAAGAATATTGCTTTTATTTTTTGAAGTCCATTTGTAATTGAATCGTGGCGTAAAGATATTGCCGTGAATGGAGTTGTAATCATAACGCATTCCAAGGAGCACTTTATTGTATTCATTAATACTGATTTCGTCTTGAATAAAGATTCCAGGAAGAAATGTATTAGCTGGGGCATTCTGAGGGTTTAAACTATCTGAAGTCGCAGTTGCTGGAGTATTGTCGTCGTAATAAGTGTAACGCATTGCAGCTCCGAACAGTAGGTCGTTTTTCTCACCGAGTTCCTTGTTCCAAGTAAGTTGACCAAAACCAATTTTTTGGTCCGCTATGTAAATGGTGTTTCCATAAACCGAATTTTGGTCGTGTGAGTTTGCGCTAAACATAAGTATTACACGCTCTTTGATTGGTAATTGGTAAGTTCCTAAAAGCTCCCAGCGACTGGTGTAGATACTCTCGCCATAAACCTCATCTCCACCACGATGATCATCAGCATTCCAGTCCATTTCACCACCAAAACGGTCTTCATAAACATAACGTCCAGCAATAGAAAAAATGCGATTTTCCTTTCGTTTTATATTCCATTTATTAAAAACTGAAATTCGATTTTGTAAGGTTACATCAGTAAAGTTATCGTTGTTATTATCTATTCGGTTATTGAAATTGAAGTAGTTTACTCCTACCAGTGCATCTGCTTTTTCACCCGCTTTGAACTTAGTAGCAATATCAGCGTTAAGTTCGCCCCATGTGGTCGTGAAAATATCGGCAGAAAACAAGGCTGCATTATCGGGGTTTTTTGTGATTACGTTAATCAATCCACCAACGGATTCAGACCCGTATAATGTTGATGCTGGTCCTTTTACTATTTCTACTCTTTCGATAAGCGACTGTGGAATTCCACTCAACCCATATACAGTAGATAAACCACTCACTATAGGCATTCCATCGATAGTAACCATTGTATAAGCTCCCTCCAAGCCATTGATATGAATATCGCCGGTATTACAAACTGCACAATTTATCTGGGGTCGAACTCCGTTTACATTCTGCAAAGCTTCGTAAATAGACGGGGTTGGATTCGATTTAAAAAATTCGGCGCTGTACACTTCAACTGGAACCGGACTCTCTAACCTAGACATCGGCTTCATTGTTCCAGAAACAACAATTTCATTCAGTCTAGAAAGATCTGGCTTTAGCTCTATATCAATATTTTGTTTGGAGTTGGCAGCAGCGGTTATCGTTTTTATAGATTTTATGTATGAAATAAAGGAAGCAACTAATTCGTATTTTCCAGCTGGAATATTGTTGATGATATATTTTCCGTTTTCGTCAGTTGTTGCTCCAAGGCTAGTTCCTTTTAAATAAACATTGGCATAAGGCACCACATCATTGGCATCTGTAACTTTTCCGCTGATTACGGCATTCTGAGCAAACAGATTGGTTGAGAATAAAAAGGAGACTATAACTAATGAAATATATTTCATGATACTTTGTAGTGTTTTGTTTGTTAAACTATAATTGTTTCAGTTTGCAAACGTAATAAGTTAGCCTTAACTAACAATATAAAAAGTAAAATTATTTTTATAAAATGATTACGGCTGTAAACAATATAAGAACTGGATTGGCCAGCTCTAAGTTTACACAAACGAAAAAAGCCTCAATATTTTCAGATTAAAGCTCTTTAATTCTATAATTATAGCCGGAGAGACCCAGTTCTAATTCCTTTGGTCGCTTAGTATAAATTTCTTGTCTCTCAAAATTTGAAGACCTACTTAAAAACAAAAAAAGAACCTTCAAATTAATGAAGAGTCTTTCCATAAGTAAAGGCGGAGAGACTCACTTCGACTTCCTTTGGTCGCTCAGTATAAACTTCTTGTCTCTCAAAATTTTCAATACTGGTTATAAATAAAAAAAGACCCTTCAAATTAATGAAGAGTCTTTCTATAAGTACAGGCGGAGAGACTCGAACTCTCACACCTTGCGGCACTAGATCCTAAGTCTAGCGTGTCTACCAATTCCACCACGCCTGCATATTTTAAAGAACTCCCGAAATAATTTTATAATTGTTTTCGGGCGGCAAATATATGATTTTCCTATTCTTATTAAATCTCTTTTTTGCAACTTAATTAGGAAAGATATTTATTGACAATTCCTTTATAAGTTTTATCAAAGTAGTGACTAAAATCCTGTTCCCTCGAAATTCAAAAAACTACATTTGGAGGCATAAATTTGCGCCAATGCTAAGTATAGATCCAAAGGAAATTTCAGTTCCCAAATTACATGGTTATTTGTTGAGTGCTGTAGCACCAAGACCCATTGCCTTTGCGAGTACTGTTAATGCTGATGGAGATGTCAATTTATCTCCTTTTTCCTTTTTTAATGTATTTAGTGCAAACCCTCCCATTGCTATTTTTTCTCCTGCGCGAAGGGGAAGGGACAACACAACTAAACATACTTACGAAAACGTAAAGGAACATCCAGAGGTGGTTATCAACATTGTTAATCATTCCATCGTGCAGCAAATGAGTTTGAGTAGCACAGAATATGCAAACGGAGTTAATGAATTTGAAAAAGCTGGTTTAACTATGCTTAAGTCAGATTTGATCGCCCCGCCTAGAGTAGCTGAATCACCCGTTCAATTGGAGTGTAAGGTGATTGAAGTTAAAGAATTAGGTTCGAATGGAGGTGCTGGAAATCTTGTGATTTGTGAAGTAGTACGAATTCATATTAAAGAAGAATTTTTGGATAGTGAAGGAAAACTGGATACTAAAAAGTTGGATTTGGTAGGAAGAATGGGCGCAAATTGGTATGTTAGAGCTAGTGAAAATGCCTTGTTTGAAGTGGCTAAACCCTTAACTACTTTAGGAATTGGAGTTGATAAGATTCCTTCAGATATTCGGAATTCAAATATTCTGACAGGAAACAATTTAGGACAATTAGGGAATGTTGAATCTGTGCCTGATGAGACTGCGGTGAATGAGTTTAGGCTAATAGAACTGAGTGATGTTTTTCAGGAATTTGAGGATAATGCGCCTAAACTAGAAGTTGAATTGCACAAATTGGCAAAACAATATTTAGAAGAAAAGAATGTAGAAGCAGCATGGAAAACCTTGCTGGCTTTTAATAACGATTAACAAACGAAAAATGAATGAGGATGCATCCTCGCAAAACAAAAACAAAATGGAAGTTTCAGGAAAAGTTAAAATGATTGGGGAAACTCAAGAATTTGGAAGTAACGGATTTAAGAAAAGAGAAATGGTAGTTACTACCAATGAGCAGTATCCGCAGGCGATTATGATTGAGTTTACCCAAAATAATACTGCTTTATTGGATAGTTTTAAAGTAGGTGATGACGCAACAGTGCAAATCAACTTAAGAGGAAGAGAGTGGACCAATCCACAAGGAGAAATAAAGTATTTTAACAGTGTGAACGGTTGGAGAATCGCTAAAGGTAGCGGGCAAGCTGCACCAGCTGCTGCACCAGCTGCAATGCCAAATATTCCTGCTCCTAGTGCATCTGATGCAAAAGGAAATAGCGCTGAAGAAGAGGATGATTTACCATTCTAGAATTAGTTCTCTATCGTCGTTACCGCGAAAACGGGAATTTCGAAAATAAAAGATATTAAAAAGGGTGCATTTGCACCCTTTTTTAATTTTATAACTGACTATAATTCCAAAATGATCAGCTTGCCACAACTCGCTCTTAGGTTATCTTACTTGTTTCTCTTACTTGCATTCAATGGATATGCTGAAAATAAATTCAGCATGACAGGTACTTGTTTTTAGAAACTTCTTTTCATTGCATAAATTTCAGAAGAACTATTTTAGCGGCATGACATTCAGCGATCGGTTTATAAATGTGGTTAAAGCAGTTCTGCCTGCTCCATTTACAATTGCCGTCTTACTTACCGTATTTACCTGGTTCTTGGCTTTCTTTTTTGGAAACTATGAAGGAGGATTGCCACAACGGTTTTTAGCAGTAGCAATTTCTTGGGAATCTGGCTTATGGAATAATAGTTTGCTCGTATTTGCTATGCAAATGATGCTTATGCTTTTATTGGGTCATTTGTTGGCTCTTTCAAAACCAATAGATAATCTTATTCAAAAGGCACTTTTTTATTGCAAAGACAGCGCTTCATCTGCAGCTACGGTCGTTTTTTTGACCATGATTGTAGGACTATTTAACTGGGGGCTTGGATTAATTTTCGGAGCAATTTTCGCTCGAAAAGTAGGGGAGAAGTTCTCAAGATTGAATCGGCCATTAAATTATCCGTTGATTGGCGCTGCTGGATATGCGGGACTTATGGTTTGGCACGGAGGATTGAGTGGTTCGTCACTTACCAAGGTTGCTGAAGCTGGACATTTAAAAACCTTAGTAAAAGATTTTAATTCAGAACTAGCATTTACACTACCTGACCAAATCACTTTTGCAGAAACTGTTTTCAGTCCAATGAACTTGCTAGTATCAGTTGCACTTTTAGTCATTATTCCATTGGTGTTTTTTAAGTTGGGGAAAACAACCCAAACTAGTATTCCAAGTTTACTTACCAATGAAAAACCAACTGTAAAAATTGCAATAAATGGAGCAGAACGATTAGATTATTCAAATTGGGTAGGAATTGCTTTTGGCTGCATTGTATTAATGGTGACTCTATTAAAACTGTTCCTTCAGAACAACGGGGACATTCTGTCTTTTTTTACTCCAAATAATATCAATCTACTTTTATTGAGCTTGAGTTTGTTGTTTCATCAAAACTTCACTGCATTTTTAAAAGCGATGGAATCTGCAATAGGTGGTGTTTCAGGAATTCTAATTCAATTCCCTCTCTATTTTGGGATAATGGGTATGATGAAAACCAGTGGATTAGTTGATGTTTTGTCTCATGGAATGGTTTCCATATCCAATGAAACGACTTACCCGATTTTTACTTTTATCTCAGCAGGAATAGTAAACATATTTGTTCCAAGTGGAGGAGGACAGTGGGCAATTCAAGGGCCTATTATAGTGCAAGCAGCAAGTGCTTTAGGAGTGTCACTTCCAAAGAGTATAATGGCGTTAGCTTATGGTGATCAGCTGACTAATATGCTACAACCTTTTTGGGCATTGCCATTGTTGGGGATAACTGGTTTGAAGGCAAAAGAAATATTACCTTATACTTTGGTGTTGTTTGTTTTAGGGTCGGCTATATTCTTACTTGGGTTATTGGTGTTTTAGAGGAATTCAAAAGCTGAAGGTCCAACCTTTAAATCATATAGACATCATGCAAATGCGCCATTGTACAGAATATGTAATCCATACAGTTTAAAATACTTAGTTTTTTATTTACTTCCAGTATGGTCCTTCAGGAGTTGTTCCTGTGGTTGGAATAGATTTTAAAAAAACGACGTCCTTTTCGACCCTCCTGAAATAGAATTTACCAACTAATAGTGCTGGTTTTAACTCAAAATTGCAGAATAATTTTCCTTATTGATTTGTTGGATAATCTAAATTGATACGATTAAAAAAGGACAGAAATCTGATCTTCCACACGCTGTGTTATCATACTAACTATACGCTTTGATATTTCTTTGGAGTTTTCATTATAAAAATCTAATTCTTCAATCGTGAAATACGCAATCACCGAAGAAAGTAAATGATTTTTTAAACGTTGATCTTCCTTTACCGATTTTCTAATAATTTTTTTCTGTTCTAGTGCGTTGTACGCATTAAACAATGGCTCTCTAGTTTTTATGTAATTCTTGAGATTGTAGAGAATAAATTGATTCTGAAATTTTAAAATTGGTCTTAAGGTTTTGCTCTGAAAAGCCTCAACTTTTTTCAAATTATCAGAATTAAAATCAACGATAGGGCGAAGCTTTAACAGGTCTGAATCTCTAGTCATTTACAGTTTTTCTTTAAGACAAATCAAACTAAAAATTAGTTCCATTATTTAATTCCTTCTTTTTGATTTTTAACGTATAGATAAAGGCTACTTTTGCAGCCAATTTTAGAAAAATGGAAGCAATTAGAAATGTGGCAATTATCGCCCACGTAGACCACGGAAAAACAACTTTGGTTGACAAAATACTCCACCACTGTGAACTCTTTAGAGAGAACCAGGAAACGGGAGACTTGATTTTAGATAGCAACGATCAAGAAAGAGAACGTGGAATCACTATTTTCTCAAAGAACGTTTCGGTAACCTATAAAGGAACCAAAATCAATATTATTGATACTCCTGGTCACGCCGATTTTGGTGGTGAGGTAGAGCGTGTGTTAAACATGGCTGATGGTGTGCTTTTATTGGTAGATGCTTTTGAAGGCCCTATGCCTCAAACGCGTTATGTACTTTCTAAATCTTTAGAATTAGGATTGAAGCCAATCGTGGTAATAAACAAAGTTGATAAACCAAATTGTAGACCTGAAGAGGTTCATGAAATGGTTTTTGATTTGATGTTCAACTTAGATGCTACAGAAGAACAATTAGATTTCTCTAGTGTTTATGGTTCTGCAAAGGATGAATGGATGAGTTTAGATCCTTCAGATAAAACAGATAACATTGAGCCATTATTAGATATGATTCTGGATAAAGTTCCAGTTCCAGAAATAGCGCCAGGTACGCTTCAAATGCAGATTACCACTATTGATTATTCTTCTTATGTCGGTAGAATAGCAATTGGTAGAGTTTCTCGTGGCACTATGAAAGAAAATATGCCAGTTAGTTTGGTTAAGCGTGATGGTAGTATTATAAAATCAAGAACTAAGGAGCTTTTTACTTTTGACGGTTTATCTCGTAAAAAGGTAACTGAAGTTCCTGCAGGAGATTTGTGTGCTTTAACCGGAATTCCTGAATTTGAAATTGGTGATACCATTGCCGATTTTGAGTCACCAGAAGGAATGAAAGCTATGAGCATTGATGAGCCTACAATGAGCATGATGTTTACCATTAACAATTCACCATTCTTTGGTAAGGAAGGAGATTTTGTTACTTCTCGTCATTTGAGAGATCGATTGATGAAAGAAATGGAAAAGAATTTAGCACTTAAGGTTGAGGATACTTCTTCTCCAGATCAGTTGATGGTTTATGGACGTGGAATTATGCACTTGAGTGTATTGATTGAAACCATGCGAAGAGAAGGTTACGAATTACAAGTAGGTCAACCTCAAGTAATCATAAAGGAAATTGACGGAAAAAAATCTGAGCCAATGGAATTAATGACCATTGACGTTCCAGAAGCAAGTTCAGGAAAGGTTATTGAGTTGGTAAATCAACGTAAAGGTGAAATGGTAATCATGGAGCCGAAAGGTGATTTGATTCATTTGGAATTCAATATTCCTTCAAGAGGAATTATTGGACTTAGAACAAGTATTCTTAACGTGAGTGCTGGTGAGGCTATTATGGCGCACCGCTTTACAGGTTATGAAGCATGGAAAGGAGATATTCCAACTCGTAAGAATGGTACTTTGATTGCTTTAGAAACTGGAATGGCTATTCCTTTTGCTTTGGATAAGTTGCAAGATAGAGGTAAGTTCTATATTGCTCCAGGAACTGAGATTTACGAAGGTCAAATTTTAGGAGAGCACATTCGTGCAACTGATTTAACTATCAATATTACGAAAACGAAAAAGTTAACGAACATGCGTACTCAGAGTACTGATGATAAAGTTCGTTTGGCTCCCCCAATTATTTTTTCTCTAGAAGAAACATTGGAATACATTCAAAAAGATGAATACGTTGAGTTTACTCCAAAGAGTATCAGAATGCGTAAAATCAAATTGAAAGAAAACGAAAGAAGAAAGAATAACTAAGGTTAGTCTAAAATTTTATTAAAGTCGTATTCATTTGTTTGGATACGGCTTTTTTTTATGGGTTTAAATTAAGGTTTGGCAACTTCTTTCCAGAAGATAGAAATATAATTTTCGCTTAAGGAGTCTTCTTCCTATTTAGCGTTTTAGTTTTAAGATCTGGGATAAAGCCAAATTCTCAAGTAATGTTTCATAAACCCAATTGCTTTTTCTTGACTTGATTCTTTCAGAATTAATTGCTTTTGTAAGCCAAGCTCATATCGCCTCGCTATCAATAGTGTAGATGTCGATTTTCATAATTCAAAAAAAGAGCCAAACATTTACCAATCTTTATTTTTTAATAGCTGTACTTTTAAATCTTAAAACCTAAAATCATGTTCAAAAACAAGACAGTCTTTATAACAGGTGCTTCTCGTGGAATCGGCAAAGCAATAGGGTTGAAATTAGCTGAAGCAGGAGCGAATATTGTTGTAACCGGTAAATCAACAGAACCACATCCCAAACTAGCGGGGACTATACACACTAGTGCTCAAGAAATGAAAGATGCCGGTGGTGATAGCTTAGCCATAGAAATGGATGTGCGGTATGAAGATCAAGTGGAACTAGCGCTGAAAAAAGCTGCTGATCATTTTGGGGGAATTGATATCGTAATTAATAATGCCAGTGCTATTAATCTTAGTGATGCTCAGCACTTAGAGATGAAGCGTTTTGATTTAATGCATCAGGTCAATGTGAGAGGAACCTATATGACTAGTAAGATTGCGATTCCATACCTTAAAGTGGCAGACAATCCACATATTTTAAACCTAAGTCCACCTTTGAATTTTGAATCGAAATGGTTTGGTCCGCATTTAGGATATTCAATTGCTAAATATGGAATGAGCTTATGTGTTTTAGGCTTAGCAGAAGAATTAAAACCATTGGGGATAGGTGTAAATGCGCTTTGGCCTAAGACAGTTATCGCCACTGCTGCAGTCCGAAACTTATTGGGAGGAGAGGAAGTTATAAAACGAGCTAGAATACCCCAGATTGTTGCTGATGCAGCATTTGAGATTTTGAGCAAACCAAGTAGAGATACGTCAGGAAACTATTTTATAGATGAGGAAGTACTTTCGAAGGCTGGAGTAGCGGACTTTGATCAATATCAGCAGGTGCCGGGAAATGATTTGTTACCTGATTTCTTTATTTAAGAAACTCGTTTAAAACATTTTCAGTAATTTGAGATATTACTGGATCATCATTAATACATGAAGTGTAAGTAATAGATCCTACAGAAAAAACTTTACCGCCATTGTTATTTTCATAGTATGTCATATCTGCGCCGCCATTATCAGAATTTGTGCCTTTAGCTAAATGAATAATATTTGTGGGTGAAAAGTTTGTGATTTTATCGGTTTCATGGCCAGATGCACCGTCTCTTCCGCAAGACTCTCCAAACGTATCATCGTTTTTAAGGTTAGTATTCGAATATACCCAATGTGAAGCATTTTTTACCTTGTATGGCTTATAGGTGTTGTAGCCTCTTCTATCGTATTGAACTCCGATCAGGGATGATTCATGGAGTTCCAAGTCTCGCCAGAGTCCACCTTGGCTTTCTTCATAAAAATGAGTTCCTCCAGTCTTTCGAGTTTCTAGAATTTTCAAGAGAGGGTTAAAAACAACCTTAGAATAAATTCCATTTGCACCCAAATACATTAAATGTCCACCTTCGTTTATATATTCTAAAAGAGCGCTGTACATTTCTTGAGAATAATATTCTGGGTGTGTTTGAATTATAATCGTTTTATACTTTTTTATATCATCTGGCGATTCATGTAAATCAACATCAGAAAATTGATCATACGCATAGTTGTTTTGTTCTAACCACTTTACTAAATGAAGCTCAGAACCAGTTAAATGAGAGTTTTCGAAAGGACTTGCCGATGGGTTTGGTCTAAGAAAAGCTATATTTTCGGAAACGGGAGACTCCTCTTCAATTCTGTTAGTATAGAAAGATCCACCACCCCAATCATTATAGGCACACCAGGTAAATGTTGATGCGATTAAAGCAATATCACTCGTTTTTGAAAAAGGTTTTACAATAAATGTAATCCAAGAAGAACCGTTTTCATTTTCAATTTTAGCGCTATAATATCCAGTTCGAAGACTTCCTGAGAGTGCGTAATTAAAAGTTGAATTCCAGTCGCAACCATGTGAATAGGAGTAGCATAGGTAGTTTTGAATTGCACCATCATTCCGGTTTTCCGAATAAATTAATTGTTGGTTTTGACCAAAGCGATATAACTCAAATGAATAAGAAGGGGTTCTGCTATGGATGTAAAAAAAGACTCTCTCCCCAACTGCATAGCTTTGTTTATCTGTATATCCCTCAATATTAGAATTATTTCGGATAAGTTCTTTGGGGTTGCAAGACCTTTCAAAGTTTATTATCGGAGGCAATCCAGTCTCAATATCGGCTTCATTTTGGGCCACTAACCTTTGACTATAATCTGCTGACTCTTTATTGCACGCAATATTTATAAATGCAATAATAACCAGAACTGTTTTGATGATATTTCTCATTTTAAAATTATTCTACATCCGGCAACCAGCCTGGAGTATAACTAACCCCAGCCGCCTTCAATTGATTTTGAATGTCAATTATTTGAGTTTTTATTGATTCCAGTTCATCTTGTACAAAAGTCAAACCTTCTTTAGCGATAGTGACTTGTTCTCGTTGAGTTGAAGTAGGATTAGAGGTAGTTCTCCATAGGTAATAGACAACTGTTCCTAATCTGTTGTTTATTGAAGGAGCAGTTTCAAACTCATGTTTAGAAACACTGTTATCGCCATAAAGTTTTATGCTTAAGTTGTTTAATTGATTGTCAATCTGTGTTAGATTTTCAATCAACGTTATATCCGCTTTTGGTGTGGCAATTACAGCTTGGTGTAAATACTCAGCTCTTTTGCTAAAGTCGCTATTTACCTTATTCAGTTTCCCTAATTGGTTTCTTGCATTTGCTACTTCTTGTGCAAATTTTTCAATTCCACTTCTGTCATAGCCCATTTGTTTATTGATTTCTAAAAACTTGAGTCCAAATTCCTGTGAACCAGTCAATTCAGTAACTTCTCCACGGACAACTTGGAAACCCTTTACAGAGTATTTCCCTGGTAAAGCCATTCGTCCGAAATCATAGCCTTGATAGATGTTTTTTGGTTCTTTGGATGTTAAGCTAATCGGAGATTGGGATTCGTAACGTAAATCCCATAAAACGGAGTTTATTCCCGAAACTGCAGGTTGTTTTAATCTTCGCAATACGTTTCCTGAATTATCGCTAATCTCAAATAAATAGTAGGGATCGTTTTCATCGTCCTCTGCTCGCATTTCATCGAAACTAGGATAGGTTATATCGGTATTGTTTTTCGCTTGTTTTTTTTCTATTTCTAAACGTTTTGCTTTCAAAGACTTTGGTGCTTCTTTTACGAAGTACTTAATTTCAGCTCCAATTCTGGGATTAGGAGTAGTGAAGTATGATTCTCCTTGAAAGGTTTTTCCTCTTCGTCCAAGTCTTGAGCCTTCTATATACATTTCAGCATCTTTAATGGCAAAGATTTTTGCAGGACCATCTGCAAGCAAATCTTCAGTAATTTCTCTAAGAGGAGCGTAATTATCAAGGACATAAAACCCTCGACCAAATGTGGCCAATACCAAATCATTTTCACGTTTTTGAATCTCCATGTCCCGAACAGCAACTGTTGGAAGTCCTGATTTCAATTGGGTCCATTTAGTGCCGCCATCGACCGTTACAAAAACACCAAATTCAGTTCCTGCAAACAATAAATTAGGATCGACATGATCTTCAGCGATACAATAAACAGAGCCCCTTTCGGGTAAGTTGCCAATGATTGAAGTCCACGTAGCTCCCTTGTCTCGTGATCGGTAAACGTAAGGCTTGAAGTCGCCGTTCTTGTGATTATTGAATACTGCATAAGCCGTACTTTCACTGTGCTGAGAGGCCAGTAACATGTTCACATAAGTTTTAGAAGGAACTCCCTCTATCGATTCAATTTTTTTCCAAGTGTTACCAGCGTCAGTTGTAATTTGAATCAATCCGTCATCAGTTCCTACATAAAGCAAGTTCTCGAGTTTAGGAGATTCTGAGAGCGCCACAATATTTCCGTAAATGGTCGTCGATTTATTTTTAGCAACAGCGTCCATACTCCACACCTTTCCCATAACAGGCAAAGTATTGCGATCTATTTGACGTGTTAAATCACCACTAATAGCCTTCCAGGTGTTTCCTTGATCATCAGATTGGAATACTTTGTTTGCAGCAAAATACAGACGCTTATGGTTGTGCGGTGAAATGATTAGAGGAGCATCCCAATTCCATCGAAAAGCTGCTTCATCTTTTTTAGGTTGAGGTTTAATATCAACCGTTTCACCAGATGCCTTATCGTAGCGCACCAAATAGCCATACTGACTTTGAGCATAAACAATATTTGGATCCGTTGGATCAATTGCTGATTCAAATCCGTCTCCACCTTTAGTGACAAACCAATCCGAATTTACAATTCCTCGCTTGTCATTCGTTTTAGAAGGACCCATTAACGAGAAATTATCCTGTGTTCCACCTGCGATATTATAGAATGGTTCAGCGTTATCTAATGCTACTTTGTAAAATTGGGTGATCGGTAAATTGGGTTTGAATTGCCATGTGGAAGCAGCATCAAAACTTTCATAGATTCCACCATCGCATCCCATCAAGTAATGATTTTTGTTTTTGGGGTTAATCCACATGCAGTGATTATCCACATGTTTACTTTTTTCGCCCAGTTTTTTCCAAGTTGTTCCACCATCGTTTGAAACTTGAGCCCAAGTATCCATACTATAAATTCGTCCTTCAATATGAGGGTCACAAACCAACTCGACATAGTAGTTTCCACTTGAAGCATATTTATTTACTTTTTTCCAGCTGGCGCCACGATTTTCAGAGCGATATAACCCCTGATTTTTCTCAGTAGCTTCAACCATAGCATACAATACATCTGGATTTTGAGGTTCAATTGCCAAAGCGATTCTTCCGACATCTCCTTTAGGTAGACCATTCTCTAATTTATTGAAGGTTTTTCCACCGTCTGTTGATTTGTAAACTGCCGATTCTGGACCACCGCTGATATAGGTAAAGACATGTCTTCTGCGCTGGTGAGCCGCTGCGTATATCACATCTGGGTTTCTAGGATCAAAATGAATTTCGTTGAACCCGGTATGCTCACTAACTTCTAAAATGTTGTTCCATGTTTCACCACCGTCTTCTGTTAAGTAAATTCCTCTATCACCACCAGTGCTCCAGAGAGGACCATAAGCTGCCACAAGCACACGATTAGAGTTTCTAGGATCGACTTTAATCATTCCAATATGTTCTGAATTTTTAAGTCCTACATTCTTCCAAGATTTTCCACCATCATCTGATTTGTAAAGACCATCGCCATAACCTACCGAACGTTGATTATTGTTTTCACCAGTACCCACCCAAATCGTATGCGGATTACTTGGGTCAATGGTAATGCATCCAATGGAAGAGGAGCCTTGTTTGTCAAAAATGGGCTCGTAAGTGGTGCCCCAATTTTCGGTTTTCCAAACACCACCTGCAGCTGAAGCCACATAATAGGTGCCCGGTATTTTTTCGTTTATAGCAATATCTGCAACTCTTCCTGAGGTTAATGCCGGACCAACTGCTCGGAATTTAAATGAAGAAAGTGCGCCACTGTTGAGTTTTGAATCGTCTTTCTTTTCGTTGGTTTCTATCTCTTTAGCTGAGAAGGCGGAATTAGACAGAAAAAATGATAATATTATTAGGCCTAAATATTTCATGTTTAGATTTTAAAAAAATAGTAATACTACCGGGTTCAATTAATAATTAAGCAAAGAACATGATAATTGATAAAAAGTAATGTTGAGGTTATTCTTCAATTTTCAGCACATAAGCATCGAGTTGCAGGTTTTTAATAGCTGGCAACATGCTTTCAGCTTCCTTTTCCGATTTATAGGGTCCGACATAAACCTTATACATTTCGCTTCCACCAGGAAAATATTTAGGAATCCAATAAATTCCAGCATCATAACCCAATGCTTCAAGTGTACTATAATTCGTATTTGCAAGCGGTTTTTTAGAATTTGCACTAAAGGCAATAATCCAACTTGGTATTTCAAATTCACCCTTTTTACGAATGATTTTTGTTTTAATTGCCTCTTTTTCTTGATCAGGTGAGCTTTTATCAGAAAACCCTTCTCTGGCCTCTTTCATTTCAGATTCCATACTATTTTCAGTAGAGAGCTCTGTTTCCTTAGAATTATTCGTTCCCTTATTTCCCATGGATTCAAAACCGTCACCAATCGCTCCCGCTTGCGGAGCTGCTTCTAAGCCCTCAATAGATTCATTATCATAAAGGGCATCTGTACTATTTGACCCGTTAGATTTAAGCCCGTCATTTTTAATGGAATCATCGGATTTTTCTGTTGCTTCTTTTTCCATTATTGAAGAAATGATAGTATATCCCAAGGTAATCAATCCAATCAAAATTAAAACGGCAATAATTATTCCTAGCAGCTTACTTTTTCGACTTGTCTTGTGTGAATTGTGTTTTTTTACTGGTGGAACAATAGGAGGGGGTGTTACCGGTGGAGTACTTTTAGTATTTTCTTGTCTAGGTTCAGGTTTTTTTTCTACCGGTGAAGATACTGCGATAGGTTCTCGTTTTGGAATATCTTTCACAGGTACAACTGGAGCAGTAATCTTTGGAGTTTCAACAGTATTAGGGGCTGATGTTGGCTCTTGCTCTAAGTTATCTGTTGGATTAGGAGTCGTTTTATCAGTCACAGGTGTTTGCTCTAGTGGTTTTGTTACTTTCTTTTTATTATATCCCGGATCTCTATCCCTTCCTGAAACCATTTGTTATTTTTTTAATTGAAGTTGCAAATTAGACTAATTGCCTAAATTGAGCAAGGTAAAATGCTTTATACATTCACTTTTCGTCCTTTCCAGTTAGGAGCAGTAAATAATGGTAAAATCAATAGAGCTATCAGGTAAAATGGCATGATTAATCCTGATACCAAAAAGAGAACAATACTAGTTTCCTCCTTATTTAATTTTCGATATTTACGTACAAAATAATAATCAGTTAATATTTTAAAGAGCAGGATAGGTGCTCCAATTTTCCAACTTATTCCACAAACAAAAAACGGAATGAGTTGCATAATACCCAAGTAGAACGTTACTGCACCATATTTTGGAATTGAAACATTTTTGTTTTTTCCCGCCCAGCGCAGCCTTTGGTCAAAATATTTATTTAGACTTTTAACGCTAGGTGTTTTAGCAACTAAGTTTTTGGATAAAGCATATTTTATAGTTAATTTTTTCTTTAAAAATTCTTGGAGAAGGAAAATATCGTCACCAGAATCACCTTCTTTAATAGCATCAAAAGCATCTAGCCATGCGGATTTTCTATAAACTAAGTTTGCTCCATTGCAAAGAATGGGGGTTTTATTGCCCGCCATGCCAAAAGTGACAAATTGCAAAGCACTAAACTCAAACTCTTGAAACCATTGCTTTCGTCCATTTATACTAACTGGTAAAACCAATAAATCAGTTTCTTTATTTATGTTTTGAATAACTGATTCTAACCATTGTTGTTTTATGACAATATCGCAATCAATTTGAATAATGAATTGTGTTGTGGCGCATTGAATTGCTTTAAATAGTGCCTTCTTTTTTCCCTGACCCTCACTATTTTCAAGGTTCAAAAGTTTTGTTTTGAATGGAAAATCGCCTTTGATTAGTTCTTTGAGCTGCGAAACGGAGCTGTCAGTAGAATCATCATTTATAAAAATAATATGGACTGAATTTTTTTCGTGGTTTTGGTTTCGTAAAGATTCAAATAACTTAGGAATGCTTTTTTCTTCGTTTCTAAATGGAATTACTATCGTGAATTTAGTTTCTGACTCAGAACCAGTTTTTTGAGTGAAATTAACGATATTTTGTACGCCTTGATTTAGCCACCAAAGCACCGCAAAATGAACTGCCAATAGTCCAAATATCCATAACATCATTAGAATGATTTTGATTGAAATTTAATTCGAAGTAGAACTAAGCTGCCCAATAAAGCTGGTACAGCAATGTTGATTATCCACAACGTAAATGAAGCAGAAATAATACCGAGTGTATTTTCTGAAATTCCAGATAAAACTGCAATAGAAACACCTTCTCTTATCCCTAATTCGGATAATGCTATAGTTGGCACGATTGCTAGAGTTAAATATATAATTGGAATATGAAAAATACTAAAAAGGCTATTAAGTTCTACGTTGTAAAAGGTAAGGATGGCTATAAATTGAATAAAGAAAATAAAATATCTGAAAATGCTATTTCCAATAAGTGGTGTTAGTGTACTTCTTGATATCGCAACTTTAAATTCAGGTTCTTTTATGATTTTTTTTAACCACTTTATGTTAGAAATGAATTTCAGTAATCTAGTCGAACGAGTGTAGAATAGCAAAACTAAAATAGCGAAAGCAGCTAATATGATTTGCACTAGGATTACTATAAAACTAGTTTCGAAGATTAAGTAATAAGGGATTAATCCTATTAGGCAGATAGATCCAATAACAAGTGTTATAGTAAGTTGAGATAAACTGCAAATGGCGTTAGAAAAAACACCTTGTGTTCTAAATCCTTCGGGAATAGTTAATACTCGACCGGCGAATTCTCCTATTCGATTTGGGGTAAATATTCCAAGTGCCACACCAGCAAGAACTGACTTAATAGAAGATATGCGAGAAATTGGATGAATCTTCCGTAAGGAGATTGACCATTTTTTACTTTCAATAAACCAATTCAAGGGCATTAGGATAATTACAAAAGTAAGCCATATCAAATTTTCATATTCTGAAAATATAGAATATTGAAAGTCAATAATTTCTTTAGATGAGTAGTGATTTAAAGATTTAGAGACAACCCAGTAAAACACAGCTAAAACCATCAAAATTTTAATGGCAAAAAATATATAGGTACGTTTTGATGAATTCACTTCTTGTTTTTAAATTATTATCTTAACCGCTTCAAAAGTATAGCTTGAATAGATAAATGGAGGATAAAATAATTCTAGGTATGGATCCTGGTACATCGCTAATGGGATATGGAATTGTGCATGTTAAGAATAAGAAACTGCATTTGGTTACTATGGGTGTTATTCATCTAAGTAAGCTACCTGAGCACTCAGATAAACTAAAGAGAATATTTGAACGGACACTTCAACTTATCGATACTTATAATCCGGATGAATTTGCCGTTGAAGCACCATTTTACGGTAAAAATGTCCAATCGATGCTAAAACTAGGTAGAGCTCAAGGAGTGTCAATGGCGGCTGCGCTGTATCGAGATATTCCTATTATGGAATATGCGCCTAGAAAAATAAAGCAATCGATTACTGGCAATGGAAACGCAAGTAAAGAGCAAGTTGCGGCGATGTTAAAGTCATTATTGAAGATAGAGGAAATGCCTAAGCATTTAGATGCAACTGATGGATTGGCTGCAGCTGTTTGTCACTATTTTCAAGGTGGTGCAGGTACGGGAGGTAAGAAGTACTCTGGTTGGGAGTCATTCGTTAAGAATAACCCTAAAAAGGCACGCTAGAGGTAGGCTTTAATTTGTGCCACAATGGATTCAAATTCTACTATGGAAAAAGATTTTTTTGTTTGAGCAAAGTTCATATCCTTTTCTAGATTAATTGGAATTAAATGAATGTGTGCATGAGGAACCTCCAATCCAATTACAGACATCCCTATTCTGTTGCAAGGAAAAGCTTTTTTTATTGCAATAGAAATGATTTTGGTATATGCTAATAGTTCCGAATAGGCTTTATCATCCAAATCAAATAGTTGATCCGCTTCAGTTTTGGACACCACTAGAACATGACCTTTTTGAAGAGGATTTATGTCCAAGAAACTGAAACAGTATTCGTTTTCAGCTATTTTATAACAAGGTATATCACCTCTAATTATTTTGGTGAAAATTGAAGCCACTACCTAGTTATATCCAAGATCTTGAAATTAAGCTCGCCTGCAGGAATTACAACATCAGCAATCTCACCCTTTGCTTTTCCTAAAAGACCTTTACCGATAGGTGAGTCAACGCTAATTTTACCAGCTTTAAGATCTTGTTCGTTCTCTGCAACCAAAGTGTACATCATTTTGGTTTTGTTCGCCTGATTTTCGATAGTAACTTTTGATAGAATACGCACTTTGGAGTTATCCATGATACTCTCATCGACAATACGCGCGTTCGAGATCAAATTTTCTAGCTGACTAATTTTCAGCTCAAGAAGACCTTGGGCTTCCTTTGCTGCATCGTATTCAGCATTTTCGGATAAATCACCTTTATCCCTTGCGTCTCCAATTTGCTGAGATATACTAGGTCTTTCAACTGTTTTTAAATTGTGAACCTCGTCACGTATATTTTGTAACCCTTCTTCGGTATAATAAGCAACTTTAGACATAATTACTTGATTTTAGAATATGATTTAAATGAAAAAATGGAATCCTGATTCAGGATTCCATCAATAAAATAATATTTGATTTAACTTTTATAGGTTCAAACGCAATCCAAATAAATGATTTCCACCATAAGGATTAGTAAATACATATGAGTAATCGATCGCAATTGTAGTTCCATTTTCATTGATTGGATATACAAAGCTAAGTCCTGCAGAAGGGCCTGTATACATAGTAGACCGATCATTATTTGAGAAAATCCCTTGCTCATACATTAAACCTACTCTACCCATTACCATTTCTCGCCATGCATATTCAGCGCCTACTCTCAATTCATCTTTACCAAAAGATTTAGACACAAATGTTCCTGCAGGTGTTATCCGATGTTCTGTTTTTTCGCTTTTACCTGAAGTATCGCTTACAGAGCCTACATAAAAGTCGTAAGCCACTCCCATGTTTAATTCAGCGGGCATTTCAAATGCTTCTGATCTCTGATTAAATGTAAATTCTTTATCCTCAAAATCTGTTTTTACAGAAAGTCCATTACCCTCAAATTTTAATTTAGGTCCAATATTTCTTAAAGCAATTCCAAATTTCAGGTTATCGTCTTTACCGGTCACATATCTAATTCCTATATCAAAAGCAACACCTTGAGTTTTAACATCCGTAATAGATTCTGAAATCATTTTTACTGCTATACCAGCATAAATACTGTTTGAGAATGCCCTTGCGTATGCTAAGTTCAAATTGAGAAATTGTGGAGCATATACTCCAATTCCACCTTCTGGATTATCTTCAGTAGTCACATCAATGTCCCCAAAGGCCATATTCGTGATGGAAAATCCAATAACATTTCCCTCACCTACTTTTTGAGCAAGTCCAAATGTGTTAATGTTAGAAGCACCACCCATAAATCTTGTAAATCCATATTGAATTTCAGTTTTAGGTGTAAATGCCAATCCTGAAATATTAGAAGCTAAAGATTCCAATCCAATTACAGAAGTTGAATTAGCATTTGCGAATCCAGCACTCCTAGTCCAAGGGTTAATAGATAATTCATTGGCCCCATTTTGTCCAATTCTATCTTTATTACCAGCAAAAGCTACGCTCGATAACAACAAACTAAAAAACATCAACAGGAATAAAGTATTATTATGTCTATTTCTCATCATATCTTGATTATTCTCCCTAAACAATAATTCTAAAAGTTATCTAAATCAACTGGTCTCATAACAGCCATCCATTTAAGAATAGTCTCGCCAATTCCCGGTGCGTCAATATGGTATATATACATACCTGAGGCAATAGGAACGCGTGACTGATTTTTCAAGTCCCATTCTAAGAATGTTATTGTATCGTCATCTTTCTCTAATGTTCTAACCAACGTACCATTTATGGTATACACTCGAACTGTAACAGTTTTAGGTAAATTAGTAATAATGATTCTATTATCCAATTTACTAGTCTCATATTTACTATAAGCATAATATGGATTTGGAACAATCTTAATATCCTCTAGTGCGTCTTTAGCAACTGTTTGACTATTAAAAGTAGGCTGCATTCCCTCTAAAGAGAATGTATACATTGGCATTCCACCATTTGTTTGTTCGATTAAAACAGAATCTATATCAGTACCAGATCTGCCATTTTTATACTCTAAGGTATAATTTGTAGCCTTTTTAGGACTAATGGTCATACCTCTTTTGTATACCGTTGTATCATTAAGTGTATCACTAAAACTACTCACATCGATTACTTTAACAGGTCCTGCATTCACATAATAGCTTTTCCCAGCCTCAAGTGTCGCGTTAGCTTCAATTGGATCACCTATACCCCAAGCCTTATATTCTTGTTGCACTCTCAATCGGATTGTTACATCGGTACTCATGAATTCTTGCCCTTCTTCCAATAGAGGATTTACAACCCACATTCCAGCACGGAATACGTTAGCTGCATTATTATGCATTAAAGTATCCTCTTTCTTGAACCTTGGATCAAGATAACCTCTAACATCTTTAAGCTTAGCTGCCATCCATTTTCCTGCATCATAACGAGGCATTCTGTTCTCTGGATTATTGTAATTTAAATCCAAGAAGAACTTTGCTCTGTTGTAATCAGCAGTAGAATAATCATCAAAATTTATTATTTCATCTTCTACAGCATTATTTCTGAAGACATAGATAATATGTTTTCCTCCTCCTCTAAATGCTCTTCTAGGACCTTCAAATTCTGTAGAAGTTGGGTTCCAGACCATATCACGGCCATTTTCTTCGATAAGGTAAGAATCTTCTCCAAAAGCCATATTTAATCGTTCACCTGTTTCAACATCAATTGCGTAACCAGGGAACCAACCCATACCTTTTGATGCTATATAATTAGGATCACTTGGATTACTACTACCCGCTGCAGTTGTATCTGTAGCAGGATTACCTTCCTTATCTACAGAAGCAGCATCACGGAGTTGACCTCGAATAGCATTTCCTTCACTTTCAGATATTGTATCTCTCATTTCTAATACAGGACAACGTGACCAATGTTCTTTATTATCAGTAATAACAATGTTAACACCGTGCAAATAGTTCAATTGATTGATAGAATCAGCAGGAATAAATAGTTGCTGAACTCTATCTGAATCACTTTGTCTGTCTATTCCTCTAATGTCATATTGCCATAAATGTCCAGCACCAAAAATGGGAGAACCAATACTTAATTTAACTTCAGCTTGTAAATAGCCAGGTACTGGTCCATTCGCAGATTTGTATGAGGTCATTCTGAAAGGAGCAATTGTACCACCTTCAATTTGTTCGAATTTTTGCAAATCATCGAGTCCCTTGCCTTTTTTGGAAACGTTAGTAAATCCTGGTGTTGAACCGAAGTAGTAGTTCCAATCATCAAATTTGCTTTCATCTATAGGAGATCCAGCAGCATCTTCCAAAGCACTGGTTCCACTTAAAATCCAGTTAGATTCAATAGTTCCGTCAGCATCAGCAACACCGCTTAACCAAGCTTTAGAAGGATCTTTAAACACAACTTCTGAGAATAGGAATCCATTATCTAAATCTCGAACCTCTTTTTCACCTGAATTATGCACTTGACCAAGAGTGATTGAAATCCCTAAGTCGGTAAGTATTTTTTCTGTACCAACTTCAATAGATCTTGTTGAGAAAATTGTGTCTGCAAATTTTGAACTCGTTACCATCCAGAATGCATCGGTCAAGTCACCTTTTGTATACCTGTTGGTGTCTCTTAACCAAATGGTATAATCACCACCTTTTATTGCAACAGGGTCAACAACTTTAACCGTTACAGGGCCCGCGCCTTTTTCATAGGTAAGTTCTTTAACTCTGTGATCTGGTGAAGCTAAAATAGCGTCTATACTTTTTTGAGTAATCTTAAGGACATTTCCGCCATTTCCGATTCCTTCAACTCTTGTAATTTCTACTCCATCACCATATTTAGCATTCAATACAGTACCACCGTTCTGATTATCTACTTGATGTGGTATTCCTTTTATTGCTTTAATGGCACCAGTTGGAGATTTACGACTACCAATGAATTTTCTGTTCTGAGAATTAGGGTTAAATCCGTACGCAACTGCTAAGTAATAATAAGCTCTATTATTTACAAGTTGAGTTACACCTTCAGCAAAAGCATCTTGATCAATTAAGAATGAGGTGCTAATTCCATTGTTTTCTCCTACCACTTCAAGAGTAGGAACTTCAGTACCTAAATCACTATCAAAAGGTAGATTGATAATTTTAGTTACGGAATCTCTAACATCAACCTGACCAATTAATCTTGCTTTAGCTGGATCTTTTAAGTCACCAGTAGAAACAGCATCATCTTTCAATTGATAAATCATATAACCTTGGAAGAAATAGGTTTTAAAATCTTCAATTTCACCATCAGTTATTGGTCTCCCTTGAACTGAATCAGGAGCAATAATCGTAGGATCAGTTTCTCGGTAAGCTTCGTTGTAGTTGTTTGAAAGTAGAGGATTTTCTAAGTATAGAATAAGCTCATTTTCCATTTCACGAATAGAAAGATTCGGAGCGTCCGGACCACTTAGGATTCTGAAGCAGTTGTCGAATAATGCTTGTGTTTTATCATCTGCTTTTTT
>CESE01031773.1_pt1 | contig 51494 bp, 39 predicted proteins | sample 350271 | NCBI WGS metagenome assembly CESE01 (sample SAMEA2621536, study PRJEB7988) | marine metagenome | isolation source: saline water (ENVO:00002010), including | reverse complement strand
TGTTGGGCAAAGCCAAGGAAACCTATTCCTAGAAATAATAGTAAATAAGCTACTTTTTTCGTTTTCATAGAGCAGCTAAGGTAACATTTCGTTTGATTCTTTCTCCCCCAGCTGTTTAAAAAGTACTATAAACTGTTCGTATGTGTGGCTACGTTTTATGAATAACATCTCTGGATTTGTGAAGTTCCAAAAACACTTCTAGTATTTGCTCCTAGCTCTTTTATAGCTTACTATTGCGATCCTTAAAATCGCTACATTATGGAACAAATTGCACCTTATAAACCAATTAATAAAGTTAGGATAGTTACTGCAGCATCATTATTTGATGGGCACGATGCAGCCATCAATGTTATGCGCCGGATTATTCAAGCAACTGGGGTTGAGGTAATTCACCTAGGGCACGATAGAAGTGTTGAAGAAGTAGTGAATTGTGCAATTCAAGAAGATGCAAATGCAATTGCGATGACTTCTTACCAAGGCGGGCATGTCGAGTACTTTAAGTACATGTACGATTTACTGAAAGAGAAAAACTCTACCCATATCAAATTGTTCGGTGGTGGAGGCGGGGTCATTCTTCCTGATGAGATCAAAGAATTGCACGAATATGGAATTACCAAGATATATTCTCCTGACGATGGTCGTTCTCTTGGTTTACAAGGAATGATAAATGACTTGGTGAAACAATCAGATTATCCACTTGGAGGTGTTTTAAATGGTGAATTAAAAGATTTATCAAAAGAAAATACACCCTTAATTGCTAGATTAATTTCTGCTGCGGAGAATTTTCCAGAACAAACTAAAACAACCTTGGATGAAATTCATGAAATGGCGAAATCTATAGATACGCCAGTTTTAGGAATTACAGGAACGGGTGGTGCAGGTAAATCTTCGCTTGTCGATGAATTGGTAAGACGGTTTTTGATTGATTTTCAAGATAAAAGTATTGCAGTTGTGTCAGTTGACCCTTCAAAGCGGAGAACCGGAGGAGCATTGTTAGGGGATAGAATTAGAATGAATAGCATAAACACGAATCGTGTTTATATGCGTTCTTTGGCAACTCGCCAATCCAACTTGGCTTTATCAAAGCACGTAAATGAAGCATTGCAAATTATTAAAGCTGCCAAGTTTGACTTAATTATTCTTGAAACATCGGGAATTGGCCAATCGGATACGGAGATCTTGGATCATTCAGATGTTAGTTTATATGTAATGACACCAGAATACGGTGCAGCTACTCAATTGGAAAAGATTGATATGCTCGATTTTGCAGATATCATTGCGCTGAATAAATTCGACAAAAGAGGTGCTTTAGATGCTATAAGAGACGTAAAAAAGCAATATCAACGCAATCACACTCTGTTTCATGATGATATAGATACTATGCCTGTTTTTGGGACAATTGCTTCTCAATTCAACGATCCAGGGATGAATACGTTGTATAAGAAAATAATGGAGAAATTGGTTGAGAAGACAGGAACTCAGTTGGAAAGTTCATTTGAAATTACCAATGAAATGTCTGAAAAAATTTACATTATTCCACCCAAAAGAAACCGTTATTTGGCTGAGATTGCAGAGAGCAATCGCTCCTACGATCAGTGGGTGAATGATCAAGCAGATATTGCAGAAAGCTTATATGGACTGCAACTCAGCATGAATACGCTAAAAGATTCTGCGATTGATGATAAAGATCGTCTGATTAAAAAACTACAAGAATCCTATGAAACCGTAAAGCTTGATTTAGATCCTCGAAATCTGAAAATAATAGAGGAATTCGAAGAGAAAAAAGCAAGGTATAAAGCTCCGGAATATATCTTCAAAGTGCGTGATAAGGAATTGAAAATTAAAACCCATTCAGAGTCTTTATCTCACTCTCAAATTCCAAAAGTCGTATTACCAAAATATCGCAGTTGGGGTGATATTCTTAAGTGGAGTCTGCAAGAAAATGTACCCGGAGAATTCCCTTATACTGCTGGACTATTCCCTTTTAAAAGAGAAGGTGAAGATCCAACGAGAATGTTTGCTGGAGAAGGTGGGCCAGAAAGAACAAACAAACGTTTTCATTATGTGAGCTTAGGTATGCCCGCAAAGCGACTTTCTACTGCTTTTGATTCGGTAACCTTATACGGTAATGATCCAGATTTTAGACCAGATATTTATGGTAAAATCGGGAATGCTGGAGTTTCTATTTGTTGTTTAGACGATGCAAAGAAGTTGTATTCAGGGTTTGATTTATCGAATCCAATGACTTCGGTATCTATGACAATCAATGGTCCTGCACCAATGTTGTTGGGTTTCTTTATGAATGCAGCAATTGATCAAAATTGTGAGAAGTACATTAAAGAAAATGGCCTTGAGACAGAAATCGAAGCAAAGATTGCTGAGATGTACAAAAAGGCTGGGGTAACTCGCCCTAGTTACCAAGGAGATTTACCAGAAGGCAATGACGGACTAGGTCTTGTGTTAATAGGAGTAACAGGTGATCAGGTTCTTCCGCAAGACGTTTATAATAAAATTAAAATCGAAACTTTAACCAAAGTTCGTGGAACGGTTCAGGCGGATATACTAAAAGAGGATCAAGCTCAAAACACGTGTATATTCTCTACGGAATTTGCATTGCGTTTGATGGGTGATGTTCAGGAGTATTTTATTACAAATAATGTACGAAACTTCTACTCAGTTTCTATTTCAGGATATCATATTGCCGAAGCTGGTGCAAATCCAATTACACAATTAGCGTTTACACTTTCCAATGGGTTTACTTACGTAGAATACTATTTAAGTAGAGGAATGGACATCGATAAATTCGGTCCAAATCTATCGTTCTTCTTTAGTAATGGAATTGATCCAGAATATGCGGTAATTGGTCGTGTTGCTCGACGTATTTGGGCAAAAGCTCTGAAAATGAAGTACGGAGCAAATTCTCGTGCTCAAATGTTGAAGTATCATATTCAAACTTCGGGCAGATCATTGCATGCTCAAGAAATTGACTTCAACGATATTAGAACTACTCTTCAAGCTCTGTATGCGATTTATGATAACTGTAATTCACTGCATACCAATGCTTATGATGAGGCAATTACAACACCAACGGAGGAGTCTGTAAGAAGAGCCATGGCAATTCAATTGATTATCAATAAGGAATTGGGATTGGCGAAAAACGAAAACCCACTTCAAGGTTCATTTATAATTGATGAATTGACTGAATTGGTAGAAGAAGCTGTATTGCTGGAGTTTGAAAGAATTACTGAAAGAGGTGGGGTTTTAGGTGCGATGGAAACGATGTATCAGCGTTCTAAGATTCAAGAAGAATCGTTGTATTACGAAACCTTGAAACACAATGGTGAATTCCCAATTATTGGGGTAAACACTTTTTTAAGTTCTAAAGGTTCTCCAACAGTATTGCCTCAGGAAGTAATTAGAGCAACATCTGAAGAAAAGGAATACCAAATCAGTATGCTTAAAGAACTGCATGAAGGAAATGCTCATAAAACTGATGAGTTGATTAAATCAATTCAAGAAGCTGCTATTCAAAATGAAAATATTTTTGAACTATTGATGGAAGTAACAAAGTACTGTTCTTTAGGTCAGATAACAAGTGCGTTGTTCGAGGTTGGTGGACAGTATAGAAGGAATATGTAAGTGGTTTTATCTCGTTGATCTCAAAGATATAACTCACCGTCATTCCCGTGAAAACGGGAATCTCTACAACTATTGTTTAGTACGAAGATAGCTTTGGTCAGCAAACTCCTCCAGCTGCCGTCATTCCGTAAGCATAGATGAGTTTGCCGACGAAGGAGGTTTAGCGAAACTTCAATACGGAATCTAAATCCGATGTGTGCAGATTCCTGATACCTATTTCAGGAAAACTTCATGTTTTGTTCAATTACAATGCTGGGTTGACATTGAGTAAAAGTTACGATCCACTATTTCTCTTTCCTCTTCAATGCAAGCAATCTTATTAAATAACTCAACCCAAGCGCTGCCATGAAGCTACTAAACCAGAAAGCATATTTAAATCTAGTGACATCATTGTCGTAAATTTCTGCTCCAAAAATCGACCCTAGAATGACTCCTAACTCCAAAGCTATAAACATAGTAGACATTCCTTTTCCTCGGTTTAATTCATCTGCAAGATCGACTGTCCATGCGAACAGTGTAGGGGAATTTATTCCAGCTGCGATTCCATAAATAGCTGCGCTCATATAAAACAGTTGAGGTGTGTCAGAAAAGCCAAGTAAAATTGTTGAAGCAATGAGCAAAGTCATTCCAATCATCATGATTTTTTCTCTTCCAAATCGATCACTTGCTTTTCCTGCAAAAAGTCGGGTGACTACAGAAGCAAGCAGTGTAGCGGTAAAAAATAAGCCTCGATTACCTATGCCTAAATGATCGCTTAAATCTGGTGTAACCGTTAATACTGTTCCAAAAGCATAAACGCTCAAAAACATTATAATTGAAGGCTGTATAACCCTTGGTTCAACAACATCTCTTGGATGAATCAACAATAAACTAGGTTTGAATTTAACTTTATCCTGCAGTGTTTCCTTCATTCCAAAAAGCACCAATACTGATAATAATGCAGTAAAGGATGAAGCATAGAACATAGCGTTTAATGAAAACTCCATGGCAATATAGCTTCCAATTGCTGGGCCTGCAGCCATTCCAATACTTCCCGCAACGCCAAGAATACCCATTGCTTCGCCTCGATTTTTACTAGAAACGATATCCGCTAAATAGGCCGTTGTTCCTGTTGGTTTAAATCCTGTACTAAATCCATGCAGAATACGCAAGAATAGGAATCCCCAAATGGTGGTGAAAGCTGGATATAATAAACCCAATGTGACGCAAACCAATGGACCAATAATCATAACGGGAATTCTGCCAATGGTATCGGCTAACCTTCCCGAGAATGGACGGGAAATAAGAGCTGTACTTGCAAAAAGACCTATGATTAGTCCTTTGTAATCTTCTCCGCCCATGGCGTCCAAATAGGAGGGGAGTTCAGGAATAATCATATTGAAACTCGCCATAAAAAGGACCGAGCTTGTGCACAATAACCAAAACTGAAAAGTGTAAAAGGATTTTTTTTCTCCCATAATTTTTGCAAAGAAAACCTTATTTATTTTCCACTTCTTTCTGAAATGAGATAAAGTGGTTTCCAGTTGCCAATAAATGCTAATTACGATGTTAAAACTGCCAACAATGTGCGTTAACAAATGATTTCCACTCTTTTAAAACCCGCTAATTCTAAAACTTAATTTTGCAACGATATGGGAAGAATAATTGGCGTATTTATTTTGGTTTTTTTCGTTAGTTCTGTTTCTGCAGGAAAACTAGAAAAAGGCTACCAAGCACTAAAAATTCATAACTACTTTAAAGCAAAAGAGTTATTTGAGAAAAGCTATAAAAAAGATACGTCAGGTGCGGGCTATGGTTTGAGCATAATCTACTTACGTCAAAACAATCCTTTTCACCAACCCGATTCGGCTTATAAATTCATTCTTACTTCTGAAAAGGCATTCTTACAATTGGACGACAAGAAAAAAGCAAAGCTTTTTGTCTTGGGAATTGATTTAATGGAGATTCAAGAGCAAAAAGAGAAGGTGAGTCAACTTTTTTTTGAAAATGCAAAACGGGAAAACAATTCTTTTGCCCTAAATACATTTATAAAAGACCATTCTTGGTCGAAGGATATGTATGAGGCGGTTGCTTTTAGAAATCGAGTGGCTTACCGTGAAGCGAGCAACGAAAATACATGGCAAATTTTTCAGGCTTTTTTTACCGATTATCCAGAGTCTAAACAGGCAGCAACTGCACGTCATAAGTACGATAGGTTATACTACGAGGACAAAACTCAATCTAAGAAAATAGCTGATTTTAAGGCTTTTATAAAAGACTATCCTATGAATCCATACGTGGGTGAGGCGCAGGATGAAATTTATGCTCGAAGCACAGCAAAAGAATCTTCGAAAATGTATCATGATTTCATAGTTCAACATCCGAATAATAAAAACGTAAAAGAGGCTTGGAAAAGAGTTTATATGCTCTCGGTAACTCAAAATGACCCCACACAAATTCAAGCCTTCCTTACTAAATACCCAGATTATCCTAATAAAAACGAGATTCTGCTCAATGTTGAATTACTAAACGAAGACTTTTTTCCATTCAAAAATGGGAACCTTTGGGGCTATATCAACGATAAAGGCAAGGAGAAGTTAAAGCCTAAATACGCATGGGTGGAGCCATTTAGTGAAGGATTGGCAATGGTAGGAAAAGGAGAATTTTCAGGTTTTATAGATAAATCTGGAAATGTAATTGTGCCAATAACGTATGATGATGCGGGCAATTTCATCAATGGCTTTGCCTGGGTTCAAAAAGGTGATTTTTATGGATTAGTGAACAACCACGGTCAATTAGTTTTGCCTGCTCGATACGATAATGTTGGAGAAATGCAAAATGGATTGATCCGAGTGCAAAGGGAAGGAAAATATGGTTACTGCTCTAATGATATTAGTTTGAAAATTGCCTTCCGATTTGATAGAGCTAAGCCTTTTGAAAATGGATTTGCGATAGTTTCTGAAAATGGAAAAAAAGGGTTAATCGATCAACTAGGGAATTATGTGTTACAACCAGAATTTGATTGGATTTCATTTCTAAATGATTCTTTGCTAAAGCTTAAGATTGAAGCTAATTATGGCTTATTGAATTTGAAATTAGATACGATTTTGCGATTCAATTATCAGTTTGTAGGTGAATTGTCAGAGGGTAAAATAATGATAGCTATTGACGGTAAATATGGATTTGTAACTGCACAAGGAGAAAGACTAATTGATTTGAAATATGATTATAGTCAGTTGGTTGGCGTAAATAACGAATTTAAGAATGGGTATAAAGAGGTTCGAAATGCAAAAGGTCTTTTCGGAGTTATCGATTCAAATGGAGAGAAAGTATTTCCGATTATGTTTCAACAGATCGGATTATTCATTCCAAATGGATTGACGGCTGTGATGAGATACAATAAGTGGGGTTATGCTAACCAAAGTGTTAAACTGAAAATCAATTATAAATATCAGTATGCTGGCGATTTTGAATTTGGTTTGGCCAAAGTAAAAATCAAGGAGAAGTTTGGTATCATTAATTCTGATGGGAAGTTCGTTATTCCAGCTGAGTATAGCGAAATAGAGGGCTTTGAGCAAAACCTACTCCGGGTCAAAAAGGGTGGATTTTATGGTTTAATAAATCGAAATAATGAGGTAGTGCTTTCCGTGAAGTATGAGAAAATTGAAGAAATAACGGAGACTCTCATTTTGCTTCAATCCAATGAAAAGCTAGCTTATTATAACTTAAATGACAATTCCTTTGTTTTTGTGGAGGCTGGTTTTAATCTCCAACCTGAGGTGGAAGAAGTTACTACTGAAGAATAAAAAGTTCTCGATACACTTCTCCTTTCGTTTGAAGCACTCGAACTGACATGGGTATTTATATGAAAGTAGTAGTTAATAATTAGTGTCCATTCGAGTGGTTTTCTGGAGCTTTAGGAAGAAAATTGTATCGAGAATTAGCGAAGCTTCAATAGGTAATCTAATTCCGTCAAGATAGATTCCTGATATCTATTTCACGAAAACTTCATTCTTCGTTTTGTTCAATTACGATTCTGGAATGACGGGAATAAAATGAATGGTATTCGATTATTTTTTTTGAAAATCATCCAAACTCTAATTCGTCTTGAGGTGTTCAAATAGCACCCCAATAAAATGGTTTATTTGTAATTCAATTCTTATTCATGAAAGCACTTCTAATTATAGCCACTATTCTGTTGAGTTTGTCAAGTCTAGCCCAGCAGGATTATCTACCAAAAACACCATCAAATTCTTTTTTAGATTATCAAAAACAATTTGACGATTGGAGACAGAATATCGATGAAGATCAAAAAGGATATAAATGGCACATGCGCTGGTTAAACTTTACTGAAACGAGAACTGGAGCTTATGGAAGATCGGTTTCAATTAAAAGTTACTTAGAAGCATCGGCACAAGTTACCCTGCAAAAAGGACCGAGCTTTGGTTCTAGAGCATCCGACTCAACTTGGGCTCCTGAAGGACCAGATACTTTGACTGGAGCGTATAATTCAGCTTCGAGTCACGGAGTTGCAAGGGTAAACACGATAACATTCCATCCTACAGATACCAATACCTATTGGGTAGGAGTATCTCAAGGTGGAATATGGAAAACAACCAATAGTGGAAAAACTTATACACCAATGAACGACGGGCTTCCTATTCTGCGAATCAGTGATATTGCGGTAGATAAAAACCATCCTGATACATTGTATGCTTCTGTATGTGATTACGCTTACATTGGAATTGCACTAAGTACAGATGATCGAAAACGAAATACACATTACGGAGCTGGTTTGTACAAGAGTTATGACGGTGGTTTAAGTTGGAAACCAACTGGACTTACCTACCAACAAGATCAATACGATTATTCCTTGATTCGACGAACTTTCGTAAACCCTAAAAACTCCCAGGAGTTGATTTGTGCGGGAGTAGAAGGAATTTTAAAATCTTTAGATGGAGGTGATACTTGGACAAAAAAACACAATGGATTGATTTGGGATTTTGAGCAAAACCCATTAAACCCCAATACGTTATTCGCAAGTTCTGGATATCTCTATAATCTTGGAATTGGAGAACCTAAAATGATGGTGTCACATGATTTTGGGGATACTTGGAAAATGATTGGCACGGGTCAATTTAATGCGAGTAAGGCTATGTCGCGGGTAGAATTAACGATTTCTAGTTTAGATACGAATTATATGTATGCTGTTTCTTGTGGTAAAGATCAAGGACTGTTTGGTTTTTATAAAAGTATCGATGCAGGAAGCACCTGGACTCAACAAATAAGCGCTGCAGTAGGACCCAATATTTTGGAATGGAGCGAAGGCGGAGGAACGGGAGGTCAAGGAGCTTATGATTTGACCATTTATGTGGATAAAAAAGACAAGGAAAAGGTATTTGTTGGAGGTGTGAACATTTGGGGAACGGACGATGGAGGCTTAACTTGGGATGGTTGTTCGTATTGGTTGAGGTATTATGGTTTTACGCCGCATGCCGATCAACATTTTTTGACTCATAATCCACTGGACAACAAGTATTACATGTGCAATGATGGGGGAGTATTTAGAACAGATTCTATTTTAATAGGATCGTGGAATGATGCCAATAATGTAGCAAATTATGAGTTTCCGACCAAATGGCAGGACGTCTCCAGTGGTATGCAAATTACCTCATTGTATCGCGTTGGATTGTGTGACAGCGTTCCAGGTTATATCATTTCTGGTGCACAGGATAACGGAACTTTCTATAGAGATGATAAGGGGAAGTGGATGAATATTACTGGTGGTGATGGAATGGATGCCGTAATTCACAGGGCTGACCCTAAACAAGGAATTTCCTCCTCTCAATATGGTCGGTTTTATAGATTTTACACTAATGGATCATCGATCTCTAATTTTAATGCAAACCTTGGCGGTGCAGGCGGTTGGACAACTCCAATTGAGCAAAGTCCAAACATTCCAGGAGCATATTATTTTGGGACCAATAACATTACACACAGTTCTATTGCAACAGGTACAAGGAGGTTAGGAAACATTCCGGGAAGTACTAACGAACCCATTTCTGCATTTGCAATTTCTGGATTAAATACACAACATTTAATTGTAGCCAAGCGACCTTACTTTTCAAATAATGTGAATACCAAATTGTACTATACAGAGAATGAAGGCGCAGTTTGGACAGATATAACGCTAGGTTTACCAGATAGTTTGTACTGCACTGCAGTGGCCATTGATGATAGAAACCCAAATATTGTTTGGGCAACTTTTGGAGGTTTTTCGCAAGGTCAAAAAGTTTTTCGTTCAGATGACGGTGGAAAAACGTGGGTTAACATGAGTAAGAACTTACCCGATGTTCCTGTGAATACGATTGTTCAGGATCTTCAATCGAAAAACAATACACTATACTTAGGTTGTGATGTCGGTGTTTATTATATCAACGATAGTCTAGCCAATTGGCAGCTGTATGCGAAATCATTTCCAAATGTAATTGTGTCTGATTTAGAGATACATATGAAGGATAGAAGATTATATGCTTCGACTTTTGGAAGAGGAATATGGTCTGTTGGTGCCATAGATACCATTCATATTTTTCCTATGGACACCACAAAAGAAGATACAGTAATTGAGGAGCCTGCAGTGTTTGTTTCTGAGATTTTCAATAACGCTCAATTCACTTTATTCCCCAACCCGAACAGCGGACGGTTCCATGTAAAGTCTTTTGTTAATGAGAATATTGATGTTCAAATCAGTATCGTGAGCGTAATGGGAAGAACGATTTTTAAGAAAGATGAATCCATTGAAAAAGGACAGTTTGAACTCAGTTATCAATTGGATTTAGCTGATGGAGTTTATTTTCTAAGGATTAATGGGGAAGGAAAATCTAAGGTGCAGCGTTTTTTAGTAACGCATTAAGGTAATTGATTGGATATTGAAAGAAGATATGCATGTACCATTTGTAAATGGTTGTAAACGGTTTTATCGTTTAAGTATTTGATTATTAGAAATTAAAGAGATAGCTATATTAATTAAATCTGAAAAAGTATAGTGCGGATATAATACATGTACTTTACACAATTGTTATGCTTAATTAGACACAATAACTATTCTTATATGAAAACAAGAAATTGGTTAAAAGTTGATGAGAAACCATTAGAACCTGGAATTCCTAATAGTCCAAAGGCAATTACAGAAAGTAAAGATATACCCGGAGAAATAAGAATGTTTCGTGGTACCACTACTCTGGCCTATGGCATAGATGAAATTACGGAGGCTATATGTGAACCCAAGGCACGTATGAATTGGGTCGAGCGCATGAAAAAAAAATATTCTTATTGAAGGTAAACCCAATCAAGGAAAATGGCTAAGCTATGAATCCTATGGTTTGTCATGGCCTATTAGCGACCGTGACTATGTATTTCAGTAGACATTAGAAAAGTCAATGTATGAACAAAAGAATAAAACTATAGTCAAAGTATCATCTATAGAATACCCTGACTACCCAGAGAAAACTGATCGAGTAAGGGGTGAATTGCCAACCTGTGTTTTTACACTTGAAGCGGCAAGTGAAAAAGAAACTCATCTCGATGTAATGGTTCAAGTTGATCCAGGTGGAAGTATACCCGGTTTTCTAAAAAACATGATTCAAAAAGGTTGGGCACTAAAAACCATGCGGGCACTTAATGGCTACCTGAAAAACCACTAGAATTAAGCACATAAATTAGAAGAAAATCACAAACTTTTCTTGCGAAAAAAACAATCATAACACTATGTAAAAGTGCATTAAAACGCATTTTATATAAACCGCTAGCAATAATAATCCGTAACGAATAAGTCTACGAAATCTAGTTTTACCGATAATCATTTTGACAATTCTCTCTTGCTCTGGAAATAAGGGGAAAAAAGAGGTTTCTCAATCTCTTAAAAACTATAAGAAAGCTATTTTAATTCAAAATGCAGATAGCACCGTGCATTTTGTCAGCAAGAATACGTTCATTACACTACCTAAAACCACAATAGCAACATACTATAAGCTCATTCATTACACATTAATGTATTTCTCCATGAGCACTTTCAAATGATGCAATTCGTGCCCAATAATAATATAGCCAGCTGCACGTGCAGATAACGGGCTTCCTGAGGCAGTTCCGATTCTTTTGAGATCAGCATCTTTTAAATAACCAAAAAGTGAAACGGTAAATCTTCTAGTTTGGCGATAAGCATTTTTTAATTCTTCTAAACTTAATTTTTCTTTAGCAGCAATCGCTGCATATTCATTTTGATCAAAACCGGGTAATGGCTGAGATTCACCACGTGCAATAGAAAACGCACGGTAAGCAAACACAATTTCAGTGTCAATAATGTGCTGAAACAATTCTCGAATTGTCCATTTTCCGTCTGCATATGCAAAATCAAGTTGTTCCTCTTCAAGGCTAATTAGTATCTCCATCAGAATGAAACTATTCATACTAAGCTGTCTATCCAATGGTTTGTCCTCAACCTTTGAAACGTAAGTCTCGTAGTATTTAGCGTATTCTGATTGTTGAGGTTTATGCATGTGTTTTAAGTTTTATGTGAAATAAAAACACCCTTTAAATAGCTGATTTTAAAGGGGTTTAAATCTTTTTTTTGGGAACGTAAATACTTTACGTTCTCAGACAGTTTCTTCGCTTCGTAATAAATAAACAAGGATATGAAAAAGAACGAAAAAACAACAGTAAGACCAGTAGGAATGAACCCTAGAGTTTGGGATGTATTGAAAAAAGTAGCAGCCGAGCTTTGGAAAGAACACGATAAAGGTATATCAGTTCGACGTCAAGTTATGATATCCTGCAAAGAGTTTTACGAAATGCTTTTAGATACAGAAGGAAATTTAATTTTAGACAATAAGGCATTGATTCGATTTGCGAATAATGGTCATATCAAAACGTGGAGCAACGAATTATTGATGGAAGCAATTAATTTAATGAAGCACGGCGCTATTGATGCAGCGATCGAAAAATTAAAATTGCACTTGTCTCTTGATACAAAATCAGTAAGTGGAAGATTGCAGTTAGCCGATTGCCTTAAACAACAAGGATTGTATAGAGCGGCATTAAGCAACATAAATGAGGCCGTGCATATTAAGCCTAATGCTGAAAGTATTTATATTCAACGTGCTAAATTGTATTCTCACTTAGATCAAGATGGCAGAGCATTGAACGATTTGAATTTTGCATTGCTATTAAATCCAAACAGCTTTTCGGCTTTAAAAGGAAGAGCATACTTAAGGATTGCACTAAAAAATATTGATTTGGCGATTGAAGACATGGAAAAAATGGAGACTTTAATTCCAAGTCATACAGAAACGCTAATGCTAAAGGGGACGGTATTGTTCGAAGAAAAAAAGTGGCCTAAGGCATATAAAATATTTAAAAGTGTTCTTGCAATGGAGCCACATAATGCTGAGGCAATTGTAAAACTGGCATTGATAAAGATTGAGTTTAAAGTTGAAGAAAAATCGGCATTGAATGATTTACAATTTGCTCGTGCTTTGGGACATCCAAAAGCAAATGGTTTGTTGGCTAATTTGTTATCAAAACGTCAGAATCATAGAAAGGCTGCATAGGGCTGAGAGAATAAGATTGCGTTATTTTTGAAAAGTGGCTAAATCGATTCATCAACTACTGAAATCCCATTGGGGATTTGATTCCTTTAGGAGTAAACAAGAGGATATTATTGAATCGGTAATGGCTGGAAAAGATACTTTAGCCTTGCTTCCAACTGGAGGAGGTAAATCGATTTGCTTCCAAATTCCAGGCTTGTATTTAGGTGGCTGTACCATTGTTGTATCGCCACTGATAGCATTGATGAAGGATCAAGTTCATCAGCTTAAAAAGCTCGGAATTAATGCAGACTGTCTGGTTTCAGGAATGTCGAAAACGGCAATCGATCAGGCATTGGACAATTGTATTTATGGAAATACCAAGTTTTTATATGTATCGCCAGAACGATTAAAAACTGAACTTTTTTTGGCGCGGTTACCATCTATAAAATGCAATTTGATTGCAGTTGATGAAGCGCATTGTATATCGCAATGGGGCTATGATTTTAGGCCAGACTATCTCGAAGTTGCTGAAATAAGAGAGTTCCTTCCAAACGTCCCAATAATTGCTTTAACAGCAACGGCGACACCATCAGTAGCCATTGATATTCAAGAAAAACTAGTATTTAAAAGTCCAAACTTGATTCAAAAAAGTTTTGAAAGAACCAACCTAGCATATATCATCAAACAAGAAGAGGATAAATTTTACCGTCTGGAGCGATTGATTCAAAAAACAGGCGGATCAGGAATTCTCTACGTTCAAAATCGAAGAAAAACAGAGGAATACGCTCAGCTTTTAATAAATAGAGAAGTTTCGGCATTGGCTTATCACGCTGGGCTTGATCCATTTCAGCGATCTGAAGCCCAAGAAAAGTGGATTAACAATGAGGTTCAGGTAATTGTGGCAACTAATGCATTTGGAATGGGGATAGATAAACCTGACGTGCGTTGGGTCGTTCATTTCGATATTCCAGAAAATCCAGAATCGTATTTTCAAGAAGCGGGTAGGGCAGGTAGAGATGAAAAGAAGTCCTATGCTGTTCTAATGTACGATCAAACTGATTTAGCTGCACTGGAGCAAAGCGTGTTGCGAAAATATCCTTCCAAAGAATTTATTCGGAAGGTATACGGCTGGTTTATGAACCATTTAAAAGTTGCTATAGGTTCTGGATTAGAAGAGTTTCACGATTTTGATTTGGTTTTGTTTTGCAAAAAATACAAGATCAAGCAACTGGATGCAATGTCGGCGCTGCGCATTTTAGCACTGGAGGGTCTACTTAATATTCCCGATGCAAGCTTTGAGCTTTCTAGAGTAAAGATTAAGGTAAGCAGGCGCTACTTCAAAGAGGAAGAGTCTAGAGAAAGTCAGATGTTTGATGTCTTACTTCGATCCTATTCCGGACTATTTGATTTTCCAACGGCCATTCGCGAGCCAGAATTAGCGGAGCGATTGGATTGGAATTTATCTGAAGTTCAAAAGGTGCTTCGTTTAATGTCAAAAAAAGGGATTGTTGACTATCAAGAATTGTTGGAATCCACCTCGGTTCTGCTAACTCAGGAACGTTTAAAAAGCAATGAAATAAACTTTAAACGCGCTAATTATAATACCTTAAAAAGTAGAGCGATTGAACGGTTTAAAGCGATGAAGCAATTACTGGAAAAACGCGATTGCCGTTCAAGAATGTTACTGGAGTATTTTGGTGAAGTTTCTAATAAGTATTGTGGGAAATGTGATTATTGCCTGAGCATAAAAGAAAAAGTTGGAAGCTCTAATTCTTTTATAACAATTGCAAATTCGGTTCTATTTCATCTAGAAAATTCAACTGCACTAATGCACGACTTGATGGAAGCTCACTCTAAATATGATGATGCTCTTATAATAAAAGTGCTAGAACTTTTGGAAGAGCAAAAAATGATATGTGTTGACGGAGATATTGTGTCTTTATCTGGGTCGTCCTAGTTCAAGTACTTAGCAATAATAGAATTAAGCAAACCATCTGGAAGTTCTTTTCCTATATGCTCCTCCATTGTATTAACAAGATCATTTGTTAACGCTGGCTTAATGGCTAACTTGAGTCCCACTTCATAGAGGAACTTTTTTTCCTCATCAGTAACTATTCCATCAATTACCATAAGGTAAAGTAACTGGTACATGATTGTCATGCGGTGTTTTTCTGATTTTGGCGGATTAAGAGGGTAATCTGCCCCATTTTCCCAAATGTATTTTAGTTCATCTTCTGAAACACCCAATTTTTCGCGCATTTCTTCAATGAAAATTTCTTCATCATTGTCTATATCATTATCGGACTTCGACATAGATACAAAAAGTGCTAGCATTGACTTTTTGTTGTAGTGCATTTTTTCAAACGGGTCTTGCATAATTGACTTTATTATTTAATCATTGCGTCATTTAGCTCTTCAACATCAAACTTAATATCATCCTCTCCAACCTGATCAAATGGATTTTCTATATGTTCTTGAAGGTTATCCAAACTCACTAAAATTACACTGTACAAAACTGCGATTACATAGCCGATTCCATGTGAATAGTCAGAAAAAGTACTCGCACTGAATGGACCATAAAGTATAGGGAAGAAATAAATAAAAACTTTACTGTAAGCACGCAAGGTTATAGGCGTTCGATAGTAGAAAACATTCTTCATAATACCATAAGAAACAATCATTTTACTTACATATTGATGTAAACGTGAATTCTCACTTCCGGCACTGCCATATTCTTTGAAATCTGCAACTCTGGCCGAAAGATTTGAGAATCTCGCGTACATTTCTTGTTCTTTCTTTTTCGCTTCTTCTGGATTTAATAAAAAGTTGGCACTCATATTTTCAAACAATGCATTTATTTCAACCTTAACTTCAGCTGCGATTTCTGGTTTATACGGTTGCACCCATTCTCGCACTCCAAAGTAATAAGACAGTGCATGTGCCTTAAGGTCAGCGTATTGTTGTAAAGCAAACTCTCTCCTTTTATAAGCGCTATCAATTGAAAAAACTATGGGAAATACGATTGCGATGCTTATGAGATAAAGCGGAAACTCAGCTTTGATTTCGTATATATTGCATAAGTATGCTGCCCCCAAGGATATTAGTGAGGTTATTACAGTCTTATAATTAATAATTAGAAAAAAACTTTTAAAAATCTTCATTGGCACTGTTATGTGTTCATTAATACACCGCAAAGTAAATCTTTTAATCAACTGAAATAATCTGCCTCTTTTTGTACTCGACTAATTTATATTTGAATCAAAGAAAAATACATGATTCAAATCCCTGAAAATATTGCTGAATTAAAAAGTTACAAGCCTGGCAAGCCTTTGGATCAAATCATAAAAGAACTTCAGCTAAAGGAAGTTGCTGTTTTATGGAACAATGAAAATAATTTTGGTCCTTCTCCTAAAGCAATGAACTATGTAACCACTTCGCTTTCTAATTCACACTATTATCCAGATCCAGTATGTACAGAATTACGAAACTTACTGGCAACTAAGTGGAAGCGGAAATTTGAGGAGGTTGCTGTTGGAAATGGAAGTGAATCTATTTTTAATAATTTGTTTAATGCGTTTTTTGAGAATAGCGATGAATTATTGACCTGTTCTGGGACTTTTGTTGCGGTATATATTTGGGCAAAAGCGAATAATGTGAAGGTTCAAACAGTTCCTTTGGCAGAGGGTTTTGGCTTCGATTTAGATGCTTTATATAACGCGATTAACGATAAAACAAAGGCGATATATTTATCAAACCCAAATAATCCTACTGGATCAATGATTTCAGAAAAGGATTTAGTGGAATTTATTCGAAAAGTCCCGAATGATATTTTAATCATTGTGGATGAAGCATATTACGAATTTGCTCATGATTTATCTTCAGATTTCCCAAATAGCGCGAGCTACGATTATGAAAATGTATTAACACTGCGGACTTTTTCAAAAGCATATGGTATTGCAGCAATACGAATTGGTTATGCAATTGGTCACGAAAAACTAATAGAGGCCATAATGAAAGTAAAGTTAACATTCGAGCCATCAAACCTTGCACAGGCAGCAGGAATTGGAGCCCTTAGCGATACAGAATATTTAAAGAATACAATTGAAAATAATTCAACTGAGATCAAAAAATATTATCAAACTTTTGAAGATCTTAACTTGAATTATACACCAAGCTTTGGAAACTTCATAATGCTTGATTTAAAAAATGAGGAAACCGTTCATTTTTATTTTGAAGAGTTAATGAAATTAGGAGTGTTTGTGCGCCCACTCAAAGCTTTTGGCCTTCCGCATTGTCTAAGAATAACAGTTGGAATTCCACGTGAAAATGAAATGTGTATAAATGCTTTAAAGGAAATTACCAATAAAAAGTAATTATTCTTTAACGATTTTGTGGTTTGACACTTGGCCGTTTTCGAGTTGAAATCGCAAGACATAGGTTCCATTATCCAAGCTTTTAATATCGATTTCATTTGAATCGTTCATTTTGAAAGTCTCAACTTTTTTACCTTCAATGGAGAATAAGGAAACCGACTTGAATTCGACTAAGGTCTCAATTTTAAGAATTCCATTTGTTGGGTTCGGATATAATTGTATTGAGGATTCAGTGGATAGTAAATTCGACATTGAGTTTATGGAACCTTTAAAATATTGATAGTCAAACTCCCATAATCCACGACCAAAAGTCCCAAACCAAACTGAATTTTCATTTTCAAATGCTTGAACACAAGTCCAGTTTCTTGTTGGTATGTCGTTGGTTAATAGCGACTCCCATTCTTCAAATTTTTCTGAATATACGTATGGACCGTTCTTAGTTGCAACAAATAGGAGACTATCGTTTTTGACACTTGAAATTCCAAAAACTTCAGTATTTTTTAATCCACTTCCTAAAAGTTTAAAGTCTTTTCCGAAATTTTGGGAGTAATAAATACTGCCATTCCCATTTCCTCTTCCTCCAACATAAACCAATCCTGCTGTAATTGGTGATACTAAAATTGCACTTCCAAATTTCCTGTTTGAAAGCAGTCCATTGAAAAATGCTGAACGTTTCCATGTCGCGCCAGCATCAGTAGACCCGTAAAAGTTTCCCTCGTTAGTGATTACATACCAATTACTATCATTAATTTCTGATATTTCAAAAGCCGAAATAAACTCCGTTTTAGATAAATTTAGATTGAAGTTCTTATTCATGGGTTCCGCATTAATATCGGTTCCATCGTAGCTCAATTTATATATATAGCTTTTTTTGTCTGGATCATTTTTAGGATATAAGCCTGAACAAAATGCTTCAGTTGAAATGTTAGGGTGAGCTTCTAAAATTGGTTTATTACCACTAAGCGTTAAACTATCAGAGTATGTCCAGCTTGTTCTATAGAATCGATCAGTTAAACTCGATACATAACCAATCTCTTGTTCTGAAGCAGCCCATAAATTGTTGTTTGACTTGCTACTCTCCAATCCAAAATTACTACTCCATGCAATGTGTTCCGAGTTAATAGTACTATCAGAATTGTAATTTTTATAGGTATGCAACCCTTGAGATTCCATGGAAGTGTAAAGCTTAGAAATGTTGTCCTTTAGAATCTTCAAGTCATAATGATTGCCAATTTGAATTCCGTTGGGAGTAAGATTAATCACGGTATTAAATTGATCTTGACTCAAAAATAATCCCCCATCCGAGGCAATTAAAAATATTTCAGATTGACGTACATTTTTAAAAGATTGAATAAAGTTTATTCCAGGGTGCAGTTTCGAACTTTTGTTGACTAAGAAATCGTTCAAAGTGTTTTGAACTGACCAGGTTTTCGCGGTATCTGCTGATTTATGAAAATCATATCCTCCAACGAATAAGCTATTTATTTTCGTGCTACTTGCAGAAAAGGTATGAGGAAGTCTTGATTCAAATGAAATTTGAGATTTTCTTTTCCAGAAGGAATTACTGTGTTCATATTGATAGACCGAGGCCCCTCGACATAGGTAGAAATTATAATTACCATTAGAAAATGAACCTGAAATTCTAGCTTCTCTAAATGAAAAAGCAGGAACCTTAGAATGAAACTTAAAACTATCTGTGAATACATTATATATTGATAAAGTGTCTACATACAGTATGAGTAAAGTACTATCATTTCCAATGGGCTTGGAGATGTCGTAATTATTTAAGGCTAAAGGAATAGGTGAATCGAAAGTTTTAATCTTATTGAAACTAGTCCCATAATCATTAGATTCATAAAGCGTAACATCTGCTTGACCTAATTTTTCTTCTAGCAAGAGTAAAATGTCTCCATTACCAGCTTGAACCATTTTTTGAACGGTAGCAAATCCTTCAATAGCTTTTAAACCAATACCAGAATTCCAAGACTTTCCTAAATCTTCAGAATGGTAATAGAATCCATCTCTTGTAACTACATTTAAATAGGTTTTTCCGCCAGTTGAAAATCGGCTGAAACCTGCTATAGGATTATCAAATATATGCTGAGGGTTTAGTAATAACCAATCTATTGCAGACTCTTTAGTTGTGAAAATATACCCTTGTGTAGTTATAAAAGTATAGCTAGAATCATAAGTATCGTATTCGGCAAAAGCAACTTGTCCCGCTTGATTATCTATTCCTCTTGCAGACCATTTTCCTTGAAATAAAGTATCTCCAAAAATTGTAAAAGATTCAGAACTACGAGATTCTTGTGCAAAGGAAAAATTACCATTTACCAATCCTAAAAAACAAATTAGTACAGCTAGACTATATTGGCTGTTTAATTTCAAATTAAGTTGTTTCTTTTACTGGAGCTTCGTATTCAAATAATTCTTTTTCTTTTATTCTATCCGCTACTGCTTTTGGAACCATTCTTTCCCAGCCATCTTTGTTTTCATATATCAGCTTAAGAACATCATCAGAAAAAATATTCAGTATGCTTTTATCTGCATTCACAATATCACAAATCTTATTGCAAGACTTTAAATAATTCATTAATCCTAACAAGTGACTTTCCAGGTTTAAAGACTTTGTATTAATAAGTTGGTTTGATTCTGCATCAATTGCAGGATATACATAAAGCTTGATATTATTTCCAAATCCTAAACCAAATGCTTCTAAAATTCCACCTTGCAGATTTTCGTAATACTTTTCTTCAAATATAGTTTTGAGATTTGAAATTCCAAGAATTACTCCAATTTTACGTCCGCGGGTAATTTGAGAAAGATAGTTTACCACCTTGTAATATTTCACATAGTTTGAAATCATTACAGTGTGTCCTAACGAACATAAAATATCTACTCGGTCCAAGAAATCTTTATCAATGATTGCTCCTTCTGCGCTTAAATCCTTCAGAGTCAGTTCGAAAACAATTCGAGATCTATCTGTATCAACATCTTCTTCTTTTTCAAAAAGCTCTTTTCCCTTGTTTAACATGTCAATATTTACGTGTGTAATCGGTCTAAACCTTCCACGCATAACCAAAACATTCTTTTTGTACAAGTATTCTGCTGGTTGAAGTAAGTTTCCGTTGCTACCAAAAATGGTTGCTTCTGTCATACCATATTTAACCAACCTAAGGGCCATAAGCCTGTTGTCAATATGTTTAAAATCAGGACCTTTAAGACTAAACATATTAACCTCTAGGCGATTATCTTCAACGTTGTCCAGTAATGATTTTAGGAAAAGCTTAGGATCGTGACTGAAGAAATAACATGCATAGAGAAGGTTTACTCCAAGCACCCCTAGAGCATTTTGTTGTAATTTTTGGTCATTGTCGTGCATATTAACATGAATTATGCACTCATTTGGTTCCGTCATGGGTTTAAGCTGGAACCTAACACCTAGCCAACCATGCCCCTCATTAGTCTTGCTGAAGTTTAGAACTTCAACTGTATTTGAAAATGTAAAGAATCGAGTATGTTTTGACCGAGCATTTAATTTTCGAGTAGTAAGCTTATACTCAAAATTGATCATCTGCTTCAGGCGATCTTCGCTTACATATCTATCAGATTCGCCATAAATGAAATCACTGATTTTCATATCATAGGCAGATAATGAAAATGCAATTGTTCCAGAAGCACCTCCAGCACGATAAAAGTGATTAGCCACTTCTTGTCCAGCACCGATTTCTCCAAATGATCCATAGATATCTCTATCCAAGTTTATTTTAAGCGCTTTTTCTCGAGTACTTTTTACTCTTTCAACTGACATTAAGTAAGGTTTAATTTGTTATTGACAAATGTCAAACAATATTACACTAGTACTAACGCAATCTTACGATATTAAGTTTGTTGATGTAGATATTAGTTTCGTATTTTTTCCTTTAAAACTTCAGGGATATCTTCCTCACTTTGGCCAATTTGGGTCATTAGCGTATTTAAGATTTCACCAGGCAGTTCTTCACCATTAAAACGGATTGGTTCCTTAAATGTTAATGAAATATTGGTTCCTCTTTTTTTAAGCATAATTCCGCTTTTATTGAATGCTTTTCTAAAACCATCAATTTGAATTGGAACTACTATGGGTTTATTGTGCTTGATAATATGTCCAATACCTTTCCGCCCCTTTGCATATGGAGTCGTTGTTCCTTGAGGAAAAGTCACCAACCACCCACTATCCAGCGCTTGAAAAATATTACTCAAGTCTCGCAGATCCACTGTACGATTTATGTCTTTTCCTTTTTCTCTCCAAGTTCTTTTAATTGTAACCGCTCCAGTATAAGCCAGAATTTTTGAGAGAATGCTGCTATTCATGGTTTCTTTGGCAGCAACGTAATAGAAGGTCGTTAGTGGATTAAATAAATAGAATGGATTTTTGACGGTTTTACTAAAGCCATTTTTGTTTGCGCAAAAAGCCATATACATTAAAACCACATCCATAAAATAGGTTTGATGGTTACTGACAAAAAGTACATTTTCTTTTGGAAGCCCCTTTAAATGGTTCATTCCTTCAATACGAGCTTTATTTCTGATTACCAATCTATAATAGCCAATGAGGCCTAATATCATGATAAGTAATCGTTTTAAAAGCACTATTTTACCTAAAGCATCTTTACGTAATACTGGCATAAGAACTGCTTAATCTTTGAATTTGAAATTTTTATGTGTAAAATCCTTGAAGGTTTCTGCAATGTTAATAAATTTGTAGACTGCGCAATTTATTTTAGTAACAGAAAAATTATTTTATATGCTTCAAATTCTCGACCGTTTTCGCGTTAAATTTAAGCACCTTGAAAAAAAAGGGCTTGTTATAGAAGGTATGGTAGTAGTGGATCATGCACGTAGACAAAATGCTATTTCTGTTTCTAAACCTTTCGTTTTTGATAATAGGTTAATTCCAAAAAAGTTTGACGGTCTTACGGTAAAAAAGAGAATTAATGGCGAGCTTCCTAAGGAATTTCAAATTGATAGAACTCAGCCAGACTGGCATAAAGCTGAATATATATGGGCTCCAGAGCGATTTGAGCTTTATGTTGAACGCGCTTTTTCTGAAATTAAAAATGCCTTAGGTGACGAGATTCAATCACCAAAAGATGCATTAGACGCATTGTGCTTTGGTGATTTTGAAGAGCATGCTCGAAAAGCAAAAATGCTTATAAGACAGGGGAAGGTTCCTGCATGGAACGGCAAGCAACCACAAGTTTCGGCTTAATATTCTTTTAGAGTTTTTTCCAGTACCGTTTTTATTTCAAGTTTCAATTCTAATGGTTTTAAAACTTTTGCGTGGTTCCCCCATGACATTATTTTCTGGGTTAATTCCGGAGTGACATATATTTCAAAACTAAATACTTCTCCATCAGAGTTGTGAGATATTGATTTTTGAGAGTTGTGAATAGGTTTTGATTTTATATAACCAGCAGAAAATTGCGAAAACTGAATTTCAACTTTTTGATATTTATAATTACCAGTGGTTATGCCTACCGAATATTTGAAGAAGTCTTCACGTGAGAAACTAGAAATAATTTGAAATTTGTGATTTTCTAAGATTACCTTTTCAATTCTGTCTAATCCAAAAGTTTTGATTTTAGAACTCTTTGGCTCAAAAGCAATTACATACCACCTATTTTCATATTGCTTTAAAAGGTAGGGCTCAATCTTTCGAAATGAACTTACACCAGCTTGAAAGCTTTTATATTCAATTGAAATAGAGGTTTTTTGTTTTATTGCTTTAAAAATAAAGCCCAAATGCTCTGATCCAGCTGCTGTTGATCCGGTCTCAAATATTACCAGCTGATCTATAGATTCATCTTGAATGTTATCGGTTAGTTCAATTCTATCCATTAGTTTTTCTATAGCACTAGAAAACTGGTCAAAAACATTGATTTTTTTAAATTGAGAGAGGGTATGCGCAGCAAATTTCACTGCTTCAATATCATCTTCATTCAATGGCAATTTATCAATAGAATAGGAGGGTTCGCTATAGAAATAACCTCCAAGATCACGACTGAATTTTATCGGTGCCATGTATCCTAATCCTTCTTCGTTTCGCATAGCATAGAGGTCTTTTTCTACCGTAGAAATCGAAACTCTTTCTTTGAAGCTATTGTAAAGGAAATCTTCGCAAGCTTGCCTAATGTCTTCTTTCGAAGGATAAGGTTTGTATTTGTTGCGAATGCATTTATCTATTACTCGATAACGGAGCAGTGCGTATTTATTTGCTGGCATAGAACTTATAAATTGTGTTGTCCAAACATATTTATTAATTATTCAAAAAGCTGAAGCAAATGACGCAGATAATTGGGGACCTATTCTATCTTTGTTTTGTTTAGATTAAATCTAAATAAGATTTATGAATGTTCTAGTAGCGGATACAAGTGTTTTGTTTAGAGAAGGGGTGAAATCGGTCCTTGCTCATAAGTATGATAACCTTACTTTCAAGGAAGTAGATTGTGATTCAGATTTTAAAAAAGCGCTAAAAAAAGAAGTCTTTGATATTATTATTTCAGATCCTGTTCATGTAAAAATTGGCAGGGTTAAGGACTTTGATAAACAAACCAAAGCTTGTGTAATAAGCATAAGTAGTGAGCTTTCTCGTCCATTCATACTTACAACACTTCAAAACGGTATAAATGCTTGCATCACTAAAGACTGTAGTGAGGAAGAAATTTTAGAGGCGGTTGAAAGCGCAACTAAAGGCGAAAAATTCTTTTGTAACAAAGTACTGGATAGCCTAATTGATATAGAAGACTTCGAGCTTAACTGTGATCCTACGATTTTGACCAAACGCGAAATTGAAATTGTGCAATTAGTTTGCGATGGGTTTACTACTGCTCAAATCGCAGATGATTTAAGCTTAAGTAAGCACACAATAAACACACACAGAAAAAACATAATGGGTAAGTTGCATTTTAAAACCCCTGCTGAGCTGATTCGATACGCTATAGAGACCTCCTTGGTTGTCATAAAGACATAGAAAAGCCCCTGATTTTTATAAAAAAGGGGCTTCTCAAATATTGTGTCTATTTATAAAGCTGGGTCTGGAGCATCAACAACGTTTGCTTTGATAAATAAATTCCGAACTCTTGGTTCTGTATTAGAAGTAATAGCAACTGTTTTGGTTTGAGAACCAATTTGAGTTCCTGGAGAGTATTTTACTTTAATTACCCCTTCCTCGCCTGGCATAATAGGTTCTTTTGGAAAATCAGGAACAGTACAACCACATGATCCTTGAGCATTTTCGATTAACAACGGTTCTTCACCAGTGTTTTTAAACGTAAAAATGAAATCATTTTCTGAGTGTTGCTTTACAGTTCCAAAATCGTGCTCTTCCGTTTCAAAAACTACTGCTGTATTCGCAAATTGGCTTTTGTTTGCCGATTGATCGTTTGCAGGAAATTTAGCATTTTCAGCATTAAACTCGTTAGGATCGGAAGTAGGTTGCTGTTGAATTGGGTTCGGCGCTGTAGTTGCTGATCTTCCAATTTGAGGGCGTTTCCGTTCTCTACTTTTCGACGATTTAAAAAAGGTGCCATAAACGAGGGTCCCCGTTAAAACCGCTAATAATCCAATTTTCGTAAGTTCTTTCCAGTCGTTCATTTTTATTGTGTTTTATAATTCACTTTCAATTTATCAAATGTATCATCAGAAAGTATATCTACGGCTTTTTTAAATGCATCATCTTCTGAATTCAGAGTTTGGAAATACGAACCTGCGTTAAATAAGCCTCTTGCCAGGTATGCTTTCAACAAATTTGTTATTTCAACTTTAGATTTCTCTAAATCTTCTTCAACTTTTTCGACCTTTTTCTTCTCACCATATTTAATGAAGTCGGCTAAAAGTTCATCCGAAACAACGAAGTTTTTCGCAAATTCATATTTATCATTGTAGGTCCTAGACAACTTGTTTCTATTTTTGTCCAAATAGCTCAATGAAAAGGTATTAAATACTCCTTTTCGAAGCAGATTCATATAGTAATCACTTCTTGTACTAGTATCGATAGGCACAAAGACATCGGGCATTATTCCACCACCACCGTAAACGGTTCTTCCGTTTATTTTAGTGCTGAATTTTAACGAATCAGGCATTTGAATACTATCAGGGTTAGTAAGTTCTCCACTCTTAAATCGTTCATTAATATCATTTCGATATGCTTTTTTCCCTTTATCATAAGGCTTTTGAATACATCTGCCCGATGGAGTGTAGTATCTTGATATGGTGAGTCTAAACTCTGATCCATCAGGCAGAGGAAATGGCTTTTGAACCAATCCTTTTCCAAAAGAACGCCTGCCAACAATCAACCCTCGGTCCCAATCTTGAATTGCTCCAGAAACGATTTCACTAGCACTAGCCGAACCTTCATCAATAAGAATTACTAGTTTTCCTTTTCTAAAAGAACCTCCTCGAGATGATAAAGCTTCATCTTTTTGCATTGATCTACCCTGGGTATATACAAGCAATTTATTGTCATTCAAAAATTGATCCGCTAAAGAAATTGCAGTACTCAAGTAACCGCCCCCATTTCCCCTAAGGTCTAAAATTAAATCTTCCATTCCTTCTTTTTGCAGAGCTGAAAGCTGTGCATTGAATTCTGCAACTGTATTTCTTGCGAAACGAGTCACTTTGACATAGCCAATTTTTTCATTTACCAGGTAACCCTCTTCTACACTGTAAATTGGGATTTTATCTCGTTTAATATCAAAACTCAGTAATTCAGTTTCTCCGCTTCGCTTAATTCCAACATTTACGATGGTACCTTTTTTTCCTCTTAGGTATTTAACTACATCAGAATTGTTGATTCCAGTTCCAGCAACAGTATCGTTTTCTATTGTTACAATTTTATCACCACTCAAAATCCCTAATTTTTCGCTTGGTCCACCCGAGATAGGAGACACAACTAATATGGTATCTAAAAATATATTGAATTGAATTCCGACGCCTTCGAATTTCCCTTGTAATGGTTCATTCATTTTTTCCTTGTCTTTTTTAGGGATATAAACTGAATGAGGATCAAGGTCTGCAAGCAATCGTACTATTGCATCATCCACCATTTTCATTTCATCGACAGAATCAACATATACAGCCGAAACTACATTGAGTAACTGATTGAATTTTTGACTTGCTTCTTGATTTGTGCTTTGTGCACTAGAAATGCTGGGGAATAGGCTATTAAATAATAGTGCAGAAACTGCAACAACGTTTTTGTATTGAATCATCTTTTATTTTTAGATTTAACAAATATAGTATCGCGTGTGTGCTTTGAATTTATAAGTCTTCACTATTACATAAGTATTGTTAACGAATAAAACAGCGGTAACTGTAACTTACCGGCGGTTGAAATGTACCAGCCTTTCACAAGAAATCAATTAAAACTTTAATGATGTGACTTTCAGTATATTAATGAATAATTCGAACGGTATATTGTTTCTAACTAGTGTAAAAAAGATTTAAGTTGTCTTAACTATTTCTTGTGATAATGAAGTCATATTGAACTATTTATTGTGGTTACTTTTGCTGAACGCTAAATAAAATTCCGTGAAAAAAATACTTACACTACTAATCACAATTTCCCTTTCTACCTTATTATTTTCCCAAAAAAGTACTCTTAGCGGATATATCCGTGATGCTGAGACAGGCGAAGAAATGATAGGCGCTTCAATATTCATAAAAGAATTAAAAACAGGAGGTGTTGCTAATCTATATGGCTTTTACTCAGTTAGTGTAGAACCAGGTCAATATACTATTGAATTTTCTTTTATCGGCAGTAAATCAATTACTGAACAAGTTGATTTAACTGCTAGTCAAACAATGAATATTGAATTATTGCCCAGTGCGGCTAGATTGAATATGGTTGAAGTAGTTGGCGAAGCACAAAATAGAAATGTTGAAGAAGTACAAATGAGTACGATTGACCTGAAAATGGAAACCATAAAAAAGATTCCTGCTTTAATGGGTGAAGTAGATGTTATTAGAGCAATTCAGTTATTGCCAGGGGTGCAGAGTGGTGGAGAAGGAAGTACTGGTTTTTTTGTACGAGGTGGTGGTTTAGATCAAAACTTAATTCTATTAGATGAGGCTCCGGTTTATAATGCATCCCATTTATTCGGAGTTTTTAGTGTTTTTAATCAAGATGCTATAAAAAATGCGGAGTTGTATAAAGGAGGAATCCCTGCAAGATATGGCGGAAGACTTTCAAGTGTGCTGGATGTTAGAATGAAAGAAGGAAACTCAAAAAAGACTAAGGTTAGCGGTGGAATAGGTATTATTAGTTCTCGACTTACGATTGAAGGTCCAATAGTTAAAGACAAAATTTCATATGTGATTTCAGGTCGAAGAACTTACGGAGATTTATTTTTAAAACTGTTACCTGATGATAATCCAGCTAGTGATGCGCAATTATTTTTCTATGATTTAAATGGAAAGGTAAATTGGAGAATTAATGATAAAAACAGAGTATTTATTTCTGCATACACTGGACGTGATGTTTTAGGCGCTGGTGACTTATTTAAATTGGGCTGGGGAAATCAGACCGTTTCTGCTCGTTGGAATCATATTTTCAATGATAAATTGTTTTCAAACTTTACAGGAATTTACTCGAATTTTAATTACAATCTAGGAGTACCCTCTGGTCCAAATGAATTTGTTTGGACGAGTAAAATCTTGAACTATAGTTTTAAAAATGATTATACCTATTATTTGAACACCAATAATACAGTCAAATTTGGTATGCAATCTACTTACCACACTTTTAAGCCAGCATCAATAGAGCCTGGAGGAGATAATGAATCATTTAATAAGGTCGAATATTTTAATCGGTATGCTCTAGAAAATGGAATTTACGTAAGTAATGAGCAAAAGATTGGTGGAAGGTTTACACTACAATATGGTCTTCGTTTAAGTTCATTTAGCAATATTGGTCAAGATACTGTCTATACCTATGATAATGAATACAACAACACAGGTTTTGATGCTTATGAGTCGGGTGATATCTATAATACGTTCGCAAATTTGGAACCGCGTTTTGCGGCGAAATTCACTATAGATGACGTTAGTTCAGTAAAAGCGTCATACAATAGAATGACGCAATACTTGCACCTAGCAACTAACTCTACGGGAGGCGCCCCGTTAGATGTATGGATGCCAAGTTCTACCAATACTGCTCCTGGTGTTGCCGATCAAATTGCCTTAGGTTATTTCCGAAATTTGAATAAAAACATGTTTGAGACTTCTGTTGAGGTTTATTATAAGGTGCTGCAGAATCAGATTGATTTTGCAGATAATGCCAATATTTTATTGAATAAACAATTGGAAGGGGTAATCAGACAAGGTGGTGGTGAGTCATTTGGGGCTGAATTTTATGCAAAAAAGCAAACGGGAAAACTGACTGGTTGGATTTCTTATACATTAAGTAGAGCAACTCGAACGGCAGATGGCATAAATAACGGCAATGCTTATTTGGCCAATTATCACAGGCCTCACAGTGTTAGTATAGTTGCTATGTATGCATTAAATGATAAACTAGACTTATCTGCTACATGGGTATATAATACTGGTACTCGGCTAACAGCTCCGACTGGAAGATTCAATTATGGAGATAAATTAGTCCCAGTTTATTCTGATCGCAATGCTTCCAAAATGCCAGATTATCACCGTGCTGATGTTGGGTTAAATTGGAAATTAAGTGATAATGACCAGCGGTGGAAAAACTCATTAAACTTTTCCATCTATAATGTTTATGCGCGAAAAAATGCCTTCGCAATCAATTTTGTTGACAATGAAGTGAATCTTCCAACTGCAAGAATGACTTATTTATTCAGTATAATTCCGTCAATAACCTGGAACTTTGAATTTTAGAATTATGAAAATCAGAATTTTTTTACCGATATTTATTATTGCTATTTCCGCCTGTTCATGTACAAAGGATATTGACTTTGATTTGAATGAGGAACAAGAACGAATAGTTATAGATGGATTTATAACAAATGTAAAGCAGAAGCATTTGATTAAAATAACAAGGACAACATCTTTTTTTAAAACGTATGCAGAAGTTCCTGTGGCTGAAAATGCTAACGTGGTCTTGTCCGATGGGGTCGAAAGTTACTTGTGTATTGAGGAAACACCGGGAAATTACTATACAAGCGAATTAGCTTTTGAGTCAGATAAAAATTATACACTTACAGTTGATTATGAGGGTAAAACATATACTGCTTCAGATTATATGAATAGCACTAATGATATCGATACCATTGTAACATTTGAAAGCGAAGATCTTAGTTTTTTAACCGGAAAAATAAAATTGCTTGCTTCTATAGCTGTATTTATTCGAGAAACTGAAGGTATAGGTGATTATTATCTCTGGAAATATCAAGTAAAAAAGCCAGATACTGCATATAAAGATATGACTCCAACATTTACAGATTGGATATTCTTTCCTGATGATTTCATAGAAGGTAAGTCTCCTCCAGATGGTTGGGTGTTTTTTGATAAAATCCCAACTTCAGAAATAGTTCCAGGTAGTATAGTTAGAGTACAAATGTTTGGTATTTCGAAGGGGTATTATGATTTTCTAGTTGGATTGCGACAACAAGTCTTTCGAGGTGGACTATTTGATGGACCACAGGCGAATATTTCTACTAATTTTAATAATGGAGCTCTAGGCTATTTTGTAGCTGCTTCCGAAGATATTGCTTACACAACGAAGGAATAATGAAAATTGTTCTAATCCAACTACTAATTTTCTCATTATTAACCCATTCTTCAATAGGTCAAGTTGATCCCAAAACGACGATAGACCCAATTTATGGTATACAGGGATATAAGTCTTTGGTTGCCTATTTAGAAGGTGATTCAATACGCACTTGCGAAGAAAAGCCTTGTGCTGGTCATGTTGAGGATTTTTATACCAGTGGTCAAGTGCTTCACAAAGGATTTTATTTGAACGGACAATTGCAAAGTTTTAAAAACTTTTTCCCTAATGGGCAAATTGAACGGAAATTTGGAATAGTTGATGAAAACCATTGCAAGCTTCAAGTTTTTTACAAAAGTGGAGCAAAAAAATCTGAGGTAAAGTACGGCTATGGAAACGTGAAAGAATGGGTCGATTATTATGAAAATGGAAATGTGGAATACGAAGAGAAGTTTGACAAAAGCTACGAGTTTGTAATTTTTAGAGATTCTTATTATGAAAATGGAAACGCTCAGACGACCATGAAGTTTGAGAACAAAAAGGACCATACTTACTTCAAAAAAGAATATCATGAAGATGGTACTATGGCCGCTGAAGGGCTGATACACTTCTTTGCTTTAATTGCTGATTACCGTAAAATAGATGAATGGAAAGTATATAACAAAGGTGGGAAGCATATCAAAACTGAAGCCTATGTTAACGGAAAACTAAACGAAGTAAAGTCGGTTGATTAGTAAAAGGCAGCCACTACAAATTCCAGCCAAACAACTTATCCAAGATCTTATTTGGATAATTGAAAATCCCAGCCTTCTTCATTTTGAAGTATTAAATGAATTAACAATAGAACCGCTTTCAGATGCTCAAGAACTCAGAATTATTCAATTGGGTTCTTTAGAAATTAAGTCCTATAAACTCGGATTTTATTTTGAGGCATTGATTCGTTTATGGATTCAGGTTTCTGAGAAATACACGTTAAAAGCAGCTAATATTCAAGTTCAAAACAATCAACAAACACTCGGCGAATTTGATTTTATAGTTGAAAATCTGGAAGAACAAAAATTTGAGCATTGGGAAGTAAGCATTAAGTTTTACTTATGTCACCAACCTAAATTAGAATTAGAAGGATGCTGGGGAACACAGTTGAAAGATGTGTTTCATGGCAAGGTTTCTAAGCTGAAAAATCAGCAACTGCAACTCGGTAAATCTCAAAATGGAATTAAAACCCTCAAAGAAATAGGAGTGAAGAGTTCTGTTTCCAGAGGATTGCTAAAAGGAATGCTATTTTATAATGAGCAATTAGGGCAATTTGAAAATGATCAATTAAATCCATTTTCAACTAAAGGGATATGGATGTATCATTCAGCATGGGGTAATACTTCGGAAGGACTTTTCGTGGTGCTTAAAAAGCCTTTTTTATTCAGCTTGAATAGTTATTCGAAAGAAGATATTTTGTCCAAAAAGGAGATTCAAAGGCTAATTGAAAAAAATGAAAGTCCATTGATGTTAGCTCAAGTAGATGAAAATGAGGGAGCTCTTTTGGAGGTATCCAGGTGGTGGCTGCTTCCTGATTAATGTTAATAGAAATAACCTTAAATCAATTCTGAAACTAACTCATTACAACAACTCTTGAAAGCTTTACAGATTTCTGTAATAGAGCGTTTAATTGATGTGCATTAGACTGAATTTCAAGAAGAATTTGATTGAAAGTAATCATTCAGATTTGATCAATCAAAATTTGTTTCAATCAAATCGTACTTAACTTTTGTGGTGGAAATGAACCTATCATTAGTGTATTTAACTACACCTTTATCTGAAGAAATAAAATAATTCGTAATGACATCACCTGCGTCGTTAAATTGCACCCAATGACATTTCTGAGGGTTTCCTTGGTAAAAAAGAGTTGTATCAATGCTCATTACTTCAAAGTTTTTTTTGCGATCACCAACTTTGGAGTTAGCTTCTATAAGCACATTTGATTCTTGATTTATACTAAACGAATTTGTATCCAAATAAATATTACCATAAAAAGGACTGGAACTTGAATCCAGAGTGAAATGGTTTGGAGTATTAAAGCCCATAATTGAAAATTTCACAGTATCGACTATTGAATCTTTACTTGGAGTATAAGTAATAATACATTTTCGATAGGTGAAATTTCTACCAGCTTTCGCAAATGAGAGTATCGGAAGTTTTGGTGATGGTGGTTTTGTTGGAGCAATAATAGTCGAGTCGTTGGTCTCAGCCTCAGGTATAGCAGGTAATTCAATTTCGTCTTTTTTACAAGAGCCTAATGCTAAGGTTACGATTATAACTGCAAGAATTATTTCTTTTGAAATCATAAAATTAATTTGGAGCGATGGGGGAGTACGGATTTTCTAGATATTTATTGTTTCAATCCTAATTCTTTCCCTTTGTTAATCATAAAGTCAAAAGCAGCTTCATGTTCATTTGGAATTTCACCATCTAAAATCGCTTCTTTTATTGCTTTTTTTAAATCGCCGATAGCTTTGCAAGGTTTTAAGTTGAACGTTGACATGATTTCTTCACCGCTAACAGGTGGTTGAAAATTCCGAACTTGGTCCTTTTCCTCGATTTCTTTCAGCTTTTTGCGTACTTCTTTAAAGTTGTCCTTATAGCGTTTTACGCGCTCTTTGTTTTTTGAAGTAATGTCAGCTTCTACTAATAACATAAGGTCGTCTATGTAATCTCCTGCATCATGTAGCAATCTTCTGACTGCGCTATCTGAAACTATATCTTTGGATAAGGCTGCTGGTCTTGAACTTAGGTATACAAGTTCTTTTACATACTTCATTTTATCGTTCATAGGTAATTTCAAACGCTTGAAAATTGCAGGAACCATTTTCGCTCCGCGCATTTCATGGCTGTGAAAAGTCCAACCTATTTCTTGATCAAAGCGCTTGGTTGGAGGTTTACCAATATCATGTAATAATGCAGCCCATCTTAACCATAAATTAGAACTCGTTTCTGCAGTATTGTCAACCACTTCAATCGTATGGTAAAAGTTGTCTTTGTGTGTTTGGCCGTCAATTTCGTCAACGCCTTGAAGTGCATGAACTTCAGGTAAAATCTGTTTCAGTATACCTGTTAAATAAAGCAATTCTAAGCCAACCGACGGTTGTGGCGATTCCATTATTTTATTCAACTCGATGCTTATTCGTTCGGCAGAAACGATTGAAAGTCGCTCTTGATTCGTAACTATAGAATCAAAGGATTGCTCGTCTATTTTAAAATGTAATTGGCTCGCAAAGCGAATAGCTCTCATCATTCTAAGCGGATCGTCAGAGTATGTTTGGTCTGGGTGCAGTGGCGTTTTAAGAATACCAATATCTAAATCTTTTTGACCGTCAAAAGGATCAATCAATTCACCGAAATCTGCACTATTTAAGCTGATGGACATTGCATTGATTGTGAAATCTCGTCGCTCTTGATCCTCTGCAATTGTGCCGTTTTCAACGATTGGTTTTCGACTCTCTGATCGATAAGATTCTTTGCGTGCTCCCACAAACTCTAGTTCATAGTCGTCAAGCTTGATCATTGCTGTTCCAAAGTTTTTGAAAACCGATAAACCTCTAACATTTTCTAGTTTACTGGCAACTTTTTTTGCGAAGTCAATCCCGTTTCCTTCAACGACTATGTCAATGTCTTTATTCGGTCGTTGCAATAAAATGTCCCTTACGAAACCCCCAACTACAAATGTCTTTATTTCAGATTCGCTTGCAGTCTCATTAAGGACCTTGAAAACGGGATGATGCAACTTATGCGTAAGATTCATCACTGTCGAATTATTTTAATTTCACTTCCGAGTCCAACTTTAATAATCGATGAAGGTTTTTTTGTGCCCTTTGGAAACCCATTTTGACTGACAATATAATCGACTTGTTCTTTTATTTCTTGATCAACCTCTTCTAATGTAAGTGCAGGTGCATTTCCTGAAATATTGACTGAGGTGCTTACGATCGGTTTTCCAAACTGGTGAATAATTCGATGCAAGGGGCCTTCTTTAATCATTCGAAATGCGGCAGTGCCGTCTTCAGCTGCTACACCTTTCGCTAAGCCAATAGCATTTGGAAGGATAAGCGTCAGTGGCTCTGCGGCTTCATCAAATAAATCCCAGGCAATTTCTGGAACATCCTTAATAACTTTATTTAGCATCGCATCAGAACTTACAAGGCAAACAAAGCTTTTGGACGTGCTACTTTGTTTGATTTTTACAATTTTATCACAAGCTTCCTGCTGGGTTGCATCACAGCCTAATCCTAAAATAGTATCGGTAGGATAGAGAATGACTTTACCTTCTTTTAATGTCGTGATTGTTGTACGAATTTCTTCTTTTATATCCATTAAGCCTGTTTGTAAATTGATATAAGTTGAGCGGCTAGCTCAGCTTCTTTAAAATTCTCTAAATGATTGGTCGCGGCTAATTTTAAGCGATTGAGTATTTCCGCATTTTCCGTTAGCAATTTAATTGCTTCTCCAAATTCCTCTGAGTTATTCGGATTAACATAAAATGCAGCTTCGCCACCTGCCTCTTTAAAGCAACCCGCTTTATTCGTAATAACGGGAGTTCCTGCTGCTATACTTTCTAGAACAGGAATTCCAAATCCTTCAAAAATGCTAGGATATAAGCTAATTTGAGCCAATTGGTATAATTCTTTGAGCTCTTCGTTATTGGCGTTTTCAATAAAAATGACCCTATTTTTCAACTGATTATGTTCTGCTATTTCACAAAGTATTAGCTCTTTATATTTCGTAGGGCGTCCGACAAATACAATTGGAATATCAATATTACAATTGACTAATGCTTTAAGAATTTGCAATCCATTTTTGCGTTCTTCAATAGTTCCTACGCAAATGATAAAATCTTTGGGAAGGTTATATTTTTCTCGAGTTAGGTTAAGGTTTTCTTCCGATGATAATTGATAAAAAAGAGGATTGCATCCTTGATAGATTACCTTGATTTTTTCTTCAGGAATATCATAAAAAGTCATGATATCTTGTTTGGTAGTTTCGCTTACTGCAACCACAGTATTGGCAACAGAAACAGCATGCTTAAATTTTTTATCATAAATAAAACGATCTGGAGCCTGGTATAACTCCGGAAATCTTTTGAAAATTAAATCGTGAATGGTAACGACTTTATTCGCTTTACTCGAAGCTATTCCAAACGGAAGTTCGTTGCTTAATCCGTGGTAAACATCAAGATTGAACTCAGTTACTTTTTTACTTCCTTGAAATGATCGCCAATAAGACCTCCAAGCGTTTTTAGGTGGAAGTACTTCTTGAATGGATTCATGGGTATTCAACTCCCATTTATCACTCCCTTTGGGGTTGAATAATAGGTAAGAGGATTCTGGAAAATTCTCAGCCAAAGTTCGTATTACGAATCGACTGTAATTCCCCAATCCACTTGCATTGTGAAATGCACGTTTTGCATCAAATCCTAGATTCATTTATATTGCTACGTCGTATTCTCTCAACGCGTTATTTAAGGATGTTTTCTTATCAGTGCTTTCTTTTCTCTTTCCAATGATTAATGCACAAGGAACTTGGTATTCTCCAGCAGAGAATTTTTTTGGCATTGTTCCGGGAATTACCACGGAACCTGCTGGAATTCGACCTTTATAGAAGATAGGTTCGTCTCCGCTTACGTCAATAATTTTGGTGCTTGCTGTCAGTACCACATTCGCGCCTAGCACCGCTTCCGATTCTACTCTTACGCCTTCTACCACAATACATCTTGAGCCAATAAATGCATTATCTTCAATAACAACAGGAGCTGCTTGCAAAGGTTCTAAAACTCCGCCAATACCAACACCACCACTCAAGTGAACATTTTTCCCGATTTGAGCGCAAGAACCAACAGTGGCCCATGTGTCGACCATAGTTCCTGAGTCCACATATGCACCGATGTTTATGTAAGAAGGCATCATGATTACGCCCTTGGCAACGTAAGAACCGTATCGAGCAATTGCATGAGGCACAACACGAACACCTTTTTCTTTATAGTTTGTTTTTAAAGCAATTTTATCGTGAAACTCAAAAGGACCAACTTCAATGGTTTCCATTTTTTGAATAGGAAAATACATAACAACAGCTTTTTTAACCCATTCGTTTACTTTCCATGTACCATCAGCTTTTGGTTCAGCAACGCGCAATTCGCCTTCATCTAGCTTTGCAACTACTGTTCTAATAGTTTCTTGATATTCTGATTTCTTCAGTAATTCCCGGTTTTCCCAAGCAGATTCTATTTTTTCTCGCATCGTTGCTAATTCTTTTGGCAAAAGTAGGATTTGAAGCTAATATTCGAATACTAATCTTGAGTTAACTATATATCTTTGCAAAGTAAAATTATGGCAAGAGTTATGGCAATAGATTATGGAACAAAACGCGTTGGAATTGCGGTGACTGATTCATTGCAAATCATTGCAACAGGATTGACGACTGTAAGTTCCGCGGAAGCGCCTCAATTTATTTTTGATTATACTCAGAAGGAAGAAGTTGAAATGCTTGTTGTTGGTGAGGCAAGACGTTGGAATAATGAACTGAATGATGTAGAAAGAGATATTCAGTCATTTTTGAGTAAGGTTAGGAAATTACTTCCTGATCTTCCCGTTAAAAGAGTTGATGAACGATTTACTTCAAGCTTAGCAATGGATAGTCTTATTACTAGCGGAGTAAAGAAAAAGAACAGACGAAAAAAAGAACTGCTTGACGAGGTAAGTGCTACTATAATTTTACAATCTTATTTATCTGCAAAAAATATATTATGAAGTTGCCCATTTATGCCTATGGACACCCTGTTCTTAGAAAAGAATGTGAAGAGTTAGAAGAAAAGGATCCGGCTGTAAAGCAAATATTAAAGGATATGTTTGAAACTATGTATGCTGCAAACGGTGTAGGCTTAGCAGCACCACAAGTCGGTATGAATATCAGAGTGTTTATTGTTGATGCAACTCGATATGCTGATGATTATAAAAACTCTAAAGATCCAGAAGAACGAGACGAATATGAAAATCTGAAAGATTTCAAAAAAGTATTTATCAATCCAATTGTCGTTGAAGAAACTGGTGATGATTGGGCATTTGAGGAAGGTTGTTTAAGTATACCTGAAATTAGAGCAGATGTGAATCGACCTGAAAATGTAACGATTGAGTATTTTGATGAAAACTGGAAATTGAAAGAAGAAACCTATGAAGGTTTTGCCGCAAGAGTTATTCAACATGAATATGATCATATCGAAGGAGTGCTATTCACGGATAAAGTTAGCCCGATTAAAAAAAGGTTGATGCAAAGGAAGCTTACGAATATTAAGAAAGGTAATATTGATCCTGGTTATAAAATGAGATTTGCAAAATGATGAAACGAGTAATTATTCTGATAGTTCTAGCAATTGCATTTGGTGCATGTGATAATTCTGAAGGTTCAAAGCCGAAACAGCTTACGGCTGAAGAAATAAAGAAAGAGGCTTTTGATGAAATTATGGCAATGGAAAAATCATTGATGGCAGTTCAGGGAGGGTTTGTGGACACTATGAAAGCTTCAAAACTTTCCAAACTCTATTTCACGTATTCACTCAATAATTTAAAGGACAGTGTTTCCTCTGAATTCATGTTTAAATCGGGTGAATTACGAATGGGTATTGGCCAGTTTATTAAAAGTATTGAGATTTTTGAGCAACTAAATAGAAGTTTTCCTTCGAATGATAAAGTCGTAGAGACTAAATATTTGATTGCATTTATTTATCATAATTACTTGAATAATCTTGGAATTGCAGAAGCTAAATATCAAGAAGTGATCGATAAACATCCGGATCATATTTTGGCACAAGACGCTCGAGTAGCAATTAAAAATCTGACTCTTTCGGATGAAGAATTAATTCAAATGTTCGAGAAGAAAAATGGAATTTAACTCTTAAAATCCAACTTCCATGTGGAATCTCCACATAAATACATTTGCTTTAGTCCCGAGGTTATCAATGTAAGTTCCATCGGTTTGAATTTTAAACTTATGGTTAACGATATACTTTGAAAATGCAAGAGTGTATTGATTGTTTTCAGTTAGTAAAGTTTCAGAATCTGGAGTTACATTAGTAAAACGTCCAACTGCACCCCAGCCTGATTTTGTAACATAGCCTGCTTGACCATTAAAGCCATAACCAGTTGTAAAAGTTCCTGTTATTGTAGGGTCAAGAAATTTTTCTTTCCTTCCGTAGGGATCATTTGTTTCCTTTTGAATAAACTCAGAGAATATAGAGAAACCTTTAAATTTAAAAAGTATATCTGCCATGTAACTATGCAACGAACGTTGAAATTGAAGTTCCGTTCCCCTTTGACCTTTCGATTTTGATGCTAGATCATTCAAATCATATGTTGCACCAAAAGCAATTTTAGGTTTTTGTTCGTGCTTAAGATCAGCTAGGAAATAGTCTCCTTTACTAGAAAAATTACCCATAGGTAAAACTTCTATCCGACCAGTATAACACAATCCTCCAGAATTTCCCACCGACCAATTCCGTCCTTCACCACCGCTAACGGAAGCAGCTTCTCGAATCACCGTTTTACCTAAATTTATTGAGTGCCTTAATTGAAGCCCCATATCTCTGTCAACATTAAAAGCAGAATTTAATGCACTTCGATCTACTGTTTCTAAGGCTTGAGATGAAACAACTCTTTCTCTATTCCCTGGTAGCTTAGTTTGGCCAAACCATATCCATAAGTTTTTTCCTGCGTGGTATTTTAAGACAGCGTCAAGCAATAAATTACTACCACCGCCGACATCAATATTAGATTGCCCTACTTCAATCTTATAAATAAAATCAGGATTTAGTATCCATCCATCAAATTTGAATCGGAATCGTCTAACTAATGCTCTCGTTTCTGCTGGTCCGTCTTCTGGAGCGGTAACTACTACAAGATTTTGCATCCTTAGCCCAAATTTCACATAGAAAGAGCTGTCAGGGCCAGTAAAGCGGATTCCTTTTGCGTATTTCTCTTTGGTAAGTTTTGAAATTTGACCAAAAGAACCAACTGAAATTAATATTGAGATAAAGAAAACGAGTACTTTTCTTAACATTATAGATATGTAGGGTTAATATGTGCTGCAAAACTATTAGAGTTTTTTTCTAAGTTTTAACGTAATCTTAATGTTTACATAACCTTAATGTATTTCCTTAGGTTTTACGGGCTATTCAGGAGGAATGGGTTTTTAAATGTTAAAAAGCCTAACATTTAGTTAACATTGAACATAATTACTGGGTAAAATCCTAAGGTATTTTTGTGAAAAATCTGGTCATGGAATTTGGAGTATTTGATGCGTTAAAAGTAGTGGGCGCCCTAGGGTTCTTTATCTATGGGATGAAGGTGATGAGCGAAGGCATTCAAAAGGCAGCAGGAGCTCAGCTTAAAAAAGTTTTGGGCACTATGACTAGGAATCGCTACTTAGGAGTGCTTTCTGGTTTTTTGATTACTGCGTTGGTTCAATCTTCTTCTGTAACCACTGTAATGACTGTGAGTTTTGTGAATGCAGGTTTGCTTTCACTAATTCAATCGGCAGGAATTATGATGGGTGCAAACATTGGGACAACCATAACCGCATGGCTGGTTTCTATTCTTGGTTTTAAAATAAAGATTGCCGCTATGGCACTACCAATAATTGCTGTCGCTTTTCCCATGATGTTTATTCGAAAGGGTAATTGGCGGTTTTGGGCTGAGTTTTTAATTGGGTTTGCATTGCTCTTTATGGGGCTGGATTTTCTTAAAAGTGCTGTGCCTGATATTAAACATAACCCTGATATATTGCAGTTCTTACAAGCTTTTGCAAATTGGGGATATGGTTCTTATTTTATTTTTATTGCAATAGGCACAATTTTAACGATTGTAGTGCAGTCTTCAAGTGCATCAATGACAATTACCTTGGTGTTAGTGGCAAAAGGTTGGATTCCTTTTGATGTAGCTGCAGCGATGGTTTTAGGAGAAAATATTGGTACAACAATTACGGCTGAGTTGGCATCAATAGTAGGAAATGTGCATGCGAAACGTTCGGCAAGAATTCACTCATTATTCAATATTATTGGAGTAACGTGGATGTTATTGATTTTTCCGTTTTTCCTTCAGTTCGTAGAGTTTGTTGCTATGGGTATGGGCTTTCCTTCTCCATTGCAATGGGGCAATAATATTGATTTAGCTAACTTGAATGAAGATGATATGAAAACACGTGTTACATCTGTTACTTATGGATTGTCGGCATTTCATACTATGTTTAATCTAATTAATGTGGTGGTGTTAATTGGATTCGCTCATAAACTAGCTGCAATAGCAGAGAAAATGGTAAAGCCAAAAGATGAAGATGATGAGAAATTTTCATTAGAGTATATTGGTGGTGGTGTTATGGCTTCCGTGGAATTATCACTTCTAGAAGCCAAAAAAGAGATAAGCAATTTCGGGAAAGTTATTGCTAAGATGATGAAACATTTAGATCTGCTTCTTTTAGAAACCGATGCTTCTGTTATTCGGAAAAAGCTAAAAAAGATACATAAATATGAAGATATTGCTGATCAGTTAGAGGTAGAGGTAGGCCAATATTTAATTAAACTCTCAGAAACTGAATTATCCGAAAAAAGCTCTATTACTATCCGAAGTATGTTAAGTGCCATTAACGATTTGGAAAGAGCGGCAGACGTAATGTATCAAATGTCTAAGGTGATTGAGCGTAAGGTTGAAGAAAAGGTGTGGTTTACACCAGAGCAGCGCGAACATTTAATAGAGCTTTTTCTGAAAGTAAATGAGGCTATCTTAATCATGCAAGATAATCTTGATGGATCTTATGCTAATGTTGAGAAAGATGATGCTAGAAAAGTAGAAGATGAAATCAATTACCTTAGATCTAAGTTTAGAAAACAACATCTCAAGAGTATTGAAAAAGGCGATTATAATATAAAAGCTGGATTGATATTCGTTGATTTAATATCTTCAGCTGAGAAGTTAGGTGATCATATCTACGATGTTAATTCTGATGTTAGAGGGGATTCAGTTTAATTTTAAGCTCTTTTATTAGGAACCTTTCAAGTTCTTAAATTATCATTTGCTGTGTCTATTGTCTTGAAATCAGAATAGGGAATTGAAAGTAAAAATCTGCGATTTGTATTCAAACATCCTTATAATGTTTTAGAGTTATTCCAACGCTCTTTAATACTATTGTACGAACTTATTTTTAATCAAGTTTCTTGTTATGCTTATATTCTTAAAACGTTTTGTTATGATCGTGTTATTTGTAATAGTTCTGTTTGCCATAGGCGTTACTGCATTTGTTTCTTTTTCTCCTCAATTTGGTCAAAAGCCCGAAGGTGCCGATTTAGAAAGGGTAAAACAATCTGATCACTATGGAGAGGGTGGATTTGAAAACCTTATTGAAACTAGCATGGATATAAAGCTTTCAAAAATACCTGGAATGTTGTTGGCTTTTCTTTCACCACCAAAAGGAAAAAACCCAAGTAAACCCTTACCTACTGATTGGGAAGAAGGCAATGAAACTCATGTGGATTCATTAAGCTACATAACTTGGTACGGTCACTCTGCAGTTATGCTTGAAATTGATGGAAAAACTATTTTCATTGATCCAATGCTTGGAGCTTCATCTGCTCCCGTAGGTTTTATGACCCAGCGTTTTGGTTATGAAGAACCGATAAATTTTGAAGAATTGCCTCACATTGATGCTATCATTATTTCTCACGATCATTACGATCATTTAGACCATGAGTCTATCTTAAAGTTGAAAGATAAAACGGATCACTTTTTTACAGCACTCGGTGTAGGATCTCATCTAAAATCTTGGGGCGTACCAGCAGAAAATATTACTGAATTAGATTGGTGGCAAAATGCAGATTTCAACGGATTGACATTTACAGCAGCACCTTCTAGACATTTTTCTGGAAGAGCTATTAATGACAGGAATAAAACACAATGGGCGAGCTGGGTAATTCAAGGTAAAAAAGACAATATCTATTTTAGCGGAGATGGTGGCTACGGAACTCACTTTAAAGAAATAGGCGAAAAACTAGGACCATTTGATTTTGCCATGATAGAATGTGGTCAGTATAATGAGGATTGGGCAGCAATACATATGATGCCTGAGGAATCAGTTCAAGCAGGTATAGATGTTAAAGGAAAAACACTTATGCCTATCCATTGGGGAGCATTTGATTTAGCACCACATGTTTGGCAAGATCCAATTCTAAGGTTTACTAAAAAAGCAATTGAAGAACAAGTGAGTTATGTGACTCCAGTAATTGGAGGACGATTTGCAGTTGGAGCTGATTTGCCATTAGAGAAGTGGTGGGAATAAGTACCTTTTCTTACCATTTATTAAGCAACTGAAATATAAAGAGTGATATAGTTTTGCCGGCTAATTTAAAATGATGGTGTGGAAACCCAAGTGTGTTAAGGAGAAAAGTAAATTTAAGATTAGTCTGTGTGACTCTATTGAATTGATACATGAAGAACATTGGAATCAAACCAATAGTATTGATAATATTTATCTCTCTATTCCATACTTAAAGGCTATTGAAAGTACGCTTTTAGATGAGTTAAGCTTTCGTTATTTGCAATTTTACGATGAAGAAAACAAACCTCTAGGAATCGCAATTGTTCAAATTGTGTCTGTAAGGGATAATGTTGAAAATCACGATGCTATTTTTTGTTCTGTTTCCGAGAATATTCGTAAAAAATTATTGAAGACGATTGATGCAAAGATATTGGTGTGTGGAAATCTTTTCTCTTGTGGAGAAAATGGCTATGCCTTTGAAAAAAGTATATCTAGTGAAGATACCATGCAAATGCTCAATGATGGTTTAAAGCGAATTAGAGAGTCAGAAAACATCAATGACAATCAAATTTCTTATTATTTACTTAAGGAGTTTTGGCCGGAATCTTTTCCTCAAAGTGATGCATTGCGCAAACACGATTTCAAGGACTTTATGATTGATGTGAATATGGTTTTGCCCATTCATAAAGAGTGGAAATCTTTCGATGATTACCTTGCTAGTATGACCACCAAATTCAGAACCAAGGCAAAGAGTGCATTTAAGAAGTCTGTTGAACTTACACACCGGCAGCTTTCCGCAAACGAAATAGAAGATGACAGTGCAAGAATTCAAGAGTTATTCGATAATGTAGTCGATCAATCTGAATTTAGTTTGGGTGAATTAAAGGCGAATACATTTATAGAGTTAAAGAGAGCTATTGGCGATAAATTGAAGTTCACTGGATACTATTTAAACGAAAGACTAGTAGGTTTTTGTTGTGCCACTATTTTAAGCAATGGGAGCGTTGAAGCTAATTACGTCGGATTAGATTACGAAGTAAATAGGTCAAATGCATTGTACCAGAGAATATTGTACAATATGGTTGCTTTTGCCATAGAGGAGGGATTAAGTAAGATTCATTTTGGTCGAACTGCAGAGGAGCTTAAAAGTACATTGGGTGCTGTACCAATGGACATGAAATTATACATTCGACACAGGAATAAATTATCGAATCAGTTGTTGAAACCTATCATTTCCTCGATAAATCCAAGCGAGTTTGAATTGAGAAATCCTTTCAAAGCAAACTTTACCTTTGGCTAATGGATTCGTTAACACAAATTGTACTCGGAGCCGCTGTTGCTGAGGTAACGCTGGGTAAAAAAATAGGGAATAAAGCCATGCTTTGGGGAGCAATTGCTGGAACGATTCCCGATCTGGATGTCTTGGCTAAGCAGTTTACCGATATTGTAACTGCTAATGAAATGCACAGGAGTTTTTCCCACTCCATATTATTTAGTGTTCTGGCGGCACCAATATTTGGTTGGCTGGTTAGCAAAATTTATAGAAAATCTAAAGAAGCAACTTGGAAACAATGGTCTTGGTTATTCTTTTGGAGTTTAATTACACATCCTTTATTGGATGCACATACCACATGGGGAACGCAGTTGTTTTGGCCTTTGGATTTAAAAGTTTCCTACCAAAATATTTTTGTTGCTGATCCTCTATATACCCTTCCATTTTTGGTTTGCACTGCAGCTGCAATGTTCTATCACAGAACAAATCCTAGAAGAAGTTCTATCAATAGACTAGGAATAATTTTGAGTACGAGTTATATGGCTCTTACCCTAGGTTTAAAGGGGTATACCTACTTTAAATTTGAGGATAGTTTAAAAGCACAGGATATTGAATACAATGAGATTTCTAATCGGCCGACACCTTTGAATAGTATTCTGTGGACCGCAAATGTCGATGCCGATAGCAGCTATTTTATTGGATACTATTCCATTTTTGATACTCAAGATGAAATTTCTTTTAATCAATTAGATAAAAATCGAGATGATTTTAAAGAAATAATGAAAGAGGAAATAGTTCAGCGACTTATCAAGCTGTGCAAAGGTTGGTATATTATTCAAATGACAGAGGAAGGATACGCTTTCAATGATTTACGCTTTGGCATGTTCTCATTTGGAGAAGAAACCGAGGAGTTTGTTTTTCGATACGATCTTATATACGTTGACGGAGTTCTTACCGTAACTCAAAGACAACCGGAAATAGATAATGCTAAAGAAATGTTTGCCATTCTCTGGTCTCGACTTAAAGGGAATTAGCTCATTGTCATTGTCACTAATGATTCACAATTTACCCATCTGAGTTTTCTCCCAGGTTTCAGAGTATCAGATTAATATTTACGCACATGGGCTTATTACACTACCCAGGTAGACCAATAGTAATTATTCAATAACCAGCATTTACCAAAATATATTTAAAGCTTCTTCTTTTCAAATAGTGTACTTGTTGCTAAAATCGGAAGTGCAAAAAGATCCCTGCCAGAGGCTTTCATCCAATCGGTCCCAACAACTTTAGGGTGATACTGTAAACCCAACAATCATAGGAGTAAAAGTGGCTAATATAATTGTTAACTATTTGATATTTATATTTTTATGATTTATTTTGCTAGAAAATATAGAATAAGTCTCAAGGCAAATCCTATCATTACAATTCCAAAAAACTTTGTGGTTTTTTCAAGAATTTTTGGCTTTAAAAAGGGTTTGATCTTATCTGCCAAGAGCACCTTCAGTAGATCAGTGGTAATGATTCCAGCTAATACTCCGATTAAGTGCAGTTGAACTTCAGTTGGAGTTGGATAAGATTCTTTTGCAAACACAACTATTCCTGCCCAAACCACAAATACGAATGGGTTAACGAAGTTGACAAGGAAACCTTTAGTAAACGAAGAAACTAAATTGAGCTTTGAAGCAAATACGACTTCACTATTTGGTGGTTTTTGGAGTAGATATTTCATACCCATCGCGATTAGAAATAGTGCACCAATTGCAGCTATAGTGTAATTGAAAGAGGACGGTAATTCAACGCTATTTAGTCCAAAAAAGTAGATCAGAATACACACGACATCGCTTGCAATAATTCCAAAGGCGACCATAGTTCCTGATAATTTACCAAACCGTAAAGCACTCTGAAGTAGGGTGAAAAATACGGGACCAATGAAAACAATCATTGCCAATCCAATTAAATAGCCTTCAAGAAATACCACAAAACAAAGAAGGTTATTTAATATATAATGTAGGATGATTTTTAAGGTTACTTTTGCCGCCATTTTTGAAGACTCAATAGCATGAAAAGAATCATACACAACTTTACCCTTAATCCGAAAAACGATATTTTATCTGGTCTTACAGTTGCCCTTGCTTTAGTGCCTGAAGCAGTTGCATTTTCTTTTGTTGCCGGAATAGATCCTTTAGTGGGATTATATGGTGCATTTATGATGGGAATTGTTACTGCATTATTTGGAGGACGTCCAGGAATGATTTCTGGTGCTACTGGAGCAATGGCTGTAGTTATGGTGCATATGATTCAACAGGGAAATCAAGTCGGTTTGGCATTAGATCAACCTATCGAAAATCTTGGATTACAATGGCTCTTTATCGCTCTGCCTATTGTGGGTTTGATTCAAATATCTGCAGGTGTTTTTAAGCTTGGTAAATTTGTCCGATTGATCCCACATCCAGTGATGATGGGTTTTGTAAATGGTTTGGCAATTGTAATTTTCTTATCCCAATTAGGGCTTTTTACAGAAACTAGTAATGGGAATACTCAATGGTTACAAGGAAGTTCTATGTTTATAATGCTAGGACTTGTTGCACTTACAATGGCAATAATGCATTTTCTACCAAAACTTACTGATAAAATACCAGCTGCACTAACTGCAATTATTGTAGTTGCCAGTATTACCATTTTTGGTGGATTGGAAGTGGGAACGGTGGGTAGTTTTATTAAAGATGGTGGTGGTTCAGGTTTAGAAGGTGGGCTGCCAACATTTCAAATACAAATTTTCAGTCTATTAGATACTGTTGAAGGACATTGGGGACTAGTAATATCAACTGCATTTTTGCTTGCTGCTGTAGGTCTTATTGAGTCATTAATGACACTGAACCTTGTAGACGATATTACCGAGTCAAGAGGCAGTGGAAACCGAGAGTGTATTGCACAAGGCGGAGCTAACATTCTCAACGGATTATTTGGTGGAATGGGTGGTTGTGCTATGATAGGACAATCAATAATCAATGTAAATTCTGGCGGTCGTGGTCGTCTTTCTGGAATAGTTGCAGCTTTAGCTTTATTAGGTTTTGTATTATTTGGAGCTGGACTGATAGAGCAAATTCCCTTAGCTGCTTTAGTTGGAGTTATGTTTATGGTGGTTATTGGCACTTTTGCTTGGAGTAGTTTCAGAATCTTGCATAAGATACCAAAGGCCGATGCATTTATTTTAATTGCTGTTTCGGCAATTACGGTGTGGCAAGATTTGGCTATTGCAGTAATAGCTGGTGTAATAATGTCAGCGTTGGTTTTTGCTTGGAATAATGCAACTATGATTAGAGCACGAAAAAGAATTAAAGAGGACGGAACAAAGGTTTATGAGATTTGGGGTCCATTGTTTTTCGGTTCAGTGCAAAACTTCAATTCAAAGTTTGATGCTAAAACAGATCCTGATAGAGTAGAGATCGATTTTATTGAAAGTAAAGTCACTGATCATTCAGGAATTGAAGCAGTAGATATTTTGGCTAAGAAATACTTGAGTCTAGGCAAGGAATTGCGTTTAACGCATTTAAGTCCTGAGTGTAAAGTACTTCTTTTAAAGGCAAACCCTAGTTTACATGAGGTAATTGAAAGTTCGATTGATGATCCTAGATATTACGTCATGACAGATGTTATGGATAGTGAAGTTTAATTAAAAGTCTATCTAACATATTAGAGTAAATTACCAGATTGTAATTCTTAAATAACAGTTATAAAGGTTTTAAGTGTACCTTCAAACTTGCCGAAGTCCTCGTTATACAGGAAGACTTTATGCTTTTGAAAATCAAAAGTTCCCTCTTCTTTAAATCACTTTTTACTTTCTGTAATAGTTAGGTAGTAATTGTTGCTTCTGGTTGCTTTTACATCAAAAAAATAGGTTCATTTTCCAGCTCTTACTATGTGCTCAAAAATAGCTTCATTATTTCTTGAGTGTCGAACGTTTTCAATATCGTCCATAATTTCTTCTAGATTAGAAACAACTTAGTTGAATAACCTTTGTTTCAAGTTTAAAAGTAATAATAACTAACTGAAAATCAATTAATAAGACAGGATATCTTAGTTTCGGACCAACGTAACGTTTCCTTTGTAGCTTGTTCCGTTTACTGAAAGGGTGAAAAAGTAAACACCTCCAGCACATTCAGCACCAGTAAAAGTTCGACCATCCCAAATGTGAGAATTTTCACGTGATTCAAATACAAGTGCTCCCCAACGATTAAAGATTCTGATTTCTGAACATTGTTCAAGTCGGTTGCCTAATCTAAAATCAAATAAATCATTTATTCCGTCACCATTAGGGGTAAAAACGTTAGGGATTTTTCCAGTAAAATAATCATCAAACTTAACTGTAGCTGTATCAGAAGAATTAACGTCAACACAACCTTCAGCACTAGTTGCTGTTAAGCTAATACTAAAACCACTTTCATATGGAAATGTAAATACAGGGGATTCTACAGTACTAACTGGCTCGCCATTAAGTGTCCAGCTAAATTCAGTAGCATTTTCAGACCTGTTAAGCGCAGTAACCGTAGTGTTATCACAATCTGCTTGAATCTGAAGATCGAATGCAGATTTAACCAACCCCGTAACAAAAACATCTACAAGAGCGCTATCTGTGCAACCAATAGTATCCGTAACCTTAACTTGATAAATAATACTACTATCTACAATTACTTTAGGATTGGGAATAGTTGGATCGGAAAGCCCTAATGCTGGAGTCCATTCGTAAATGAATGGCGGAGTTCCAAAAGTGTCATAAAGGTTTAATTGAATGGTGTCATTAGAACAATCAGCAGTTACATTGTTGATTTTGAAGGAATATATTCTAATATCAGCGGTATCAGAATTAACGCAACCATTTGTATCAACTCCTAATAATAGATAGGTTCTAGGTAATGTAAATGTGCAAATTGGATTCAGAGCACTAGGATTATCCAAATCAATGTTTGGACTCCAAACAAATCGAGTTGTTGAATCTCCAGTTGGAGAGCCTCCAAGTCGAATAGTTGTAACAGTGTCTGAACAAACAATAAGTGGATTTCCAGCATCAACTATTGGTAGTGCTTTTACGTCAACAATAACTGTATCTGAAGCAGTACAGCCAGCCTGAGTTATTCCTATGACTATAAACTCTGTAAGAGAGTCTGCATTACCTACTGGAGTAGGACTATTTGGTTTATCCAACAATGTTGCTGGAGACCAAGAATAAGTACTTGCTCCAGTTGCCACTAATTGAAAAGGTATACCAGCACATTCAATGGTATCTTTTCCAGCATAAACATTAGGCGGAGCCACTACGTTTATAAATAATTTAGAAGTGTCTATACAGCCATTAGTGTCAGCTAGAATTACATCATAAGTTGCGCTAACTAATGGGGCAATGTTTAATTTAATTCCAAAACCACCTACGAGAACTGCAGGAAGTGGATTAATTAGAACACTTGCTAAAGTTCCTGTTGAGCTCAGCGTATCAATTTGAACAGTATCACCCATACAAACCTCATAGGGGTTTCTCGCAAAAGTTACTGTAGGTCTTTGTTTCACTGTAACCAATACACTGTCAATCCCTCCACATTTTCCATTAACGGTATTTACTATATACATTCTGGTGGTATCAGAAAAGGTGGCTGGATTCGCCAAAGTAGAATTATTTAATCCAGCAACTGGAGTCCAAGAATAGGTGGTATTGAAAAGAGGAGAAGTAGGATTTCCTCCTATTTGAACGGTATCAGGAGCACAAAGTGTTATTGAAGGGCCTGCCTCAGTCGGAACTTCTCCACCAACTTCAATATGGATTGAATCAACAGCATCACAGCCAAAGAAATTCGTAATAGTTACAATATATGTAGTATCGACTCGAGGAAAAACATTTGGTTCCGCAACAGTTGTATTTGGCAATATGTTATAGTTGGGAGACCATTGGTAGCTTCCAGCACCTAAAGGTACAGGAATTTTTAATGTATCTAGATTACACAAGAAAATCGTATCAAAAGGTATTAATATCTGAGGTATAGTTTTCACGTCTATATACTGACTATCGGTGGCAGAACAAAAATTAGCATCTGTTCCGATTACTTTATACAAAAATCCAGTATTCGGTTTAATTATGTGCGGTCCCGCACCAGTTATACCTGCAAAATTCCATGTGTATTTATCTCCACCAGTGGCTTGAATGAAAGTTGTGTCTTGCTGACAGATTGTATCTCTACCAAACAGTAAATCGACAAGTGGAATACTGTCTACTCTTATTTTTATCGAATCGTTGAATATACAACCTGCAGGTGTAGTCATTGTTACAAAAAATGTTGTTGTATCAATTCCTGTTGGAGTATAAACTGGATTTGAGTCAGTTGCACTGCTCAGATTAGCAGAAGGAGTCCAATTAAATATTGCATTTGGAACTCCGGAAGGTATTCCCCCTAAAATGTGAGTTAATCCAAAACAAATCGAAGAATCTGCACCTGGATTTAGGTCTGCTTGTTCATCAATTGTTACCAATACCGAATCTAGCGTTGAACATGCATTGCCGGGATCTTCAATTTTCACAATAAACAACTGATCACTGGTGATATTGGTAATTGGGTTGGATATAGTGCTATCATTTAGTAAACTACCAGGTGACCAAGTGTATTTTGTGCCACCACTCGCTGCTAAAGTGACTTGATTTCCTTCGCATAATGTGGTGTCATTGCTTGTTCTGGCTTTTGAATTAACTCCTACACGCACTATAATAGTGTCAATAACGGTACATTTTCCAGTAGTATCTGTTACCGACAAAAGGAAATTAGTAGTTGTATTAGGAAATGCTTTTGGATTTGATATTGTATCATTATTCAGGAAATTTCCTGAACTCCAAACAATAGAATAGCCACTTGGTGCAGTTGGATTTGTTGTATTTCCTCCAAGAATAACGGTATCACCAAGACACATTAACGTATCTCTACCAGCATTAATAGGAAATGTTGCTACAAAAACAGCTTTATCTATGGTATCACCAATACATCCTGTCGCATTAACTCCAGAAACCTGGATGTTTCCTCCAGGACCATTGCCCCAGTTTACAGTGATAGCTGGACCCGTTCCACCAGAGATAATACTTCCCCCAGTAACTGTCCAATTATAAATTAAACCAGGTATTGTATCTGTGGTATAAACGACATTGGATGTACCTGAGCATAAACTGGAGGGGCCACTAATGGTTTTAGGAGTTTTAGCAGGGTTCACCAAAACAGAAAAGACAACACTATTTTGATTTGGAACACAAGCAGAATCAGCAACTGTAGCAGAAAAATAATATTTAGTTGGTCTTCCTTGCTCACAGGTTGTCGGCCAACAAAACTGTTGTTTAGACTTTCCAGGAGTGAAAATTGGAGTTGATAAATTGGCCGCTGGTTTTGTAAAATTGGTGTCAAATATTAAACCTTCAACTCTATATAGATAATCAAGAGGAGAACCACCTTTATCTTCAAATTCAATATCAAAACACAAAGTATCGCCAGCATCAATTTCAAAATCTGATTTTGCACTTCCGACTAGTTGCGGTTGAGTTTTATTTGTATCGTTACAAT
>CESE01029130.1_pt1 | contig 52215 bp, 39 predicted proteins | sample 350271 | NCBI WGS metagenome assembly CESE01 (sample SAMEA2621536, study PRJEB7988) | marine metagenome | isolation source: saline water (ENVO:00002010), including | reverse complement strand
AGGAACTGGATTTTGAATCCAGCGCGTCTACCAATTCCGCCACTTCGGCATCTCCGGCTAGTAACTGTCTGCATTCCGATAACCATCGGGCACTGTTGTCTAGCTTTTTAATTAGAGCGCAAAAATATCCATTCTTCTTAATAACGCAACAACAAAAATCACATCAAATACATATTCCTGAATAGGAAGCCTTTACAGTTATTCAGAATATATACCTATGAAAAAATTACTATTCGTAATCAGAATTTTAGCTGGATTTTCAGCCTTCTCTCAAACCATTGTTGTCAACACATTCTAAACTAATCCTCGCAATAAACTCAGCATTTATTTACCTAGCTCCTATTCTGCAATTAACGGAGGCGCTCAAATATCATAGCTACGCACTTTAAACGTTGGCAAGTGGAATTCAAAATCATGGCGCGATACATTGATTGCATTTGCTGAAATAAATAACCTTATTCTTGATTTGCCCTGATGGTGTGCCAAATGGAAGAGTAAGTGATGCAATTGATGTGGATCTTATTAATTATGTCATGAATTTGATTGATAATTGGTTGTCATTTGATACTAAACGTCAATATGCATTAGGCTTACCCATCTTGATAATTCAAGAATCAAGAAATAATCCTTAGGTTCGATTCAATCCTATTAAATCTGAGTTGAAGGGCAAAGGTGCCATTGAAATTCAAACTTGTTAAATGGATTTGGATATAAAATGGACTTCTCGCATAGAAATTCCATTTTAACCCTAGCTTCTAAGAGGATTGATTCAGTAAACATGGCTGGAGAATACTAATATCAGCATTTATAAAGGGGCCAATCCAATGAATTATCAAGCTTTCTTAAACCTATGAAAGTTGGCAATTCGATAACCATTAACTCGAACTCGAACTCGAAAATCTCGCATCTTTTACTAACGAATCAACTTGATCAAGAGATGGATTTTATTAAAAAAAAACAAATAAAAATGAATCGGATCTTTCAGCAAATTGGGCGCTCTGGTTTTATATACTAACTGTAAAAACTAAAGAAGGAACCATAGCTAGAAGGTCTGAAATTGTTGAATAGTATACTAGGTCTTCTGCTTTTTCTTTCGAGCTGCCGGAAATAGTACATTGTTTAATATTAATCTATAACCCGGAGAATTAGGATGCAAATCCAAGTCTGTTGGAGGATCACCTACAAAATGCTGATAGTCTTCAGGATCATGTCCACCATAAAAAGTCCATTGACCTTTACCAAACTTACCATGAATGTACTTTGCAGAATTCAATGATTTATTCTCACCCATAATAAGCACTCCTGGCTTTATAAATCCTTTATTAAATGCTGTCGTTTGACCCATAAACCCTTTTACTCTGCTTGTATGGTTTTGACATAACATGGTAGGAACAGGATCCCATTTTGCTGAATACTCAAACAAGGTGAAGTAATCAATATTCTCCGGTGTACGAGAATGTAAGGGGGTTGCATCAATATTAGAAAACTCATATTCCATTGGGTTTCGACTTATGAGGAAATCACGAAACGCAAATGTGTTATCGTAATTCAATTCGTTGTGACCATTATGATCGGCAGGATCACCATCAAACATAGTTTCACAAATATCTACTTCCTCAGCGCTAAGTGAGATATCATAGCTATCTGTGCCCGAGCACATCGTAAATACAAATCCCCCCCCTGCAGTGTATTCTTTAATCTTGAGTGCTACACCCAATTTAAGTTCACTTACTTTACTAAAACCTAATCGCTCTGCAGTTGCTTCAAATTCTTTAACCTGAGCTTGGTACCAAGGTGCATTTCTATAGCTCGCATAAAATCTACCATACTGCCCTGTAAAATCTTCATGATGCAAATGCAACCAATCATAGAGATGTAATTCGCCACTAATAATTTCATCATCGTAAATAACGGTATACGGGATTTCAGCATAAGATAAGACCAAAGTAACTGCATCATCCCATGGCTGCTTTCCTTTTGGTGAATAAACAGCGATTTTAGGAGCTTTTTCCAATTTCACCACCTCCATATTTACTTCTGGATTGGCTATTTCTTGTTTAATAGCTGTCGCTTGTGCATCGGCAATTGTTAAGTATGTAACCCCTCGTATTATGCATTCAGCTTCGATATCCTTAGAATAAGGAATCATAAAACTCCCGCCGCGATAATTCAACAACCACTCTAACGTTACCTCTCGCTCTAGAACCCAAAAAGCAACACCGTAGGATTTCATATGGTTCTTTTGAGTATCGTCCATAGGTAACAGGAGCTTACGCGCAAACCCACCTAAACTGAAAGAAACCAAAATAACAAGCAACAAAATTTTACGCATGCAACAAATGTAGTGGTTCGACCTGTTATCCATTTCAAAAAGCTGTTAATAAGCATACTTTTGTAATAAAATAGTTAGTTATGAGATATTTCTTTTACGTACTTCTATCAATAATAGTCATCACTAGTTGTGTAGAATCTGCAAGCGAAAGCAAAGAAGTTAAAACTGAGAACAAAGAGCGTGAGACAAACAAAAGAATGAAAGCGAACGCTGAAACCTCTGAAGGTATGTTAATGATGAAACATATGATTATTTCGTTCAACGAAATGAACGAGGAAGATAAGAATTATGCTGTTTTACTCGGAGAACTCAGCTATCAGTGTGATTATATCATTAAAAACTGCACAATGAAAGGCGATGATTATACAGAATTACACAAAATGCTGGAACCTATTCTAGCCTCTATTCAAAAAGCTAAAAACGCAGATTCTAACGAAAAAACAGATGCTGAATTGAAGATTATTGTAAGTATAACTGAACTGTTTTTTGAAATATTTGAATCAGATCAAGCTCAGGTTTAATTCAAATCGGGTTGCATGTTACCATGGAGTTTGCCCATAAATCGCCCCTAAAGGAAATTTTAAAAAACACGTAAAATCTTAATAGTAAGCAAAGGTTGACCCTTCCGCTGTTTATAGTAAGCTTAGTTATGATTATTGTTTTGAATGCAAATAGAGTAATTAAGAATTCGGAATAGGCTATCACTTTTGCTCTTGCTTTCTTAATTACTATGCTTGGAGTTTACTTGCAAAATATAAAACGAAACTATTTCGTAGCATTTAGAATTCCTTGGACTTTGCAGAGCGTTGAAGTTTGGAAAAAACGCACCGCTTAATTGGGAGATTATTTTTCTTTTCAGAGTTAATTGGTGCTTTGTTAATGGTATTTATTCCGCAAGACTGTGCTTTGAAATCAACTGTTGAATTGACGTTTTAAGGAACGCTCTATGGCATCATTTACTCCATTGTCCTCTTTAAACGACTTGAAAATAAAAAAGCTTAAAACAAAAAATACCCCGAAAATTGTGGGGCATTTCTTTTCAATCAAGTTTTTTAATTTAGAAATCGATGATTACCCCAATCGTCGGTAAAACCGTTCCTGTTGTATTGGGAATTTGTTGTAAATCATAAGTTTGTTCAGCATACGGTGCATCTGGATTCGTAATAATTGGATTCCCATTATCATCTTCAAACGGGAATAGAATTGGCTGTTCCTTAGCTTGAAAATTATACAAATTCTGAATGTCTAAATACAGATTCAATGACCATTTTTTGAAATTCCAAATTTTATCCACACGCACATCTAATTGGTGAAACTCTCCTAGATTATCTCCATTTACGTTTGCATAATCCAACACACCAGCAGGGTTTACATCATACACTGGACGCAATGCAGAAACGCCAGTTAAATATGGCGTAGAAGGCCGACCACTTACAAAGCGCCATCTTGCTCCAACCTCCCAATTGTTTTTCAACTTTTTGCCTAATGTTGCGGATACTAAGTGCTCAGAATCCCAAGCAGACGGTGCAAAAACACCATCGATATTAGTAAACTCACTTCGCACCCAAGTATAACTCAAAATCCCATAAAAACCTTTGTAAAGTTTCTGTTGTGCCATTAATTCAATACCATAAGCTCGACCTTCTGAAGTTGAAGTAACCTCTTCGTTACCTATAACACCAAAGTCAGCTCCTAAATTGGCTAAGCTAACCCCCTTATCAACAAGCATTGGATAATCTTGATAGAATTTATAAAAGCCTTCAACCGTAATTCTTGAAGACGACTTTGGACGGTATTCAAGACCTCCATTCAAATGATTCGCTTTTATATATTTAATACCATTTGTCTTATTTACAAATTCACCATTCCGTTGAAACCCTAAAACAGTGTAAGGAGGTAATTGAGCAAATCTACCCGCAGCCAAATTCAAAGAAAATTTTTCACTTAACGAATAAGCCAAACTTGCCCTAGGCGAAAGTTGATTTATTGGGTTAAACATTTCAGTATTAAAGTCGTTTATATCAGTTCTAATTCCAAAACTCACATTCAACCTACTTTCCAATAATCGTTTACTTACCTGAAAAAATGCACCGAACTTGTTCATATTATATTCAGAAGTAAAGTTGAACGTGTCCAATCTTGCAGGAGCGACAGGACTCGCCGGTAAGAAAATCCGATTAAAGGTTTCAGTATTGTATTTGGCAAATTCATAGTTTACACCTGCTACAAACTTCCAGTCATTCAGTCTTGTTGTATTTTCAAATCTGAATTTATTTTCAATCTCTTGAGACTTATAGCGAAGTGTCAAGTTATCTTCTGAACTCTCATCATTGTTAGTGTATTTTTCCGCCTCATTGTTCAACATATTTCTACTCACAACATAGGTCTGGAAACTGTTTTCTTGAAAATGCTTGTAGACTGCTCCTATAGTATAGTTCCATTGATCGGAACTTGGAAGATTATTCAAAACGTAACGCTGCTGTTCTGTTTCGTTTGCATCTAGGTTCAATACATTTTTATCTAATGCACCTATACTTATAAAACTGATCTCATTTTTGTTATTGATTTTGTGCTTCACTTTAGTTTGATAATCCCAATAAGTAGGTAAAAATGGCAATCCTAAAGCTGTAAATAAAAACTGCAAGTAAGATTGTCTTGCTGAAAAAACAAATGTTGTTTTCTTGCCCAATGGTCCATCAAGAGTGAGACCTATATCTGAAGAGCCAATAGTGACCTTACCTTTCAATTTTTCTGAATTACCATCTAGTTGCTTGAAAGTCAATAAAGAACTCAACATATTTCCTCTTGCCGCAGGAAAAGCGCCGGCTTGAAAGTCAACTTCTCGAATTAAATTCACGTTGATTATCCCAACAGGACCTCCAGAAGCGCCTTGAGTTTGAAAGTGATTAATATTAGGTACTTCTATCTCATCTAAATAAAAGCGGTTTTCATTTGGCGCCCCGCCCCTAATAATAATATCATTTCGAAAGGCAGGAGTTGAAGTAACTCCCGGAAATGATTGAATTACTTTAGAAATATCACGGTTTGCTCCAGCTGCTCGTTCAATCTCAGCCACACTAATCGTTTGCATAGATAGCGGACTTTCCATAGTTTTCGAGAATGCTTCTGCTTCTATAACAACCTCATTCATTTCAGTAGAAGACTGCTCCATTTTTACGTTGTAGTTGCTTTGCCGCCCAGATATTACATTTATAGCACCTGAAATTTTTGGTTTAAAACCAACTACTGAAATCTGAAGTTGAACAAAACCTGGTTCAATTCCATCAATTAAATAAACACCATCAAAATCTGTAGCGGTTCCTTTTGTGGTTCCCTTGATTATAATGTTTGCAAATGGTATCGGGTCGTTACTAATTTCATCGAGTAAGATTCCTTTAATACTCCCAGTTTGGGCTGATACAAAGTGTGCAAAAGACACAGACAATATTAGGAGTAAGGTAACTTTTAGTGTTTTCAATTGTTGGAGTTTTTGAGTGTAAAAGTAAAACAAGGCGCATTTAAAAAGGTTAACAATAAAACCACTTTTATTCGATTTCAAGAATGATGATAACCGCTATCTTTGCAAACCAAAATTAAAAACATTAAAAACAAAAAATATGTCAGTATTAGTTGGACAAAAAGCACCTTCATTTTCTGAATCAGCAGTTGTGAATGGCGGCGAAGTTGTAGACGGATTTTCTTTAGATCAATTCGTTGGAAAAAGTCATGTATTATTTTTCTTTTACCCAAAAGATTTCACATTTGTATGCCCTACAGAATTGCACGCATTTCAATCGAAATTAGATGAGTTCAAGAAAAGAGGTGTTGAAGTAGTAGCATGTTCTACAGACACTCCTGAGTCTCACTGGGGTTGGTTGCAGATGGAAAAAGGACACGGTGGAATTAAAGGTGTTACTTACCCTGTTGTTGCCGATACTTCTAAATGTGTTTCTGCAAACTACGGTGTTTTAGCTGGAGATTACGATGTAGACGAAGAGGGTCAATTAATTGCTACAGGACCAATGATTGCCTACAGAGGATTATTCCTTATAGACAAAGAAGGTATTGTTCAGCATCAAGTAGTAAATAACTTTCCTTTAGGAAGAAGTGTAAACGAAGCTTTAAGAATGGTGGATGCTTTACTACATTTTGAAGAAAATGGAGAAGTTTGTCCTGCAGATTGGGCAAAGGGTGACGTTGCAATGAAAGATACTCATGATGGTGTTGCTGATTATTTAGCAGCCCACTAATCAAATGAATTCTTTATTATTTCAAAAAAGCGGCTTTTGGCCGCTTTTTTGCTTTTAGGCCGTATTATTGAAAAAATGTTCCAAAAACAAAAATACCTTATTCCAATTCTCTTAATTATTCTTTGCGGAATCAATAGCTTTTCTCAAGATACTGATAATGAAATAGAATACGTTCCTGAATTCCGTTTAGAATATAGAAATAGAATTTACAACGATAAAATTCACACGGTTAATTTTCATAGGGGAGGAAGCAGCGCTGGTTTGCCAATAATAAACTTGAATGGTGGAGAAAAACTCGAGTTAACCTTTGATGATTTTAGCATGAAAGTTGAAGACCTCAACTATAGAATAGTGCATTGCGATAACGAGTGGAATCCAACTGAAATTCAATATTTCCAATGCATTTCTGGCAGTGAGGAACCATTTCTAAACAATTACACCTTCTCAACCTCTTTCAACCAATCTTATATTCAATACAAGCTGTTTTTACCAAATGAAGAAATTCGATTTCGTGTTTCTGGAAACTACCTAGTTTATGTTTATCGAAATGGAGATCCTACGAAATTGCTCTTATCACATAGGTTCTATGTTACAGAGGACAAGGTTCTGTTAAAAGCCAAAGTACACCCTGCTTTTAAACCTGTCGATAGAGACAAAAAACATGAAATAGATTTTTCTATTGATTTTTCTAAATATCAAATAATAAACCCCGCTGATGCCATTAAAGTTAGTTTGATTCAGAATAACCGGACAGACAATGCGATAACTGATTTAAAACCACTCTTTATTTCAAACAATACATTAGAGTATAACCACAATGGCCCAAATTCATTTTGGGCAGGAAATGAACAACGCTACGCCGATCTTAGAAATCTGACTCTAAAATCAGAAAATATTGATGGATTTATAACAAGAATAGATAGTACTCATGTGTTTATTGAACCCATGGAGGAAAGGAGAATGCACCGACAAGGAAGCTTGCAAGGTTCTTTATATGGGGGAAGGGTTATTGGCTCTAACTCCTTTAACCACACTGCGGCAAGCGATATAGACTACTGTATGGTGTATTTCTATTTGAATCAAGAAAACGAGGACCAAAATGGCGATTTCTATGTTTTTGGCGAGCTTTCAAACTTTGAGTTTTCTGAACGCTTCAAAATGATTTATGAACCAGAAAAAAAACGTTACCGATTGGCGGTTTATCTTAAACAAGGAATGTACAATTGGCAAATACTATATTCAAAAGACGGAGTAACAGGAGATATTAATCGTGTTGAAAATAGCTTTACAGATGCTGAAAATTCGTATTCAATTTTGATATATCACAAAGACATTACAGCAGACTATGTGAGACTAATTAAGCATACTTCACTATTTTTTCCTAGTGAGCAAAGTCAATTTAGGTACAATTTGAATAGAGATTAAAAATCAGACCAAAAACTAACTATATTTATACCCACAAATGGTCAGTCAAATCACATCAAGAGTCGAAGTAAAAGTTGAAACGAAGTTTGTTCAGCATAGTTCTGACATGCATAGCGGTAAGTATTTATTTACTTATTCAATAGATATTCAGAATAACAACGATTTTTCAATTCAGCTTTTGAGCAGACACTGGAAAATTCAAGACAGTCTCAGTCCTGTGCGCTTCGTAAACGGTGAAGGTGTTATTGGAGAACAACCAATATTACTTCCTGGTGAATCGTACCAATACCAATCTTACTGTGACCTTAATTCAAGTATAGGTTATATGGAAGGTTCTTATATTTTCAGAAAAGAAGACAATCAAGAATTAATCGAAGTTGATATTCCTCGATTTGAAATGGCCTTGCTCAGTAAATTGAATTAATACAACTTAGCTTAATTCGCCTCTCAATTTTTCTCGAATAACTACCTTTGCATTTAAGAAATTTAAGCGTTTAACCCTAAAAATAAAGTTGTTATGCCAAACGGAGTATATAACATTCCCTTTCCTGAAAATGAGCCTGTATTAGGCTATGCACCAGGATCCCCTGAAAAAGCAGAACTAGAAGCTGCCTATCAAGAATTGTATAATTCAGTAATTGATGTCCCAATGTACATTGGAAATCAAGAAGTTACAACGGATAATAAATTACCATTAAATCCTCCACATGAACACGCCAAAGTAATTGGACATGGAAACATGGGAGACAAAACGCATGTTCAGGCTGCTATCGATGCTGCCTTAGCCGCTAAAAATGATTGGGCTAATCTAGGTTGGGAGCACAGAGCTGCTATCTTCCTTAAAGCTGCTGATTTATTAGCTGGCCCCTTCCGTGCAAGAATGAATGCTGCAACTATGCTTGGGCAAAGTAAAAACGCAATGCAAGCTGAGATTGATGCTTCATGTGAGTTAATCGACTTTTTCCGATACAACGCGTATTTTATGCAACAGGTTTATTCTGAACAACCTGACTCTTCACCTGGGGTCTGGAACAGGCTAGAATACAGGCCATTAGAAGGGTTCGTATTTGCTATTACTCCTTTCAACTTCACCTCTATTGCTGCCAACTTATGTGCAGCTCCTGCAATGATGGGTAATACTATTGTTTGGAAGCCTTCGGATACACAGATATACTCTGCAAAAGTGGTTATGGATTTATTCAAAGCTGCTGGATTGCCTGATGGTGTTATCAATATGATTACCGTTCACGGACCAGATGCTGGTGAAGTAATATTCAATCATAGAGATTTCGCAGGTTTGCATTTTACTGGTTCTACAGGAGTTTTCAGACACCTTTGGAAAACCATTGGAAATAACATTGAAAAATACAGAAGCTACCCAAGAGTAGTTGGCGAAACTGGTGGTAAAGACTTTATAATGGTGCATAACACTTCTGACGTTGATGAAGTAGCAACAGCTATTACTAGAGGTTCTTTTGAGTTCCAAGGCCAAAAATGTTCTGCTGCTTCTAGAGTTTATTTACCAAAATCTATGTCGAAAGCAGTAATAGATAAAGTTGTTGCTGATGTGGAGTCCTTTAAAATTGGCGCACCGTCTGACTATTCAAACTTTATAAATGCTGTAATTGATGAACGATCGTTTGACAAAATAGCTGAGTTTGTAGATTTCTGTAATAACGCTGATGACGCAGAGGTAGTTGCTGGTGGTACTTATGACAAGTCAGTTGGATATTTCATTAAGCCAACTGTTGTGGTAACTGAAAATCCAAAATTCAGAACTATGTGCGAGGAAATCTTCGGACCTGTTATTACTATTTTCACCTACGACGATGACAAGTTTGAAGAAACGTTGGACATGGTAGACGAAACTTCAGATTATGCATTGACTGGCTCAATAATCAGTGGTGACCGTTATGCAATTGATTTTGCAATGAAAAAACTAGAGAATGCTGCTGGTAATTTCTACATCAATGACAAGCCTACTGGTGCTGTTGTAGGCCAGCAGCCATTTGGTGGTGCTAGAGGTTCAGGAACTAACGATAAAGCGGGTTCTTATTTGAACCTTACGCGTTGGGTATCTCCACGAACTATAAAAGAAACATTCCTTCCTGCAAAAGATTATAAATATCCGTTTTTAGGATAATAAACGGATCTTACTATTTATTAAAAGCCCGATTGGAATTATCCAATCGGGCTTTTTTATTTGTGTCAATTTTCAGGTAATTACTCAGGTTTTACAAAATTAATTTAGTGTTTTTCTATAAACACAGTATAAATTCCGATTGATTATTCTTTTAAAATCCTTTTTCGAATTACAGTAGTCGCACTCTTTAATTCAACTAAATACAAACCTGAATGTTGATCTGAAATATCCAGCACTAATGAATTAGTAGTAGCACTTTCATTCTTCTGAACTAGCTTTCCATCAACGGCATAAACGGACAAGGTAAATTCTCCAATATCGGATAAGCCTTTAAATTCTATTATTCCCGAAGTTGGATTAGGGAATATTTGAATCTCATTTCCATAAATTTGCTTTTTTGAAAACTCATTAATATCTACTAGATCACTGTCCCCCAAGATAAGATAGCAAACCGAAGTATCTAGACATGAATTTTGCTCTAATTCTACCGCAAATCTACCTCCAGCAATGCCTGTAAAAGACCTATTTGTTTCTCCTCTAATTGGCATCCAATTATTATCACAATCCAGCCATTGGTAATTTGTACTCACCACATTAGCTTGAAGTGTCTGTTTTAAAACAGTTACTTCCGTTGCAACGGTATCAACAGTAACGGTAACAGAATCTATACTTTTACAGTTTAAGCCATCATAACCCCTCACAGTATAGGTGACAGAGTTGTCTGCAATAATTGGAATTCCATTTTCGCCTCCATTATTCCATACATAACGCACTCCACCTCCACCATTTAAAACGAACGACTCACCTCTGCACACTTTAGTTTTACTAGCAAATGCTCGTACAATTGGTCGAGATGTACAAACTCTGTACTCATAATGCAGTTTAGCGCTTTCTGATAAATCGCCACTATTAGCCTCAGCAAAAACCTTAAAATAGATATTTGTTTGGGCTGGAAATTCAGGAATTTCAGATTTAGCAACGAACGTATCTCCATTTAATTGGACAAATTCTATAGTATTTACATAGCTAGCAGTGTCTTTAGACCATTTTAAATAGACTTTTTTCAGCGGTGTTTTCGAAGTTACAACGGCAGTTATTTCCATTGGTAAATCCTCTTTTGGTTGAGTCGTTGTCGGTGTAATATTCATTGTGATTTTTGTAATTTCAGGATAATCTGAACGATCTACCAATTTAGTTTGCCACATTCCTCTGCCCCAAGCAACAGCCCTCAATGTATTTGTGGCCCATTGGATATCCAACTCTCGGATAGATACTGTCGGTAATTTTTCACTGTATAAATTCCAACTGGTACTATTCATAGATTTATAATAAACTCCTCGCTCACCTCCTACATAGATATAAGAGCTATCTGTAAAATCAATCACAGCAGTTCTTAATGGCATATCAGATAGATTGTAAGAAATATTCTCCCATGTTTTACACAAATCACGAGACACGTAAACGCGCTTGTTTTCGTCTTGATACCTATCATAGGTTAGTATTATTGTGTTATCATCATTTGGATCAAAAGCAATCCAAGAAGGTGAATTTGTGTTTGGTAAATCAGAAGAGATTTCAGTAAAACTTACTCCAGCATCCTTTGAAAGCATCATCTTATTATTTCTAGAAGCAAGGATTATATTAGAGTTGTTATGGGCAATAGCTGCGTGTTTAGTATTTTCTGAATTTCCACTACCATTGCGAAATCCAACATTACCAAGCGTTTGCCAATTACCCCCAAACTGCTCACTCTTAAACACATTTACGCCAAATGAATAGACATTCATCTGATGATTTGGGTCTGTTAGCATAGGTGCAATCCAATCATTAGTATTCCCGTGTGATGCTCCGCCTCTTGATTGGCCTCCATTTGTAGTTCGATTTCTATTTCCGTATTGCCAGCTGCCCAGCATCCAGTCAGAATTTAGTGATTGAACCACAGCTTCCATTCCATCACCACCGTTCCACTCTATCCAACCCTCTTTTTTATAAATGCTGGTTCCATTATCTTGAGAACCCGCCATTGATAACCAAGCATCCGATTGACTTAAACCAAATCGATAAAACTCTCTAATTGCTGTTCCATCATTTAATCTTGTCCAAGAAACACCTTTATCCGAACTCTTTGCAAAATAACCATCAGTCCCTACATAAAAAACGCCATCGATTGATTGAGCTGCTCTCATATCAGCATGGATATAGTTACTGCTTCTGTGACTTGAATTACCTGTAGACCAATACGTTACTTGGTTAAAATTCTTACCTCCATTGGTACTCGCGGTAAGGTCAACATAACCGTAAATCAAATTAGAAGTATCCACATCGTTTACAGCAAATCCGTGCCCACCCTGACCTGGATTACTTAAAAATGTAAAATCTTGACCTTCATTTAGTGATTTCCATACTCCATTATTAGAAGAGAAGTAAACACAATTTGGACAATCCTTGCTTACCGAAAGTCTTCCATTGTTATTATTGTTATTCTGAGGAATCGCGTTTGAAGGCGAAAACGTTAAACCAGCATTTCTACTAATTTGAATAATATTTCGATTGGCATTATTTACATTATTGTAGACGTAAATGACATTAGCTTTAGTAGGATGAAATTCTATTTGAGTAAAATTACCCGAAGAAACTACTCTAGTATAGGTTTGCATGAAATTAGTCGAGCGATATATTCCTCTATCCGTGCCTACAAGAACTAATTTAGAGTCGTAAGGACTAATTTTTATCCAACGTACTCTGCCAGTTCTCCCTAAACCACCCCAACCCAAAGCGGTAGGATTAAAGTTGGAAAGCAACCATGATTTACCGCCATTAATGCTGTAATATATACCCTGAGTATAGGTGTTCTGAGCGTTTTGAAGGTTTATTAAAACACTGTCGGGATCAGAATCGGAAGCGTCAAGAATATTAACACCAGTTGCTATCATTGTATCCGTCGAGCACTCCCAATTGGTTCCACCATCTGTTGTTCTCCAAAACCCTCCACTGCGAGAACCTAAATACATAATATTCGTATTTTTTGGATAAACATAGAACGTCTCTACCCTTCCTATTCCTTCCGAATAATGAGAAGTAACGACGTTAGCATCCCAGGGTCCCAGTTCGATCCAATCTGGATTTTGAGCTGCTCTAGAACCAAAATATTGTGTTTCTTTTTTAATTCTATTATAAGCATTTTCAATAAAATAAGGACTTACCTTACTTCTATCACCGGAAGGGAAAAACTTACTTTCATTCTCGTTTTTCCAGCGCATGTATCCTTTAAACCCTGACCCTTTTCCGGTTACATTGGTTTTAAAGTGCGTTTCTGCTTTTGCAACAACGTCGTAAAAGTTGTAGCTATAATCATTCATCATTTCCTTGTATGATTGACCACTAGCGGCAGTCAAGCCAATGCAACAAACAAATAAAAGTGTATTAAATATTTTCATTCTCTCAAATTTAAAAAAGCCAAATATAATGTCTCAGTGCATTCAAAAAATATTGCCTAGTTACAATAAGCTCTTTGAGGGTCTTTATTGGTTTAGCCTTGCACTAATTACTAGTAGATATAAACTTTTGGTTGCTTAAAAGCATTAGATAATAACGCAGAATAAATTCGATTTCCAATTAAGTTTGTACAATGCCACAACGCATTATTTCAGCATTCAAAAGATTACCTAGCTGGTTGAGAAACCGTTATGCCATTACCTTGATTTGCTTTTTTATTTATATGCTGTTTTTTGATAGACATGATCTGATCTCTCAAATGCAGTTAAAACAAGAGCTTGGGAAGCTAGAAGAAAACAAGGATTACTATAAACTTCAAATTGAACAAACTAGTAAAGACCTTAACAACCTATTAACCAACGACAACAACCTTGAAAAATTTGCTAGAGAGAAATATCTTATGAAAAAACCTGATGAGGATATTTTTGTAATTGTAGACGATAAAGCAATAAGTACTACTCCAAAAACAATGGAGGAATAACCTGTCTTAAAATGAGAATATAGCTGCTTCTCACCAAGCGTTCCATTTTGCCCTCATTCTCCGAATAACTTACATTTGTATATCAAGTTAAAGTCATGAAAAACGAACTTTTATTTACCGATTTCCCGTCTTTCTCTGAAAAGGATTGGAAAGCACAAATTGAAAAGGATTTAAAGGGAAAGCCTTATAAAGACTTCATAAAAGAAAACGTTTTAGGCTCAACTACAGAACCTGTATACACAGCTACTAAACCGCTTGACCTTCCTAATTCAAGAAGAGGAACAAAAACTGAAAATAACGACTGGACAATCTATCAAACCATCAAAATGTCTGGTGACTCTAAATCTGATAACTCTGAAATACTAGATTTACTAAATAAAGGGTTAACAGGTATAAATCTGAGCGGTGACCCAACAGTTGAAACTTTAAAAGAAATTGCACCTGAATACATTACAACCGAATTCAGCAATTATTCAAGTTTAGAAAAAATCTCAAAAACCATTTCGCAGGCATTCGGAAATATAGATAATTATTATAAAATTCATCTGAATTTTGACCCAATTACCAACGCAGCATTATCTGGAAAATGGACCAATAAAAAACAAGAATTTCAACCTGGATTCCAAGCTATAAGAGAACTATCTGCGTTTAAAAGCCTTAGAGCTTTTTCAGTAAATGCAAATACTTATCACAATTGTGGCGCTGGAGCCGTTGCAGAAATAGGACTAGCATTAGCGCAAGCTCATGAGTATTTAGTTGCTTTGTTAGAAGAGGGTGTTTCAATTGACGATGCATCTGCATTGATAAAAATTGAACTTTCCAGTGGAAGAGACTTCTTTAGTGAAATTGCAAAATTCCGTGCTATCAGGATACTTTGGGCGCGTATGATTGAAGAATACAACCCAAAATATGCTTGCAGTAAATCCATAATTATAACCGCTCATACTTCTGGGTTTTGGAATACAGTTTACGACTCATACGTGAATATGCTAAGAGCCACAACTCAAGCAATGTCAGCAGCTTTAGGTGGTGCAGATGGTATTGAGGTTAAATCGTATAATTCTGCATGGGAAGAAGGAAATGAATTCTCTCATCGAGTCGCAAGGAATATACAATTGTTACTGAAAGAAGAATCCTACTTCGATAAAGTGATTGACCCTTCAGGAGGCAGCTATTACATTGAGCAATTAACGCAAGAACTAGCAGAAAAAGGATGGCTCAAATTTCAAAAAATAGAAAAGAAAGGTGGATTCATCGGTTTGGTTACCTCTGGCAACCTTCATCGAGAATTATCTGAGGAAGCTAATGAGCAAATCGCCAAGTTCGAAAAAGGAGATTTAAAAGTATTGGGAGTCAATTTGTATCCAAATCAAAATGAAAAAGCCTTAGATCGATTTGATATAAGTGCTTTTAATGAGCATGAAAACCAAACTGATTTTCCTCCAATCGAAACGATACGAATAGTAGGAAAAGCTGAACAAGAAAGATTATCAAAAGAATTGGAGGAAACAAGATGAGAAAAGACTTTTCAAATATTCCTTTAAAATCAAACGATTCGGTACTAAAAGAAGCAGACCAAAAAACCGCTTTTACTGCCGCCGAAAAAATTGATATTCAAACTAAATACTCAAAAAGAGATTTAGACGATCTTGAACATTTAGAATTTGTTGCAGGTAAAGCACCCTACCTTAGAGGTCCTTATTCTAGTATGTATGCTTCTCGTCCATGGACGGTTAGACAATATGCTGGATTTAGCACAGCAGAAGAATCAAATGCATTTTATAGAAGAAATCTAGCAGCTGGTCAAAAAGGACTTTCTGTTGCTTTTGATTTAGCGACACACCGCGGCTACGATTCAGATCACCCTCGAGTAGAAGGTGATGTAGGAAAAGCTGGGGTTGCTATAGATTCTGTATTGGATATGAAAGTACTCTTCGATCAAATTCCATTGAATAAAATGTCGGTTAGTATGACTATGAACGGTGCTGTTGTTCCGATTATGGCATTCTATATTGTCGCTGCAGAAGAACAAGGAGTTAATCTAGAAGACTTAGCGGGTACGATTCAGAATGATATTCTTAAAGAGTTCATGGTTAGAAATACTTATATCTATCCTCCTGCCCCTTCCATGAAAATTATCTCTGACATTTTTGAATTCACGGCTCAACACATGCCGAAATTCAATTCAATTAGTATTTCCGGCTACCACATGCAGGAAGCTGGGGCTACTAATGATATTGAGCTTGCTTATACGTTAGCTGACGGATTAGAATACGTAAGAGCTGGTATAGCAGCAGGAATGGAGATCGATAAATTCGCTCCTAGACTCAGTTTCTTTTGGGGAATTGGCATGAACCATTTTATGGAAATTGCCAAAATGCGTGCGGCAAGAATGCTTTGGGCTAAGTTGATTAAACAATTCAATCCAAAGAAAGAAAAGTCGATGGCTTTGAGAACTCATTGCCAAACATCAGGTTGGAGTTTAACTGAGCAGGATCCTTATAATAATGTTGCCAGGACCTGTGTTGAAGCAATGGCTGCTGCTATGGGTGGAACTCAATCTTTACATACTAATGCACTAGACGAAGCCATTGCTTTACCTACTGATTTCTCTGCACGAATTGCAAGAAATACTCAAATATTTTTACAGCAAGAAGCGAATATCACTGATGTGGTTGACCCATGGGGAGGTTCATATTATGTTGAAAAATTAACTCATGACCTAACACATCGCGCTTGGGAATTAATTCAAGAAGTGGAGGAGTTGGGTGGAATGGCTAAAGCAATAGAAACTGGTTTGCCTAAAATGCGTATTGAAGAAGCCGCCGCAAGACGTCAAGCTAGAATTGATAGCGGAACGGATGTTATTGTAGGTGTAAATCGATATGAACCGGATACTAAAGAAGAAATCGAACTGCTTGAGGTCGATAACGATTCAGTTCGCAAATCTCAAATTGAACGACTACAAAAGCTACGAGCCGAAAGAAACGAGGAAGAAACGCAAGCAGCTTTAAAAGAATTGGAAGAGATTGCTGAAACTGGAAAAGGGAACCTCCTTTCTGCCGCAATTAATTGTGCTAGAAAACGAGCTTCTTTAGGTGAAATTAGCGATGCTATGGAAAAGCAATTTGGCCGCTATAAAGCTGTAATTCAGAGTATTTCAGGGGTTTATTCATCAGAGGCTATGGAAGATAAAGATTTTATTGAAGCTAGACGTCTGTCCGATGTATTTGCAGAATTAGGTGGGCGTCGACCTAGAATAATGGTTGCTAAGATGGGGCAAGATGGACATGATAGGGGGGCTAAAGTTATTGCTACTTCATTTGCAGATATTGGATTTGATGTAGATATTGGTCCATTATTTCAGACTCCAGAAGAAGCTGCTAAACAAGCTATAGAAAATGACGTACATATCTTGGGAGTATCAAGTTTGGCGGCTGGTCACAAAACATTGGTTCCAAAAGTAATTGAGGCACTCAAAAATGCTGGAAGAGAAGATATTTTAGTAATTGCTGGAGGAGTAATTCCTCCAAAAGATTACGATTATCTTTTTGAAAGTGGTGTCGCTGGCGTTTATGGTCCTGGGACAAAAATCCCTAAAGCAGCTCAAGAAATATTGAACATTTTAATAGAAGCATACAAATAGATACTTATGTTAGGATTAGGTGGAATAAAAGAAAAACTGGAACAAGCAAAACTAAAAGCGGAAGCAACAAAACTGCGTCTGGATTCGGTGCATGTAGAAGGTTCATCAGGTGAATATGTTCGAGTAATCTCAACAGCTAATAGTCGTATCGTTCAAATTCTTTTGAATGATGAAGCTAAAACTTTTAGTGCTGAAGAACTAAGCAGACATACACTGGTGGCTACCAATGTAGCTTTAGAAAAAGCAAGATCTATCAACGAAACTGAGATGGCAGCAGTTGCTCGAGCGACTATGCCTAACATCCCAGGTATGCCAAGCCTTGAGAGCATGTTTAAATAGTCTCTAATTTTTATAGTGAATGTGAATAAGGGTTTCAACCATTCCCGAATATCCCTCACTTTGTAATTTACCATTATGGAAATATTCCTTCTACCAGAAACCTATATTGCCTTACTTACTCTTACTTTTTTAGAAATTGTTCTTGGAGTAGACAACATAATTTTTATTTCAATTTTAGCAAATAGACTTCCTATAGAAGAACGGGCAAAAACTCGAAATACAGGATTAGTACTTGCATTAATTTTCAGAATTGGATTGCTGCTTGGTATCTCCTGGATAATTAGCTTTTCAGAGCCTCTATTTTCGATTTTCGATCATGCGATAAGCGGAAGAGATATAATATTAGCAGCTGGGGGGTTTTTCTTAATTGCCAAAAGTACTAGTGAAATTCATCATAAAATGGAAGGCGAAGAAGGACAGTCTAATGGGAACAAGGAAGTTAAATCTGGCGCGAAAATTATACTTCAAATTATTGCCATGGATCTTATTTTCTCGTTTGATTCTATTCTTACTGCAGTTGGACTCACCCAACAAATATCAATAATGATACTAGCTGTCGTAATTGCTATGCTTGTCATGATGACCTTCGCTGGACGTATTGCTGATTTCATTCAAGACCACCCGACTATGGAAGTTTTGGCCTTGTCCTTCTTAATTTTAATAGGCTTTATGCTGGTATTAGACGGTGCAGGTGTCCATGTTCCAAAAGGGTATATTTATTTTGCAGTATTCTTCTCGCTTATAGTTGAGGTATTAAATATTCATGTAAGAGATAGAAGCAAGGCTAAGAAGATGAAATTGAACCGGAAGCTAAAATCAAATTCTAATTCCGAAATTTAGGACTAGAACTTATAATATAATGCAGTTTGAATCGATAAGTCTCTTAGATTTCCATTCATATATTCTGGGTTTTTATTCCAAACGCCAAAATCAATTGAAGGTTTTATACGTGCATTAAATCTATTAGATATTTCAATATCAACTCCAATACCAGCTTGTAAATTCAACTGATTAATACCTTGCGACTCCTCTATTATTGCAGATTTTCTTTGAAACGAACTATAAATATTTTGGTTTCCACTGGCAACAATATTCACACTTGCACCTGCAGATACAAAGGGCTTTATCCTACCCAAATCAAAGGTATAATTCAATGTTAATGGCAAATTAAACGAACTCCTAGAGAACGTTGAACTTATAGTATCTATAGCAACTGACTCTACATAATCTTTCGTAAGAACAGTTTCGGCATTACTCTCGCCCGTTACAATCCATTCCAACCGTTCAGTTTCTCTAATGTAATTATGCTCAATACGATAAGCAGCACTTCCGCTTATTGAAGAGTAAGCTATTCCCCCTTCAATACTAATTCCATTCCTCAACATTACACCTCCAAAAACTTGTCCGCCAACACCCATTATTAAGGATTGATTTACCCATTTAATTGCGGCGTTTGTATGCTCTTTAAAAACAGCAGCAGTGAAACTTTTCGAATAATCTGGGTTATTATAATTTAATAAACCCAGTCTCGAATTGAATGCCAATCCTACGTAAAAATTTAAATTATTAAATTTAGAAGGAGATGTTAGAGCATATTCTGTTTCATTAAAAAGCAAGGAAATACCGGAACTATTTTCATTTAACATGAAAACAAGATCATTTGCAATAGAAATCTTTTCCAAATTAAACAAAACTCTTTCATTTTGCGTTTGCTCTCCATTTAGATCAGAAACCTGCTCAACAACCAATAAAGCGGAAGATTCTAAAACATTTGTTCTAATTCCTAAATTAGCTAAGGTGTAATTTCTAGATCGCTTTTCTAAAGCATTTAACTCAGAAATACCTTCAAAGCTTTCAGAAATTTTAGCATTTACTCTTTTAGAATGAAAATCGTTAGCACTCTTATATTGATCAAGTTTTGAGTGCTTTAACTCATAACTAGTGTAAGTATTAAAAGCAAAAAAAGAAAACAGGAACACCAGTGCGGCGGCTCCCGCAAAAGATTTCTTATTTATTTTTCTATTTAGAAAACTCAAGTTAGTAGTCCTTAATTAATGAATTATAAAAATGCAATATTTTTACATTGCAATTATGACTGTTTTGTTAACTCAATATCATATTTTAAACAAGCCCAAAATCAATAGTCGTGATAATGCGTAAAACATAAGAACCTTTTATAGACCAAGCATACTGATCATTTCACCAACAAGTTCAGCTTGACGATTTTTAGCATACCACAAATGCATTTCTTCTGAGACTATTTCGTAGTTAAATTCACTCGTTTTTTTCTTGTCTAAATACCATTCTTGAAGCACACCAGGGCGAGGTCCCCAATCCCAAATGGGTGAGAATTCCTCAAGATCTATTGCAATTAATTTAGGAATAGATCGCCCACCTTTGGTAAGGAAATTATCCATTAGGTCCAAGTTATCATCCCTAAGCACCAACCTTAAATCAATTCCGGAAGCATCAGCAATCTTTTTTAGTGGAGCTAAATTTTGGCCGACGTCTCCACACCATGCTTCAACAATCATGAGCCAACCAATGTTTTTTTGAGCTGATTTGAACTTACCAAAAGTCAAGAGTTGCTCAACATTTAGTTTAAATATTTTATTCCATTTACGAGTACGCTGAGCTGCCATTTTAGTATGTGCTGCGTATGCTTCTGATTGATTCGGCCCAGTGGTCCTGCCTTCTTCTACCAAATTTTCTAGCATAGTTATGTATCGATCATAACTCATCCCTGCTTCCCACTTCTCTTTTAATAAATCTTTCATAGTCTTCATTATTGGTAAGATGAGCAAAAGTGGGTACAATTAAGTTTGGAAAATGTACTGTAATTCACATTTAGCTATTCTTGGTCCCTTGTGAAGGTCCACTTAACATCTGTTGACATCTCTGGATTGTAGAGGTAGCCTTCAGTATCAAAAGTGTGGAGTAATTCTGGAGTATCGATTTGATTTTTTATAATAAAGCGACTCATTAAACCACGTGCTTTTTTCGCGTAAAAAGAAATCACCTTATACTCACCATTTTTCTTGTCCATAAAAACAGGTTGAATTATTTTGTAAGGAATGTCCTTTGGATTGAGCACTTTATAGTATTCATCACTTGCTAGGTTAATTAATAAAGGGCTGGAGTGATTTAATAACTCTTGATTAACTAGATCCGTAACTCTACTTTTCCAGAAGGAATAAATGTCTTTTCCTCTAATCGTATTAATTTTAGTTCCCATTTCTAGACGGTAGGGCATTATTTGATCTGAAGGTTTCAAAATACCATATAAGCCTGATAAAATCCGAAGGTGTTCATTTGCAAACTGATCGTCCGAATCACTGAAGTTATTTGCATCCAGTCCCAGATATACATCGCCTTTAAAAGCAGTTAGAGCTGATCTAGTTTGACTTAAATCATGACTAACATTCCACGCTTGGTTTCTTTCAAAGTTTAATTCAGCCAAGCTTTTACTAATACTCTGCAATTCCATTAATTTACTCGTGCTTTTTTTCCTGAGCGCCAGCATTATCTTTTCCGACTCTTCCAATAATTCTGGTTTTGATGTTATAATCAATTCACGATTTTTTTCAAAATCAAGTGTTTTTGAAGGAGAAATTATTGTGATCATTATGAGGTATTAATTGTATTTAACAGTGCAGTAAGCAACAAATTTAAGCCAGTTGCGTCTAATGAGTATTACACAACAACTTAAATTCTTATAACATGAATCATCCCGTAAATAAAATTAAAGAAGCAGCTAAGAAAATTAAAGTCAGATTGGACAATCGCACTACAATTACTCTCGCTAGTATAGCCTCACTTGAACTTTGGAAAGAACGATATCCTAACCTAAAAATAATATCATAACGACGATCTAAGTATAAGTGCAACAGCCTTTTCGATTATTCGAAAGAGCCTTTTTTGCATGAAATCACCAACCGTTAATTCCCACGATTCAACTTTAACCAATACGCAGCTGCCACTGTTAAGCTATCTCTAATTTCACCACTTTCAACCCTCAAATAAAGTTCATTTATTGATATTTTCACTAGGGCTAAAGCTTCTGTCTCTTCTGGACTAGATTGTCCCGGGCTACAATTTTCGGCCAAAAAAATAATCGAACTTTCATCAGACGCTGAATTGCTTAAATCCATTTCAAAAACCTTACTCCATATATTAGAAGTTAATCCAGTTTCTTCTTCTAATTCTCTTTTTGCAGCATCCAAAGGATCTTCTTCTTTTGGTCCTCCACCTTCGGGTATTTCCCAACTGTATTGTTTGAGCGGATAACGAAACTGTCCCACCAATGTAATGAGACCCTCTGCATCAATTGGAATAATTCCTATTGCGGTATTCTTAAAATGAACAACTCCATAAATCCCGTCTCCTCCTCCAGGGTTTTGAACCTCGTGGTGATCGACGCTAATCCATTGGTTATCGTATACTGTTTTTGTACTTTTTGTAATCCAATCGCTTGGGTTTTTTGGTAGTTCTTTCATAATTATTTGATTAAAACAATAATAACTGATAGTTGGTCAAAAAGTGATTCTAAATTTGTACTGTGAAATTTAGTATCGGAGATAAGGTCAAAATAATAGATGAAAAGTCTGAAGGGGTTGTGGTTCGATTCAACAAATCAAGTTTGGTTGTGGAAATTGATGGTCTGGACTTTGAGTATTTAGCGAATGAAGTAGTAAAGTTAGGACCACAAGAATCAGAATTAAACAATCTCTACAAATTCCATTTACCGAACCTAAATGACATAAAAGCGGAGGATAAACCTAAAACTGTAAAACAAGATCAAAAAGAAAATGCCATAGAGCTGGGAAGAGTTCGAGGAAAAAGAAACAGAAAAAATGTGTTAGAATTTGACTTACACATACATGATTTACTCGTCAGGCACAACCATATGACTGCTGGAGAAATGCTCAATTATCAGCTTGATTATGCTGTCAACTGCTTGGAAGAATCTATAAAAAACAATGAATCAGCAGTTATATTCATTCATGGAATTGGAAAAGGTGTCCTGAAAGTCGAATTACAACATATCATTAAAGCCTATGGCTTGGATTTTCACGATGGCTTTATGACAGAGTATGGCAGAGGGGCTACCCGTGTTGAATTGAGAAACTAAATTATAGTTCGGTAAACTGTTTAAATTTGCCATGATGTATGTTTTTCTATCGCTTCATTAAATTGGGGAGGAAAGTCCAGACACCACAGAGTACCATACCGATTGAAAAATTGGGCGAATTTAGCTAAAGCTAATTTTGACAGATAGTGCCGCAGAAAATAAACCGCTTTAAGCAATTAGAGTAAGGGTGAAAAGGTGCGGTAAGAGCGCACCAGTATATTCAGTAATGAATTTAGCTTGGTAAACCTTATGGGGTGCAAGATCATGTAAACCAGAGCTTAGAGCTACTCGCTCAATCTGGAGGGTAGATTGCACAGTTAAATGATAGATTAAAACAGAATCTGGCTTATTCAATCATATATCACTAAATAAAAGAGCCCTATATAGGGCTCTTTTATTTATTCCTAGTCCAGCATCAATAACTTTTTGTTAGAATTATTTCGTTAACTTTCTTACTCAGAAAACGAAAATATTTCCAAGGCTAATCTAAACACACCCCCTAAAACTCATTACCTAGAAAAAGAGCTGAATAATCTAATCAAGAGTGAAAAAAGCATTTTTAAATTTATCACTGAAAACACAACTGATGGATTGTGGTTTTGGGACTTAGAAAATCCTAAGGAAGAATGGATGAGTGCAGAATTTTAGGAAACGCTAGGATATGATCCTGAAAAAATGCCCTTTAAGTCAGCCACTTGGAAAAATATTATTCATCCTGATGATTTAGAACTGATAAATAAAAACGTTATTCAACATTGCGATAATGAAAATCACCCATATGATCAAACTGTAAGATATACCCACCAATTTGGGCAAACTATTTGGATGCGTCGCAAAGGTATGGCCATTAGAAATAAAGAGGGTAAGCCGGTCCGAATGATTGGTATACACGCCAATGTAAGTGAGCTAAAAAATACGCAAATAAAGCTGAAGGCTCAAGTTGAATTCAACAATCAAATAATGGAGAGTTCCGAAATTGGTTCTTGGCATTGGGACCTTAACTCTAACCAATTCGAAATTAGCAATCAATGGGCAAGTCATATAGGATACTCCTCAGCTGATTTTAGCAATTACACTTTCAATGATTTTCAATTGCTTTTACATAAAGAAGACATTCAAGGGTCCCTAATGTCTATTAACACACACCTCGAAGGAGCTAATATTAAGTTGGAGTTTGAATGTAGAATCAAACATTACAATGGCCAATGGATTTGGGTGTTATATAAGGGGGGAGTTATTGGAAGGAATATTGATGGAACTCCAAAAACAGTCTCCGGCACACAGCAAGTTATTGACGCTAGAAAAAGAAATGAATTGTTACTTTTAAAGTATAAGTCTCTTACCGAAACAACTAACCATGGGAGTAACATTGGAACATGGGAAGTAGATTTGAATTCTATGACGTCCTATTGGAGTAATGTTACAAAGAAAATACATGAAGTTCCTAGCAACTTTCTTTCAACAGTTGAAAACGGAATTAACTTTTACAAAAAAGGGGAAAGCAGAGATAAAATTTCTAATCTTTTTAACGAAGCGGTAGCTAAAGCTCAACAATTTGACGATGTTTTTGAAATTGTTACTGCTAAAGGAAATATAAAATATGTACGTGCAATAGGTGTACCTATTGTTAAAAACGGGAAAGTGGTCTCTGTAAACGGATTATTTCAAGATGTTGATTCTGAAACAAGACTAAATCAGAAATTAAAATTACAGGAAGAACAGTTTAGGCAAACGTTTGAATTTGCAGCAATTGGAATAGCTATAGTAAGCCTTGACGGTAAATGGGTCCGAGTTAATAAATCAACAACGAAAATGCTCGGTTATTCTGAAGCTGAATTAATACAACTGACATTTCAAGATATTACACATCCTGAGGACCTGAGCAATGACTTAAACCTACTAGATCAGTTGGTAAACAAAAAAATAGAGGCATATACAATAGAAAAACGTTATTTCCATAAAGATGGAAATACCATTTAGGCAAGTTTGTCAGTTTCTATGGTTACAAACAAAAACGGTAAACCCATACACTTTGTTTCTCAAATAAATAATATTACAAAGGCAAAGACGGCAACTAAATTATCCCAAGAATCATTAATTAAGCTAGAAGGGCAGAATAAACGATTGATGAATTTCGCTCATATTGTTTCTCACAATTTAAGATCTCACTCTTCCAACTTTTCCATGCTATTGGATATTTATAAGGTTGATTTTCCTGCACAAACAGAAAACGAAGTTTTTCCAATGTTAGTAGAAGCATCAGACTGGCTAATAGAGACAATTGATCATTTAAATCAGGTTGTGCAAATTAAAAGTACAGAAGAGAAAATGGAGAGCATTCATTTGTTACCTGTCATTAAAAAGGTAGTGCATTCATTGAAAGCCGAAATTCAAAATTTAAATGCTGACCTTAAAGTACAAGTAAAAAATAATGTAAGCGTATTCGCCGTTCCAGCATACATAGAGAGTATTGTGATTAATATAATTTCAAATGCCCTTAGATATAGAAGTGATCAGCGTATACCTCAGCTTATCATTTCGAGTAATGATGATAATTCTGGAACTATAAAAATTCTTTTTGAGGATAATGGATTAGGAATAGACTTATCTAAAAATGGAGATAAAATATTTAAACTCTACAAAACATTCCATCAAAACGCTGAAGCAAAGGGTGTAGGATTATACATTACTAAGAATCAATGTGAGTCGATGAATGGCTCAATTCGGGTGATGTCTAAAGTTGGTATCGGTAGTACTTTTGTTGTATCATTTTTGCGCGTATAAAACTAAATACAGAATAAAATGGCAAGGTTTGATAGAGCATGTATTATTGATGACGACCATATTTACGTTTATGGCGCAAAAAGAGCACTGCTAAAAACAAATTTCTGTAATGAGGTTGTGGTTTATTCGAACGGTTTAGAAGCTCTAGCTCAATTAAAATTGATGCAGGAAACCCATGAAAAACTTCCAGAAATAATCTTTCTAGATATTAATATGCCCATACTGGATGGATGGCAATTTTTAGATGAATTTCTTTATTTAGAAAGCTCTAAAAAACCGATTATTTACATTGTCACTTCTTCAGAAAACCCCGTTGACATAGAAAAAGCGGATCAATATGACATGAAAAAAAATTACATTGTAAAACCAATAAGCGTAAAAAAGCTGACGTCACTATTTGATCTTGACGAAACGTAAAAATGTTTTGATTTAAAATGGGCACCAATTGGTGCCCATTTTATTTGAACTTATGGCTGAAATTATTACAACCAAGAATAATTCTTTGAATACTCCATCATTTGCTCAGTAAAATCTGCTGGATACTCAATAGACACATTAGTGATTTTCCCATCATTTTCTTCAGCAACCAATCTTGGATTTATAAAGCCTCCATAAGGAGCTATTCCCAATTTTTCTGACCTTTCCAGGACCTCAGCATGAATTGCTGGATCCACTTGAACACCATAGTTTTCGACTAGATTTTTTCCTGCTTCATAATCTCCTTGAGACTTAATTCTCTGAATCTCTATTAGTAATTCTCCAAATAAACCTTGAAGCTTAACATAATCGTTAATCACAAAATAAGTTTTACCATCTTTCTGTTTCTTCTCGATTACATTATCTGCTTGTCCTTTTTCATATACCCAACCTGCAACCAATTGTCGATTGCGCATATGAGCTTCCTCAATAATTTCACCTTTTTCAATTCGCCTCAACTGAGCCATTAAGCCGTTTCTAATATAACTATCGTATTCAGCCTTTCCTATCTCAAGAGACTCCATAAGACCTAAGTCAATCATTTTTTGGTTCATTAAATAGTATAAAGCAACCAAATCGGCTCTACCCTCTTCTAGCGTACTGGCATAACTTTTTAGCGTTTCTTTTGGAGTTCCTATGCCTGCTTCTAATTTACCTGATGCGTGACCGACAACTTCGTGCAAAGCGGTATGCAGTTTAGAAGCGATTTTACCGTGTTTTTTTGAACGTTGGTACTCTTCATCAGAAAAGCAAAACTCTTCTAACATTTTACTTCCGCCTGCCTGTGCATATGCTTCAACAATGTTTCCTAAAGAAACGGACTTAGAACCATGTTTAGCTCTTATCCAATTTGCATTTGGTAAATTCACACCAATAGGTGTGCTTGGTGCGGCATCACCACTCTCAATAACAGCGTTTACTACTTTATATGTAACACCCGTAACGTTTTCCTTTTTATGGTTTTGAGCAATCGAAGAATTATCCTCGAACCATTGTACATTATCTTCTAGCACTTTCATTCTTTCAGAAGCATCAAAATCTTTAATCTGAATTACTGATTCATAGGTTGCTCTATATCCCATTGCATCTCCATAAACTTCAATAAACCCGTTGATATAATCAATTACATCACCCGTAGTTCCTGCCCATTGAATATTGTAATCGTCCCAAACTTTCAAGTCTCCAGTTTGATAATATTTAATCAATAATTCAAAACCTTTTTTCTGACCTTCAGACTCTGCAACAGTTGAAGCTTTTTCCAACCAAAAAACCATTTTTTCGATGGCACCAGAATATTTACCGCCTACTTTCCATACATCTTCGGTCAAATCACCTGCTTCATTTCTTATCAAAGTAGAATTCAAACCATAAGAAATTGGTGTAGCATCATCAGCTTTAATTTTAGATTTATAGAATGCTTCCACCTCAGATTGAGTAATTCCATCCTGATAAAAGTTATTTGCTGAACCAGCAATTAAATCTTTTTCAGGATCAAGGTTTACACGTTTCATATCTGTAATATCATCAAATAAAATATCCGCAATTTTTGAATCGAGTTCAGTTTTCGTTTCAGACAATACTTGATCAAAAAACGCTCTAGAACAACCAGGCTTTAATTTGGCCGTAGAATAATGATGATGAATTCCGTTCGAAAACCAAATGCGTTTGGTATACGACATAAACTCTTCCCAGTCTTTAGACGTTTTATCTCCGGAATAATTCTCTGCGACATTCTCCAAAGCTTTTCTGACAGCTAAATTGTGCTTGTAATTTTGATCATATATAATATCCCTTCCACTCAAGCTAACTTGATACAAGTAATAAGCTAGTTCTTTTTGCTGAGCACTAAGTTTATCAAAACCGGGTACTTGATATCTGATGATTTTTAAATCAGCAAACTGTTCTGTCATATAAACAAAGTCGCCCGATTTAGTTGAATCCATAGCGGCCAAATTCTTCTCATGTTTTACTTCTTTAGTTTTACATGCAACCATACTTCCTAAAATTATTACTGTTATAATTATTTTCCTCATCTCTTCATTTTATTTGGATTTCAAATATCGTATAAGTTAGGGGATGAAAAAAGGGGCCTAAGCCCCTTTTTAAGAATATGTATTAAAATACTAAAATTTTGTAATTCGGTGAACTACAGAACCCAAATCGGTAATTACTCGAACAAGATAATTACCTGTCTCCAACTCAGATAAATCAAGTGATGTTTCTTGATTCAAATCATTTATTTCTATTTCAGTAAAAAAGATCTGTGCACCAGTCATATCAAAAACAATTAACTCAACATTCTGAGCCTGCAGACCCTCTAACTTAAGGTTCAATGCTCCATTTGTTGGATTTGGGAAATAAGTAATAGACACCGTTTCTTTTAAATCTTCATCAATACTTACACAAATAGCATCATATTCAACTCGAACTTCATCAAAAGAAGCGCATCCTGAAGCTGTATCCGTTACAGTTATAGAAAACACTTTACTTTCTTTCACTGTTATTTTTCTTGTGGTTTGACCCGTATTCCACAAATAATTCACACTACCGATACCTGGATCTAGCTCTTTACTTTCATCACCACATATCTCAATATCAGCACCTAATGAAAAAGCAGGGTTTTCAGAGACATTAGCAATAACAGAAGCTGAATCTGAACAGTTATCACCATTTGTAAAAACATAAGTAATCGTATGAGAGCCAGCACCAGAAACCTTCGGATTAAACTTTCCTGACACTGAATTTACTCCCAGGCCTTTATATATGCCATTTAATGGAACTGCTCCATTTAAGCTTTGTTCCATGTCATTCTCGCAAAACTCTAGATTACTTGCATAAGAAACCCTTGGTGAAGAGTTAACGTTGACAACTACAAAACTTGAATCCTTACATACAAATCCATTCGTGTAAGAGTAATATAATGTATCAAATCCTGATCCGGCTTGACTTGGCGAATAATTCACACCATTTACTCCTTTACCGCTATATGTTCCTCCTGCAGGTAATCCTCCACTTAATATTACAGTTGATGAGTTATTACAGAAAGTTCCAAAAGCTGATAATGCCGTTGTAGTTACAGAGTCCACTACTACAAATTGAAATGAAGAATCGGTACATTTATTTGAGCTAGCTATTACATATTTTATGGTATCTGTTCCAGCGACACTAGGAGTGTATGTTGTACCAACTAACCCTGGACCGCTATATGTGCCGCCTACTGGAGTTGCTGAATTCAGCGAAATAGAGCTTCCATTCGCACAATATCTTCCAATATTCCCAAAATTAACTACCGGTGAGGCGTTAACTGTAACCTCAGAAAAACTAGTATCAATGCAACCATTTGATACTTGGTAAGTATAGAATACCGTATCCATCCCTGCTATTCCAGCAGAATATGCTGAATTAGAAACATTAAGTCCAAAATAATTGCCACCTGCTGGAATTCCACTGGTTATATTAAATGCTGGAGTGTTTTCACAGATAAAATTTGACACAGATATTGACGATTTAGAAATAGTATCTAACTGATACATTCTTGTAATAGAATCCGAACAATTGAAAGCATTTGTAAATGCATACGTTATCATTTTAGCACCCGGATTTGTTAATGCAGTGGGAATTAAATTACTGGTTCCTGCAAGAACTCCTTGACCGCTGTAGTTCCCACCAACTGGGGCTCCTTTTAAAACTAGTGTATCAATATTAGAACAAACTGAAACAGGCATAGAAAATTGGATCGTAGTTACCGAATCTACACTAATAACTTGCCTATTCGTATCTGTACAAACAGTAGTAGAATACACATACATAATTGTGTGGTTTCCTTTTCCAATTATTGACGGATCAAAAGTTGTTTGTGCGTTTCCGTTTACAAAATATGAACTTGTTCCACCAGAAGGCGTTCCGGATCCAATGCTCAATGAGACCGCAGGAAAGTTCGCACACAAAGAACCTAAAACAGCAATATTAGCATTACATCTAGTAAACAGAAACGATTGTCCTGATACCGGTTTTGCATTTATACTTGATGTTTCTGTAGTTGTAGAAGCTGTAGCTGTATTCGCTAAACTACTCAAAGAAATAAAATTACCTGAACCTGATGATGTATCCGTTATCCCAACTGAAGCACTTGCATTGCTTACGTTTACAGATTCCGGATCGTATACAAACTCAATATTATTGGTTGTTTCATATAGCTTAATTTGAAAAGAAATAACCGCTCCATTTGCTTGAAAATTCCATTCCCAATTTTTCCACTCTATGGTAAGAACCCGAGTTGGAGCAGAGCCCGTAACCTTGTATGAAGCTTCACCAGTAGTACCGTCCAAATCATCCCACAATGGGGCGATTATGGGCCTCATACTGTTATTACCACTGAGATTATTAGTTTTTTGATCAAAGACACTTGGTGTAATTAAAGTATCAAGACTAATCCAACCATTAGAATTTGCTCGAAAATTGGTATAGTTAGACCCACTATAGTTGAATGAAAAACCAATAGGAATCTTAAGTGATAAGATATCATCACCTTCAATAGTATTAATGTCAGTCCCTGAAGAAATCGCAGTATATGTTCCTACAGAACTGGAGTAGGAATAACTACTCATCTGAGCATTAACAAATACTGATGCAAACATCAGTAAGAATAAAAATTTAAGCTTTTTCATAAAAGTAATTGTTGAGTTAAATTTCACCCCTTAAGGCAACACTTATTAATAGGTGCAAAGAAAAGGTATAAGTTCGAAATAATTAGCTTAATGTGCCACAGAAAATCTGGATTGATACTTATTTCCATCAATTTCAATTCTAATGAAATATAAACCAGATTCATATTCGGAAACACTAACCAACTGCAAATCCAAACCATTAGAATTCTCGGAGTAAATCTCTTTTCCAATTGCATCGAGAATAGATATTTTTATGGGAGCTAAAGAGTGGTTTTTATTGATAGAAATATTCAATATATCAGAAGTTGGGTTGGGGTAAATAGTAATTCCTAACTCATTTTCTCTTTCATTTACACCTAAGCAAATAGCTTCATATGAAACTTCCAAACTATCTTCAGTAACGCAACCATTTAGGTTTACGTGAACACTGTACTTGCCATTTCGTGATACTACAATTTTTTGTGAAGTAGCATTTGTATTCCACAAGTATAACGCCCCAGAATTTCCTGCATCAAGAGTAATAGTGTTTGTACCACACAATAATCGATCACCTCCTAAATTCAATAAAGGTATTGGTTTAATTACCAAGTTTTGAGCAATTTCATTTGAGCAGCCATTTGCACCCAATATTTTATATGAAACAGGAAAGCTTCCAACACCAGCAGCATCGACATCAAAGGTGCTACTAGCACCATCAACGAAGTTCCCAAAGAATGTTCCACTTGTGGGGAAGCCTTTAGCAATAGTATAAACACCCGTTTTTTCACAAACATCTAAAAGGGGATCAAATAACAAATTTGGTTTTTCTAAAACAATTATATTTTTCCCAACCTTAGTAGTACATCCCTGTGTATTCCATGCCTCATAGTAAATAGGATACTTTCCCGAACCCACAATTGCAGGGTCAAATGAACCTCCAGAGACTCCAGCTCCACTGTAGATTCCTCCTACAGGGATAGCAGAGATGGTAATTGCCGTTTCATTTTCACACACAGTATCTCTAGAAGCAATAATTGGTTGTGGTGCAGGCTTAACGTTTATAGTTGAACTTGCAGTGTCCATACAGCCATTTGAACTATAACCGATATAATAAATCGTATCTAATCCAGCAAATTTTGGATTATATGTTCCGATACCCGTAAGACCCTCATCATCATATAAATAACCAGGCGTGGGGCTCCCGTTGGATACATTAATTGAATACCTATTTTGACAAACATCGGCTAGGGGGGCAAAAGTTGCATTTGGAGCTGCGTCGATAAAAACTGCGCCAGAGGCTTGTCCAAAACAACCCATCCCGTCTGAGTAGGTATAACTCAAATTATATGCACCTGGACCTACGGAAGTATTAAAATGAGTTCCATTTACGATACCTGCTCCCGTATAATTCCCGCCATATCTCACACCTGAAAATAATCTAACATTACCGATATTATCACAATATCTTCGATCTATCCAAGACATCGTAGGTTGAGGAATTTCATCTACCTTGATTGTATCGCTAATTATGCAACCGTTCGTTCCAGTCGCTGTCACAGAATAAGAACCTCTTGTCGTTAAGTTTCTAGTAGCCAAATTGGTGTTATTATCCCAACGATAGACAGCAATTCCTGGTGCAGTGGCATTTGCAATCATGTTAATCGTTGTTCCTGTGCAATAACCAGTATCATTTCCTAAATCCAATAGAGGTGTTGAACGAACACTTACGGGTATTAACCTTGTCCCAGCGTCACAACCTTCAACAGAAATTTTGATATCATAAAAGAAGTAGTAAGCAAAAGTATTTCCATTAATATCTCCTGTAATAATCATACTGGTGTCAGCATCTCTGTAAGGGTATCTAGTGAATCTATTATAATCTAATCCAAATTGTCCTGCTACCTTACCAAATGCTGAACCCGCAGCACTCATGCGATAATCTGATCCTGGAGAAACGGTTATACCGAGAGCTACTTTACTGCCAGCTTGAGGCACAACTGTAACTGACCTAGTACCTACCAATTTATTATCCTTATCTCTTATAGTTACCATTAACGTTCCTGAATCTGTTGGGTTAACAGTAAATGAGTCTATAACTAAAGGTCGTAACACATCAAATCGAATTCCCTGGTTAAAGGTTCTAGTTTCTGTAATATTTTGAGAGTTTGTATATGGAGAAAGTTCACCAACACTAGAGGAGTAGTCATCTGATGCATTTACATAAAACGTATCGTTAGCAGTAATATTAACTTTAAAACTATCTCCTGAATGCAGCAAGTTTCCGTTTGATAAAGCATCATACCATTTAATTGTCTTCGCTGTCGAACCACTAACTATCGTAGAGTCAATTCCTTCACAAACAACAATTGGAGTTGTAACCCCTGGAACTGTTGGTATTTTATCAATTTTAATACCTTCTTCGTTAAGTGTATCGTTATCTAGATAAGTATCACCAACAAGAGCCGACCAAATCTTGAAATTTATTCTACCACCAATTTTAGTGTTTATATAACCTACATCAACGGTATCGTATTTAGCTGAACCTAAAGTTCCTGAATAGGTCCCTGAAAGAGTGGCAGTTACCGCACCCGTTACTTGAACCGAAACAGGAAAAGTCTTTTGTGTGCTAATTCCATTATTCAACACCAATACTCTAACTAATTGCGAATCAGCCCCGCACTTACCTGGAGTTGGAGAAACAATAGAAACAACTCCTACATCATTAGTGTCAATATCGAATTCATCGGCGCCAATATCCGGCACAGTCGAGCGTGTTTCATAATCAATGTCTGTAGAAACCCCATTAATTCGAATCCCTCTATTATTTAAAAAAATCGACTTTACATGAAGATCTTCGTTTGATTTAAAAAATGGGGAGATACTGACTTCACTAGCACCTAAAGCAACATTTGACGCTGTACCTCCGGGAGCATATATATTATTATGTGTTGAAATAAACGACCCTATTCTATTATAAGCTACTCCGGGAGCATCTGCATGAATATTATTATTCCTAAAATTCACATTAGAAGGAAAACTCATTTCTACCGCGTTAGAATTTGCGTTATTTACAGATAGATAAAAGCTATTAAAGTAGAAGTCTGAATTTCTAGCAGACCTCGCATACAACAAGTCTTGGATATTGGAATTATCGTAATATGAACTTATGAAGTTATTATTGAACTTTGCTCTCTGTGAAGCAGAAGTACCTGCAAATGAGTACAGATAAACAGCGTAACCGCTCGTTGTATGAGAGAGGTACATTTTATTGTAACTGAATTCCGAGTCATAATTGTAATATGCATAATATCCATATCTAAAAGAAAATACATCCTTATCTTCAATTACATTTCCAATAAATTTAGCCCCTGTTTGATACCAGCTATAAATCGCATAATTATACCAGTCATGAATTCTATTGTTCTTAAATAAAACATTACTATCTAAATCTTGAGTATTAGTTCCGTATATGTAAATAGAATAGTAACCCCCTCTAATGTCTGAATTCAATACCTCTAAACCTGATAAAGCATTGCCACGATTATTCATGATATTTCTACTGCTAAAACCAGGGCGATTAGAGGTGTCTGCTCTCAATTCACAGCTATCAATTCTGATTAATCGATTTCTATTATTAAAGCTAAAAACAGAACCGTTATTATTGTTGTTGTGAATTGCAATATTTCGAAAAGTAACTCCTTGGTTGCCATTAAAGGTCACTGTATTAAAAGTGCTTGTGTATAGAATTGGTTTAGTACTTACTCCTGTATCTGCCTCGAAGACAATCGTATCCGATAACGACACTCCTTTAATTGCAGTGAAAAGCAAATTTTGATTATACAAACCTTGACGCACCTTAAAAGTCGTAGGACCACAGATACCAGATGATGTTAATCTAGCAACTGCTGCAGTAAAATCAGAAAAATCAGGATTTGTTCCTCCAATCGTATAAGTTCCGCTTATAGCTGTTCCAAAGGTTGGCGATGTTATTGAATTATTTGATAAAACTGTATCTATCATACCATTGATGGAATCAATTCTGGCCGTTAATCGGTAATTGGTGTCCGATATAAAGTTGTAGTTTAATAGGTTAATAATTGATGCTGAGCCAGAAGCTAAACTTGAATTATTACTCACATTCTGGTATTGAAAAGGTCTTCCATTAACACTAATTCCTAGCCTAATTCTCATTGACTTTATAGTATCCAAACCAAAATTTAAAACATTGAATTCAATAGTATTCATACCTGCACAGTAAACACTTTTCAGGTCTAAAGCAGCTGCATCTAAAGAATCAGGGTCAAATTCATCTGCACCAATATCCGTTGAAGTTCTTCTAGTTTCACCATCAATATCTGTCGATATTCCAGTTATTGTGAGTGCTTTCGCGTTTAATTGAACGTTTTTAATGTGCAAGTCTAATGGAGAAACAAACATCGGATCAACTGACATAGAGTTAGAGCCGATTATAGCAGCAGACTTAAGTGGTGAGTAGTAATTATTATAATCGGGTAGCAATGAAGTACCAAGACTATTCATAACCTTAGAATTACTCATATTAACCAGAATATTATTCTTGAAATTCGAAGTAGAAGTAAGGTTTAAGTATGCTGTAGTTGTAGCAGAAGATGTACCCCCATTAATTCTTACAGTATTAAAATAGACATCACTGTAGTTACAGCCTGTGATATACATTCCATATTGCGCACCAATTACGTGAATACTGTTATTAGAAATATCATTTCTATTGTTAGACAACCCAAAGCAATTGGCCATATAAAGCCCATATCCATAACCATTTGCACCGTTATAGATAGTATTTCCGGTAATGGTTGGTGTCCCATTATAGTATAAGTAGAGGCTTCTTGCAAAAAAGTAAACATTAGTACCAGAGGTAATGGTATTGTTTACTATCTCAATATTTCTGTTGTAGTAAGAATAAATAGCATAATAGCCCCAGCCAGTAATTCTATTATTCTTTATAATCCATTTGTCTTGCTGAAGTGTTATAGAAGAACTTGCTCCATAAATATAAAAAGAGTAGGCTCCGTTTAATATTTCATTATTCTCAAAAGTTACATTATGAGAGTTATGAGTTGTACCGCGCTCATCTCGTATTAAAGTTGTGCTCACACTTGTTGGATACCTCGTTGAGCCTTGAATTGTACTATTGGTGAAAGAAATATGCTCACAAGTATCGTTAAACACAATAACTGTCGCGTATTGACCTGTAGAAGTATTTCCAATAGAAAGCGAATCAAAGCTTATGTACTTGGCAGACTTTAATCTAATGACGTAATTATCTGCAGCAGATGAATTATTAAATTGAATGGTTGTCGTGGAAGTATTCGCGGGGTCAGGCTTAAAGGTAATCGAGTTAGTTGCTGACGCACCTGAGATATTTTCAATGGTAAACTGAGCGTTATAGTTTCCTGATCGGATATGGAAATTAACAGCTCCATTAACTCCTTTTTTATTCAAACTATCGACGGCTTCAGCAACTGTAGAATAGCTTGGAGAAGCACCCCCAATAGTGTAGTTACCATTTAGTTGAGCGTTTACCGCAAAAGCAATAAAAGAGGATAAAACAAATAAATATAAATTCTTCATAGTGAGTATTTAAAGCTAGTTATTCACAAACTTAAAAAAAAAATTTGTACCAAATCACCTCGATAAGATACACTGCACCAAAGACATATACGCAAAAAAAAAAGCGGCCGTTGGCCGCTTTATAAGATAATTTTTTAAAATATTTTAATGTATTCCCTTATCAGCAAGATATCGCTCTGCATCTAGAGCAGCCATACAACCTGTTCCCGCAGCTGTAACCGCTTGCCGATAAACTTTATCAGCAGCATCACCACCAACAAAAACACCACCTACAGCAGTTTTTGACGTCCCCGGAAGCACTTTCAAATACCCAACTTCGTCCATTTCTAGGTAATCCTTGAAGATCCCAGTATTTGGCGTGTGGCCAATAGCAACAAAAAATCCATCCACTTTTAAAGTACGTTCTTCATCAGTAACACTATTTTTAACTAAGACTCCTTCAACTACCTGATCGCCAAGAACATCCTGAGTATTAGTACTGAACAGCACCTCAATGTTAGGAGTATTGGTTACTCTATGCTGCATTGCTTTTGATGCTTTAAAGTGATCTTTACGCACAATCATATAAACCTTCTTGCAGAGTTTTGCAAGATATGTTGCTTCTTCGGCAGCAGTATCTCCTGCACCAACAATTGCGACATCTTTTCCTTTGTAGAAAAAACCATCACAAACAGCACATGCCGAAACTCCACCGCCTAAATCACGTATTCGTAATTCAGATTCTAAACCAAGCCATTTTGCAGAAGCTCCAGTAGAAATAATAATTGAATCAGCAGAAAGCCAATCTTGATGATCTACCTGAACCTTGTGCACAGGACCAGAGAAATCAACCTGAGTAACGAACCCACTTCTGACATCAGTATCAAATCGTTCTGCTTGTTTTTTGAAGTCCTCCATCATTACAGGACCCGTGATACCTTCAGAGTAACCAGGGAAATTATCTACCTCAGTAGTATCCATAAGTTGTCCGCCTGGCTGCATTCCCATTATCATAACAGGGCTTAAATCTGCCCTAGCAGCATAAATTGCGGCTGTATATCCCGCTGGACCACTGCCAACGATTATACACTTGTGATGTTCTTTTATTTCCATGTTTTGCTTTCTTAATTTAAAGTACAAATGTAATTCTACCTCATCATTATTTGTATGTCAGATTGAAGTCAAATCGTTAAGGATTAAAAAGTCGACCGATTATTAAATGAATCAAAAATTTAAACTTTAATAATTGTCATATTTTGTAAATTTGCAAAACAATAATTGTGACACGTAATTTTTATGAAAACAATCTATCTAGGTTTTGTTTCAATGCTATTTATTGGCTGTGGAAATAGTAATTCAAACGGTGCTTGTGATTGGCATGTTCGCAAATTCTCTGCTACGGTAACCGATATTTCTTTTGATAATTTAAATACAAAAGGTGATTCTGTTTTTTCTGTTAAAATGATGTTTGATGCTGGTAGTTTGAGCGAGAAAGATCAAGATCTCGGAAAATTGAGAGGATTTGATATCACGAGAGAAAAATTAATTCAAAATAAACTGAAAGTAAATTCAACTTACACTGGTAAAATTAATGACCTAAAATCGGGGAATTGTGAGACACCAATAGTTGCTTTTGATCAAAGACTGCGTTAAAAAATGGCCGTTCGACCAAACATTTCTATTAAAAAAAGGGAAGTCTTAAGCGCCCAAGAGATTTTTAAAAATCTAATTGTAGGTAAAAGAGAATGGCTAAGTAAGGCGCTAACATTAGTTGAAAGCACAAGATCTGAGCATCGAAAAACCGCCAAAGAACTCGTTCAATTAGCGACCCCTTTTTCTGGAAAATCGATACGAATTGGAATAACTGGAGTGCCGGGAGTTGGGAAGTCAACTTTTATAGAATCCTTTGGATTGGAAGCAATTTTAAAAGGGAAAAAAGTTTGTGTCTTAGCGATTGATCCCAGCAGCGAAATTTCTAAAGGTAGTCTTCTTGGTGATAAAACACGAATGGATCAGTTGAGCACACATTCCGATGCTTACATACGACCTTCTCCAACATCAGGAACACTTGGTGGGGTTACTCGAGCAACAAGAGAAAGTATATTACTATGCGAGTCTGCAGGCTATGATTTAATTCTCATTGAAACAGTTGGTGTAGGACAATCAGAAACTAAAGTGCACTCCATGGTTGATGCTTTTCTAATGCTCTTGTTATCCAATGCGGGAGATGAAATCCAAGGAATTAAACGTGGAATAATGGAGATGGCAGACATTTTAGTTGTGAATAAAGCGGATGGTGAAAATCAACGAAACGCAAAAATTGCAGCACATCAACTTCAACAAGCACTTCATTATTTTCCGCTGGGAAAGTCCGGTTGGGCTCCTTCAGTTAGCACCATGAGTGCATTAAATAATGAAGGTGTAAGTGGTCTTTGGAAAAAGTGTACTGAATATATTGACCATATTAAAAGCAATAAATTCTTTGAACAAAACAGAAAACTTCAAGCGGTAAATTGGTTTAAACAAAGTTTATCTGAACAAATCATTCAAAGAATAGAACAAGACGAAGAGTACAAGAAAAAACTATCTGAAATTGAAGAGAAAGTGGCAATAGGAAAACTCGATCCATTTATTGCGGCAGACCTAATTACAGATTTTTACTTTAGATAATTTTTCTTAATTCTTGCTTCAAATATTCTTTTGCAAGATCAACTGGGTTCTTTTCAATTTGACTCAGTAGTTTAAAAATCATATTACTCAGGTCAATTCCCGAAGCCTCTTCTGGCATTTTTGCAGCAGAAACATTTACCATTTTAATGGTTTCTTCTTTTGCTGTTTTTATTAAATGCCAGGCAGTACTCGATACATATAATTGTTGCGTCAAATTATGTTGATACTCCGTTCTAATGGTTTTAATCAGTTCTTGCTGAAAAACCCTCCCCTTCATCCCTTTTTGGTGAACACGTAAAACCATATCAGCAAGATAAATTCGCTCCAAAAACAATGTTAGTCGTTCATACGCATTGACCTTATTTGGCGTAAATGATTGCTTTTCAGCCCTCCGCAATTCTAGTTCTCTGCGCTTAAACTGACCTTCCAGCACCTGCTTTAGAACGTAATAAGAAGTTGCAAAAACAATCAACCCAGGAATAGTAATTTTTAATATTTCTAGCAAAAAATCCATATGTTCAATTTAAGTTGCCAAATATCGTATAATGATTGAACCAAATCCATGCTTTTTACAAGTTTCAATAATCGGAAATTTATAGCTTTGTAACTTCAGTTAAACATATGGATCAGTATCTTTCAGAACGTATTAAATCTCTTTCAGAGTCTCAAACTCTTGCAATGGCTGCCAAGAGTAGAGAGTTAAAAGCACAGGGCATAGATGTTATTAGCCTCAGCATAGGTGAACCCGATTTCAATACACCAGAATTTATCAAAGAGGCTGCAAAGCGAGCAATCGATGATAATTTCTCTCACTACCCACCTGTACCTGGATATAGTGAAGTACTCGAAGCTATTTCAAAAAAATTTAAACGTGACAATAATTTAGACTATGCTCCAAATCAGATTGTTGTTTCTAACGGCGCCAAACAGTCCTTGGCTAATGTTTTGCTCAGCCTACTTGATCCAGGAGACGAAGTATTAGTGCCAACCCCCTTTTGGGTTAGTTACGTTGAATTAATAAAACTGGCTGGGGGAGTTCCAATTTTCATAAAAGCCGATGTAGAATCGGACTTTAAAATTACAGGAGAGCAACTCAAAAGTGCTATTACTGATAAAACAAAATTGGTAATGTTCAGTTCTCCTTGCAACCCTAGTGGTTCAGTATATTCTAAAAATGAACTAGAGGACTTGAAAAATGTATTGGTTAATTATCCTAATATTTTTGTCATCGCTGATGAAATATATGAATTGATAAATTTTGGAGAAAAGCACTTTTCAATTGCATGTTTCAAAGATTTATATAGTCAAGTTATCACAGTTAACGGGGTCTCAAAAGGATTTGCAATGACTGGCTGGAGAATAGGCTACATAGGAGCACCACTTTGGCTTGCAAAAGCAGTGATTAAAATGCAAGGTCAAATTACTTCTGCGGCATCTAGTATTGCTCAAAAAGCGGCACAAGCTGCAGTAGAGGCCGACCCGGAAGTCATGTCAGGAATGCGTGACGAGTTTTTAAAACGTCGGGATATGATGCTGGAAAAACTCAATGAGATTGAAGGAATTAGATGCAGTATTCCAAAAGGAGCCTTCTATTTGTTTCCAGATGTTCAGCATTTTTTCGGAAAAAGCTTCAATGGAACGCGAATTGAAAATGCCGATGATCTTTGCATGTATTTGCTTGAGGAAGCTAGGATTGCTTTGGTTACAGGGTCGGCATTTGGAAACCCAGAATGTATTCGTCTTTCGTATGCCGCTTCTAATGACGATTTGATAGAAGCTGCAAACCGATTAAAAAAAGCACTTGAACAACTTCAATAATCTACATGCAAAATAAAATTCAACAGGCATTCGATTCATTCAATGATATGAGTGTTCTCATTATTGGAGATGCTATGATTGACGCTTATGTTTATGGTTCTGTTAATCGAATGTCCCCTGAAGCGCCTGTCCCTATTGTGGATGTAGAAAAAAGAGAAAACCGATTAGGAGGAGCGGCTAACGTAGCAAGGAATATTCAAAGTATGGGAGCAAAACCTATATTGTGCACAGCAATTGGGAACGATACACCCGGTCAACAATTCTTAGAGTTGATGCGGATTGATATGTTGGACGTTAGAGGTATTGTTAGCTCTCCATCAAGAACAACAACGGTAAAAACTAGAATAATTAGTGGAAGTCGACAAATTGCCAGAGTGGATGAAGAGATTATTGAATCGCTTTCAGCTGATGACCAAGACATCATGTTTTCCCGAATTAGCGAGCTTATTAAGTCAGAATCTGTTGCGGCTATTATCTTTGAAGACTACGACAAAGGCAGTATTACGCAAGGATTAATTGAAAAAGTTGTTTCATTAGCAAATGAGAAGAATATCCCAACTGCAGTAGACCCAAAAAAAGAGCGCTTCTTACACTACAAAAATATTTCCTTATTCAAACCCAATTTTAAAGAACTAGAAGAAGGATTAGATATTAAAATTCGCAATGAACACGATGCAATAGTTATCGCAGATCAAAAATTAAGGTTAGAACTCAACCATGACATTTCACTTATTACTTTGTCAGAAAAAGGTGTTTTTGTCTCAGACAAAATAAGTAGCAACTCTTATCCTGCTCATATTAGAAATATTTCGGATGTCAGTGGCGCTGGTGACACTGTAATTGCAGTTGCCACACTTTGTTTGGCTGCAGACCTAGACTCATCTACTATTGCACAAGTATCAAACCTTGCTGGAGGGTTGGTTTGCGAAGTTGCTGGTGTAATTTCAATCAATAAACAAAACTTGTTGGACGAAACTTTGTCTATAATCTAAAAGTAAATAATGCCCCAAGTAACCCCATATCAAAAAACTGATGCTACCAAAAAAGAACAAGTAGCAGAAATGTTTGACAACATAGCTCACAAATACGATTTCCTAAATCATATTTTATCAATGGGAATTGATATTCTGTGGCGAAAAAAAGCAATCCGATTATTAAAGCCTTATCAGCCCAAGCAAATATTAGATATTGCAACCGGCACAGGAGACTTCGCATTAGAAGCTTTGGCCCTTAATCCTGATAAAATTATTGGTGCTGACATAAGCCGAGACATGCTCGCGGTTGGAGTAGAAAAAATAAAGAAAAAAGGCCTCCAAGACAAAATTTCATTTCAATATGGTGACTCAGAGAACCTTCCGTTTGAAACTGATTCATTTGATGCGATAACAGTTTCTTTTGGAGTGCGAAATTTCGAAGATTTAGAAAAGGGATTATCTGACATGCGCAGAGTACTTAAACCTAAGGGTGCTGTTGCAATAATTGAATTTAGTAAACCATCGGCTTTTCCAATTAAGCAGTTGTACAGTTTTTATTTCAAGAATATTTTACCAGGAATAGGAAAAATGATTTCAAAAGATGCTCGAGCATACACCTATCTCCCCGAGTCTGTAGAAGCATTTCCGCATGGTGATGCCTTTGTTAAAATAATGGATAAAGTAGGTTATACTAATGTTAAAGCTTATCCGTTAACTTTTGGGATTGCCAGTATTTATTTAGCTGAAAAAGATTGATTACGAATTGAAGTTTCCTAGAAATATTATTGTTTTAGTTGCCATGATACTCTGCAGTTCTGCTTTTGCTCAGCGCAACAAATACACGAAAACTCATATTAATAACCTTTCTACATTCGATGACAAGTTCATGCATTTTGGATTTTCATTGGGCATTAATTCATCTGATTTTACTATCGATTACGATTTATCTCGAAATGACTCTTTAAAAAGACTAGAGGTTGACCCTCAGCTTGGATTTAACTTAGGTATTGTAACCGATTTACACCTTGGTCGACATTTCAATCTCAGATTCATACCAACCCTCTCCTTTTCTCAAAGAAACATTCAGTATGAATTTCAATCGTTTAGAGGAGAAGCAAATCAGAAATTTTTGAAACCTATAGAAAGTACATATCTAGATTTTCCAGTAAACCTGAAGCTAAGAAGCGCTAGAGATCACAACTTTGTCGCCTATGTATTGGGAGGGTTTATGTATAGTTATGATTTAGTAAGTCAAGAAGACTCAAGAAACAACTCGTCAAACCCTGATGATATAGTTATAAAGCTCGCAAAAAACACCTATAATTATCAAGTAGGATTTGGATTTGATTTTTTCCTGCAATATTTCAAATTTAGTCCTGAATTTAAATTATCCATGGGATTAGGAGACCAACTCATTCAAGACAATACCTTATTTGCAAATCCAATCGACAGAATTCGTTCCCGAATATTCTTAGTATCCTTAACTTTTGAAGGATAAAAACATTTAACGTATTTACTATGCGAGCATAGTACTTTTTGTTTTAGATTTGGGAACATGAAACCCGAAGATACTTTTGATTACCCCTTGCGTTGGTCTTGGCATAGCGTTCAAAGACATTACAATATTATTGCATCTAAGAATGACCTTACCATGACAATGGGTTATGTCCTGCTAAACATTGACCAAGAAAACGGAACACCTAGCACCAAATTAGGTCCCCAAATAGGAATGGAACCAGGCAGCCTTACTAGAACAATAAAAACAATGATAGATAAAGGCTACATCTACAAACAATCTGACGAAATTGATCGTAGAAAAGTATATATCTGCATTACCGAGTTGGGCAAACTTAAACGCGAAGCATCGCGAGAAGCCGTAATCCATTTTAATGCACATCTAGACAAGAAAATATCTAAATCTCAAAAGAAAAAATTCTTTGAGGTTATGGAAATAATAAATAACGTTTTAAGTAACGAAAACATATTTGAAGAACTATAAAAATATGAAACGACGAATTAAAAAAGTAGCTGTACTGGGTTCTGGAGTTATGGGCTCACGTATTGCCTGCCATTTTGCAAATATTGGCTTAGAAGTTATTCTTATGGATATAGTTCCTAAAGAACCAAATGATAAAGAGTTGGCCAAAGGTCTGACTATAGGTGATAAAGCCGTTCGAAATAGATTTGTAAACGACTCACTGAAGTTTGCCCTAAAAAGCAACCCCTCTCCTATCTACAGAAAGTCTTTTGCAAAGAAAATTTCAACTGGTAACTTCACAGACGATTTAGACAAAATCAAAGATTGTGATTGGATTATCGAAGTGATCATTGAGAACCTAGACATTAAAAAATCACTTTTCGAAAAAGTTGAATCAGTCAGAACTCCTGGCACCTTAATTACTTCCAACACTTCTGGAATACCAATCCATTTAATGACTGATAGTCGTTCTGAAGATTTCAAAAAACATTTCTGCGGAAGTCATTTCTTTAATCCACCAAGATATCTTCCACTATTAGAAATTATTCCTACGAAATATACTTCACTAGAAGTCATCGAATTTTTAACGGATTACGGACAGCGTTTTCTTGGTAAGGAAACAGTGCTTTGTAAAGATACTCCAGCATTTATCGCAAATCGAGTTGGCGTTTATTCTATCATGGCATTGTTCCATATTGTAGAAGAAATGGGACTTACCGTTGATGAAGTTGATAAATTAACCGGACCAATTATTGGCAGACCAAAATCAGCAACCTTCAGAACTTGTGACGTAGTTGGATTAGACACTTTAGTGCATGTAGCCAATGGTTTAAAAACTGCTGTAACAAACGATGAAAAAATTGACACTTTTAAGATTCCGCGTTACGTTTCTAAAATGGTCGAAAGTGGCTGGCTAGGAAGTAAATCAAATCAAGGGTTCTATAAAAAAGTAAAAGGCGAGGACGGAAAATCAGAAATTCTTTCTCTAAACCTAGACACATTAGACTACGAACCAAAACAACGTGTAAAATTTGCTACGCTTGAAATGACAAAACCGGTTGACGATTTAAGTAAACGTCTACCAATGTTACTAAAAGGAAAAGACAAAGCCGGAGAATTTTACAGAAAAATGTTCTTTTCTCTGCTAGAATATGCATCAAATCGTATCCCAGAAATTTCTGATGAATTGTACAAAATTGACGACGCAGTTTGTGCCGGATTTGGATACAAATTAGGACCATTCGCAACATGGGATGTTCTTGGAGTTGAATCAACATTAAAACAAATGAAAGCTGAGGGCTACTCTCCTGCTCCATGGGTAGAAGAAATGCTGACTTCAGGTTCAACAACGTTTTATTCGAACAAAGAAGGATCTAGATCTTACTACGATATTACTAGTACATCTCAAATACTCATACCTGGTTCAGATCAGCTATTAGACTTGAATTTAATTCGCGAATCGAATACCATTTGGGGGAATTCTGGAACTACTATCACTGATTTAGGAGACGGAATTATAAATCTTGAATTTCACACAAAAATGAACACCATAGGTGGTGAAGTTTTAGCGGGAGTAAATAAAGCAATTGATTTAGCAGAATCAGAATACGACGGATTAGTCATTTCAAATACTGGAGATAATTTTTCTGCCGGCGCTAATGTCGGAATGATATTCATGATGGCAGTTGAGCAAGAATACGACGAACTCGATTTCGCAATTCGAGCCTTCCAAAATACGATGATGCGTTTGCGTTATTCGAGTATCCCTGTTGTTGTTGCTCCGCATAATTTAGCCCTTGGAGGTGGTTGTGAAATGAGTATGCATGCCGATAAAGTCGTTGCTCACGCAGAACTGTATATGGGATTAGTAGAATTTGGTGTCGGGGTTATTCCAGGCGGTGGAGGTAGTAAAGAATTCGCGCTAAGATGCAGCGATGCTTTCCGTGAAGGTGATGTTAAAATCAACACGCTTAGAAATAAATTCCTTACGATTGGGCAAGCAAAGGTTTCAACCTCCGCATACGAAGCGTTTGATTTAGGCTACTTAAGAGAAGGAATTGATGAAGTTGTAGTCAGCAGAAAACTACAGCTCAAAAGAGCGAAAGAATCTGCGATGCAGCTGGCAATTAACGGATACACTCAGCCTCAGAAACGCTCCGATATTAATGTATTGGGTCAAGAGGGTTTAGGAATAGTGTATGTCGGCGCTAACTCTATGAAATCTGGTAATTATATGTCCGAGCATGATCAATTGATTTCTGAAAAATTAGGCTGGGTGCTTTGTGGAGGAGATTTGTCTGAAGAAACGCAAGTAAGTGAACAGTATCTATTAGATATGGAAAGACGCGCTTTTCTAGAATTGTGTGCCGAGAGAAAAACATTAGAACGATTGCAGAGTATAATCAAAACAGGAAAGGTTCTACGAAATTGAAAATTTCATAGAAGTACAACGTAAAACGAAAAAATTGTAAAACGTCAGATACTGATTAAATGAATCGATACAAAGAATTAAGAGTTTGGGAGGAATCCATGGAGATTGTAACAAAAGTCTACAAGGTAACCGCTCGTTTCTCTGATTCTGAAAAACTTGGATTGACCTCTCAATTAAGAAGGAATGCCGTTTCTATTCCCTCAAATATTGCAGAAGAAGCCAGGAGAAATAATCCTAAAGAATTTAATCAGTTCTTTGGGATAGCATTAGGGTCAAGTCGTGAAATTGAAACCCAACTCGAAATAGCTCAAAGACTAGGTTATCTGGAGAGAAAAGAACTAGATATTCTTTTAGACCAGATTGATAAAATTAAAAACATGACATATAAGCTGCAACGCACGATTACGTCCTAGCGTGGTACCTTGTAAAATATACCTGATACATTAAAATATGGAAGCATACATAGTAGCAGCAAAAAGAAGTGCCGTAGGCAAAGCAAATCGAGGTGGTTTTAGATTTTTAAGACCTGATGATTTGGCCGCCCAAGTTATTAAAGGGTTGATGGCTGAAGTTCCCGAATTGGAGGCGGAGCAAATTGATGATTTAATAGTTGGCAATGCAATGCCAGAAGCTGAACAAGGTTTAAACGTTGGAAGATTGATTTCATTAATGAGTTTCGATTCTAATAAAATTCCGGGTCAAACGGTGAATAGATATTGTAGTTCTGGATTGGAAACCATTGCTATTGCAACTGCGAAAATTCGAGCTGGAATGGCTGATTGTATAATTGCAGGAGGCGCCGAAAGCATGAGTTTGATTCCTATGGGTGGCTGGAGAGTTGTTCCAAACCACAAGATTGGGAAAGAAAATCCAGACTGGTATTGGGGAATGGGACTTACCGCTGAGGAAGTTGCTAAACGTTATAAAATATCGAGAGAAGAGCAAGACGAATTTGCATTTCATTCGCACCGAAAAGCAACTGCGGCACTTAAAAACGGAAACTTCAAAGACGGAATAATTCCAATTGAAGTTGAAGAAACTTTCTTGAAAAACGGTAAGCGGACAACCAGAACTTACACTATAGATACTGACGAAGGAGTTCGCTCAGACACTAAGGTTGAAGTACTTTCAAAACTACGTCCGGTCTTTAATGCAACTGGATCGGTAACTGCAGGAAATTCTTCTCAAACAAGCGATGGGGCAGCATTTGCGATTGTAATGAGCGAGAAAATGGTAAACGAATTGGGATTAAAACCAATCGCACGATTAGCGTCCTACGCTCCAGTTGGTGTAGAACCAAAAATCATGGGAATGGGTCCTGTTTCTGCTGTTCCAAAAGCATTAAAACAAGCCGGACTTACTTTAAACGACATTGAACAAATAGAATTGAACGAGGCATTTGCGTCTCAAAGTGTTGCCGTTATTCGAGAATTAGGATTAAATCCTGATATCGTTAATGTAAATGGCGGCGCTATTGCCTTAGGTCATCCATTGGGCTGTACAGGTGCAAAATTATCGGTGCAGCTATTTGATGAAATGAGAAGAAGAAAACAGAAATACGGCATTGTTACCATGTGCGTGGGAACCGGACAAGGAGCAGCTGGGGTTTATGAGTTAATTAATTAACGTACAACGAAAAACGTATCATGAATCACGACAATCAGTTGTGAACAAACGTTTTACGTAATACGTTGCACAATTAAAACGAAAGAAAATGAGCGCAATAAAAGGTGGAGAATTCCTAATCAAGGAAACGGAGGCTAAAGACATATTTATTCCTGAAGAGTGGGATGAAGAGCAGTTAATGATAGCTCAAACTTGTAATGATTTTTTAGAGCAAGAAGTATTTCCAAACCTGGAAAGAATAGATTCGATGGAAGAAGGTTTAATGCCCTCTTTACTTGAAAAAGCAGGTGCTCTGGGAATGCTTAGCGTTTCTATTCCTGAAGAATATGGTGGCTTTGAAAAAGACTTCGTTACAGGCATGCTGGTTACTGAAATTACTGGCGCTGGTCATTCGTTTGCAGTTGCTTTTTCGGCGCATTCTGGAATTGGAACTCTACCTATCCTCTATTACGGAAATAAAGCACAAAAAGACAAGTACATTCCTAAATTGGCAACGGCTGAATGGAAGGCTTCGTATTGTTTGACTGAACCTGGTTCGGGTTCCGATGCCAATTCAGGAAAAACAAAAGCAACGCTCACCGAAGATGGAAAACACTACCTGATCACCGGTCAAAAAATGTGGATAACCAATGGCGGATTTGCAGATATATACACCGTTTTTGCGAAAATAGGAAACGATGAAAATCTATCTGCTTTTATTGTAGAGCGTGGATATGAAGGCATCTCGTTTGGAGCTGAAGAAAAGAAAATGGGCATCAAAGGGTCTTCTACTGTCCAAGTGTTTTTTAACGACTGTAAAGTACCTATCGAAAACCTGCTTTCAGAACAAGGTAAAGGCTTTAAAATCGCCTTGAACATCTTAAATATTGGCAGAATAAAATTAGCTGGAGCTTGTTTAGGCGGTTGTAAAAAAGGCATTGATTTGTCGGTGAATTATGCAAACGAACGCAGTCAGTTTGGAAGACCAATTTCGAAATATGGCGCTATCCGACACAAAATTGCAGAACAAGCTATTCAGGTCTTTGTGTTAGAATCCTCTCTATATCGTTGCACCCGAGATATAGGCAATGCGATTAAAGCATTGGAAGCTGGCGGAATGGATCACGTCAATGCTTTACTAAAAGGCGTTGAGCAATTTGCAACTGAAGCTGCTATTTTAAAGGTATTAGGTTCTGAAGTTACCGATTACGTTATGGACGAAGGCGTTCAGATTTACGGCGGAATGGGCTACTCGGCAGAAGCACCGATGGATAGAGCTTATCGCGATGCACGCATCAATAGAATTTTTGAAGGCACTAACGAAATCAACCGTATGTTGATTGTGGATATGCTACTTAAGAAAGCCATGAAAGGCGAATTGGATTTAATGGGCCCAGCAATGAAGGTTGCTGAGGAATTAGTGTCTATACCTGACTTCTCTGAACCGGGCGATGCACTATTTGATAAGGAAAAAAAGTACGTGCAAAATTTCAAGAAATCAGTATTAATGGTTGCTGGTTCTGCTGCCCAAAAGCTGATGATGACTTTGTCTAAAGAGCAAGAGATTTTGACGAACATTGCCGATATGGCCATCTGGACTTATGCTGCAGAAAGTGTATTACTTAGAGTTGAAAAACTAGCAATCCTAAAAGGCGAAGAAAACGTGAAAGAGCAAGTTGCTATGGTGCAGACCTACATTTACGATGTTGCCGATAAAATCAATAAAGCAGGTAAGGATGCACTCAACTCTTTTGCCGAGGGCGATGAATTGCGCATGCAATTAATGGGTATAAAACGATTTACTAAAGTGCAAGCTTTTAATCCTAAAACTGCGAGGCAGACTATCGCTGTTAAAGTGATTGACGAGAATAAGTACTGTTATTAAAGAGTACTGAAATACGAATACTGAAAGCCGCCTTGTGCGGCTTTTTTTTGCTCAAAATGTTTCTTACACCAAAAAAAGAGTGATTATAAATTCAAAAATAGCGCAACCCTATTTCATTATTTCATTCAAAAACGAAACTACAGCCTCCAAATAGACTTCGTTTCCGCTCTTTTCTGACCACAAAGCCCTAGAGCCATGCAATATCTTTTCTTCGGATACGGATAAGTCACTTCAAGATCTTGAATTGTAACCAAGAATTTGATTTTCTTGTTTGCTTTGATTCCTCTTTTACAGTTGCATTAAGCGCTCCCCTAGCCTTATTGAAAGAACGCTGATCTAAATCCAAACAATTGTAACCCATATCATTTAATTTGGGCACCGAGGTCCTATAAGCCGCGCGAATGAAGCTCGCTCGGTGAAACAGCAGAGTGTACGTTCCACATTATTGTATTACTGCATATAAATCGGCGGTTATCTCTAGCACATATAAAGTTGGAAGTGTGATTTCCTTTCCTCTAAATTCAACATTCTGGCAACTTACATTTAAACCAAAAATTACAATTGAAACAACCGGCAAATCCTTCGTTATATAACAACTAATAATCATTTCTATAAAACCAGAAGTCACCAATATTATATTGTTGACTATCGCAAATCAACGATAGATAATTTCTGTAATTTTGGTGGATTGAACAAACGACAGTGCTTATAAGAGTGTCTCTTAGTAAACAAATATTACGAAAACAAATTATTAGTAACTAAAAAATACTCGATGAAAAAACATTTTTATATTACCTTGATTTTACTCACAGGAGCAACTTGTTTTTCTCAGATCGAAAAAAAATTTGGAAAACAAATATTTTTACCCTCAATCGAAATGGGCTACGTTCATAACAATGCATCAGCTCTTTCTGGAGGAATAATCACTAAAACCTCTATCGAATTTAGACTGCGAAATAACAACGATCTGTTTTCCCGTGTGAATTATGATATTCATAACACCGAATACACCTTGGAAAGTATAAATTTAGCTTCAAACATTATTAAAGGTAAAGCTTCTTTTTCAGACATACTAGCTGGTTTGGGATACCGATTTGGTGATGCAAAATTTCGATATTTTTTAATGGCTCAATCTGGAATTAGATTGTACAACTATCCAATAGCCATTCAAAATGGAAATGAAATTACAATAGAACAAGGAGGCAATTCTATTTTCATGACCAGAGCAACCATTGGGGTTGAATATTATTTCGACGAAAAATCTGCCGTATCCTTTGAAGTATTCCAAAGTCAAGTATGGGATAAAGTGGGCTTTTGGAAAGATCGAGGGGATGGAGTAGGATTTTCTCTAGGAATTATTACGGCACTTTTTTAGAAAGAGTATTTTCTGAAATTAATCCTTTTATCAAACTCTGCTTTATAATGGCCTACTTGACTATTCTCAATTAGACCAAAGATTCCAATGATTCGTCGTGTTGTTATTTAAACTAAAAAGATGGTATTAGCAATCTCTTCGTTTAGCACTTCAATTGTTTATAGCTTCTATTTGATCCTAAACAAAAGCTCTAAAAATTTTCAAAATCGTTTATTTAATTTTCAACCTTTTCAACCTATACAGCTTATACTTCGAACTAACCCATTCATTCAACAATAGCTCGAGAAAAATTTCAGTCAGAAAAACTAAATACAGAGAATAAAAAAATGGAATTATTAGATAAACTGAACTAACGTTATGCTGCTTCAGCCATGAATGGCAAAAAAATGCAGTAGAGAATTATAACCATTTGGCTAAACAAGTATATATCGCTTTGACTCAAACTAAGATTTCGCTACTTTTCAAGGATTTAGCAGTACAACAATGGAAGGATTTGATACTAAAGCGTTAGACGAAATAATATCTCTAAAAAAAATATGACTCATAAATTTCGTTATGATTCCAATAGGATAACGAGATGATGAAAATGATTGTCTTGTTGGACTGAAGCGGTTCGTAAAAGCATACGAGATTTAGTCACTGCTATAGGTTAAACTTTGTACAAAATACTAGCCTATAAGAATAAAATCAGTTTGGGAGTATTACCAAACCACTTTTGCATTCAAACTCAGTATTCTCTGA